>JAALOO010000076.1_pt1 | contig 77980 bp, 67 predicted proteins | sample 7257641 | NCBI WGS metagenome assembly JAALOO01 (sample SAMN14085613, study PRJNA598686) | mite metagenome | biome: ENVO:01001000; feature: ENVO:01001002; material: ENVO:01001226; isolation source: single female mite from University of Michigan culture on fish food culture... ...
ACAGAGCGAGATTAAAAGCGAGATTTTTTTCAAAAAAAAAAAGTCTCGCTAAAAGCGATCTTCGTCGTCTGCTGCACTGAAGTGAGTGCCAATGAAAAGTGGTGAGCCATCCGTAGAGACGTGCAGGCACTGTTGTGTTGTACGCCAAACGGTGGCAGCGAGAGTGCCAGCAATGTGTAGTGCATTGGCATTGGCGGCCGCCGCTCGATTGCCTGCCGCTGGAGATGCCTCCGTTGCCGACTACTGCTGATCAACATCGCCTCCATCTGTGTTACTACGACTACTACGACGACGGCGACGGCTGCGGCGGCGACGACGACGACGGAGGAGCGCTGGCCACTGTACAGTGACGTGTAGTGACGGCTGCGGTGGACCATGGCCTGGACCGACTTTCTCGGCGACTACGTCGACATTGACTACTTCTCATGGCTCATCTGGGTCCTCACGCCCCTCATGGTAATGCAGAGTCCCAAAGAGCAGTCCTCCCTCTCTCTTCTGTGCAGGCACTGTTGTTCAGTAATGAAGGGGCTACCCACTACACACCCCTTCAGCTCAACAGCTGTTGCGCCCACCCTCTGACTGGGCACACAGGAGTTCCTTTCCCCCATCAGTAAATAAAGTCCAAGAGCAATTGTGTAAACCTTCACACAATTGTCCACCTGTTTTACTATTTAACACCTGTGTACTAAACAAACTCCTCTTTTTGTTTCATCCTCACCTTTCACTCACCACCACCACCATAACCAACACCTAGATCGCCTTCATGTTGCCTATGCTCATCATACTTCTTATCTATATGTCGGCGCTAATTATCTTCGTCTACAGACACCGACATCGACTAGATCTGACGAAGATACTCAATGATATTGAACACAAGCGCTACTGGAGCGGAGCACTGCATGCCATCGCAGGTGAGTGCAGTCTGACTGCCTTTGTGTTTGTGTTTTGGTTTCGATTTGTTTTGGTTGTCTTGCTTACCCTTTTATTTTTGTTGTTGCTCACTACTATTTCCACTACTATCATCTCTTCTCCAATACTACGACCACGACTGGCAGTCATGTGGGAAGGCCATGGGTACATCTGGTACGGCTACGAAGTGGAAGGTCTGGAGAACATTCCCGACAGTGGACCAGCGTTGCTCGTCTACTACCACGGTGCCATTCCAATTGATTACTACTACCTCTCGGCGAGGTGCATCATCGCCAAAAAGCGTCTCATCTACTCTGTCGGTGATCGATTTCTCTTTATGATACCCGGTAATATTGTTCCTATGTGGAAAAGCTGACCATTCTAATGACAATTCTACTTTACCAGGCTGGACGCGTCTGATGGAAGTTCTAAAAGTCTTTCCAGGCTCAGTGAGCACCTGCGTGAAGGTGCTGAATGAGGGCAACTTGCTGGCAATATCGCCCGGAGGTGTCAGAGAAGGTGAGCAGAGTGCACGGCGACCGATCGACGAACGAAAGGACGCACACAGCAAGCGCACACTTGCTGTGTCCTACTTTTGTACTTACGTCTTTCTTAATTTGCCTTCTCCTTCTCTAATCTCCTCCACGGCAGCTCAATTTGGGACGGAGTACTACGAGTTGGTTTGGTCAGGTCGCGTTGGTTTTGCAAAGGTCGCCAAGCAGGCTCAAGTGCCCATCATTCCCATCTTCACGCAGAATATTCGGGAGGCCTTTCGCACTGTTCAGCTCGGGCAGGGCTTCTTCCGGTGGCTGTACGACAAGTACCGCCTCCCACTGGCCGCCATCTACGGCGGCTTTCCCGTCAAGCTGACAACCTACATTGGCAAGCCCATCATGGTGGACCCAGATTGGACGCCCGAGGAGATCTCCCTTAAGGTTAGTTGCCGTGGACATGCCTTGGCTTGGAAGTTTGCTCCTTCAAATAGTGTGATTCGCGCCAAAATCACTTTCAGCTTTTCAATCACAGTCACACACACTCAGAAACTTTCCGCCCACCCTCATTGAGCAGCACGTTTTTTCCTCCTTCTTTTCCTCTTCGCTTTTTCTTCTTCCATTCACCACTGTCACTGACTGCGATCGTCTCTCTATCACGTTTTGAGTCGCATGTAAAGTAGTTATCTACTGCTGGCGATAGTGCTTAGTGCTGTTGTGTTGTGAAGTGCTTAGTCGGTAGCTGGTCTTTGATGAGTTCGGTGCACTTGAAACTACTATCGTTCGCTGTCTTTCTCTTGTTTTTTTGGAGTTCCCACAGTTGTCTCGTCGGCTGATCTACATTGATCAGCACTTGTCATCTGGTATCGATTGACAGGCTGATCAGTAGTAGAAGTGATCACTTCTTTTCATGTTCTTCTAATTTGATTGACAGATGCATGCGATGCACTTAATTTCTCGTTAGCAGATTGAGCAACTTATTCACGTTTTGACTGACGATGGCTTCTCTTTTTTCTGCTTTTTCCCAATTTTTCCCCACTTTCACTAGGCGTCTAGTGCAATTGAAGAGCTTATTCAACAGCATCAAATCATTCCCGGGCAGATTATTCGCGCAATGGTGCAACGAGTTTATACGTTCCCCAAAAAGTCTGAGTAGAGACGGAAGCAGTGGTGGACGGTTTTTATCATCCAATTGAACGTCCACTGCCTCTCCCACCACCACACGACTACCACCACCTTTATCACTAGCGCGCAGTGTCAGTCCAGTCCAGAAATGATGCTGTCCTCGTTCTCCCGATTCCTTGTCATATGTTGATCCATTCTTTACACCTTGAACTCTCTCGTTGTTCCATTGTTACCAGACTGTTATTTATATCTTGTTTATATATCATATTTTACTTGCCACTCTCTTTCTTACCATTATACCACCTTCTCATCCTCATCACCACCACATCAGTATAAAGGGCCACTTTTGCTGCATTGCACTGTTTCTCTGTCGCTCCTGCAAAAGAGTGCCCTTTTTGTCACTCTTTTCAGTGGACATGTTGTTTCTCCATTCATGTTTTGCATCTCTTGCTTTTTCGTATAGTGAATGAAAGAGAAAGCGCACTTTATCTGTACACTGCTCTCTCACTTTCTCTCTCTTCCAACTGGCGGCAAACTGCTGTGTATGTATGCTCGGCATTCGTTCAGCAATTGGTTGCACCACAAACATACACACACCGAAACATACAGACTGGGTCATTTATCATCGACAGCAGATTGCTGCCTAGTACATCATCGTTGCAGTGTGGAGATGATGTACTGTCGGAGTATATCGCCGCATCCACCACCAGTGTTGATGTCTTCTCTGTCTCGTACGTGTCATCGACCAAGACCATCACCATCGGCATCTGAGGCAGAAGCGGCTGCGGCGGCGGCAGTGGCCGTCAAAGCTGTCAGTTTTTTACAGGCCGCTGAAAGGAAGGCAAGTGGAGTACAGTGAGCATCAGCCTCTTTTATCAGCCACACACCGTCTCGCGCGACACTTGATGATTAATTGGGATTGTCTCAGAGGGCAGCTGAAGAGAGTCGAGCTGTACAGTCGATACTGCTGCCATTCCCCCTGATGTTGCTGCTGCTGCTGCTGCCGACGTTGCTGGTAACTCAATATGGTAATTAGGTATTCCTTCTGATGGCCAGCTTCTCTCTCTCACACACTTTTTCTGCAGTGTCTTTCACTTTGTTGCAACGAAGTAACCGCGCAACCAGATATCGATGTCGATGTCGTTCGCTTTCACTAACTGACTCTTCCATTTCAGTCTAACAGCAGCAGCAGCTCCTTCAGTTGCACACCGCTCCAGCTTCATGTTCCCCTTCTTCTGTGCCTAAAGTTGCAAGTGGTGGCACTTGCGATGGTGGTCGTGGTGGTGGTGCCGGTGTTCGGGTGTGTATGCCTGTGTGATGGCTCTGATGACTTGTGGTCTTACCATCACCTACTGCCACCACCACCACCACCACCGATTGACTGCCACCAGCAACTGTCACCACTAACGATGTAAGGAGAGACAAAACCAGCGAGAAGAGCGATAAATCGTCCCTTCAATCAACAAGTGGTGGTCGCAACCGATGATAATGTGTTCTAAGCAGTGTCTGATGCTGCTGCAGTAGACAGTCGAATTGTCTGCTGCTCTCGGTGGACACACGCTGAACTGCACACTTTGTGGAAACTGTATTTGAGCGAGCCACTAAAACTGTCGTCCACCTGTCGCCTGTGCCGCATTACTTACCACACTTGCTTACCACTTTTGCGTCAGTTTGAAGGGAGAGAGAGAGAGAAAGAGAGTCTTGTGATCAGGTAACAGAAGCATCCACAGCAGAAAAGGTAGAAGCTCACCTTTTGCTGGCTCGGCAGACGCCATCCTCTACGACGGCCACGGCCACCACCACCATCGACACCATCGACCATAACCAGCCGTTCACTGCTGCTGCCGCTCGAATGAGTCGACCATGAGTGCTGCTGCTCATCGGTGCTGCTGCTCTGTACCGTCATCACCGCCACAATGTCCACCACCACCACGACCATCAAGTCCCGAAAGAGCACTGCAGCCAGCACTGTCCTCACCTTGTCCTTGCCATTTTCATCAGCATCCATCTCCTCTTCTTTCCTCGCCTTCTCCCAATCTTCACTCAGCATCTTTTCGCAGCTCTTTTCGCTTCACCACCACCACCACCACAACTGCCCTTTATTTACTCAACATCGCACCACTCATCCTCTTCCTCCTTCTCCTTCTCCCTTTCAGCCATGTGCTCCTCGTGGACTGTCAAGCGATCGAACACTCGAATGCCTCTCACCTGGCGGTGCCAAAGTTTTTCACGCTGACCAAACCACAGTCGGCGGTTCGTCTGTTTGCCAATGGAACCGTGGCCAGGCGGCTCATTGCCAGCAAACGAGAGATCTCCTTTGACTTTAGGTAAAGGTTGCAGCCAGACTTTTGCTGTTGATTTATTGCCGCATTGTCCTACTGTACCGTTAAAACTCGCTGGTTGAGGATTATTGCCGCCACACTAACCGGTTTTCTATTATTATTTATCTGTTTTTCCTTCTTTTTCTCTCACCTTTCTACTGACTGACTGATTGACACCTCAGAACTCGCTACTCAAGTGGAATCATCCTCTATGAGACCTTCTACGCCAGGGAACTTCCCGGCACTTCCTCCTCCTCGACAACCACAATTAACCGCTTGTACACTCTACTGCTGGCGATAATCAACGGTCGCTTTCAGGTGCTGCTCGAGGGCGGCGATGGACAGCCGGCAAAGGAGCTGCTGCTCGGCTATGGCTTCCACCGAGACCACCTTCATCACGTCGACTTGAACATCTTCCCTGAGCTGAATTTTCTCAGCGTGCGCATCAACGCCAGCTCGCCGACGGCCGGTGAAGGAGGACGGCCGTACTACCACTCGCTCTACTTTAATGGCTCCAGTGTTCTTGGAGGTAACAGGGGCAGCAGTGCTGGAAAGGGAAGGAGAAAACAGTCAAAACTACCTCCACCACCACCCCCGCCCTCACTGAACGTCGACCTGCTGACCTACAAGCTCACCTTTGGTCGAATCCCCTTTGCCCGCGAGGCGGCCTACTACTCCCTGAACGGCTACCGCCCCCTTGTCGGCTGCATCGGCCGCGTGAACATCGTCTCTCGCTCTAATGAGAGCAACTTTGGCACCCTCTCCCAGGCGACCTGGGCCACGGAGGCGGTCGAAGCCGACTGCGTCGACCAGTGCCAGCTGCTGAACCTCTGTTCTCGGCGCTCCCGGTGCGTCAACTACTACGACAGCAAGGCCTGCGACTGCTTCGGGACGGAGCTGGAGGACTGGCACTGCCGTCGCTTCAACTACACCGTGCTCACCCTGCGCGGCTACTCCACCATCAGCTACCAGATCTACCGCTTCCTCAGTCGAACCTTCGTCGACGAGCAGCGCATCAGCCTGCACCTGCGCACCGCCGCCGACTCGATTCTCTTTGCCGGCCTGGCGGAGGCCCGACAGAGTTACCTCATACTGAACATCAACGGCGGCTACCTCAATGTGCTGCTCAACCTGGGCGGCAATCCAAAGAACGTCGTTTTCAATGACTTTCTTCTCAGCGACGGACGGTGGCACAATTTGACGGTGGTGCAGAAGCACTCGGTGATGCTCGTCTACCTGGACACGACAACGGTGCACCGAATTGATTTTGACGAGGCGGAGCCCTTCTTTTTCTTTGATCCCGGTAAGGTTTTTGGATTTTGTGTGTAACATTCTTGAAATGATTTTGTTCGCTTTCTTTGCAACAGAAATCTACATTGGCGGCTTTCCCTCCAATCTGAACATTTCTAGTCTTAATCTGCCCATCTACCTGCCCAACAAGAAGTTCATCGGCTGTCTGAAGCACGTCTACTACAATGCCATGAACATCCTCTACGACCTCTACCACAAACACGTCGGCGCCAAGTACCACTCGCTTTACCCTCTGGAAACGGGTTGCGCTCTGGAAAACCGTACACAGAACCTTACTCAACCGGCAGAAGTGATGACCGCCTCCCTGGTGCCGATTACCATTCAGCCGAACTCCTACTTTCGCGTGCCCACCAATCGGACAGCGCACTTTCAGATGGCCTTTGAAATTCGCCTGGACCGCTTCACGATGAGCGGCAACTCGAAGATCGCCAACGGCAGTTTGCTGACGGGCAACGGCGAACGACGGCGGTGGCACCTGTGGCTGCGACGGCAGGACGTCAAACTGTCCATTGAGACGGCGACCCACATTGACACGGGACTGTCACCTTCTCACCAGCAGCAGCCACTCTCCAAGTCCTCCATGATCGGCTGGACACTGAGCAATGACAACTCACTGAACGCCACACTGGGCGTCTGGAACAAGGTGCGCATCATCGCCGGCAGTCGTGGCGGCTTCTTCAAGATGACCGTCAACGAGGAGACGGTTCAGGGTCGGTACACTGACGACCGGGATGATGAGGTGACGGCGGCGGCGGCTGATGGTCTGGAGAACTACCACTTTGAGGGGGACGTCTTCCTGGGCTCCATTCAGGCGGGCAGCACCGTGCCCTTTGTGGGCTGTTTGCGCTGCGTGGCGGTCAACTACCGCCCGGTGGAGGCGAGGACGCTGGCCGCCCTCGGTCTGGTCACCGGCCGTGTCAGTCTCGATGACTGCCAGCTGCTGCGACCGTGCAGTCGGCCGAACGCCTGCGAGCACGGCGGCGTCTGCATTCCCGTGCCCGCCAACGGGACTTACATCTGCGACTGCTCCAACACCGGCTACATCGGCCGGACGTGTCACTTTTCAGTGTACCGACGCAGCTGTGAGGAGGTGTACCTGATGGACAAGCGGCACTCGGGCATCTTCATGATTGACATCGACCGAAATGGGCCACTGCCGCCGGCGCACGTCATCTGCGATCTGGAGAAGAAAAGTGCTTCGGCTACTGCTGTTTCGTCTGCTGCTGCGGCCGCAGGCGTTCGTCGCAGTCATTCTGGAGCAGCTGTACCAGACAGCGGGCAGATGGCCACAGTGAGGACGGTCATTGAGCACAATATTCAGCATCAGGTGGTCAGTGAGATGTTTTAGGGAGTTGAAGTGTTGAAAGGTTTTAAAGAAGCATTTTATCTACTTTAGATTGTCCGTGAGCCAAAAACCCGCAAGGGCCACTACCATATGGACGTCGTCTACCGAGACTTCAGTCCGCTGATGCTGCGCACGCTGATCCGCCGCTCCGGTCGGTGTCAGCAGTACGTCAAGTACGAGTGCAATGACGCCCCGCTCAGCCTGGCCAGCTACACCTACCTCTTCTCGACGGTGCCCGACCACCAGATCCGGTACATTGACTCGGCGGCGAAGGGCTGCAAGTGCAAGGGCGCCAACTCGACAGCGGGACGATGTGTGGACACTACGAAGGACTGCAACTGCGACTCGGTGTCTCCGCTGATGGACAGTGGTGGATGGCGACATGATGAGGGCGAGCTGACAAACAGTGAAGACGTGGGCATCACCAAGATGTACTTCTTTCAACTGCCCAACACCACCGAAGAGACGGAAGCGCATTTGTTTATTGGCAATCTTAGCTGCGTAGACGTTAGTAAGTGACTATTTTGTTCAGCCAAAAAAATCTTGTGTGAAAAAATTCTAAATTTCTCATTTCTAGACACACAACAGTACGAGATTACCTTCAAGACTAAGCAGTCGTATCTGCAGGTGCCTGGCTGGGTGGGCCGAGAAATGGGCATCAGCTTTCGGACGACGGCCAGCAAGGCAGTCATTTTCTACCAGGCACACCTTGACTCCACCACCACCTACTTCAAGGCTGAGATTCAAAGTGAGAAGGAGGTCAGTTTTGAGTACTCACTGCTGGGTCGGCGCAATCGCATCTCCATCAGCTCCGGTCACTGTCTGAACTGTGGCCAGTGGCAGCACATTTGGATTGAGCGGGCGGAGTATCAGATGCGCGTCAACATTAACCAGAACTCGCGCATCATGTACCTGGGCAAGAATGAGAAGTTCATTGACTTTGATGGGAAGCTCTTTGTGGGCGGGGCGCCGCTGGAGTACCTGAAAGGGCGGAAGATCACAACCGGCTACATTGGCTGCCTACGGGGGCTGGTTTTTGACAGTGAGGTCATTGACCTGCACCGGTACCTGGACTCGAAGCGGTGAGTGCTGAAACAGTTTCGGTAGTGTAACTCTGAATCATCTGTTTAACCCTGTTCCAGCAAGCCCAACATTGAATCCGGCTGTCGGCCGTACTGCAAGCCCAACCTGTGCGCCAACCAGGGCCATTGTGTGGAGAAGTGGGGCACGTACGAGTGCCGCTGTGCCAACGCCATCGCCCACAGTGGTCGCAACTGTGAGGTGAACATCAACGAGAACAGTGCCACTTTCAAGCGAGCGCCCGCTTTCCTGCGAAAGCGCTTTCCCACTGACGAGAAGATGCACGCCCTCCTCACCGATGATCTAATCTTCAGCTTTCGGACGCACGAAAAGTCCGCCCTGCTGCTCTATGCCCATGATCGAATAGGCAACTTTCTGCAGGTGCACATCGAAGACGCTAATGTCATCTTCACGTACAACTGGCTGCGGAAGATTGTCCGTCGGGAGATTGCCGTCGGGAATCTGCTGAAGAGCGGTCAGGAGGTGCAGGTGAAGGTGGATCGCAGCTACCGCAACAGCAGTCTGCTGATGGTCAACTCAAAGTCGGTCTTTATTCCCTATCCGACGGCGGTGCTCAAGGCGGACGATGTGATGGTGGCAATGGAAAGTGTGCTCAGTGGAGGTGGAGATCCCGGAGACCAGGAAGAGCCACCACCGCCGCCAACACCACAACAGCAGCAAATTAGGTGGCTGAAGGGACAAGAGTTTGAGCTAGTCAAGCGGGTCAGCGAATTCTGGACCGCCACTCCTCAAGGGGGTGAACTGCTGATTGGCGGCCTGGCGCCTGATTCAGCGACCACCACTTTGCCCGCTTTTGTCGGCTGCATTCAGGGCCTGGTGGTGGGTGGAAAGCTGATTGATCTTCAGTCGATGGCCAAGGCAGAAGTAGCGAGGATTGCGGAAATTAACAAACTGCTGAGTACCAATAACAACAGCACCAACAACAACACAAACAGCACCAACAACAGCAACAGCACTGTCATCAGCAGCAACGTCGCCGCCGGCTGCACAATGTTGTGCGACCTGATGCCCTGCAAGAACGGCGGCACCTGCACCGAAGACTGGGCCACCGAGTCGACCAAGTGCGACTGCGAGAGCACCTCCTACCGCGGCGACCTCTGCGATCTGGACATTGGCGCGCTCTTCTCCTCAAAGGACGCTTCTGTCCTCTACCACCTTGAGGGCAGCAGTGGGCTGGTCTTTGACTTTGACTACGTAAACATCTCCTTTGCCTTCTCCACGGCCAGCTACGAGAACAGCACGCTGCTGCTGCTGCGATACGCAAACAGCAGTCGGTACCTGCACCTGGCACTGCTCGACGATGGTCGGCTGCTCATTGAGGAGGATAATGGACATCAGATTTGTGAGTTTGTTGGCATATGATATTCCTTGTTAAATTGTAATGCTTTCCCATTTTTGCAGACATGTCAATCATCGAGAGCGAAGAAGACACCTTCCTCGACTCTCACCGCCATTGGGTGCAGTACGTCCGCAAGGAGCAGCACCTCTCGGCGGAGATCATCGTCGACAGTCTCATCTACCGCATCGAGCCGACGGCGGACCGAGACACGTTGAAGGCGGTGCCACCTTCAGCGGAGAACATCATTCAAATTGGCTCCAATCGACTCAATAACACCGAGATGGGCTTCTTTCATCACAACTTCAGAGGATGCATCTCCAGTGAGTGGGACTTGGGTTTTGGACTTTTCCAAAATATCATTTGACTAACATTACCACCATTACATTACTACCAGACATCAACATTCACCTGGACGACCTGCGAGTGGACCCCTTCGAATCGGCCTTTGGCATCAGCAGCGTCGGCCTCAGTCGCGTGAAGGTGCTCGGCGACGTCAAACAGGGCGTCTGTGCCGTCTTCACCACCACCGACCACCGACCGTCACTGTCGCTGTCCGACGCTGCCACTCTCGACGGTCAAGGCGGCAGTTCACTGCAAATTCTGCAGGGCGGTGCCTCTGTCGCAGCAGCAGTGGTCGGCGCTGAGATCTGGCTGAGTCGACCGAAGCCAGTGCTGATGCGCTTCAACGTGAGCACCGACGTGGAGGGGGAGGGCAGTGCCCGCTACGCCAGCAGCAGCTACTTCGTCAACACCTACCTCCGTCGGAAGTACCTGATGCCCCTCTGCATCGGCTACCTCCTTCTGGTGCTCTTCTTTGTCAGCATTTACATGTGGCGCATTGATCGCCGGTATAAGCTGCTCAAGTTTCAAGGGGAGACGCCCTTCTTCCACAAGAGCCTCAACAATGGCGGTGGTGGTGGTGGTAGTGGTGGTAGCCGCAAAAATGGTGGAGGAGGGCGAGGCAGCAGTAAACACAACAACAACAACAGCAAACATGTCAAGCGGAAAAACCTGGCCATGTAAACAGAGAAGTTCAGGTTCAATACTGTTCGACAGAACCGCCACCTCATATACTCATTCAGAAAGACATTTTTTTGCAATTTGATTTTGCTGGTGTAAACACCCTCCATCGAGGTAACTTTAGTGGATTTTTCTATAGTAAAAAAGATGTGAATAGAAAGAGTAACACCATTTTTAGTTTTCATGAGAAAAGTGTTATGAGAAGGAGAGAGAGTGTTTGTGTGTGTTTTATGTTGGTCGTAGTATTATTTTCGTTAAAGTCTAACAGAGATGAATTTCATGGTGCTTTCCATGGTCAGTGTACAACACACCAAATTAGATGATCATCAGTGGTTGCAGTGCTCGTGAAACGGTGAGTTCTGCTGCGAACAGAAAGGAGAAAATGTGATGCGTGTGAAAGAGTCGCAGTATCTTTGAAGACATGTAAGAAATTACAAAATTATAATAATGCAAATAGCGAGAATAGAGAGAGTGAAAGTGAGAGATGAGGCAAATGTGGGACAGAAAAAAATAGTACACGCTAAAAAGCTGTGTAAAAAACTACTCGAAGATTGTGGAGATTAGGCAATGAAGGAATACTTCCTGAGTTTACTTCTTCTCTCCCTCCGCAGCATCGACAGCCGTTGAAGCAGAGAGCGAAGCATCAGATGATGTTTTCTCGACGCCATTACTGTCTCCGGAGTCCTTGTTCTTATCAGAGCTCTTGGTATTGCCCGAGTCACTTTCCGTTTTGATGGTCTTCTTGACCTTCTTGTGAGATTGAGTGTTCTTGCGATTATCGCCCTCGTCCTCGCTGTCAGACAGTTCGTTCTCATTGGCAATTCGCTTCTCTGAAGAGCGAATGCTTATTCTGGGTTCTTCACCGTTTTGCTTGTCGTCGTCCTCCTCCATGTCAACATCGATGGCATCCTCGGGAATCGTCTGCATTTGAACTCCCGGAGCACATGGCAGCATGCGCAAGTTTTCAAACAGGCGATTCCTAAAGGAAAAAATTGTTAAAAATGACTTGTGAAAAAGCGTAAAATGCTTACCTGATCTTATCCAAGTAGTCTTGAGAGTTGGCGTTGGCCATGTTTGATGGACTAATGTTCAGCTTAAAATCAGGTCCAAAATACTCAAAGTAATCATTGTACGGTAGCTCTAATATATCATAAATGCAAAAAAGGTTATGGAAAAAAGAGCTGGCAAAGTTAATGAGTTACGAACCGTTGGAAATGGTCGTGTCAAGAGCAACGGCAGTCTCGTGAGTCCAGCATCGAGCCACATTGCGGATTGTGTATCCTCCACCGCCGACAAGCAGCAAGGGCAAGTTCAAGTTCTTCACAAACTCTACGCACTTGCCGTGCCCTTTCAGTGTCAGATTGAAGCAGCCCAGTCGATCGCCAGAAAGCGAGTCAGCGCCACACTGAAGTACGATGGCGCTTGGAGCAAACATTTCCACTACCTAAACCCATTAAAATAAGAAAATTTCAGAATGAGTACTAAATAAGAAAACAAAGTTCCACGAACCTTTGAGATAATAGGCCTAAAGATGTCTCCGTATGCATCATCGTCGATGCCATCACGCAATGGAAAGTTCACCGCATAGTATTTGCCTTTGCCGGCTCCAATGTCTCGCAGATCGCCAGTTCCAGGAAAGTACTCGCCGTACTTGTGGAATGAGACTGTCATGACACGGTCGGTAGTGTAGAAGGCCTCCTCAACGCCATCGCCATGATGAATGTCAATGTCAATGTACAGGACACGTTGATGATACTTTAGCAGTTCCAGAATTGCCAAAACAATATCATTAACGTAGCAAAAGCCAGAAGCCTCCGACTTTTTAGCGTGATGCAGGCCACCACCCCAGTTGATGGCAATGTCGGTGGCTTGTTTGTTTAGCTTGACAGCACCGGCAACAGATCCGCCAGCGGAAAGTTGACAGAATTCGTAGAGACCATCAAAGACAGGGCAATCTTCTCCGACATTGACTAAATTGGAGAAAACATGATTAATTACAAAGCATATCAACTTTCTCTGGCAGAATATTACATCGTTGCATTTGCTTATTGAACTCGCCCATGTTGTCCGGGCGAATTCCCTTCAGAAAGCGAATATAGTCATCGCTGTGATATTTGGTCATCTCTTCTTGGTTAGCTTTGTGTGGACGCTAAAGGGCGAGAAAGCAAGCACCCGTTAGATGAGTAATGAAAAAAATGACATTCCAAACACCACTTACGTAGATCTCCATTTTGCGGTACAGGCCGTAGTTCAAAACAAGGTTGTGCGCCATGCGAATGCGATGGGGCTTCATCGGGTGTCCTTGCCCGTAGTAGTAATTGCCAATATCACCTAAGACGAGAAAGTAAACGCCATGTCAGATGACATCGAAAAGTAAAATTGGAGTTGCCGAAAATTCCGGCAGTGGATGATGACATTTTGAGGCAGGCAATCTCCACTTACCATCATAGTAGTAGCAGACTCGCTTCTTCGAGGCTCCTGCTGAAGAGGCCATCACTGCAGGCGGTGTCGGCGGTGGTGGCGGTTAGTGGGTGTATGTGGGAGTGTCCAAGTGGGAGGTGGTGGTCCAGGTGGAAGTGAAGTTTCGGTCCAAGTGAGAAGAGGCTGTGTGCCGCTGCAGCAGAGCGAATCGCGCAACTGAATAAAAAGGAGCGCTCGACAGAGAGAAGCGCACACAAAAGCGGCGGCGAAGTGAGCCACACAGACAGAGCTACTGTCAGCAGTAGTGGCGCTGCCGGCCATTGCTGGGCTGCCGCTCGCAGAGGACGTGCCGCCGGCGTGAAGTCGGAGATTTTGTTTGCTGGCTTCGGTAGCCAGCAAAACAGACTCAAACCTGTTGTGCCTTTTTTGGACCCGAGATGAGCCGGCGGGCGATTATCAGCGGCGGTTCGCGAGGAATAGGGCTTGCTGTGGCGCGAAAGTTTCTGGTAATGTTGGACAAATTGGTTGCAGAGATTTCAGTAATCAATGTCGCTGATCATTGTTGATCTCTCTCGCCCAAGCAGAAGCATGACATTGCCGTGACGCTGGTCGCCAGCAGCGAGGACAGATTGCGCACCGCTTCAGAAGAGCTGAGGAAGGTCTCTTCAAAAGCTGCTGATCTGGTTAGCTACAGTGTCTGCGATCTGGCTGTCAAAGAGGAGGTGGAGCGATGCTGTGGGCAGCTGATGAAGGAAAGTTCTGGAGTTAATATTCTGGTCAACGCCGCCGGTGTCACGTATAACAAATTGTTGGTCACCTCCAGTGTCGAACAGATAAGAAAAGTGCTGGACATTAACCTCCTGGGAACGATGCTCTTCACCAAGAGCATTGTCAGGCAGATGATCAGACAGAAGAGACCTGGTGCCATCGTTACCATAGGTGATTGCACTTTGTTTTTCACAACACTTTCTCATCTTGTTTTTTATTTTAGGTAGCATCATTGGCGCTCAAGGAAACATTGGTCAAACGGCGTACGCCGCCTCCAAGGCCGGTCTAAGTGGCTTCACAAAGTCACTCGCCAGAGAGCTCGAGTCAAAGGGAATCACGGCTAATTTGGTGTCGCCTGGTAAGTGACAGTGTCCACCTGTACTTTATAATTTCACAATGCCAATCTTTGCACTTTGCACTTTACAGGCTTCATTGAGACAGATATGACAGCTAGCAGCCTAAACCCGGCACAGATAGAGGATATCCGTGAGACCGTTCCACTGCAGCGTCTGGGATCCGCCGAGGAGGTAGCCAGTGTCACCTTCTTCCTCGCCAACTCGCCCTATATAACCGGCCAAGAACTCACTGTTGACGGCGGCCTCAGTTTGGTGTTTTAAAGTTGCGGCAGCAGCAGCAGCAGCAGCACTTCATCAAACGGTGTGCCGTTTAACTTTGCTTCCATTTTGATTCCTTATCATCTTCTTCTTTCATCAACGGTGAAGAAGGGCTCCAAGTTCGTTCATGTTCATTTTTCGCGCACCACTAGCTATACCTGCTGCTACAGCGACGACAACGGCGGCGGCCACTTGAGCCACTGTACAACAGTCTGTACAAGAGCAGTGAGAGAAAGAGAGACTCCGAATCCTGTGGCATTAAAGAAGCGCCGCTGAATCTGAATCTGGTGTGTTCTCTATATGGCTATCCATAGCCGGGGAAGAGAGAACTTGCTACCGCCGTTGCAACGGCCGCTTTGTTTCCAGGTTCCCGGCCGTTACCAGTCACTCTATGGCTCCTGCTGCACTCTCTCGCTTATTAGGTATATAGGCCCATACGCGCAGTAGGCCCAAGCTGTGGAAGAAGAAGGAAGCTGTCTCGTGTGTTTATGTTCTACTTTCCGATCCACAGCTGCTGCTGTACACTGTTCACTGGGCAGCGATTCACGCACTTATTAGTGAGAAGAATGGGAGCTATCATCCTCCTCCTCCCTTAGTCTGGTATTTTTGTTTACTGTACCTTTTGTTGTTGTTTTTGTTGTTTTTCCCTGTTACCACTACTTACCTTGATTATATAAATGCTTCAGTAGCCTTCTTCTACTTCTTCCCTTCATCCATCATCCGCTGTGAGCTGGGCTCTGTGTGTGTGGCGTCCAGTCCAGTCCGAAAGTGAAAGCTCCTTCAAGTGTGTTCACTTCAGTTTGGCACACACTCATGAGGGATAAGCTCTCACTGGGGGCAGCAGCAGTCAATGTTCTGGCTGCCATGAGAGATGAACTCCAGCAGCTCGGGACGGCGGAGCGACCATTCGGCAACTAACGCCTACTACTCATTTCTGGACGGGGAGTCGCAGCAGCAGCAGAGAACAGGCAGCAGGAGGACACCGGTGGACAGTTCATTTCTACCTTCCCTGCCTCCACTACCTCCGCCACTATCAGCAGCAACGCCCCAATTAGCATCAGCAGCAGCAGGAAGCCACTACAGAATGGGCAGGATGGACGTCGATCTGCAGGTCGCCTGGAACACCGTCAACCTCATCTCCAAGGAGTACAACTACATGTGGGACAAGCTGGAGAAGCTGGAGATACTGCTCTACCAACAGCAGAATGTCATTGCGCAGCTGCTCGCCGCGCTGATCACCTCGGAGGCGGCGGCGGTGGAAGGTGGTGCTGCCGCAGTGGTGACGCCCCTTTTGGACTACCACCAACACTCGCCCATACTTGCAGATGATGCTGGACTGCTGGTGGAGGACTTTATCTACGAAGACCTCGGAGAGATTGTCTTGCGACAGCATCAACAGCAGCCCCATCCTCATCATCATCATGACTACGACCCGCCTCATGAAAGCTTCCCATCGCCCCGACGAACGAGCATCCCTGCCAAACAGCAACTGCCGAACAAAAGCGAGAAAAAAGTTCAACCACCAAAAGAGGCGATCCCAATCGTTGATTCGCCAACCGCCGCCGCCAATTTAGTTCCCTCTAGTTCCCGTCGCGCAAGTCTTCGAGTGGAGGAGAAGAAGAAGAAGGAAAAACAGGAGAAGAAACTATCCGATGGGATACTTTCTCCTCAAGGCAGTCCCATATTTGAAATGTGCAAAGAACGGCGGTCCTCTCAGGTCAAACCAAAGAGCAGTCCCTCGGGAAGTCGTCGTCAGAGTGGCGCATCAGTTTCGGCTGTTGTGGTTCTTGACTCACCGGCAAAGACTGCAGCAGCAGCAACCCCAGTTGAAAACATTGTCAGTGATGTAGCTCCGCAGCGACCACGACGAGCATCAAAGCAACTGCCACCAACTCCCACTAAGGCAGCTGATCAATGCACACCTTCAGTTGAGCGCAAGTCATCACTAGCTTTTGCGGAGAAGAAGCAACCACAGCTGCCAACAACAACCCAGAACGATGACATTGGCGTGTTCACCGCCGAGGACTACATGCACTTCCACGAGGAGGACAACAAGTCGCTGGTCAGCGACCACGACATTGAGAGTCTCATTCAGATGGACCGACTCTTTGGCGATCGACAGCAGCGCCAGCAGCAGCAGCAGCAGCAGAACTTTGGACGCAACTTTGGCGATGCACCGCCGCACCTTCTACTGCAGCAGCCCTCGACCAGCATCGACCAGGCTGACTCGGAGACGGAGACGGCCACTGAGATTGCCAACTGGCTACGGGAGAATGAGGACCAGGTGCTACGGTTCAGTGGACAGTCGCTGGAGGAGGTCGACGATGCTAAGCCGAAACAGCAGCAGAAACAGAAGTCGCCCGTTGAAGAGGTCGCCAAGCCAGCACCTGTGGAGTTTGCCAAAGTGAGCCAGCAGGCACGTTCGTCCCCGTCACCCTCCCGAAGGACCTCCATCAACGCCGCCGTGGCCAGTGTGGAGCAGCTCAAGAGAACACTGGACAGTCCAACAACCACTTTGGCCGCCGGTGTTCTCGCCTCACCACGCCGAGACTCCCGCCACCTGCACCATCGACCGTCGCTGGTGAAGGAGAGAAAAATCATCGATGAGGAGCATCACGAAGAGGACAATTACCACATTGGCCCTAGCAGTTCGGAGGCACTTCAGCAGCAGGTGCGCCGGCTGTCTGCAGCGGAGAAACGCTGCGAGGAGCCGCTGGTGAAGATGCCGGGCCGCTACAACACCAAAGAGAAGCACATTCATCCGGAGCAGCAGCAACATCAACTGCTTCCCGAAACCCGACCAAAGAGTGCTTCGGTGAATCTGCTGCTCCAGCGAATGGACTCAGCAGAGGCAGCGTCATCAGTGATAGAACCAAACGGAGGTATAGACAGTGCAAAGAATGGCGCACAGCAACATCGACGCTTCAACTCACTGGAGGAGAAAAACATCCTCTCTTCGTTCACCAGCTCGGTGAAGGCGGGCTACCAGAATGTCTTCAGTCGGTCGTCGCTCTTTCGTCGAGACAACTCAAAGGAGCAGGTCGTGCACCCGTCAGCTGTTCATCAGCCTCACCATCAACCTCATCCTCATCCTCACCACCAGCCTCCACATCAGCTTCATTCATCGCACATCAACGCGCCACCAGTTGTCCAGATACCGAAGCAGAATCAACCATATCATCTTCATCAACAGCAGCATCAGCAGCATCAACAACAGCATCAACAGCAACATCAGCAGTCGAACATAAAGGACTCCCTCAAGAACATCTGGGGCGGCTTCAAGTCGCTGCAGGAGTCGTCTACTAGTCCTAAGCGAGAAGAGAGTCGAAAGAGGTCTACCTCAGTGACGCCCACTAAACATCCGCAGCAGCAGATGCAAATGTCGATGCCCGAGCTGATGAACAATGAGATGGCCACTGAAGAGCTGATGAGCTTAGACGTCATTGATAGTGCTGCTGCTGCTCGAGCTAGTAGCTTGGAGGAAAGAGGCACCGAAGTCATTGAGATGGAAGCAGGGAATGTTGGAGGAGAAGATGCGGCGGTGGTGGCCATGCCGAATCGAGAGCCACTAGTGAAGACCGCCGGCGAGAGGGAGTTTGAGCGGAAGAAGTCCTTCCGAATGCAGCACAGCATGCAGGAGGCAAACACGATGATGGACACGCTGAAGGTGCAGACGAACACCTCCTCATCGGTGGCCTACAACAAGGACGGCAGCGAGCACCACGGCGGCAGCAGCAAGAACAACAAACTGGAGAAGAGCTTCTCTGACGAGTCGGCCATCTTCTCCTTTACGCCGAGCAGTCGACAGAGCAGCATTCAGCTGCAGAACAGTGAACAGGAAGCGTTGACCCTTTCAGAGCAGATGTCCTCCGATTCAATGTACGGCGGTGGTGGGGGAGATGGCAGTAACCGAGCACGCTCTGCCTCCAATCACCTGCCCGTTATTGTGGACAAAGCAGAGGAGGGTGGTAGTGGCGGTAGCAGTCGTGTTCACTTTGAAGACATGAAGGTTGAACACGGGGGATCAATGGAGGTGGACGAAGTGGCCGAAGAGGAGGCTGAAAATGGTGGAGCTGCGGGGGATGATGATCACCTCGAGGAGCCGGCGCAAATGCCCTCCAGCCAGAGCAACTCCCGTCGGCCGTCGATGCACAACAACTTTGCGATGATTATGAAGGCCAAGTCCGAAGAACCGAGCTACTCGCTGCGTCGTTGTCTGACCCTGTCCGACAAGTCTGAATCGGAAGAGGCGGCCGATGTTCTGGGTGAGATGCAGTACGGCGCCGGTGGGCTGAAGCCACCCAAACGCAGTCGAACAAAGTGGATTGCAGCCGCGGTGAGTAACTCACTCATCAACAAACCATTATCAATTGGGTTTGTTTTTCACTTACACTTTTTTGTTCTACCCGCAACAAAAAAACAGAGTGGCGCCAGACAGGGAAGTGTGGATCTGTCGACGAAGAATCTCTGGCAGAAGGACAGGTTGGTGACGTTTGGTGCTTGAACACACATTAGAGATAGCTATCAACAGGATGCTAGCAGGAAATTGGTACTTTCACTACTTTCACTACCCAGCAGTAGCTGAACAGGCAACAGTGGGCATTGCAATCACTGTGTGTTTGCTGTTCAGGCTCAATTACACACAAATCGCTGTGCATAAGCTTGACCTACCGGCCTTCATTGCTTGCTCTACTTTTTGTTCATTGTTTATTGATCAAAACAATCAGTAGCAGCAGCACCACTGATCCTAGCAACAGCTAGACAGCTAATGGATATTGTGATACCCTTTAATACTGAAAGATGTTCTACTTTTCCCGCAGCAACCCGCTCTTCACGGCCATCGACTCGATGCCGGACATCAATCCGCGAAAGAAGTCCATTCCGCTGGTCAGCGAGCTCGTCCTCAAGACGATGGCAGCTACGAAGCGAAACTCAGGGCTGACTTCGGTCATTCCGCGGACAATGAACGACGAGGAGTTGGTCAGTTTTTTATTTTTATCTTTCCTTCCTCTTTCTAATCTTTCTAATCTGTTTCATTTTCACAGAAAACGCACGTCTACAAGAAAACCCTGCAGGCGTTGATCTACCCGATCAGCTGCACTACACCGCACAACTTTCACATGTGGACGGCCACCAGTCCTACCTACTGTTACGAGTGTGAGGGCCTACTTTGGGGCCTGGCCCGTCAGGGCGTCCGCTGTTCAGAGTGCGGCGTCAAGTGCCATGAGAAGTGCAAGAACCTCCTCAACGCCGACTGCCTCCAGCGGGCGGCGGAGAAGTCGAACAAACACGGCTCAGACGACAAGACGAACAACATCATCAGCGCAATGCGCGAGCGGATGATCCAAAGGGAGCGCGAGAACACCGAGATCTTTGAGCTGATCAGGGCGGTCTTCAACATTGACGAGAAGAGCCATGCAGGGCACATGAAGGCGGTGAAGCAGAGCGTCCTCGACGGGACCTCAAAATGGAGCGCCAAGCTGGCCATTACGGTGATGAGCGCCCAGGGGCTGATTGCCAAGGACAAATCGGGCACCAGCGACCCCTATGTGACGGTGCAGGTGGGCAAGATCAAGAAGCGCACGCGCACCATCATCCAGGACCTGAACCCAATCTGGAATGAAAAGTTCTTCTTTGAGTGCCACAACTCGACGGACCGCATCAAGGTGCGCGTTTGGGACGAGGACAACGACCTCAAGTCGAAGCTCCGGCAGAAGCTGACGCGCGAGTCGGACGACTTTCTCGGCCAGACGATCATCGACGTGCGCACGCTGAGCGGCGAGATGGACGTCTGGTACAATCTGGAGAAGCGAACGGATAAGTCGGCCGTATCGGGCTCCATTCGCCTGCACATCAACGTGGAGATCAAGGGCGAGGAGAAGGTGGCTCCCTACCACATTCAGTACACCTGCCTCCACGAGAACCTCTTCCACCACCTGTGCGACCAGAACGGCGGCATCATCAGACTGCCGGAGATTGACCGTCAGTCTGAGGACGGCTGGAAGGTGTACTTTCTGGTGCCCGCTCGGGACGTGGTCGACGAGTTTGCCATGCGCTACGGCATCGAGTTCATCTACCAGGCAATGACGCACTTTGGCTGTCTCACCAGCAAGTACATGTGCCCGGGGGTGCCGGCGGTGATGAGCACACTGCTCGCCAACATCAACGCTTTCTACGCTCACACCTCCAGCTCGTCAGCCGTCTCCACCAGTGACCAGTTTGCGGCGACCAACTTTGGTGTAAGTGCTGATGGAGAGAAGAAGTATTTTGGAAAGTCTAATCTTTTAACTTTTTTTTACAGAAAGAAAAGTTCATCAAACTGCTCGATCAGCTACACAACTCACTGCGCATTGACCTGTCGATGTACAGGGTAAGTAGAGGGTGAGAAAGTGGTTAACTACTTTTGACCTTCTTTTTGACCTTTTTTCCCACCCTAGAACAACTTCCCCTCTGCGTCACCGGAGAAGCTACAAGACCTAAAGGCCACCATTGACCTCCTCACTAGTATTACCTTCTTCCGCATGAAGGTACTGGAGCTGGCGAGTCCACCACGAGCCTCCATGGTGGTGAAAGACTGCGCAAAGGCATGCATTCGACAGACGTACACGTGTCTCTTTGAGAACTGCTACGAACTGTACCGAAACCAAATGGAAACGGAGAGGGGCAAGCTGGAGCCGGAAGAGGTGACTGAAAGCGAGAAGGGGCCCAGTCTGCAGAATCTCGAGTTTTGGATCAGACTGATCACCCTCATTGTCTCTGTTATCGAGGAGGACAAGAATCTCTACTCACCGGTGCTCAATCAGTGAGTTTTCTACTTCTCTTTGTACTAATTTCTAGTCAACTAACTTTTTTGTTATTGTAGATTTCCCTCTGAGCTGAACATTGGCCACCTGAGCATTGAGACAATGTGGTCGCACTTTAGTGTGGACATCAAGTACGCACTGGAGGAGCACGAACAGCACCGCCTCTGCGCCAGTCCAGTGTACATGAACTTTCACTTTAAGATTAAGTGGTTCTACAATACCTACTGCAAGGATGTGCCTGCACTGAAGACTGTCATCCCAGAGTATCCTATGTAAGTTTTGGAGTGTTTTTATCCGTTCGAGTGAAACTGATAAACTACTAAAAATTTTCAGTTGGTTTGAGCCCTTTGTCATGCAATGGCTGAATGAAAATGACGACTCTTCACTGGAAATTCTTCGCAACGCCTTCATTCGCGATGCAGAGGATGGCGTAAGTGGTAGTGATTGAAGGAAAAAGTTTGAGGTTAATTCGCCATATTTTTTATGTAGTTTCAACAAAGCTCCGAGCACTCACTCTTTTCCAACTCGGTGGTTGACCTGTTCACTCAGTTAACACAGTGCTTTGACGTGATCAACAAGCTAGAGTGTCCTGATCCAGAGGTGGTGAAGCGGTACATGAAACGCTTTGCAAAAACAATAGTCAAGGTGCTCATTGGTTACACTGACATTGTCAAGAAGGAGTTTGCTAAATACGTCAAAGATGAGAAGAAGGTAATAGAAAAACTGATTTACATAAGTTGAAGAAGTATAAACTCATTTTTTCTTTGTAAAATCAGGCTTGCGTTCTCATGAACAACGTCCAACAGCTACGCATTCAACTGGAGAAGCTCTTTGAGTCGATGGGCGGCGAGAAGTTGGAGCAAGACACGAGCAGCATTCTCACCGAGCTTCAGCAAACGCTAAACTCCATTCTTGACGTTCTCAGCGGTATTTTTGCAAAGAGGTAAAAATGGATGAATTGTTATCTTTTTGAAACTGATGACTCAACCTTTTTTTTATTTGCACAGCCTCGATGACACCATTCGCCAGAGCACACAAGAGATGGGCGTGCTGCTGTTTCAGGTGAAGAACACCAACGCCGCTCAGTCAAAGCAGGCTCTGAAGAACAGCGCCGAGATCTCCGCCTGTGCCGACCAGATACTCATACCGATGCTCGACCTGCTCGACAAAAAGTTGACCAACTACGCTGAGGCCTGCGAGCGAACGGTGCTAAAACGGGTGCTTAAAGAGCTCTGGAAGATTGTCGTCACGGGCATCGAGAAGTACATTGTCCTGCCGCCAATGGAGAAGAGCAATCTGCTGCCTAATCTACCCAACACAAAGATCGAGGACGTCTCAAGGCTCCTGAAGACGAGCAAACTGCCGACGCTGAATATGATCGAGGTAGGGTTTAGGGGTTAGTAGTTTCGGAACGACACTAAAGCTTTTGCTTTCCTTTGCAGAATCTTCAAGGAGCAAAGAGCTTGTCGCCAAAGCATTGTGCCATTCTCGAGGAGGCACTGGAGTCGATTAAGTTGTACTTCCACGCCAATGGCAACGGCTTGAAGAAGTCCTACCTTGACAAGAGCTCCGAGTTGCAGTCACTGAAGTACGCCCTTTCACTGTACACACAGACTACTGACTCACTCATACGGACCTTCATTTCAACTCAAAAGAATCAAGGTTTGTGAATGTTTTACCTAGAACGGTTTGGTTGCTAAACATTTATTATTGCAGACTTGGCCACACAAGAAGACGGTCCAGTTGGTGAGATCTCTATTCAGATTGATCTTTTTACTCATCCGGGATCGGGTGAGCACAAGGTTACGGTGAAAAGTAAGTTTAGTCTGTTTTTGTCTAAATAAAACTAAAATGTCTCAACAATTACCAGTAACTGCCTGCAACGAGTTGAAATGGCCCGTCAACACAATGTTCAAGCCTTTTGTGGAGATCAACATGATCGGTCCTAATCTGAGCGACAAGAAGCGCAAATACGCCACCAAGTCAAAGCACAACAACTGGTCACCGGCGTACAATGAAATTTTCTACTTGTAAGTGCTTGTGATTTGCCAAGTTTCAGAAAATCCTCATCACCATCCCTTATCTCCATTTTAGTCTCATCGGCAACGAGAATGAGGTGTCCACTTTTGAGCTACACTTTGCCGTGAAGGACTACTGCTTTGCCCGTGAGGACCGCTTGGTGGGCATTGCCGTCATTCAGCTGAAGGACATTGTCGACCAGGGCAGCTGCAGCTGCTGGCTGCCACTCGCCAAGCGCGTTCACCTCGATGAGACCGGGTGGACCATACTGCGCATCCTATCACAGCGAACAAACGACGAGGTCGCCAAGGAGTTTGTTCGTCTCAAGTCGGACGTTCGCAATGATTCAGTCATGGGCGGAGGTGGTGGTGGTGGTGGTCATCCTCAGCAGCAGCAACATCAACATCAGCCGAATCAATAGCAGCAATGTTGATACCACCATCCTCCACACGAACAGCTTCAACTTGTACAATAAACCACTTGTCGTCCACTTTGTACATAACCTTCTCTTTCCCAACATCACCACCCTATTGTGCCCTCGGACAAAGCAGACACCAAGTTTTTGGGGTGTTTTTGCTTTGTCCACCACACCCATTCTTCTTACTACTTTCTTCTGTGTGACCTCTCCGCTTGTCTTTCTCTTCATTCCTTCCTTTCTTTCTTTCCTTCCTTGCTTCGTGTTGTGTGAACTTCAAACTGATGATCTTATATCTTTTGCAATAATTGCTTTCCTTCCTTATAATGTATTTCCGTGAATGAATATTGAAAATAAACACAAAAACTGATTTAATGGCAAACACCGTTTGTTTTATTGGAAATGAAAAGAACACACACACACATGAAAAGGACAGTTAAGTATACAGTGAATCAAATTATTTCTTGACAAATTCAATGGGAATCGAGCGTTCCTTGTTCTCCTCCACCTGGGGCACCTTCAGCGGGGCCTCCATCTTCAGGTAGCCCTTGTTGTCCAGCTGACACTTCAGCTCCTCCGCCTTGACATTCTCCGGGACGCTGAAGTGCTGCACGTACTCGCGGTAAATGTAGTGGCCATCATCGCTTTTCTTCTCGCGCTTACCAGTGATCTGCAGCGAGTCCTTGTCCATTTTCACCGAGATCTCCGACGGATCGAAGTGGCGCATGTCCAGCGACACCTGGTACTTGTTGTCCTTGATGGTGGGCACTGCCAGCTGATGGCCGAAGGAGTTGCCGAAGGTGGACAGCTGTCCTCCACCTCCTCCTCCGCCACGGGGCATCAGGTAGTCCAGTGGGTAGACGAGAAAGTCGTCGTTGTCCAGCGTGTCCATCAACGAGCGGGTGAATCGAGGAAGAGAGAGCATTTTGCGAGGTTGAAGAGGGTGAGTTTGGTGATAGAATTCGAAGAGTTTGTAGAGAGCTTGGGGAGATCGTTTGATCAGTTCTTTTGCGCTTGAATGCTTCAGTGCAATGCCACTGCTGCAGTCGCGCCAGACTTATATACTGCTGGCGGCTGCGTGCAGGCACTGCCGAGACTGCTCTCTACCGTTCTAGCTCTTTCCTGCAACATCGACCCTCCTCCTGCAATTTCTTGTCTACCAAAAAAGGCTGCTGCATTGCAGGATACCTAATTGCCGGGTTGATCTCAGCACTGCAACAGTGAGCACATCTACTGATGCAACTGAGGCGCCCCATTCTGGCCAGGCCGGCCATTATCACTGCATTTACTGCACTGCTCATGTTTACCAGACTTTTCGCGCGCATTCGCCCCCTGCAACCTTGATTGCAGAGGGCAGTACCAGCAATACGCTGTTTGCAACTGCCACTGTCACTTTACAGCACCCGAATTGCAAGCAATAAACAAAACACACAGTGTCGGCGATCACGTCAGCCTGGTGTGCGATTCCTGGAAATCTTGGCGGACGTGATCGATAGCTGCCAGTGACAGAACAAGGCAGAGGAAGATGTTTAAAAGCTTTGGGCCTCAGCCAAAGCTTGATACCGATTTAGAAGTGATTGAAACAGTTACTATGATGAATTCGATACTTTCTTTTGACTTTATTTTGTTTGAAAACTAAAAAAGTGGAAACACGGTGTAAAAAATTGTGACTACCAGAAGTGGTAGCTGACACATCGGTCATCATCGTCATCGGCTGAACAAAAACACTGAAGTCGGTAACAAAAGGGCAAGTAGTTAAACGCTGATCATCAACAAACAAATACTGATACAAAGCAGGCAAACAGAGACGGACAGGTGGGCGGATCAAAGAGAAGAAGAAGAAGAAGGCAAGTGGAGTGGAGCGAAATGGTGTGACCAGTGTGGCAACTGCAGATCAGCTGCTTCAAACAAGTATATCATTGCCCAGTACCGGAGTACCACTCGTCGTCGTCGTCATCATCATCGACTCGGTGCACTGCTCCACGGTAACTGGTTTCCGCAGCCGACCAAAGGTGCACTGACTGCCACTCTTGGTCGGCTTCTCCGTGGCCTTCCACAGGCAGACTATGGCCCGAGAACGGTAGCCATTTCGATTGCACTGCAGTGAACAGGAACAAGCAATGGTGGTCAAGAACAAGAATAATATTGGGCACAACAACAACAAACGGAAACCTACCGGACTCCAGCCTTTGGCCACCCACTGTGCGATACAGTTGGCATTGGCGCACTGCTGCGTCTCCGCCGGCTTCTCGCCGGCCACCGCCGCCAGACAGTGCCGCTCCTCGAGGACCGTTCCATTGGGTAGCATGCAGTTCACCGCTCGGGTTCGCTGGCCTAAGTGGTGGTCCAGGCAGTCGTCGCACTGGGGAAGACATAAAGATGAATTATGGAAGTCATATTAACAAGTAAATATGAGCACCGCTTTACCTCTGACCACTTGCCCGCCTTCCAGAATGAGCACTCTGCAAAGCCGCAACGTTCCATTGATTTGGGCCGTGGCAGTTTGGCACGACCACCGGTGCAGTGAGAGCTATCCACCGCCTGGGTGACATTGTCCAGCTTCACATAACACACACTTAGTCGCATCTGAGGATAAAGAAAAAGGTAAGTTTTATCATGAAGAAAACGATGATGATGAAGTCCACTTACTCGAAAGCCGATTCCACCACAGGGAATAGTGCACTTGGACCACTCAGAGGTGATCCAGGCAAAGGTGCCCTCTCGAAGCAGCTGACTCAGTGGAATGCCAGCTTTCTGCGCCTTGGATTCCTCAGCGTTTTCATCTTCAGGTAAAAGAAGATTACTGCCACTGTCTACATCAACTTCATTCAAACTAGTATTTGGCGTTGGTGGCAGTGCTGCTTTCGGGCGATGATTGTGATGCTGATGAGACTGATGACTCTGTAGTGGTGGTGATTGTGGTAGTCGCCTTTGAGCCGTGAGCTCCCAAGAATCCTCCGAATCGGCAATTATATTCGATTGAAGAAGTGTAGTAGGTGGCGATTCTTTGCGGGTTGATAAGGATGATAATAGCGGGTCAACATTTTTCTGAGAAGGCAACACGTAATCACCGTTTCGATAGCGAGAGTGCGCCTCTTCGGAAAGATCAAGCTCACTCTTGTAGTAGGCGACTTTGTTGTTGCTGTTGTTTGGCTTCTTAAAACCCGATGATTCTCTATCACTCATCTCACCATTTCCAAACTGTTCATTAGGACGACTTTCAATGGTATCGGTCTTACGCTTAACATAGAGAAACATCGAGTGCTCATCCGTCTCTCGGTCTTCCGTCCAGCACTTGTAAACAGCACTGTCGCTCACTTTGATGTTCTTTATCTTGAGAAAGTTGCGCACCATGTGATGTCTCTTTCCACCATTCACCAGCCGTTCGTTGCCTTTGCTCCAGTGGACGCGAGGTCCTTGGAATGCCAAGTAGTCCTCTTCGGGTAGATCAGCGGTTTTTCCACCTGTCCGCTTGCGCCACTCAGGACAGCGCAGTTTGACAGTGCTGCCTTCGATGACGGTCGCCTTTCCGGCCACCTTCACCGTCGTCACTTGCTGTTGATGGTGGGGGTGATTGTGATTGTGATTGTGATTGTGATTGTGATTGTGATCATGAGTTGAGCCACCAGCGTCCCCAGAAACAGGACTTCCAGTCGGCAGAGAGCTGTGATTGCGTTTGGACTTTCTCGACAACTCGCTAGTGCTGTTGCCTCCCTTGAGATCTCTCACGGAGGAGGATGAGGACGCGGACACCTCATATCGACAGTGACTCGCCTTGCAGACCTTGATTCCTCTTGGCTTCTTCCTGGCCAGGCACTCCGTCTCTGAAACCTCGCCCTCTCCGCCAAAAGCCAGCTCTTTCACGCAGCGAACTGACCTCCTCTTAACGCCCTTTCCGCAGTCCGTCGAGCACCGTGACCAGTGACCATGTCGCCATACGGGCGGGCAGTCCACCTGATTGCATGGCTGTTCAGTCGGTGGCATAGTGGCTTGATTGCAGAGCGTCTCCGGCAGGACGACCACATTGGTCGAGCCTCTGCTCACCTCGTGCACACACCGAATGATTCTCGCCTGCGTGCCGCCTACACCACAGGGTCGTGAGCACTCGCCGAATTCAGTGGCGTTCCATCTGTTGAGAGAAAATAATCGATGATAAGTTGATTCTTTTTTAAAGCTCAATCTTTCCCCATACCTCGGTGGACACGGCTGATCGTTGCACGTTCTCGTAAACAACTCTGGTTCATTCTGCCCACTGCAGTAGCCAGAGTCAACGGTGACATTGTCTGCCAGACGGAAGCAGGAATATATGGAATCTTGCGTTCCTAAACAAAAAAGCGTTTATTAGAAAACAATCCACTATTTAATGTCATTATACCTCCAAGACACCGGTGTGAACAGGTGGTGTAGCCGGACACTTTCCAAGCGTACAAATGTACTTTTGGGTGGTGCTGAACAGCTGCTGCCGCCATGGCAGTGGTCGGTGAAGTTGAAGTCGTCTCATTGAGCACCTGATACGACAGCTCCACTTTGGGTCTTTGAGGCCGGTCACTGGTGATCATGAACTCAAGTTGATTGAGCTGCTGAGGTTCACTGGCTACAGCTGAAGGCGCAGAAGCAGCGACAACGCCCTCTTCTCCCTGACAGCGTTCCTCAGCAGAGCACTCCTCCACTTCTGCTGGCTTTTCGCCACCGTTTTCTTCCTCTCCGAGACACTCACTTTCCGGAATTGTCAGCTCAGTCTTTGAGTACTCTAGGTAAATCTTGCACTCCACAGTGCGACTTCGATGACCAATGCCACAGGTGGCGTTACAGGAGGACCAAGGACCCACAATGAAGCTGATATTGCAAAAGAAGATTTAATTAGACTAGCACATTTGAGAAAAAACAATTTTACCTTGGATGAGTGCTAATGACCTTGGGAAAGGAAGGCGAATCCTCCTGAGAGTTGACCGCCGTTTTCCCGTACAAACACTTGGAAATGTCAGAGCAGTTTCGTTGACTAGCTGGCTTTAACTCTGGTTCACATTGGTCACTGCAACACAAAAAAAGTAATACAAACTTTATTTTGAGAAATAACTCAAAGCAAAGTGCCGCCAAGTGCAAAAGTTGTTGTTAGGTTACCTACCTTGGAAATCCCTGAAAATCCCGGCAAACGACTGGCCTCTGCTGCGTGCCGTTGCCACAGCTTTCAGAGCACTGTCAGGCAAGGAGAGAACGGAAAGAGAAAGTGTGTTTAGAGCCAAAGCTTTGCTGTTGATGATCCACACCGCTGACTGACCTCTGACCAGAGTCCCTCGTACCACTGTGGACAGTCCTCGGTGTTGCACTTTTCTTCAGAGGGCGGCTTTGAAGTGTCGGAGCACTCTTCATCAGGCAGCACTCGTGGGATCGGCTGATGCTGTCCGTCAGGTGTCAAGGTCGTCGGGTAGGCGCAGGTCACCTGACGAGTGCGCCTCCCACTGGAGCACCGCTTGTCACAGGCGGTCCAGTTACCGGTGAGCCACCTGTTGAGATGTCCAGAGGAGGAGGAAAAAATGATGTTAATTTGTGGTCATTTTCCCTCTTTCTCTACTACGTCTTCTTTCCACCATTCACTCATTTGCATGAATGTATGCTGAGGATCATCATCATCATCACCATCAATTTAAGCAGACAGAAACTTACGTCGGCGGGCACTCAAAGTCGTTGCAGCTTCGCTGCATTGATCGAGGTTTCATCTTTGCATGGCAGAAAATGTCATCCACTGTGCTGCCCGTATCCTCGTTGCGACAGGAGACGCTCGACAGTTGCACGCCTAAACAGTGGAGAGGAAACAAATTGAAACATTAGAGGCGTGGTGAAAGTGTCAGATTCGTTCGTTTGCAGTTCGACAAATTGAGAGGTAAAGACAATGAGGAAAATTGTCAGGGAAAGTTTAGTGGAAGTCAATAACAATGGTAGCATCAGCAACAGCATCAGCAAGTGTTTACCTCCTCCGCAGGCATGCGAACAATTGCCTTCGTAGTGGTGCGCCCAGGCGTACCGGTACTTCAGACAGGAGCTGCCGTCTCCTCCGCAGATGCCGCAGTCATCAATTTTCGCCAAGGACCCTAACTGCAGATCGCAGCCCACACTCTGCAGCAATTCAAAAGAGGAAAGAGTTACGGAAAGGCAACACAGAAACAGTTACGCCAGAGAAAATGTTTCCTGGACTTACCAAACACCGTCCGGCGACGCACATGTCGAGGGCGCCCGGACGACAGCGGGTGCCGTCCTTTGCGGAGACGGCCAACTGCGCCACAAAATGGAAGCCTTTCGCCCGACAGGTCAGACTGCAGGGGTCAGCCGGGTCGATGAAGGGCAGCCACTCATAGAACCGCTCTCTGTACGGAGCCTTGTTGAAATGAGCACACTGGCTGGCACGAAAGTCGCTCGACGTCGGCTGGCAAGGCTGCATAGTGCCACAAAATGGGAAATGAAAATGGCGAGGTTGATTAAAGATTATGAAAAGTAAAAAGAGTAGAAGAAAGAGAATTCTAATTAGTTAGATTGATTGCTACAGCAATTGTATTACTACTGCTATTTTCTTGAAGTTGCCTACCTGCATGTTGCATATGGTGTAGCGTTCAGCCTTACCGAGGCACTCCGCCTTTGGAGAGAGGCACTTTCGCAGCGACACCGAGATTCCGCCGTCGCAACTCCTACGAGGCATTATTAATATTATATAGTAGGACAATTAGATTTCGATGTGTTTTGTGTTGTGTGTACATAAAACTATGCTAATGAAGTAGACCGCCAACGATCATCCGCTACTACTGCTGCACCTTCTAACGCTACTAAATTACCTCGAACAGGGCGACCAGTCGCTCCAGTTGGACCACTGAGCACCATCGCCACCGTTGAGTCCTTGGAGGTGGAGGTGGTGGTGATTGTGGTGGTGGTGCTTGTTGGTGCTGCTGCTAGCACCACCACCATCTTCGAACCTTGGCGCCTGAGAGATGTCTAAGCAGGTGTGACTAGAAATGATTGTGAATATCTGTAAAGGACGGAAAGAGAAGAAAAGAAACCATTGTTCAAGTTATATTCACTGGCATCAGCATCACAGTGACCAAGTTATTGGTCGAACACGGAAGTAGGCGCAAGCAAATGCTACTTGCTCTACAAAGTTTACGCCACAGTTTTCGATGATCACTGATGATCGGTGTCTTTGGGTCGAGTGAAAGAACAGAAGCGGATCGATCTATCCTCGGAGATGGTCGGCAAATGATTTTGCCGTGAAGAAGTGCAAAGTTTGCCGACCAACAGAGACTAGTAGAACACTCACTGGAACAGACAAACAGTACACATTCGAAAACTGATCAATCGATCAAACACACAAATACAGACACCAACTCTCCTTTTCTATAAGAACCTTCGACCACGACAGACTGCCTGCGCTGTTTACAGTAGTAATATGAGTGTGTATGTTTGTGCAATGCGTGTAATTACTATTAATAGAACTGTAAAACTGAAGAAACTGTTCTCGGAACAGGAGTCACGAGTCGCAAAATCCTCTACCGCCACCCAACCACCCACCCACCGCCCTCAATGAATTCTTTTTTGTCACTGCTTAAATCGATTTCTCTTGATGATGACAGGAGAGCTCAGGAAGAGTCGTGATAGATGAAAAATAAATAAAAAACCTCACTGCTGTTAGAGTGAAAGCGGGAAGTTGTCAAATCAAACAAAAATTTGTGTGCATGCTAATTTACAACTCGCTGGTGCAAAGGAACTTCATAATTATTAATATGTAAAGTGCAAGGGATGAAAACGGAAGAGACTGCAATGGAAAAGGAAAAGCAGCTGCTGTTGCCGCTGTAAAGGATCGTGCAGAATCGATCAATAGGCCATTGGCACAAAACAGAAGGGAAAGGCTATATAGCTTGCGCTAAAAAATTTGCTGCTTTTTCTGTTGCTACAATGAAGAAAAAGAAGAAGAAGTTAACTGAAGAATCAAACAATAATGACAGCAACAACAGCGGCAGCAGTCAGTCCTTTGACTTGGGTGAAAGTCAGTGGTGATGGTGTGATGGGGTACTGTCTGCTGGTGATGGTCACGTCGTGGCCATTTCTCAGAACAAGAGTTGATGCAATGAATGCGTACGAGAACAGGCAAATTGGCCTTCATTGCTTAATTGCTAATTACTCGCTTTTTCATTGAGGCACCACAAGGAACCAGCATCATTTGCAAACAAATGGCAGGCGAACACCATTGCTTACATTGAGCACACATGTGAACATTACTCTAAACATGGCGTTTCCCTCTTTCCTTTCAAGAAAAAGAAATTAAAAAACGAAGCAGTGCTTTAAATAAAAATTGCACAGTCAGGCACGAGCAGTACTAATCGTCACATAAATTGTGTGAATACGCCTCTTGCATGAATGTTTTTAAGTTATGAGTAATTGAAAGGTAGCTGACAAGAAATTAGAATACTGTCACTGTCGGGCAAAATTGTAAAAAAGAATAAGAAAGTCAAGGAATATTCACAAGTGCAACTAAAAGAACTTTCGGGTGTTCAATTTGTTAGGTAGCTGGTAATTGATGGTGGTCCCCCACAATTGACAGACAAACTAGACAGGGAGAGAGAGGGAGAGGGAGTGTGCTGAACACTTGTGACCACATGTCGGTCTGTTGGTCGTGTGTGCTCAAGTGGCATTCAGGCAAAGTGCAATTTGGCCTGGTCACGACTGTTCAGAGGTGCTAGTGCTGCTTCACTCTCTGTTTCTGTCTCTGTCTGTCCGTCTGTCATGATAAGGATCGAATTGTCTGCGACCCCACCGCTGCTGTCAGCAAATAGTACTGTACACTCAAATGCCTCTCAAAGTGTGCCTGTGTGTCCGGCAAGTGCTATCCTAGCAACTCGGTGCAACTGTGATGTATGTATCACAAGTGGCTTTCACTAGGCAGCCACTGCCAGTGCTGAATGAATGAATTTACAAGAACGATGGCGGCAAAATGCAGGGGCAACGGTGGCAATTAATGCGCAGAGGCAAACGAGCGCGAAGTGCCAGGTTGAACAACAAGAGCTGCAGCAGACTAGGAAAAGAAAAGCCCCGTCTGGAAACGAAAAGGAAAAAGAAGAAAAAGAAGAAAGTAGTGGAATCTTTTTTCTTTTTGGCCGTCATCACCACCGACAACCAAGCATAAGCATACTTCAATGGGAAATGAAACACTTTAATTGAGATTCTTTAGAAAGAGAGCGAGGGCCCGAGAGTAGGCTGAAGAAAAGGCCCATCTTCAAGGATGGCACAATCAGCAATTCATAATAAGCGGTGGCCATTTATCAGATGCTCCTAAATCTTCCTGCCTCTTCTGTTTGTTGCCGGTGAAGCGTGGTCCAGCCAACCAGAAAGCACCAGGCAGACAATGGAGTGCTCCGGCCAAATGGTGGCTGCCTACTGTGCGCTCTCCGTCAGATGAAAAGGACGAGGAGACATTAGCTTCAGGAACCCAGCAAAAACGAGCTGCAAGAGCAAATAATGAAATGTAGGTTGCTTGCAAAACCATCAACGATGATGCACAACAAAACAAAACCCATCGTCGCCGTGGAAAGGTTTCATGGAAATCTCCACAAGGAGAGAGTGAGAATGAGTGTGCCCAAGTAATTGCCCGTTCAACCGCACGTCTTGCACTGCGTCTTCTTATGCTGCTGCGACCACAATCGAGGTCTACTTCTCTCTTTCTGTTCACTCCCCTATTCACCACTGTTATTACCAGTACCACTACTAAACGGTCGTAGTCAATTTGAGAAGAAAAGACAAAACATTTAGCTTGCCTAAAACACACAACGAACAAAAATGGCGACCGTGGTGATGATGGTGGTGGCAAAGTGCAGAGTCCTGCTGGCAGAAAGGGGCACTGAGAGAATGGCAGTGCCTCGTCTGCGCCTCACTAATTAGCCATAACTCATACCATAGCAGAGGGAGGAAAGAGGTGCCCAGAAGTGCTGGTGACAACAGCAACAGCAACAACGATGGCAAAGATCACTCAGCCAACCAGATACTAAACAGGATATCACCAGCAGCACATTGCCAGGTGCCGCACACACGCATAAGAACTGAACCAGTGAATCGAATCCAAATGCAAGATGTGTGCCAGTGACACTGACAGAAGCAGAAAAATGAATTTTGCCCCCTTCCTCCATTTCCATGCTCGACCCCGGTTAGTCAGCTCAGTCAGCGGCTCACTCACCTCGTGTCAATTCCACAGGGAAAAATGGGGAAGACAAAGTCGGCGGCTGGTATTTCCCTGCTTGGCTTTCTTTTCCTTTCCGTTTTTTTCTGCAGAACTGAAAGAACCTTATTACGAAGTGAAGTGTGTGAGCGCGCGGTTGCCGCGCACGTTAAATGAACGAGCTGTTGAAAAAAGAGTGGGGGCTAGCTGGCAGTGGTAGTAGTGCTGTCTGTGCATGGACAGGCTGTTTACATTGGCCGGACACGGATGGAGGACAAAGTGCCTGTTTGCACAAGCTATTAAGGTGTGTGTGTACTTCTTTTGCTGCCTCTTCTGCTGCTGCCTTTGCCTACTCTCCAGTTGCGGTGCAATGAAATGGGCTGAGGGTCAATGTTGCCGCAGACAGCATAGCACAGCAAAGCACTGATAGCACTGTGCAGAAGTGCAACACTCGATCAGTGCTGAACACTTTCAGCAAAGCAGCACAGGCACAAAAAGATGGTTATGCCTTTTCGCAAAGAGGAAAAAATGTAGTGCTCTTTCATTACTGCTGAAACAGATCTGAGAAGAAAGAGAATGAACGCAAAAAAATGTGCCTAGAAAAAAGAAAGCGACCGTGGCAACGGTGGCGGCGGCAGTGGCCAGGAAAAAATAAGCGAAAGCAAAGTGTAGAATACAGAGAAGTAGACGGTAGAAAAGTAAACACCAGACAGGTTGCAGCAGGTCTCAGGAGCAGAAGTGATGGAAAGAGAAAGCATAAGAAAAAGAAAAATTGTTGTTCAAAAGCTCAATGTCCGACAGCGGGAAAGTAATAGTCAGACTGTTTGTATGTGTGTGTGTATTTGTTTGCTATGATTGTAGCCGACCAAAGTTTGAGAGTGGTGCCTACTACTCTAAAATAAAATTATTGCCTACCCGCCTGAACACACATTCCGCCAGTAGTAGGAATGGTGATGGCCGCCGAGACGGAAACTTCTCCTCTCACAAAAGTCTCGGTCTTGTTCCCTTCTTCCGTGCCCGAAGAATTTCCCGCAGTTTGCTTCCCGCTCTCGCCTTCCTCGTCTTCTCCTGCTACCGTCACAATTTGGGCAGGCAATAAACAAGCTCGGGTGTGAGCGGGAGTGTTGCTGTTGCTACTGCTTCACAGTTACTCTCGAAGTGAAGCGCAATAATTATCGCTGATCGATGCAGACGGGCAGCAGCAGAAGGAAAAGCAAACATAACCTAATTTGAAGCCAAATTGCCAACGACGACAGACGAGAAAGTGAGAGTGAGAAGAGTGAGATGCCGCCTGAGGGAGTGAAAAGTGAAGAGGGCGAGAAATTGAGATCGTGTGGGAGAACTGCTGAGAGACTGCAAAGACTGAAGGATTGTACCAGATCGTCCACTGTACAGCACACTGCGACAGGAACGCCGAAAACCGAGAGTAAACATCGCCGACAAACACATCAACAACAGAGTCGCAGCAGCCAAGCGCAGTCTGGGGAAGCAATCAAAACAACAAGGGAAAAAAGATGATGATCGTTCTACTTTCCCCTTTTCTCTTTCACTGCCGAAGGGGGCAAATGGGAAATGGGTTGACAGTTGCTGTGGTTAGGTGTTTGGCTACAACGCTGGCTGGCTTCCTAGTGTCAAAAGTGACACAATCTAACTAGGACGGCAGCAGCAGCAGAACAAGACTACAAAACCACAGCACACACACACACACAAACAGTGGTGACAATTGGCTACGGTAATTGGCCATTAGCACTAATTGCCTCTGGCACCTCTAGAACACAACATACAGGTAGATTCAATCGAACAGACTAAACGCACACACACACATACTGAACATCTAAGCACTTACCGCAAACTGGGCAATGGACAGCAAATGGGCGACCCTCAGCTGAGGCGGCCTCCAAAGGCAGACTTCTCTTCGCCTCCTTCTTCTCGAAGAAGTGCTTGGCACGTTTGTGGTGGTGGTGGTGGTGGTGTTCATTGTGATGAACCAAAGTGGTGATAAAAAAGTGAGGTAAAGAAGTGGAAAGAGGAGTGGTGGTGATGGTGGTTGTTACAGATGACCATGGAAGATGATTATGATACTGATGTAGATTAATGATGATAATGAAAAAGAATAAAAAGAATCATGATGAAATGATACAAAAGTCACTGATGAAGAACGAAGACGATGATGCTGAAACAATTCGTTGCTGTCATTCGGTCAATGGTCGAATTAGAAGTGGTGAAGAGAAGAGTGCTGTGTTGCAAATGAATAGTGGTAGTAGTGGTGGTTGTGCTGGTCGCACCGCCGCCACTGTCTTCACCAGCACCGACATAGCCTGGTTGGTGTGTGCACACCAGAATCGGAATCGGATAGTGCACACTGTTCCGTGTTCAGTGAGGCAGCAGCAGGCACTAGGCCAAATTACACACACAATCGCAAGAAGTAGTGAAAAATGTTTGACAGAATTGGATGAGAAGAAAGATCGGCACGCACGCGAAGAATCAGTCAGTCAGTCAGTCAGTGGTACTCTTTGATGATGGTGATGATTTTCGTTGCAGGGTTGCGGAAGGCCACTGACCGAGAGAGTACACAGAAAGCGATGCGGCGGCCAAAAAAATTGCACCAGAAGATATGCGGCAGTAACTATGTGGACGCCTATAGAAAGCAGCAGATAAAGGGATAGTCGGATGGGAAGTGAATGGGACGAATGAGTGCAAAAAGAATTTGCGGATGACAAGCACTACGACCACGACCACGACGACCGGCGGCTAGTCAGTGAATGACTGGCATTGCTGCTGCCGCTGCCGCTGCCCCCTCAGCTGCTGCTGTTGGAGGCAGTGAGGCAGTGCCAAGCAGTAGCCAGTGTCTGTCTGTGTATGTGTGCCTCACTCCGCGTCTCCTCGTGTTTGCATTTGTTTCAAGACGGGGGCTGCTGGAGATGGAGGAAAAGGAGGAGGAAAAGGAAGAAATGAAGGGAGAGAGAGTGAAAAGAAGAGATCAAAAGTGGTTACACATTAGTACAAGATGAATGGCCGTGGCGGCAGAGGAAGAAGGGAAAATGAGAATGGGAAGCAAGAATGGCGGAGAGGAGCCACCGAGGCGACTGTAGGCGCGCAGTGCTTGGGAAGTGCCTGGCGCCCGAGAGAGACGGCAGCGTGGTCCAACGGTATTTGGTACTGCCCGACAACTGCCACTAGTCACCACACCAGTCACATCACAAGTTTCCAGTCAACGGCATCAGCGATCGTCAGGAGGAGAAGAAGCACTGCTGAACTGCCACTGCTGAGATTGGAAAAGAAGAACTCCGGCAGCCGCAAGAAGCGCGCTTGTCTTTTTGGTCATCATATAGAAAACATCGTGCATCTCTTTTCTTTCTCTCTCTTTTTCCCAGTTTCTCTCACTTTTGACTTGTCGTCGCAAGACGAACCTACTTGTGCGCTACTCTGCAACTGCTTCAAGCAAAATAATGTGCGCTTCTATTCAGTAAGCAGCAGCACTGCCGGAAGAAAAGATGCGAGGCATCAGAAACTGAGAGAATCTCAGTGCCAGTGCTCTCACTGTCACTGTCGAATGCACAACCCCAGACGGTAGATAGATGCTCGATATCTGCTGCCTATCAATCAGTGCTGCCGGACAACGACGATGCAGCATTTGCATCAGTGGCGACGGCGGCGGCAGCAAAAGACAAGTGCTTCCATTTAGAGCCGATGGAAAGAACACACTCATTAGGTGATGCGGCTGATTGTGTGTCCTGCAGCATGAATAGGAAACAAAGTAGCTGATGGTGATGATGATGGCTGTTTTGGTGGTGGTAACGAGGAACGATATCGATATTGCAGCAAATGCATTGCCCAGATATCGTCGTCATCCTTGTTCCGATGCTCTCCCTTCCTCCCCCTTCCTTTCCCTACTCTGCTCACCACTGTCGACCACTCTGATGACAGTGAAAACAGAGAAACAAGATGTGGTCACAAAAAGAAAAAGAAGGAAAAGGAAAAGAAGAAGAAGAAGAAATAAAAGTCAAAACAAACATGTGTAGTTGTGCTCAGATCACTGACAGGCGTGATCGACAGTGATCAGCGATTGTCACACAAGCACAGACGCTCGCTCGCTGTTTCAATCACGTTGTTTATTCTCCCAGGGCACACTCACTTCAATCAATACACGGACACAAAGGCAGGCAATTGCCACTGTCATACCACAAATGTCGATCAGATTCAATGAGCATTGAGGAGGAGTACAGGCACTTACAGCACAGCACAGTTAGGCGAACAGAGGTTACATTCGAACAGAGGAGAAACAAGGAAATTGTGCTGGTGGTGGTAGTTATCGGGAAACCTCTCTGCGCTGCCCAACAACGAATACTGCTGTTGCGGTCGTTGCTGGGGATGGAGCTGCTGGTGATGGTGCTGGCGGTGGTGATGGCGACGAACAACAAGTCATCTAGTCATCGAGGCACATTCTCTCATTGCTGCTTCTGCTGATGGAAAAGCTAAGTAAAAAGTCTCCAGAACTACAAAAAGAAGAAAAGTAAGAGAAGTACCACTGCAGTCCGAAGTAGGTGGTAATGCAAACGAAAGAGCGAAAGAGAAAGAGAGAAGGAGAAGGAAAACGATAAGCTTCAAGCGTCACCGCCGCCGCCACCTCTGCTGCCGTTGTTGCCGCAGCATACTTTGGGTGATCGGTCGGCGAGGGAACGGCAGCAGCAACGACCACATCATCATCATCATGGCAAAGTTCACTTCGACAACAGAGCAACAATAGTTGCCGGTGGTGGTGGCAGTAGTGCCAGTGAGATGTGCTTTCTCTCTCAGTTGAAAGGGAGACACTACCACCTCCAACCACCACCACCATCAGCACCAGCAGCAGCATCACCGAGGATCGGCATTTCGCTGCTCTTCTTTGCGTTTCTTCTTCCTCTCTCTTTCTTTCACTACTGGCACTCTATTTGCCGAGCACTTACGCTGCAGCAGCTGATGTTGCTGATAGTGGATCAATTCGCACGGAGACGACATCAGCAGCAGCAGCAGAGCAGCACCAAAATGAGAGAGCGAAGGAGCAAGAGGCCCCGATTAGTGGCACTGCAGCAGTAATTAGCTGCACATTAACATGTTCGATGCTGATGCACAACACTCTCAAACACACTCAACAAGCACACACACACACATCTACGCCATTTACACCCATTTAGAGTGAAGGACGTGCATTGAAGATGATGAGACCAACGTCGACTGCTGCTACAAATGTAGTCGTGTACCAGAGAGTGCACAGCACAGCACCGACCTGATGCTGATGCAGGTAAACGAAAGAGGCCATATGGCATGTAAAACACACACAGAGACATTGGGAATTATGGGTAGGCAAACAGAGAAAACGATGTGTGTGAGTGCGAGTCTGTGTGTTCCCACTTACCCCTGGTCCATTACAGTAATTGGCACAGCCACTATTGGCTATCATCGAGGAGGCTAACGGTAAAAAGGCGAAGAAAACCACACACACAGACGCCTTATCTCCCCTTCCTCTGAATGGGCCATTAGCGGTGGCGGCGACGGCGGCGACGGCGGTAGGTAGAAGGTAGAAGGTGGATGGCACCTGATCGCACTTCTACTCCACTGCACCAAAATGAAAGAGATACTTGGCGACAGATGTCCGACAATGTTGTTCTATAATAAGCAATAAACAGCAATTATTTTGGTGGGGAGGGTGATGAAAAGGGAGAGTGTGAGTGAGAGAGCATACTGATTACACAACTGATGCGTTGAGTGCCGAAGTGCACTGGAGTCAGGAGCTGCTGCTGCTGTCGCCCGAGAAGAGCTGACTGATGTCAAATGGTTCACTGCCCTTGCTCGAGTTCCAGCGATTGACGTGAATGCAGTCGACGGTAAAGTGGCGAATGCACTGCGGCCCACTGGTGACCACCTCGGCGAGCAGTGCCCGCGGAACGCTCACCAGACAAATCATCAGCTTCTTGTGGGCGTTTCGCGAGACGCGCGTCAGACCGGAGATCTCGTTCCACATAAAGGGCACCGGCGACTCTTCACCCCCTTCCACCTGACTCCTCACCATTACCGAGTAGAGTGCGTGGGCAAAGGGCGGCCCTTCACGGTACAGCAGGTAGTCGGTGCCAAATTTAAAGCCATTTCGGACGATCCAGCCTTTCGAGCGGAGGTAGTGGTAGGCGGCGTAGCGTGCGGCAAATGCACTGTGATCGTCCGGCTGATAGAGCTCAGAGAGCCGCTTCCAGAGGTCCAGTAGGCCGTAGCAGTGCTGGTCGGCAGAGCTGCCGGCAGCTTCTTTGGCAATGGACAGCAGACCGAAGGCATAGGAGAGGAAGTAGGCCTCTTCGAAGCACAGTTTGAGTGAGGTCAAAGTAGGAAGGTTTGCTTCGGTGGTCGAGTCGTCACCACTTGACCTTTGCGTGCCTTGCTGCTGCTCCTGCTGCTGCTGTTGCGGCTGCTTAAGCTGAAAGATCAACAGAAGAGAAAAGTCCAAGTTAATGTTAATGCACTGGACAAACAGCACTAGCAACTACCTCACTTCGATTAGCATCATGCTCAAACCTGGTGCAAGCCGGTGGAATGTCAATCGTCTCCAAGGTGTAGAAGCCGGCTTTGAAGGTTTGCCGCTCTTCTCTTTCAGTCTCTTCAGACTTTTCTGGCTGAGGTTCCTTTTGCTGCTTCTGCTGTTGACGGGTAGCAGCAGCCGCTTTTCTGATCATCTGCTCAACAATGTACATCTGGTTGACCTCCTTGCTGGAGTTAAAGCCGAAAAAGCCCATCTTGTTGAGGGCAAAAATGGCGCCGGCGTCTTTCACCAGCACCACCTTTTCCTCGGCGTCAATCGTTCCGTTGATGAGCACGAAGCCTTCGTCCTTAAAAGGCCAAATTGGTTTTGATGTCCCGCCATCTTCACTGTTCTGCAGCATCGGATAGGGAAACGGGAGGCTGACATTTCGGCTATTGATCCACTTATTCTTCTCGGTCATGATTTTTGTTGATAAAAATGCGGAAAAACTGAAATTGTTGTCATTTGCGGCTCCCATCAAGTGGTGTCTGTCGCTGTAGAGTAACGCTGTTAGTGTATGGCTGTTTATGGCTGCTGCAGCCCCCAGAGAAAAGCACGTGGTTGGGGATTCTTTTGCGTCAGATTTTTGTTGTTGTGGATCTTTGAGTATTTTGTAAGTATAATGTGTTGAAGTAAATTGAGAATCTATACTAACTTACCATTTTAATCATTTGCTAGATCCAACCAACAAAATGACGACGCGTTTTCAGTGTCTAGTATCGAGCGATGAATCTGATCACTCAGATGGAGAGATTGTGGATCGCCCTTCAGCACTCACAAACGCTTTTGGACAAGAAGTTCCTGAAGGAGAGTCTGAGACCAACAACAACAATAACACCACTTCAGTGATCAAACCCTCAAGTAAACTTGAGATTGTCGACGGCAACAAAGATGCACTGAAGAAGAAAAAGTTCAGTATTTGGAGTGAGATTCTGATGGAAGAGGAGCTAAACGAGACGATGAGCAAGTCGTTGGTTATGAAAAAGAAACGACTGAAAAGACGAATGAAGGCAAACGGTGGTGAACGAGAGTCCGACAATTACCACACCTGGACGAAGGAGGACTTTGAGCGCAAGTTTGCCGTCAAAAAGACCCCGGCGCAGAGGCTGAAACAGAAGAAAGCCCAACTAAAACGAGATGCCATCACTGAGATCTCCCAAAAGCTGAAGGAACGTCGGCTGGACATTATTGGTATGATGAGAATGGCCATTTTGGTTATCATCTTTTCTAACCTTCTCAAATCTCCTCTTTAGGTCGAATCGTGAAGGTGATTGGCGAAAAGGCGGCCAGGCGGTTGACCGCCGAAGTGCTGGACATTGAAGACGCCGGCGGCATGATGACGGCCAACGGAAACCGGCGTCGATCGCCCGGCGGTGTCCTCTTCTTCCTCGTCAAGAACGACTCCACTATTAGTGATGAGAAGAAGCGGGACATCTTTTGCGATGAACTAGTCAAAGAGGGCAACAAGATCGACCGAGAGGTGAGAAAGGCGAAAGCAGAGGCCGCCAACAAGAGAAGCAAGGGAAAGAAGAAAAAGAAGTCCAAGAAGAAGGGCAAGGGAAAGAACAAACAGGGCAACAAGGAGTGACCAGAGAACAAGGGCATATTTCTTTTCTTTAGGTTTTACTCCTTTTTTACAATTGTGATAATACGTTTTATGATTTTTCTCTTTTTGCAAAGTATAAACAACACCATGATGATCACCGCATCACCCTGCAGACGATAAAGTGCATATCGTTGACGGTGAAGTTCATGATATTTTTGACATCACAGGTGCGCTTGACGGTCTTGTTGGACTCCTTCGTCTCGACAAAGACCTCCCAGAAAGCGCCGAACTTCTTGGCCATGGCCGCCTTCACGTACCGGGACATGTCGCTGGTGTTTTCGAACTTGTGCGACGCATAGGTGGCCTTGGTGATGGCGTACCGCTGTTCAGCAAGCGGCATGTTTGCCGTCTTCATGTCCACGTCCAGTGGTGCTCTGGTGTGTGGAGTGGGGAAAATGAACACAATGAGTTGATGGTATCTCGTAAAGTATCCGTGTTTAGCACTCACATAAAAACGAAATCATCAGGGTTGAGCTCTTTTTCGGGCGTCCCTGCGAGGTCGTCCTCGATGGTGTGATCCTCGCCCAGCCAGTTCTTTCCGTAGTAGTGAATTAGCTGGCCCTTCCTAAAGCGATACACTCCGCCGGAGTTGATGATCCAGTCGGAGTAGGAGTCAGACATGCGATTCAGTCGCTTGTCCTTGCCGCCGAAGACGTCAAACTTGAGCGTCGCATTGTGCGCCTTCAGCTCACACCAGTGGCGGTAGTACTTTGAGTGAACCTTCTTTGGATACATGCTGGTTTGGTTGAAGTAGTCAAAATGGTGATTTAGAATCAAATCATTGCCAAAATACATCTTGAAGTTGAAGACTTGAACTCACCCTTTGATGTCATACCGATCATCAGCATCAACGGTTTTGCTCTTGAAGCTTCGCAGCTTCTTGGCACCCTCTCTCATGCAGTGAATGCGCAGCGGTTCATCGAGCTTGTTCCATAGTGTGATCCAGGTGTCACCGCGAACGGTGGTGATTGTGTCCGGGTAGAGTCCGGAGGCGATTATGAAGAGCACCAGAAGTCGAAGGAACATCGAAAAGTGTTGAGAAGAGGAAAAGTGATGGCACGAAATGGGTACTGCAGAAGGAGTTTTGTGTTGTGCTGCTGCTTGAAGACCGAAGAAAACGATCGTCCAGTGAAGAAGGCAACTCTAAGTGGTTGCCAGTGAAAGGGAGAAGATGGCCATTCTGTGACGGCATCAACAGTAGCAGCAGCAGCAGCAGCATCGGCAGCAGTAGTTAACAACACCTGCTGCTGCAACCTCTGCTGTAATGATCGCTGCGCATCGAAGGGAAAGGATTCTCTTGGCGAGTGGTCGTGGTGGTGGTGAAGTATCCTTGAGTAGCTGCTGTTGATGCGGAGGCTGTACAAACAGCAGTACTGACCAACTTTTGTGAAAGAGAAAGTGGTGGCTGAAAGTGAAAACAGCAGCAGCAGCTGTTGCTGACCGTGGCCGACAAACACAATGCAAGGTCGCTGTGGTTGCGGTGAACAAAGTGAGAGCATCTCAGGAGAGTGAGAGCATAACAGCCGAACTGATTTACTTCAAAGTTCGAACTGAAGTGGTGATGATGACCGCTGAAGGTGGTGGAGATGAGGCAAACAACCTCATTCCTCCTCCTTGCAAAGGGGTGCTAGTTCTTTCTTTAGATTATAAAAGTGGGCCGATCCTGGAGGTAAGTGCAATACCAGGCCGACCCGTGGCGAAGGTTGAGCATAGCCCACACTCTTCGCCTCCCCGCAAAAATTGTGTTAACAATCCAAGGGTCATATAGACCCCATATAAGTTGTTAAACTTATAAGAACAGATACTACACTTTTGATCTTAGCCAAAAGGCCGAGAAGCGATACTGATCGAAGGTCTGAGCGACGCTGATGCCAACAACTAGAGGCGCAATTACAACCGCTTCTACCTATGTTTTCAATTATTTACTGAACACCTCACAATGATTATCACTTAAACGATTGTTTACAGCTGCTATCAGATCTATTAATTAATATTCTGGATGCAAAGAAGCTTGAAGATAGCTCGTTATCTAATCTAAAACCCAAAATGATTACCAGATTTTGAGAAAAACGGCATTTTTCTCACAAGTGTCGTGGGTAGAAACAGGCAGCCGGCGTACCGCCGGAGTGAAAATAGTGAAGATTCTCAAAAGTAAACACAAATCAGATTGAAAAAACAAAAAAAGAAATGTATTTCAAGAATAAGAATAAATAAATGAACAAGAATTAAATTAGTGCAAGAACAAAGTGCGGGTAAATCGATAAATAACAAAAAGTATGTACAGTGAGATGTGGAAGTGGTGTCGTGCAATGATGGAATGGAAGACAATTTGACATTTTGATGCTATCGGCGAGCAGTAAAGCCTCGTGTACCGTCGGGTCCCTTTGGTTGACGAATGATGGGCGAAAAGGGAGTTCTCACTGGAGGTTTCGCAGCAGCAGTCTGGACGTTGCCGTTTCCGCTTGTGGTGGAAGTAAGGGTGATACCCGACGAGGTGACTGTAATGACAATCATCGACTGGTCGTCCACCGGCTTGTTGATCACAGTCCTGCCCAGTTGAGGTAAAGTAGTAGTTGTGGTGGTGGTGGAGGTAGTGTTTGTGGTCCTCATCGAACTTTTAGGAGTGGGTGATACCCTCGAAGTTGGCGACGGTTTCGTGTACTCAATGCTATCCCATCCAGTGCTGGAGGCCTCACTCTTCTTGATAATGCTCAGCATCACCTCGGACCAGACGGGGTCAAAGTCAATGAGTCGGTGGTGCGACTGCAAACAGCTCTGGGCGTCCTCAAGTTGGTTGAACTCCACAGCACCCACCGCCTGGTCGACGGCCACCGAGGGCACCTGCTGGGCGAGCGTGGTGAGCAACTTGTTTATGGTAGAAGAACTCATACTTGGGCTGGAAGAACCACTATTACCACCACCGTTAGATCGACTGGGAACTCGAAGAAGGCGAATAAGTCCAATTCGGCCAAAGACGGCAAAGTCCCGGTGCAGCTGATTGACGTCCTCCTTGGCCGCGGGCAGATTGAGCACAAAGACGGTCCGGTCGTACTTGCTGCCGCCATCGACCGTGTGCAGAGCCTGCTTGCGACGGACCTTCGTTCCTTCTTCACTCAACTCCAGCGCCGTGCTTCGGTGGGCGATAGCGTGGGCGACCGCTCGCCAGTCCTTCGTGAGATACTTCACCTTTCGAAAAGAGGCCAGCAGCTTCAGATTGACATAGCCGCCGCGGTTCTTGCGCGTGTTCTTGTTCATAAACTCGTCTCGGATCAGATTCTCGTCGCTGAAGAGCCCCTCCACGACGGACACAATTCGACCCATCAACTGGGCGCTGGGCACCTCAAAGGGAGCGCCCTCTTCGCCGGAGCTGCTGCTGCCGCCCTCGTCAGAGGAGGAAGAGGATGAAGATAAACTGGATGCGGTGGACACGGACATCGTATGATCCAGGTCATCAAGGTGTGAAAGTGACTTGCCGGTGAACCGTTGCTCGCTGCAAGGATTCGGGGTCATAGTAGTCAGGGTCGTCTTGAGGGAGAGGACACTTGAGGGCAGAGGTGCTAGCACGTTGACGATAGATGAGAGGAGGCCAAGTTGATGTGCGATGGTCCTGTCAAGTTGATCGTCTGAAAGTGACTGACCCACTTTGCACGCTGGTTCTACCATTTATAGCCTTCACTGGCCCTGACTGGCCTTGCCTGGATCTTAGTCGACAAACACCGTACCTCGGTTAGTCAACATTCTCACCGGTCGAGCCGCCAACACTTCTTGACAATCAGTGAATCAGTGATGAGATGAGTGGCAGTAGCAGGCATGCACACATACATAGCTGTGCAGAGAGCGCACGGGGCCGGTGAGCACGGGGCGCCACATGCACCCAATTGACCTTTACTTGGTAGACTGATCAAAAAGTGTGCAGGCTACAGCTCACCACCACGTCAACACTCAAGTGAACAACCATCGGGAATGATCCAGATGAACGTGAGCTGATCACTAGTGGTGGTCACCTCATCATCAGCAATTCATCACCACCACTCATCCATCCATCGGTGTGTGTGTGTCCATTAGTGGGCCACCATTTTGCATTAGGTGATTACGCACCTCATCGCCAGCAGCTGACAGCACGTGTCGATCATGTCAGCTGTAAGCCGTACGGTGCCGTACAGAGAGAGAGAGAGAGCTGTCCTCCTCCCCTTCTTCCTCGCTGGCTTCCATCACTAGGCAACGCACTAATAAGCCGCATGTATAGTGTGGATGCGGCAGGACAAATTGTAACGCGCACAGGCACAGTGAGTGAGTGAGTGAGCCACTGGCGGCTCACTTCCAGACAGAGTGTCCGCCGTCCGTCTCGCACTCTCAGTCAACTTTCGGACGTCATCACCGTCACTGTTGGCGTCCGAATGGGAGAGAGAGGGGCACCAGAGAGAGAAAGTTGTACGTCAGAGAGTGAGAGTGGCGCCCATCGAACGGTAACTATAGGTGCTGGTTGCTTCTGCTGCTCTGAGCTGAGGTGGTGATCGATTGCTGCCACCATTGCATTGCCGCCATTGCATTCCTATTGACGACCAGCGACGTGTTCTCCTCATGAGCTGTCTGTTTGTCTCCGTTTCCCATTCCTTTGCCCCCTTTGTCGAGATGTTGGTGGTCACCACCAAAGTCAGCCACCAAACACCAGCACACTGCAACACCGACACATACACAGACAGACAGTCGTACGATGGTCGTACATGCCAACAGCAAAAGTGAGACAGAGACGGCGGCGGCTGCAACGTGGACACCGAGTGAGTGTGTGTTTGACAGAAAGAAATGCATGTTGAGGAAACGGAGGCAAACTTGGGAGCAGAACATAAAGGAAGGGAGAAAAGAAAGAAAAGAAAAGAGTGAGTGCACAGTTATCGTCAACGGCAGCGGTGTAACCATACCTGAAGGTGTAATTAGCGACCGGGAGAAGGGGGAGAGAGTGCAAGAGACAGTGATTTTACGGTGCAGTGCTTGTGGTGGTGCTGTGGTGGTAGTTAACTGATAACGCAGCTCCAGGGGAATAGTGCTGCTGCAGTAGTGCACCCAATGAATGGGCCAAGAAATGAGTCCGATTTGTTTGGCCAACACAGCAGCACACAGTAGTAGTAGTAGTAAAGTGGTTTGCCTTCTCTGAAAGCGATGCATTTATTTCCCGAGACTGGTGGAGAAGGTGTTCCTGTGTGTGAATTCATTCTGTGTTCATGCTCATCATCATCATCAACAGAGTTCTGAGCTGGCCCCTCAATCAGTGCCGCAGCAGAACTGCTGCAGTAGTAGCAATAATTTGTATTTGATTCAGTGATTCAGTGTTGTGCAGTGGATGGTAGTTATGCTGATGATGATGATGATGATGATGTTTGCCGGGCAAATATACACACGACCATCCTCTGCCAATCATCATGTTCAACAGTGAAGGAGTGAAACGGAGAAGAAGGGAAAGCGAAGAGTTGTCACAGCAAATTAGTGTGTGTGTGTCAATGTGTGTTAGTGGGTTGTTGTTTCTTGTTTGTGTGTTCGCAGTTGTGTGGTGTTCAGGGCAAACAGACAAACTGAAGACAAAGAGGGCAAGGGAGGGGAAAGCAGATGAAAGAGAGGGAAATTGAAGGGAGGGGGAAATTGAGGGGCATCATTTCAACATCATCATCATCATCGTCAAGAGCAGCAACAACTTCAGCATCAGCAACATCGACGACAGTCATTGACGACGACGACGGAAGTGGTGCTGGTGTTTGTTAAAGAGAGAAAAAGAAAGAGGGCTAGCAGTAAAAGAATAATATAATCATCATCATTGATAATAAAAAATCACAGAATACTCAATGGCTGACACAAAGAAGAAGAGAAGGAGGAAGAGGAGAAAGAGTGAATGAAGTGTGTTTGTGAGTGAGGAAAGGGGCGAAAGGGAGGAAAAGGGAGAAAGGATAGAAGGCGAGAATAATAGGTGGTAAAAGCAAACAGAGGAAAGAATAGAAGACAGGAGACAAAGGAGGGGGACAAAGGTGGTTGTGGTGATGGGGATGGTGGTTGTTGTTGTTGTACTTGTGGTATTTTGGGTAATGAAGGGGGTGGTGGTGGTGGTGAATGTTCTGTACAATTGGGTTAGTCTGTAATGAATTCGGTTGGCTTGCTTGCTTTGCTGCTGCTTTTTGCTTTTTGCGCAGTGTTTAGGACTGTTCTGTGTCGTTGTTGAAAGTTAATTAAAAGAAAGTGGCAAAAGAAGAAGAATAAAGAAGGGTAGAGAAAAGACTAAAGGAAAGGAAAGAAGGGGGAGGGCGCGCGCGGTGACACAGCTACACCGGTGGAGCCTTGAAAAGGGTAAAATAAAAGATGAGATAAAGGGCGAGGAGAAAGGAATCAAGTCTTAAATTAAATCGCAGTCTCCAACAAATTAGCGGCGAAGAGAACAGGCGAGAGAAGGAGCAATATAAAAGAATAAAATCAAATAATTTAAAGATGTAAAAAGGATACTAAAAATTAATGTATAAACAGGTTGTGTGTGTGGGCGTATGTGTGAGTGTATTTTTGTGTCTCGTGCGGTATCGGTTTGATTGAAAAGAAAAGTAGGGAAAGGGAGGGAAGTGTAAGAGCGTGTGTGTGTTTGGAGAGTGTGAATGATGATAATAGTAATAGCAATAATGATAATAAAATTAATTCCTGCCTGTGTCTCTCCTACTTGCGCGATGACTTGACTTTCTTCTTCTTGTAAAAGCAACAACACCTGTGGAGAGAGGTACGCAATGGATAAGTCGCATGTAAGGAGAATGGATAGCAGCAAACGGGGTTTGCCAATGCAAACAGCATCTAAAAAACAGAGGCAAGTGCACTTACTTAGTCTCCGAGACGGCATCAAGCTCTACGGGCCCGGTGATGGGCGTGTTGGAGTGACCAGTGGCCGGGTCGTCGGTCGTGAGATCACCATTCGTTGAGCTGACCACCTGGACTGAGCCGCCGTGGCGGTCGGCGGACGTGAGACCAGAGGTGCCGAGCAGCTTCACGCCGCCCGAGGTGTTACTGCCCATTGGGATCGCATTGCGGTCACTCGCACCGCCGCCTCCTCCGCCGCCCCCGGCACGACCAGACTTCTCCTGCCTCTCCGACCAGGCGTTCTTGTTGTTGCGGTCAGTCGAGGTCTGCGTGTTGACGTGAGAGAGGGGAAAAAAAGAGATTAGATTAGATTAGAGAAAAGACAAATATGGTGAGGGAGAGGGAGAGAGGGCAAACCGATGACGCACCTTGATGTGCGATGAAACGTATCGCTCGCGAGGTACCCGAGGCGGATCCATCAGCTGCATCTGTGTTTAGCAAGGAAAAAGATCGTCAGAAAAAATTGTGATGACCACTCAATGGGAATGTGAACTTGCCTGTTGTTGCTGCTTCTCCGTCCAGTCGTAAATGCCGTCGTTCTTGTGGCCCTCTCGCTCAAAGAGCTTGATGAACAAGTTGCGCAGGTACTCGTAGTCGGGCGTCTCAAAGAAGTCCAGCCGGCGGACGTAGCGAAGGTAGGTGGCAAACTCCTCCGGGTAGCCTTCGCATAATACTTCAATCGGCGTCGACTGCTTCGTCTCGCCAATCTTCGAGTAGCGCTCCTTCAGCGTGTCCGCCTTCAGGCCCTGCCAGGGCAGGCTGCCACGGAGAAAGTACATAAACATGTGTCCCACAGCCTCAAGGTCGTCTCGTCTACTTTGTTCTGTGGTGGTGGTTGTCAAAGTGGGGATGATGATGATGGTGGTGGTGATGGTGGTGAAATGGGGAAACGAGGAAAAAGTGGAAAGTAGGCAACAGAGTCAGCAAAAGAAAGAGAGAAGGGAAACCATAATGATCATCATCGTGACTTTTACCTTTTCCAAGGTGAGTGTTGATGCTCATATAGCGAGCAGTCCCAGTTAGACTCTTGTGCTCTCTATATGGAATATGTTTACCCGTTTCTGGATCAATGTACTCCTTGGCAAGACCAAAGTCGATTATGTGGAGAACATTGGCTTTCCGAGAGTTGGGCTTGCCGAGGAGGAAGTTTTCAGGCTTTATATCTCGGTAGATTAGGTGCTTCGAGTGAACGTATTCTATCCTGTTAAGCTGTGAACACGAGAGCAAAGAGCATTACCGGTTAGTTTTGGGCTGAAGAGGAAGTAGAAGAGGCACAACAGTACGCACCAATTGGAGGGCAACTTGAATCACTGTTTTGGTTGAGAATTTGCGATCACAGAGGTCAAACATGTCTTCGAGACTTGGACCAAGCAGCTCCATAACCAAAGCATTGTACTTTCCACAGGATCCGAAATAGTAAATCTTGGGAATGCCCTCTGAAGGAAGAGAAGGAAGGAAGAAAGAAGTGTTTGTTGTAATCAATTCTTGACGTCATCCAGGTGAGCAATATAATTTACGTACCAACATTGCCCAGAATTTTGTAAAATCTATATTCCAAGTGTAGTTGCGGAGCTTTCGACTTCATCGGCTCCAATTTGATAGCAACATGCTCATTATTGTATAAATTTTTTCCTAGTAGAGTAACAGGAAGTATATTACTTTCGGAACTGCTCAAACATCGACAAAGCGAGTAGTGCTCAGGGCAGCAACAACAAAAGAACAAACCTAGGCGAAGGACGCCAAAGTTGCCTCGGCCAATCTCCTTGCCAACTTTGAAGTTGGGGCCGACCATCATCACGTCACCGTTCGTGCCGGCGCTGCTTCTACTCTGTGATGAATGCATGATTGCACGGATGTGTGAGTGAGTGAGTGTGTTGAATGTGTTGGATGATGTTGATGTTGCTTGGTGCTCAGTGAACGGCAGAAGAGGAGGAGGAGGAACAGATGAGATGAGAAGAGTCGATGAAGGAGTGTGCAGGAGGAGAAGCTAGAGAGGCTAGGCTAGTAAATGCAACCAAAACACCAAACACTAGTGAGTGCCGATTGTGCTGGTGCTGATGATGAGGATGATGGCTGTGACGAGGATGATGATGATGAAACAGTAGAGGGTGGCGGTGGCGGCGGTGGTGGTGGTGAGGAGCTGATTCTCCGGTGAGTGTTCTCCCTTCCAGCTGGTGGTGGTGGTGGCTGAAAGAACACCGTTGAAGAGCGGAAGCGATTCGGTGGAGAGGGGAGAGAGAGCTCGAACTTCGGGCGCCTCACCGGACACCTCTTCTGGGGACTCTGCGTGGACGTCACTCCCAGAGAATGATGATCCGTTCTGTCACTCGTCACCACCAGTGAGTTCTTCTGCGCTGGGTGACTCTCTCGGGCACGACAGCAGCAGCAGCAGCAGATGATGGCCTGTGTATCTTCGCCTCTCTCTCTCTCACTTCTCTTCAGTCTGTGTGTGTGTGTGTATTGAGAATGCCTTTGCTTGGAGGTACTTCGCTCAGGCTCGGCACAGCAGAGCTCAGCAGTGAGCAGCAGCGGCAACGAAAACAGGCTGGGCGGGCAGACGATGGTGGCGGCGGTGGCAGAGGCAGTGGTGCTGACTGTGACTGTCTTCTATGCAGCCGCACTCTTCGCTGGGATACTATCCATTGCTCTTTCGCACTCTGTCTCTCTCTCTCGCTCACTGTTACTCGCTTCTTGGACCACTGCTGATTGCCGCCGTCGCCTCGGCCGCCGCTGTGCTGTGCTGTTCTCTTTGGCGAGCACTACTCTATCCCTATCTGTGCTTGCCTTCCACCACCACCACCACCACCAGTTTCAATCTCTGCCGCCTTGTGTCAGGCGCAGGCGCAGCCACCAGACGCTGTGTGCCTTCGTTCACAGTGGACGAGACGATTGCGGCCGATTACAGCGGCGCGCGAGGAAGAAAAGTGGCCACTGGCCATCCTCAATGAGTCAATCATTTGGTTCGGATATTGGGTGTGTGTATTGCGTATTCAGTTTTGGAATGATTAGGTTCGGGATGGGGACCTAGAACCTCGTCACAGCCTCTTCATCTGCGCCATCAGCTCTTCAAGGGACGGCTCATTGGCTGTGGAGGTGGGGACGGAAGGTGCTTGCTTGCTGATATCACCACCACCTTCCACTTCGGTGGGCCTTGAGTAGGAGAGGGCAATTCCCTGGGCAACTTCGAGGTTCTCCTCTTCGTGGACCGTCTCATCGACCACACTGATGTCCCATTCATTGTTCTCGTGCAGGACGGCATCATCCTCCACTTCGGCGACAACGGTCGGCACTTTGGCGGCAGCGGCTACAGCCACGGCAAACTCCTTCTGCCGTTTGACGCAGAAGGACTCATCGCAGCTTGGATTAGGCTTCATGCCGTAGGAGGGGAAAAAGTCCTGCAGTGCATTGTAGCCTAGGTAGCGCGTGACGGTACCAAAGCGAAGCAGGTACTTCAGCGTGTTCTGCACCAGAAAGCCGGCGACAATGCCCATGGTGGTGGGCAGACTGGCCGCACAGACGCCCTCCTTCTTCAGCGTCTTCTCGTCAATGTTCGAGGCGACCACCAGCGGTGGGGCGCACTGTAAGGGATTAAAAGTTGTGTTTAGAATGAGAATAAACTTGAAAGCAGACAAAAAATTTACCGCAAAGCAGGCCGTCTCTCCAGGTTTGATAAACTGAATGTGCCCCGAGACGGCGTTCTCTGAAACGCCCGACTCAAACCACGTCTGGCCCAGTTCATTGCAGGCCGTGTTGATGGCCATTCTTGCCTCAAAGTTGTCCACGCAGCTGAGCACCAGATCCACCGGACCACCGGTCAGACTGCCCTCCTTCAGGCGGCTCATAAAGTGATCAAAGTTGGCCACAGTTGTGATGTTGTAGTTGTGCGTCTCAAAGGTGACGTCGGGGTTGATGAAGCTGAGCGTCTCCTTGGCGGCTTCCACCTTGCTCAGACCCGACTGGTTCGGCTGGAAGAACAGTCGATTCATGTTGGCCATCTCCACCTTGTCGTAGTCGAAGAGTATCAGCTTGCCGATGCCACAACGGGTGAGCATTTCCGCGGTGACACTACCGACACCGCCCACGCCCACCACGGCCACTGTAAAGGTGCGAATTTCCTGTTTAGTTGGAAAGAACAACAGTTAGTCAACACATTCTAGTTCTGGTGACAAAATGTAGCGAACCTCATAGTTTTTCACAATTCCCATTCGCTGTAAGGCCATCAGTCGACTAAGTTTTAAAAGGAAGATTTTTAGTAAAAGGAAGTTCAAGAGAAAGCACTCCATCAAACCTGTAGGGATTGGCATCGACCACTTCGGCGCTCATCTGCTCAATTTTCTGGCGACTTGGACCACCACCACTTGCTCCCTTTGCCCTCAGCTCCTCCACCAGAGACTCCAGCTCTTTCACCTTCTTCTGCAGCTCTTCAACAGACATCTTGAAGAGAGGGGTGGGGCGGTGATGAAGAAAAAGGGTAAAAGATAATGGGAAACGACCAAAAGGATGGAGGAGAGTATTCGTCGATGTGGCAGTCACTTGGGCTACATGTGTCAGACGGGAACTCTCAACCAAAACAAAGTGATGCGGTGAAAATAGTCGAGCGAAGGAAGGGAAATCCAATCGAAGGGATAGATGCTCAGGAGTGAATTTTCATAGCTACGAATCAGATTAGGAACTAAATGCTCCAAAAAGAGCTATTCTAAAGCAGATATTTCAGAAACAGCTTTTGATGCACTTGTTTAGTCTATAACCACAAAGCAGATGTGGCACACTCTTTAACTACTGGCGTCCAACTTCCTCCCCAATCTGCTGAATGGGAACGTAGCCAAGAAAAGAAAGTTAGTCACTACTATTGAGTTAATTCTAGAACTGGAATCATAAAAGCAATGCAGAATACTAAGCACGAAGGAAATCTTTTCAACTACTCCAACTCGATCTGTTCCGTTTATATAATTTTTATTTGCAAAAAAGATGTTTACACAGCAGTCTGCACCGGTGGCTCGTATCCTTCCGGTCGGTCGACCTTGGTGGTACTTTCACCGTCCTTCGGTGGCGCAGCCGATGAAGAGGCGCCTCTGCCCTCGCCGTGCATCTCCAGAAGCTTGCTCAGGTCAAACTTGGGCTTCTTCAGGACCTTCACCTTGCGGATCATCACGTCGTGCAGCGGGTAGATGGAGTGGCACTGCTTCTCGATGTCCTTGGCGATCGAGTCGGGGATCAGCTTCAGGACGACGTCCTTCAGCTCGTTGGTGTTGATGCTCTTAGTGATGATTTCCACCATCTTCTTGCGAATGGCACGCACCTTGGTGGTCTGCGCGTAGCTGGTCTTCTTGATCTGATGGGGCCACTTGCGAGTGAAGCCGATGCAGAAGACTCGCAGCAGATATCCGTCGGTGGTGCGGACATCGACGTGCGTCTCAATCAGCGTCTGCCACTTCTTCACCATTGAGCGGAGCTTGTCCGTGGTGAGGTCCATGCCGTGGAAGTTGGTCAGAATGTTGCGACCCTGAACCTCCTCGGAAATCAGACGGAACTTCTTGTAGGCGACCTCATCGTTTTGCAGATCGGCGAGAGAAATCTCAAAGACTCGGCCTACGATGGAAAAAAAGACAAATTGTAGAGACCGGCGGTCACACAGAGGGCAGAGGAAGGCCAAGAAATTCCTCTAACCAAGAAGAAAAAAACACTTACCCTTGAGACCTTCCGAGGCAATTCGGGTACCCTGGGTCTTGTTGACCAGAGTCTTGCCGATGTTGCGGTTGACGAAGGTGATCGGTCCCTTGATGTCGTACCACTCCTTGCGAGTGAATGGGTCGACAATCTTCTTCTTGACGCCCTTCTTGCCACCCTTCGACAGACCCTTATTCTTACCGACGGCCATGATTGAAAGCTGTTTCTAGAAGGGGAGAGAAGGCGTCAGATCGGGTAAGACCAAAGCGTGTTTGGCCAAGAACTCACAGGTTGATGTCAGCGTGCTGCCGATCGTCACAGGAAAAGGGAAGGCAAAATGCACATTTCACTGCAGGCGCGTTGCGGCTGTCCGTTCGCAGAAGACGTCTTTTGAACTGCCGCTTTAGTTGGGCTTAACGCCACCCGGCGGAAAAACTGAGAACCTCGCTTTGCAAAGCTTAGAATTTAGATTGCTGATGTTATCTTGCAGATCATTTCAAAGGACAAGCAAAAAGTGTGAAAAATTGAAGTATCAAAAAAGTGTTTGTGACAACAAGAAAAAACAGGAATCGGTAGTTTTGCTAGTTTTGCTGCTGCTGCTCCTTGGCCTTCTGGCAGATAGTCTTCAGCTGGTGGAGCGACAAATTGGCGGCCACAGCATAGGGCGTCACCAGGCTGCCGCTAAACTGAGGCGAGATCACAGGATAGGTAGGGCCGGCTGCAGTGGAGCCAAAGTACACCAGGCCGGATGGCACCAGCTTCAGATCAAAGAGGCTCGTCTCCGGGGAGAGGATCACCTTGGGCGGCGCCGTAAAGAGGTGAAAGCTGCCGGGGCTGCAATCGGCAGTGATGTACCGGGCGACCATGGCCATCAGCTCGGCGACGGTGTCCGTGGGCTTGAAGAGCGCCTGTAGCACCAGACGGTCGGCGTGAAAGAGAACACGAATGATCGTTTTCGGGTACTTGGCACGCTCTCGCTGCAGGCGCTCCTCACGCAGCTTCTCCGTCTCCAGCATCGGCTCAACGGCGGTGCCACCGGACCTGTTGATGAAACGATAGAAAAGGTGTTAAGAAAAAAAGTTTTATCATAAATTCAACATACTGTTCTCGCTTCAGTTGCTTCAGCAGTGTCTTCAGGTCGCTGACAGTGTGCTCGTAAAAGTCATCAGCCTCCTGCTGCTCGACAAAGGCGGGCGCCTCGGCAATCGAGTACAGTATCTCCTCGTGATCGCCGCCGAGCTGCAAAAAAGGAAAGAATTTAGCTCTAGAACGGACAATTTAATGCGATTTCTTACGTATTTAACTTCTTTCAACGAGTCGGCGTTCACTGTGGTGGTCATGATTGGTCCACTAGAGGAAGGAGCACTTCCTTTATTCTTTCTAGCATCCTCCTTCATCGCCTTGAACTGCTCCAGGAGCGACTTTCCCTGAACAGCAGCAGAGGAGGTACTCGGCGGCTTTTGAGATAGATCAACCGGCTGATGCTTCTCTTCAATGTGCTTTGTCTCGGGCAGTGATGAACCTTTCTCCTCCTCTTTCTTATCCAAATTTTCTTCCACTTTGTGAACCTCCTCAGTCTTAGAAGCAACTACATTCTCAGCAGCAGCATTAACCGGAACCGGCGTCTTGAACTTAAAGTTCTCCGTAAACTTCTGCTCTACTTTGGCGTCCTTTGGTCTGGCGTGCAGTCGCAGTAACTGCCGTCCACTGGTGATGCCCATCAGCTTGAGTGTCGTGGCGGCCAGCACCTCCCGTCCCTCAAACTGTCGATTAAGGTAGTTGATGGAGAGCAGCAGCTGGTCATTGGCCACCTCCGGACAGTCGGCGGCAAAGAGCGTCTCAATGACAGCGAGCAGTGTCTGTGTGCTGGCAAAGTCGCCCGTCCGTCGTTGGCGATCACCAAACTGCACTGAAATGTTCACGCCCTGGTTCCCTGCTTTCTTCTTCTTCTCATCGGCAACCAGCTGCAGTTCACTGTTCAGTGGAATGCCTGACAGTCGAAGCGAGAGACTGGGGTCCACTGGGCGGTCATTGCGTCTAAAAGAGAAAAGAAAAGAAAATCCTAGTTTTAAAACTCTGATACACTTTTGAAACAACACATCAACTTACAGCAAAGAGTATTCATTGGAATCGAGTTCCTTGTGAGTGCACACCTTCTCTAGTACCTATTAAACCAATAAACATAGGAGGATTAAGAAAAGAAATCAATAAAACTTTATTGCGTCAATGAAAAATATGCAAAGTTGGACAAGATCCACAAGATCGCAGATTATGACAAGTTATCGGTCGCCGTAAGCAAGAGTGGTGAGTATCTGAAGTGAAATGCAAATACAAGATCATACTGACAAAAAAGAAATGGAAATCATAAGAAAAGAAACAAATGCCTCCTTGAGCGACTAGGTGGTGGTAAGCGGGGCGACAAGTTGCACAGTAATAAAACAGTCAATCACAATTTCTCTCATTTTAGATGATAAATCGATAGTAGAAGGTATTGTCACAGAAAAAGTGCTCTCGGGTAATGTGCTCGAGGACACGACCGTAGAGCAGATGGCGGCCCAGGTCGAGGCCTTCCTGGCGATTGGCAACCAGCCGTTTCCGAATCAACCAGTCAATCAGCCGACGACCAGAGAAGACGTAGTTGGAATGAGGTTGCTGCATCTCTTCCCCAGCAGCAGCATTAGGAGGTTCAATACTGTCCAGCTGAAAGCCAATCGCCTCAATGGCCGCCTTGAGGTGCCGCTCCCGAAACTGCTCGCAAATCTCCACCGTCTCCACCTCCAGCTCGCCCACCGGCGGCAGGTAGATCTGATTGAGGCGAAGGGAGAGCTTACATGCCTTCGAAAGTCGCCTCAGCAGCGGGCCAATGTCAAAGCCAAAGATGATGAACATGACGAGGCCGCCGCTGAAGGTGAGGAGAATGTCGAGAAACTGCACCTCCACCGCAATGGCCGTCGCCTCGTCCTCGCCCGCGTAGTGGTACACCTCCACCACCAGGTGCACCACCGTGGCCAGGGCGAGAAAGAGGAGCAGGTACATGTGGTGGAAGACCTGGTGGAAGCCCTCGTCGTACGAGCCCGAGCTGCCCACTTCCGCTGCTGAAAGAGGTCCTCCTCCCCCACTGAAGAGCTCCACCGCCTCAATGGCACTCTCAATGTTCATCTTGTAGACACGAAGGCGGTCACTGCAGGCACCGCCCTCTTTAGCAGCTGCACCTGCAGCACCAGTTCCAGCTCTAGCAGCAGCAGTACGGCCAGCACCCGAACTGGAGCAGTTGGTGCACACGTCATGGCAGGTGTCCTTAAAGTCGTCCCCGCCAACGCCTCCGCCACTGAGCGAAGTGAGCCGGTTCCGAGGCAGGCTCAGAAAGAGATCTTCCACTTCTATGGTGGCGCTGTTTGAGGTGCGCTGTCTTCGAGCAGGTGGCGGAGGTGCTTGCAATGGCTGCTTTCCACTCGGTTGATGCTGCCGCTGCTGCTCAATGATCAGCACTTGTTGATCATTATCATCATCATCCTGAGCTGCCGAGGATGTGCTGGCAGCACTGCTACCACTTGAACCACTCGCCACCGCAGTAGAAGAACCATTTTCATTCGCCTCGTCCATCAAGCTCAGGTACTCGATGCGGCTCTTGTAGCGGTGCAGCAGCGCCAGCGAGACGATCATCGTGAGAATAGACAGACAGGAGGCAAACATGGAGCAGAACATGTGCAGGCGGTTGACGCCAAAGTAGAGATCAAGGGGTGTGAGCTTCGCTTGGGCAGCGCCACTGGAAGGGAGCAGCAGTGGAGTGACTCGATAGGTGGAGAAGAGAAAAACGGCGTAGGCGAGAATGGCGACCAGGCCAATGACCAACAGGCGACTGGCCACCTTGACGCTGTAGCAGAGACTCCTCGCGTAGAGGAGCACCAGAATGAGGGAGAGACAGACGGTCCACAGTTTGAGGGAGAAGAGGCCACAGTGGATGAGCAGGTACTGCACCATCGACAGACGACTGCCCACAGAGAAGTGATCAGCGGTGTTGAGCTTGTAGAGAAATCCACCCGCAAGGACCAACAGGTGAGAGAGCAGTATTTTGAAGGTGTAGCAGTGCGTGAGCGAGCGCATCTTGTACTTGCTGACAAAGCTGTAGACGAGCAGCAGCGAGCCGACGGTGCTGATGACGCCGGTGAAGAAGGCCGTCTCCAGGAGGTCTTCTCCGAGCAGGTGGTAGTCAATCAGCGAGGAGAGGCGGATCATATTCGCCGAGACGAACATCAGCGGGGCGCTGAAGAGCGTCGAGATGACCAGGCCGCTGGAGACGATCACCGTCTCCACACCGTAGAGGTGGCTGAAGATGTACACCGTCGGCGCCGCCGGAAAGGTCCCGTAGAGGAAGGCAAACTCGGCCATAGTCGAGGTGGTGTTGTTCTCCGCCAGTTGACTAGGAAAAAAGTGAACGTGCTGCACGCAGAAACGATTCACCAGCGGCATAAAGAAGATCTTCAGCGCCACGAGCAGCAGTGTGATGAGCAGCGGCTGAGAGAAGCTGCTCAGGAGGCGGCTGTTGCCGTGCAGATTCAGCCCCAGCAGAAAGAGCGCCACCGAGGAGAAGGACTGCGCGAGAACGGCGAAGAAGGGCGCCGTCACCGGCGGCAGGCGCTCCCCGTTCAGCAGATTGACCGCCAGGCCGAGGGCGGTGGCGAGGATGATCGGATTGATGAAGACCTTCTGGAGGACGGTCTTGCCGAGGACGGCGGCTCGACGGCACAGCGAAGGACGGCGGTGGCCGACGTAGGCTGAACTTCGACCCTCCTCCTCCAGGTTTTTGCTCACCTCGATCATCAGCAGGGCGGCCGGGTTGAGCAGCATCAGCTGAATGGGCGCCAGGATGTAGAGGTAGTTGGCGAGCGAGTCACTGGCGTTGCCATACAGCGACAACAGCAGCGGATAGCCGAGGGCAAAGTCGTTGCTCTGCGTGCAGAACATCGAGTAGATGGCCGAGCGACGGGTGATCTGGTAGCGATTGGCGGTGGGCGAGGTGGCCGAGAGGAGGTAGGTGACGAGGAGAACGAGCGCAAAGATGATGCTCTTCGAGAGGAGGATGGAGCCGACAAAGTTGAAGTCAATGTTGGCGAGGTGCATCGTCGCCAGCGACTGGAAGATCATTGCCGGCAGTGAGAAGTAGGAGACGAAGATGTTCAGGCCTTTCGCCTCCTCGGGGCCCAGCAGACTGGAGCGCCGACTGAGGTAGCCGAGGGTGATCATGCCGAAGCACTGCAGATTGACGGCCACCAGGTCGGTGATGCCGATCAGACCGGGGAGCAGCATCTTTGCAGTGAGCAGTGGAATTGGAAGGAGATAAACAAAAGAAGTGTTTGTCGACGACGATGTGAATGTGAAAGTTAAAGAGAGTTGGCCACCGAGGGAAACCGATTTCACCACTAGACGTGAGACATTGGCAGAGGATAATAATACAAGGAAGTATGTTAATGAAGAGCAAATTCAGTTTAGGGTCGTTTAGGGGTCGAGTGAGAGTGGACTGAAATGAGTGAATGCTGGCTGGCTGGCAATGAATGAGTGAATGAATGGGCTGCTGTCATCAAAGCACTTCTACAACACAAACACAAGAATCAGCTCTATCAGCTATAATGACATTCCATTCCAAAGTGTGGAATGCGAGGATTTCAGGAACAAAGACAGATGAAAGCAACTGCTGTGAAGCAGCAGCAGCATCAAGTGCCTGCAAAGTGAAGCTCGAGCATATAGCAAGAAGTCGAGGAAAGAGAGAGAGAGATAGCTGTGTTGACCACGTTTTCGGGTCTTCACAGCAGTTATCATCAACTGAGAGATAGCACAACAGAGCAAGAAGGTATCACTGATCATCAGCCCCCAGGGAAAGAAGAGTGCTGCTTACCTCAGAGAGAAGAGTGTTGATGGTGACTTTGATGTTGAGTCGCTTGTTGTCGGGCAGAATGACGGTCACTGACATGGTGTGTGTGTTTGTTGGGTGTGATGTTTCAGACAAAGGCTACGGTTTCCCAGTGATGATCGGCAAGATTGGCCGGTGAGGGAACAGACTGAGGCAACCTTTGTACCGAGCTGGACGGTACTGCTGAGAGACGTGCAAGCGTGGGGAGCTGTAGGTAAAGTCACGTAGACTAGAGAGTAGTGTACGGGCACTTTCTGCTGCTGCTGCTGCTGTATTTCCTCGTGTTGGGCAGAAAACAAAAAGCAGAATAAGGCGACACACAGACAACTAAGCAAAAGAAGATGAACTTTGTTCACTACTGCAATCGGCCTTCTCGGAGTTGACTGGCCCAGCAATCAGTGTCGAACTGCACCCAGCTGTTATCAATCGGCTTATCAAATAGGGACATCTAATCAAACTCACAGGCGCATTGTTTCACTCCACAATGCAAATATTGCTCTGGAAACTCCGCCTCTCCGCTGTCTTTCGGAGAGATGTCCTGCTGGTCGGAGAAATGTCCACTGAACCAGTTTTGATTTTTTTCAAAAACATTTTCCCCTTATTTATTTTTCCTGAGCACAGCTGCTGCTGCTGTCAGCCGCTGACACCACCAAACGCGAATCGCCGGCTATTGATTTTTTGTTCATTGCACAAGCTAAGTGTGCTTTTTTATCCTTTATTATCATCTCTCTAGCATCAACTGTGTACTTTTTGATAAGCAGATTTACACTGGCAGTGTGTGTGTGCTTGTGGAGGCAAGCGAAACTCAACCATTTTACGACCCTCAAGATGCTGTGCGCGTATTGACAGTGCCGCCACTTCGCCCACCCACCAAACACAATCGGAATGTGACACGATTGCTGTACCTTGGTGCTACCTGTGTAGACGGCCACATATATTCTAGTCCGGCTGAGACGACGACGACATCGAGTGTACTACATACTACCTGCCCAGCACTCACCAGAAGATAATAATCGGCCTAATCGCGCAGACAGGAGCACTGACTCATATCGCTGAATCATACCTCTCACTCTCTTCTTTCTTTTTTTCCTTCTCCTCTTTTCTGGCGCCACCGACCTGCAAACACCGCACCACACTTACACACACGCACGGCACTGAATCCAGTTACAAATGTCACACCGGTGAATGATATTATTTTTGACGGTGCTGCTGGCATTTGGTGAGAGGATTGAGGCAGTGTGAGTGGACACCAGTACAGAAGCAGATTAGCAGATCAACTGAAGCAATTCCCACTGTGTGTGTGTGCGAAAACGTAGAAAAAGAAAGCGGCCTGCCTGTCATCATCCCAGCACCCAGCAAAATGTACCTGTCAAACTGCTTCCAGAATATGGTTTTTGCCCTTCGGGACGTCGAGTACGTCAGCCGATTTCAGCGCTTCTTTGGCCTGGAGGTTCTCGAAGAGGAGGCCGAAGAAGACCTGGATTCAAATGAGATGAACGCCTCTGGAGGTGATGGCGGCGGCAAACAGACGACCACCAGCCGTCGGGCTGTCCACAACAAAGGCAGCTCTCAGTCATCTTCGCTGGCAGACTCAATCCCCTCTTCCGCCACCCGGTACCGCATCAACAACCACTTCTGGTACTACCTCTTCAGCTTCGGCTCGAAGCTCGGCTACGAGTTCTTCTACTCGCTCTCCTTCAGCTACTGCTACTGGAATGTGGACTCCTTCCTCTGCCGCCGCCTGATGCTCGTCTGGGCGCTGCTGATGTACGTCGGACAGGCGCTGAAGGAGCTGATCCGCTGGCCCCGACCCAGCGGCCCTTCCATCATCATTCTGGAACCAGCGTACTCCTTCGAGTACGGCATGCCCTCGACGCACGCCATCCTCGCCCTCTCCATCCCCGTCAACCTCTTTCACCTGCTCTTGCCCCGGTACTCCTTCTCAGCGGGCGTCTTTGCCCTGTGCGCCTTCGCCTGGTGCTCGCTCATCTGCTGCAGCCGCCTCTACCTGGGCATGCACTCCGTCCTGGTTAGTAGCTCTATCATCTTCCACATTCCGCTGACTAATCACCACTTTTTTCTCACCCACTCTTACAGGACATCATCGCCGGCCTGGCTCTGACCGCCACCCTCCTCGTGCCTTTGTTGCCTCTGGTTGACAGCATCGACCACTTTCTCGTCTTTCGCCCCCTCGCTCCGCCGGTACTGCTCGCCGTCCTGGTGGCCGCCGGCACGCTCTACCCCTCCGCCACCGACCCGCGATCGCCCTCTCGCGGTGACACCTGTGTGATGATCGCCGCCACCGCCGGCGTCTACCTCAGCACCTGGCTGCACTACCACCTGGGACTGATGGTGACGCTGGGAGGAAAACAGCCAGCCCTGTACAGCATTCATTTGCCCGGAGTGGATCAGCTGCCAGTGCTGCTGCTGCGCACCGTTCTCGGTCTGCTGGTCATCGCCGCCTTTCGCTTCCTCGGCAAGACGCTCATCTGCCAGCTGCTGAAACGAGTTTGCGGCCTCGACACCGCCCCCTCCAAGGACGGCCGTCGGCGAGCGGTGGTCGAGGTGCCCACCAAGCTCTTCACCTACTTGATGGTAAGTTGGTAAAGGAGTTGAAGGAGATGAAGTTGTTTCGAACCCTCTCTTTTATGACACCACTCAGGTTGGTCTGGCCCTGGGCTTTGTGGCGCCGGTCTTCTTCCGCTGTCTGCACATTGATCGTCAGTCGCTGTACATTGAAGCCTAAATCTCTCTCTCTCTCTCTCATTTCCTCGAGCTCTCATGTCATCACTCTCGTCATCCTCATCATCAGCCTCGTCATCATCCTCCGCCAATCACTCAGCCCAGTCTACTCATCGCTGTTCGCCCTTCGTCAGCATTCCTCACCGCTCCATTCCCTTCCCTTCCACTCCACCACCCGCACACAGCAATACCTTTTTTGTACATTTTAACCCACTTTTTCTACAATCCGCTTTTCGTTTTTTTCTCTTTTTACACCGTTCTATTCTCGTGTCCTACTCTCAAGTCCACGAGTTAGCTCTTATTAATAAATAATATAATCTGTCTCTATACAAAAAGAAATTAAGTTTATTCTTGAAAAATTGATTTAACTTTTTATAAATGGAAATCAGAGAAGAGGGGTGAATGAAGTTGAGAGAAGAAAAAATACACAAACTGTGTGGTGGTGGTGGTAGTGGTGATTCAAAGGTATTTGTTGTGTCTGTAGAGTGTGGTGATAATTGAGAGAGAGAAAGAGTTGTAGCTGGTGTGAATAGAGATAATAGTAAATAGGTGATAGTGGTGACGAGGAAAAGAAAGAGAGAGAAGGGGATCAGGTGAAATGAGATTGGTAAAAAAATAGCTTTAGTTGTCGTCATCCATCACCTCTGGCAAATCGTGAGGATTGATTATGCCAGGCACAGACAGTTGAACACGACGCTTATCTTCCTCCTTCTTTTTCAACTCTGATTCACGTTCATCGAGGAACAGATCACTATCGTCTTGTCCGGAAAACTCCTGCAAATTAGAAGGCAAAAATTGTAAGTCATAAAGCAAAAAAACAAGAGCACTTTCATCACTTACCCTGATTTGAACCAAAAAGTCTCGCAGGTGCTCTTTGAAGGCGACCACATCCTGGTCGAGGTTGAAGAAGCCCTGGACGGTGATTTTGATTTGCGCTTCGGAGAGGTGGCTGAATGCACCCTTCAGCAGATCGGAAACAAAGTCCTGCACGTACTGCACATTGTTCTGTCCCTTGGCCGTCTGAACGGTGGGATTCAGCGGCACGGTGATCTTCCCTGACTCGACGATGAAGAACATGTACGCGAGAATATTGGCCTGCATCGTCAGACCGGCGGTGTGCGAGGTGTCCGTCACCACGGAGAACATGTGCTGCATAATGTCGGTGTAGTACGTCTGGTAGAACATGTTCGAGTACACGACGTCCTCCTTGCTCATGTTCTCCAGGAGGTTGAAGAGAATGCGCAGTCCGGTGTCGGCAACGTTGCGCATGGTGTGCTTAAATGCCCAGATGATGGAGTCCAGTATGAGCTTGAATTGAGCCGGAACGATGTTTAGCAGCGAGGAGAAGCAGTAGGTGACCACCTGCTGCAGGAGGATGTAAAAGTTGGTTCGATGTTCAGGGTACTCCTGAAAGTCCTTGTTGATCATGTCGAGGGTGCACTCGAAGACGGCATCGAAAATGGCGGGAATTTGAGTGGTAATGTTACTCTACAGATATATTAAAAAACAGAATTAGAATAAAGTAAATCTTGCATGTGGTCATTGCTAAAGCATACCTCGAGTTTCTTGACAACCGTCGACATGGTTGAAAGAACCTCTGGCTCTCGGGCAGAAGGCACTGTACAGTTTTTGTAGTCGAAAAGAATGGCGTCGAGCAGCTTGGGAATAAATGACGTCAAGACCACTTTGTAGTCGTTAGTGTGCGACACCCACTCGTTGATCAACTTGAGGATCTCCTTCTTCACGCCTCGCATCGAGCGAATAATAGGCTGCTTCATGACGTTCTCGCCATTCTTGGTGATGGCAGTGGTAATGTTATCACTCATTACCTTGTAGAGGACGAGCATGTCCAGGTAGATGATCCTCAGCTGGGCAATGTAACTGTGTCCGAGGGCTTTGCAAGCGTGGTAGTTGGTCTTGATGATGTTGTCCAGCTGCTTGACGGTCGCCTGGTCAGTCAGCACATCGACGCTGGTCGACGCCTTTCGAATGATGTCGTTCCACACCTGATTCGGCAAGGACATGTAGTTTCGAATCAGCTGCTCTTGAAGTTTCTCGTCGTTCTGTGCGCTAATCATGTATCCGACGGCTTCGTAAAATGTGTGGATCTATAAGAATAAAAGACTCAGTAAGCACTGCAAAGAACTTTGACATTAGATAGTAAAGTTGTACCTGTTGTGGCTGAAGTTGATTAATACAGGTGGCCATATTCTCCAGAATCTCGTCGATAAAGGGTGTAACTTCGCCTGCCTGCACGGTGACAAAGTGTCGCCGGCATTTGTTTGCAATCTTGATGAACGTGTCGCACGCCATATCCTGAACACCATCGTGTGTTTCTGCCAGAATAAAAGGGGAAGCCGCATTAAATATCACGCACTTTACAGCATCTTTTCATTGAAAGTCACTTACCGTGCATAAACTCAAACAACTTGTTGACGACTGTCTTTAAAAACTTCCAGTGCGCCCGAAGGAATCGCGGGTACTGGCCGACGACGTACATGATGTTCGAGGCAATGATGGCCTTGTTGTCCTTGCCTCGCTTCTGCTCGCACAGGCCCAGTAGCTCCTTGATGACGGTGACTAGAAATTTACGCTCCTCATCTTCCAGCATAGCACCACTGATGGAGCCAATGGCCCAACACAGCTACGCATTTACAAAAATGACAGTTAATTACCTAGAATACCTAGAAAGAGTGGTCCTTTTTAATAAACTTACCGTGTTCAGGTTCTTCCACGACCACTCAGTTCCGTCGACCTGTCTCTTCAGCTTATCATTCATAATGTTTTCAGTGTCGGATGAGTTCAGATGGGTAAGATAGACGAGCGTCTCGCGCATGTTGGTGTACAGTTGAATGGAGTCAGTGTCCTTCATGAACTCTCGAACGACCTCTCCCTGGTCATTCTCCACGACGAGCACTTCCTCTGGCTTGGCCATTCGACCAATCATAATGTAGCGCAGTTTAGAGAGCATCTCCTCGTAGATGAGACGGCGCATCGGCACGACAGCATTGCCCACGACACGGTCGTCCAGCGGACACTCCTTGTACAGTTGCTCGGCCAGAGAGCCCCAGTACTCCAGGCAAATCTTGAACACTTCAACGTCTTCCACTTCTGAAATCATAATCAGGTAGTAAACAGCCATCAACAGCTTCTTTCGGTGATTCTCCTGCTCAAACAGCAAGCCGCGCTTTTTCAACAGCGTACACAGGAACAAGCTAAGATTTTGAATAAAGTTTTGGTCATGTTCACTGCCAGATTCGTAAAGCTGTTTGACGTTTGATGGCATTGAAAGGTACTGCAAGAAAAGTATAAAATTAATGTTTTAGTAAATAGAAATTAGTGCAGTATAGTACCTTCGGAAGTTGATCCATGAAATTCTCAAACATGAAACAGTAGACTGTGTCATATTGATCAGTGTCGATGTTGGCAATTTCAGTGAGACACTTTAGGGTGATGTTACGGAAGAGCGGATAAGGAAAAAACTAAAAAGAAAGCAGAACTATTAGCACTTATCGTTCGCAGTTTAAGAGTTACAAACCTTAAAAACTAGTGCATTTATGAGACCAGTTTCGAAGATGTAGCCAAGGGGAATCCAGTTGAAAAACCTCAACAAAGTCTCTAAGGTGCAGCTGATGAGTTTTTCGTTGCGAGAGTCTTCCAGAACAAACTGGCAGAGAGAAAAGACTTCGCGAAACTGCTGACACATTGTGTCCTTGAGATGCTTGGACTTGGCTTGTGTCAGCTGTCCAGTAGAGAAATCAAAAAGCTCCTCGCTGTAAAGAAAAGATCAACACTTAAAATCAGCAAAAAAGTTAATAAATCATTCACAAACCTAAGAAGTTTCAGAATTGTCATGTTATTAATACAAAGAGGCTCGCTTTTCTTGCTAGCCCCGCAGATGTCAGAGATGAAACCAGGCCACTTCTTGGGCCAGTCTTGCTTTAGAATTTGGACGAGGATCATGTTCAATTTGTTGAGATACACTTTGTCAATCTCATTAGTGATTGGATTTGTGGAAGTTTTGATGATTAGCGCAACGATAAACTTCTTAATGTTCTCACACTGGTGCTCGGGAAGGACCTTCCATCGAGTTTTGATGAGGTTTTCGAGAATCTGAAGAGCGTAGTATTTGGTTTCTTTGTTTTTCGAAAACTCCAAAATGGCATCGACGCGAGTCCACGCGTCAGGATGCTCCTTGAAGGTGGTCAGTATCTGCTGGGCAACGTGCTGCTGTGTACCCTGTCCCGAGTACATGCAGTCGATGACGGCGTCGAGTAAGTTGATGTCCAACTTTCCGCTAAAATCGAGCAGTGATCGGGCATTCTCGATGGAGATGCTGGGCACACCGCCGATGGGAGCAATGTTATTGCTGTTGTTGTTGGCGGTGGCTGTAGGGGTGCTCCCGTTGATTTGATTCGCCACAAAGACCCCCGGGGTGGAATCCATGGAATCCATGATGGAAGGAAAATCTGGAGATAGAACTCGAGCGAACCACCACGAGTGAAGAGGGAAACGAGAGAAAGAGAAGCAGACACTGAAAACAGAAGAATGAGCGAGCAGTTCAGTTGACTGGCAGCATTGTCAGCAGCGTTCAGTTGTTTTTGCCTAGTCGACTCGAGCAGCAGCGAACACTTTCTACTGCGCAACGGTCCAACTTGCTCCCCTGGGTGGGCTCCTCCGCCCGCAAAACAGCACTTCGGGGGACGTCGCCCTTCTGTCCTTTCAAAACAGTGCACACAAGTTGGGATTCAGGAGCAGTGGAAACTCTTTTTGCATGACCGCTAGCGCCACCTGCAACAGCATCGTCTCAACTCTCCAATGACGTCATTCGTCGAGCGCCAAAGACTGGGAAAAGAGCTTGAGTGTTGTGGCTGGAATTCTGTTTGGAACGGGCAGAGGACACTTTCCGAAACTTTCAACAAAGAAGTGTTTGGTGTGATTTGTTTATCAACAGACCTAGTAATGTGCTTCACCACCACCACTGCTTCAGAAAGAGTACCTCTATCCGCCATTATCAGTGCAGAACAACCGTTAGAATCCAGACCACTATTTCATGGAAGTGGTGGTCTGGTCGTAGTGTGCCTCATTGCGCAATGCCTCCCTTATGCATAGATCACCCACTGCACAGGCATCGTTCGACAAGATGACACTGTCACTGGCTGCTTTTTTCATTTTTTTTCATAGCTACGACTACGTTGGGGGATTTTTCCACCAAATGCTGCTGCTGCTGCTGCTGCTGCTGCTGTGGATGATGATTATCACCAAAGCAGAGAGTGGCAAAACAGGAAGGCGAGCACTGTCCGACCGATACTTTGGATGACCGAGGTGGCGGTGGTGGTGGTGGTGGGACAAAATAAACAGTCCCACAACGAAATGCCCCAGTGACTTTCACAGGAAATAGCATTTACTGCTATTTCCTCCCCCACATTTCCCATTTGATCGCGTGTCAGCACCTGAAGTTTGCTCAGGTGCAAAAAGGTTGCCTTTAGGAAGAGCACCCCCACCATCATTACCACCACGACCATCATCATCAACATCAACATCAGCAGTACAACAACATCATCGCCGTTCTAATCAGTGAAAGTAGACGTAGTGCTGGTGGTGCTGGTGGTGATGATGATGGCGGGGTGCTGACGTCAGAACAGGCTAGTGCACACTCCCTCTCTGGTGTCTCCTAGACAACGGCTCAGGCGGGGGAACCGGTTCCAGGCGGTTCCAGCGCGGTCTGTGCACGTACATCGCACACACACACACCGATAGAGCACTTCAGATGAGTGGCTGCAGATGGCGAACATGGCGTCTCGGCGGGAACAGAATTACTGCGGCAAAGAAAGGAAAGAAGCGGCACTCGGCCATCTTTCGATGATGCATGGTCTCCTCTTCACCTGGCTGATCACTCCATCAGCGTGACACATCATGACCGTGTCTGCTCCTAATGACGGATGTCTTCTCCTCGTCCTCCTCTACTTTTATGAATCGTTTGTAGAGCATGTAAACGAGGGACATCGACAGCCCACAGCTTACCCGATGCGATGCACTGAGGGTGGAATGGAAATGCGGTGGTAATGCGGTGGCTGCAAATTGTCAAACAACTCAACAGAACAAACTGACAGGCAAACAACAAGAGACGGACAAAATGGTCATCACTACTAAACACACACACGCACTAAAAAGTGGCAACACTGCGACTCGCTCTGTTTCCTGAGATGTGCCCGCTGACGATTCAGCAGAAGTGTATGGTGATTGTAAAGTTTTTTTACACCACTTCTTTTTTACTTTGTATCGCACTTACGCAAAAGGAGATACTGAGAAAGGCAAACATGAACAGTGTGAGCAGGAATCGTTTCAAGAGTACCAGATAATAAAGAAAAGTTAAAAGCACTCAGCACCGGTCTGCAGAATCTCAAGCAAAATTGCAAACTTCCATTTTCCATTTCTTCTGACCTTTTGATGACTCTCTTTAAGAAGTGAATGTTTCAGCAAATCTGAGCGCACACACGTACACTGACTCCAAGTTTAGGTTCCAAATGGTGTTTCTCGTTCAGCAGAAAAATCAGCAATAAAGTGGTCTGTCTGTTTTGCTCTTTTGCACTGTCTGTTCTAAAAAGTGCTGACTAAATGGGAAAGGTGCACATCCTCTCTAGGGCAATTTCATTCTTTTCCAGCAGCACTGGGAGCAGCCGGCTACTGTTTGGCAATAAAACGGCGTTCCAGCAAAGGTGTTAGCTCCTTTTCCCCTCCTTGCCCGTCTCCTGTTCTCTCATAATTGACATGTTTTTGTGCACTCATCGGTTGCACTATACACCCGAGAAAAGAGAGAAAGAGAGTTCAATTCTCCAGAAAATGTCAGATGATGCATCGATGCTCTCCTGATGATGATGATTACTCCCTGAAGGAAAGGTAGTGCTACTAGTGAATTTGTAAATAGAAAAACTCGCTTAAGGAGTGTTTGAATGTTTGAATGTTTGAGTGCGTGTGTGTTTACCTTAGTGAATGAAGGGCATGCCAAGGAATCTTTCAGTTTATTGGGCTACTGCTGTTGCTGAAAATGTCACTGCCTGGTATTCAAATGGGAGCAGACAGTGTTCTACTGGTGCTGGCGCTACTTCTCTACTAGTGCCACCTCTCCTCCACTCATGGCCAATCATGCCCGGCAGGCATCACCACCGCCAAAGCTTGCAAACAACCAGGCAGTAGTGTTTGAAAGAAACAGAATTGAATAGAAAATAGGATAGAAGCAGATGACAATGATATTTAGACGGCAAAGTAGAAGATCCTCTTTGGAGCAGCTCGCCTCTCTAGATCGCGCTCGGCATCTTAGAAGGCATCTGAGAGAGCATTATCGTGAATCATCGCGGGACACCGAACGAACACTGCCATTTGCATAAGTCACCAAAGTACCACACACACACTCACCAGCATTTAGTGTTTGCTGTTGTCATCGACCGCCGCAGCAGCTCCAAACGCCGAACATTGCCACCACCAAAACCATCATCGCCGCCGCCATCATCATCATCGCCTCCGCTTCTTCATCTCACTGAGCTGTTTGTGTGTTCAGAGTGTTCGAAAAGTGTTCTGACGGTGCACCTTGTGACAGCGACGGTGGTGCAGCAACTACCTTCGGCGGAAAGGTATCAGCAAGTCAAATCCCCTGCCGTCTAATTTCCTGCTGACAGTGCCGCGTACTCAAGACAAACAGGCACAGACTAAGGCAATACATCGCCCTCTTTCCTCATCGCCTGCTTTCCCCAAACCGTTGACTGTAAGTGCCACCGCCGCCACCGGTGCCTGGCTGTTATTGTGCCTTGCTGAGCCTGTGTAATTCAACTGCTGAGCCCCTTCTGCTGCTGGAAGTGGTAGTAGGTGCACCATTATTCTCGCTTTCTCTCTTTCTCCCCCCATCGCCGGAAAACTTTATTTCTCTCTTTTCGCACTAAGCCTCCACTCGGCAGTTTGTGCACAGCCTGTCGCGGTTATTGTCTTTGGTGGTGGTGATGGTGATGCTGCCGATGGCCTGACGGAAAATAGCGTTTCTTTAAATGCCTGTGATGGGAAGACAGTACCAGAGAAGGAGAGATAAAACAGTGAACACTGTCAAAAACAACAACAACCGGCGCCTAGGCACTCTGAGTACAAAACTAAAAAAAGCAAGTGGATACAAACACTTGGTTTGGTGGAGATGTTTATTATTATTATTCTATTAGAGACTAGATTGCCTCTGCCTGAGGGCCTAAACACACTGTACACTGTCCGAGTGTCAGACGAGTGATGGACTGCTTGTCAGGCAGCGACAGCAGCACCAGCACCAGCAACATCATTTCACTGAGCACCCTAATTAGCATCCTCTTGAGCTGCTGGCGAAGAGTGCTTATCTAGAGTGCTCTTGCTGTCCACTCGACATTGCCATTTCTGTCTTTCTCTCGGACACTCTACCCTAGATAGATGGCCAGATAGAGTGCTCTCTCGGGCGTCTCTGCGCGTTACCCCTGCGACCGAGCACACATAAAAAACTCCACTGAACTCTCTCGAAGACTTTACCGCATGAACGGTGCATGCATAATTGAGGACGCAAATCAGTGCCACAGCTGGGCTGTTGCTGCTCACTTTGTGCAGACAGTGCACTGCTTCTTTCTTCTTCTTCTGCCCGAGATAACGATCGATTGTCTTGTGTGCACTGTCTGTTTGTGTGTGCCACAGTCGTCGCTTCGGCGAGTCGTCCAGCCGCGAGTTGCCCTTGCGATGTGAAAGCAAGCGAGAGGTAACTGAAACAAGGCAGAAAAAGAAGAAGAAGAAGAACAGAGCGTAATTCTCGTTCTTCAGCGTTCACCTTGAACTTGACTTATCACTTGCTGCAGCTGTTGCTGTTGCTGCTGCCACTGTTGCTCTCCTTCTCTCGCTTCCTCATTCGAGTGGACTGCTCGTTTGTTCGTTGGCTCTTCGGAGGGGCACTACTCGCTCAATCACTGGCGGTCTTTACCTTCTAACGGTGCTCACTCGCTCTAACGGTGATGCCCGTGAATTGTTAAGGTAAGGTGCAGCAGCAGCGGTCACGGTGGGTGAAATGTGCTGTGCTGTCCTGGCGAGACCTGTCTGACCCACAGACTTTCACGGCGGTAGGAGGGTGACTGAGAGGATGAGATGATGATGATGACTGCTTTCCGTGAGTGTCGACTTCTTCTTCTTCGTAGGTCAGTTGGCTTCTAGTGTCTGTTCACTTCACTTCAGTGGCAACAAACAACAAACAACAGCACACTTGTGCCGTTTCGCATCCAATTACTTGCTACCTACTTGCTCAAGCTTTTAAAGTCCCCTTTCTGCCATACATTGCATTGTTGATTCAATTTGACTGTACAGAATATAAACTTGAACTTGCTAACCTGACACCATCACCATCACCAGCACTACCACCACTGCCCTACTGTCAGCAGCAGCAGCAGCAGCAGCGGGAGCCCTCCACTACCAATAGACACCAAACTCCTCTTTTGTGCACTTGAGTCAATTTAATTTTCCTTTCCAGTGAAAGAACCACTCAAAGGAGCCATGTTCCAGCAAAAGCAGAACAGCAACAGCAGCAGAAGCAGTAGCAGTCGCCTCCTCAACCTGAGCACTGTTGGCGCCAGTGCGGCACTGCTCCTCCTGGTTGCCATCCTCGCGACGGAAGTGGTGCACGGAGCGAATGCAACCGTAAGTCGGCGTGAGGTGCCATCGCATCACCATCGATTTGATGAGCACAGCATTGGCGCCATTGGAAGCAGCAGTCAGCAGATCAACAAGGCCGCCCGCCTCAGTCAGGACAAGCGGGAGATCATTCAGTTCCTCAACACAAAGAACGTCATCAAGACGATGTACAAGATTCTGTTCGGCGACAACAAGGACAGCGTGGCCACCTCACGCCAGGTGCTCAACGTCTTTGTCAAGGTTCGTGAGAAGGGAAGGGGAATAGTAATAAAGGGGCGCTAGGATTGCATTTAGATTGCTTTTAATCTTATGAGAACTTTGAAGACGGTTGAGTTGAGTTCAGGTGACTACCTTCCTCGCTAGGGCGCTAGGATTATTAAAAAAGTGACGACGACGGCGGCAGCGGGGCGGAAAGCAGCAGTGAAGCTGCAAAAAAAGTAAATTCAATTTTCAAATTGCAATTGAGATTGCATGAAAGTGCGATGGCCAACTGACAAAACAGCTACACTGCTCAGTGTACAACAGCAACAACAGTAGCAGCACTCCCACGGACTAGCGCTCCAATTTCCTTTGACATGAAACACTTTGGTCTGACTGTGTGTTTGTTCAACATACCGACTTTTCGACTTTGTATTCTTCTCCTTCTTCACCATCCTTCGCAGCAGCCGTCGCACTCTTGCTGATCGTGTGATTGCCGTCGCTTGAGGGGTGCCAAAACGGCGCTGAACTGGGAACACTAAGAGCACACGGCAAACATCGATCGGCCCTCTTTCTTCTTCGCTCGCTCGCCCACGCCTGCTCTAATTTATATGTGCAAATATTGTTTGCTTTTGCAGCCTGTCTGTGTCAGTGTCTCTTTGTGTGTGTATTAATTCAAGTCCTCAATTTCGGTCTTTGTTGGCAATCAGTTAGCAGCAGCAGCAGAAGAAGCCTTGTCCCCTTTGTCGGTCAGTGGTATTTGCTTCTGCTGCATTGAAACGGCAGCATCATCAAATAAGCAGCAGGCAATACATTAGCAATTAGACTACTTCAGAACTAACTAGAACAGGAAAGAAAGAGTGCTAACTAGCTAACATTTACTCTTTCTATCTCGTGACCTCTTATCTCCTTTTGTGTACCGTTTTCTAAACCGTTTTCTTTTTCCATCTTGTCATTAATCTTCTTTCTTTTAGATGTTGGAACTGCTGAAGTCATCCTTCGGTCAACGAGCCCGCAGCTCCTCTTCAGGCTCCCGTCTGCGAGATTCAGTGGACGGGGCGGCGCAGGCAGGCATCAGCATGCTCCAGAGCTACGTTCGCTCGATCATGTCCACCGAGCCGCACTGCATTCAGCGGAACATCTGCGAGGGCGTCAAAAGTGCCGTCCAGGAGAGCCCTCACCTCGGTGGCCTCATTGTCCAGCTTGGAGGGTAAGGGCTTTTGACTTCAGCCTGGAAAAGAGTGGGGGCGGCAGTTGTGGTTGAACGCTGCCATTCCCAACTGATTCTAAGCTCACTAATGAACGCCATTTCGACGTTTCTAATCCCCTTATTTTCCCTCTGCCCACCACCACTGTCCACCACCAGCTATGCAACCAGTTACATGCTCAACAGTCAACGGGACATTCCAATCGCGGCCAGTATCGAGGCGGTCCGCCTCGGCCGTTCCGGTGCCGACTGCATGAAGGCCTTTAAGCTGTGCAAGGTAGACCCCCTCGAACAGACCATCGTCGAGTAGAAGTAGGAGTAGTGGAGGGGGAACTGACCGAGAGGAGAAAGTGAACAGTCCGATTGTGCTGAAGAAGGCGGAAGAGCGAAGGGAGCCAAAGCAGAAGAAGAAGAAGATTGCCAACCAGCAGATGATTACAACGCCGCTAACCACTAAGCAAATGTACAAACCATTGGGCAAATAGAGATTGCACGGTGATCACGCACACGGACTACTGCGCCTCTTGCTTCAGCCTATCTACCCACTACAGCCACAACTCACAAAGTTGAACAAAACAGCAGCAGCAGCTCAGCACAGAATTGCTCCATAAATCGTGATCCGCACTTCAGCTCTGCACACTTTTTTCTACTATTTATTAGATAAAGGCACAACTCAGTGCTGCTGCCCTTTGCTCTTTTCTCTTTCCCCCTCTATCTCACCTTTACTCACTACCATTTCAGTGTTTTGACTACCCCTCCTGAATGACCTCTGTAATTCCTTCCCCACCGCTTGTTTTCCACTTCTTGCCTTCTTTTGCTACATTTTGCTATAATTCTCTCATTACAAAAGTCGTACTTCTTACTTCTGATAATACCCTGATTCTCGACTAATGATATGCTCCGTTTTTCCTGCTTCCATTTGCAGCTGTACAATAACAACAGCAGCATCAACAGAAACCGAGTGACAAAACAGGACGCAACAGCCGTTGCTGCTGCTGCATCAGCCCACTAGTTCTCCGCTTACGTGGCGCCCAATAGCACCCCAGACACACACATACACAGAATGAGGCTGCTTTGCTTCCGAATCTCTAAGTCTCTAGAGAAGTTGATGCCTATTTTTTCGATTCACTGTAACGCAGGAGAAAGAAAAAGAAAAAACACCAGCAGCAGCCAGCAGGAACTCGAAAAGTTTACCAGCTCACAAGCTGCCAGAATAAATCATAAATGCATTAGTCTAGGCTGCTAATAATGACGCTGGTTCTGGCAGTGATGGGGGCTCAGGATTAGTCTGTGAGAGAATGCTGATGCAGCAAAAGAAAAAGTGAGAGAAAGAATGGGAAGGATGACCATCATTTTCGCAGTGATGAGGAATTATGGAATGAGAATGATCGGGCAGAGGCAGTGTGTTTGCCACTTTGTGTGTTTGTGCAGCCCTCACACTGCTGTCTTCGTTCATTCATTTAGTTCTTCTCAATGAAGGCCCAGTGTTTGCGCCAGTCAGCGTCTGCACAGTAACACCACCGACCACGACCGTCACCATCACCACCACCATCATGATCAGTAGGCTGAGCATCAAATTGAGGGTCGACGGCGAGCGCCCCCTTCACCCCCAATTGTACGGCACCGTTGGGTGGTCCTCTATATACACAGTTTTTCTTTTCCCAAGAGTTGCCTCAGAAGAAAGCATTCAGGCAGTTATCGGTGTTGACGATTCAAAGTAGCAGATGAGAAGGAGGAGGAGGAGGAAAATGGGGGAAGAGGAAGATAGGAAGGATATTGAGGGGAGAAAACGGACAGAAAGTAGCAGCAACAACAAACTCGGCAAGTTTCTGCAGCCCTGCACACACGGCTCACTGAAAGAGAGAACTGAGAGAATTAGACGGCGACGGCAACGACGTTGACGTCATTTGGAAATGGAATGCTCATTCACTCTATTTCTCGCCCGTACAGAATGATGCCACCAGCAGCAGCAGCAGCACGGGAACCACTTTACGCGTTGGCAGCTGTTTGCTAGCATCAGAGTTTGAGTTTGGAACTCGTGGCAGCGTGTCTCTTTCAGTGGAGTGTCAATCCAAAGGCAAACACTAGTGCTCCGTGTCAAGAGCACTAGTGGTCCAGCAGCAGCAGCAGTAGACACTATCATCAGCAAAACACAATTAAGTGCCGTAGTCACCACCAAACCACATCCAAACTGGGGATGAGAAGTGGTTTGTTGATGGTAGTGGTAGTGGTGGTGGCAGAGAGCAGTGCCACCAGAACGATTCAAGCCCCTCGCACGCAAGTTAGCTCACAAGTGGTGTTTGCCTTTTGCCGCCTCATCTCCGCAATTTACTGAATTGTGGAGATGATTCTTGAGAAAACGGCAACAGCAGCTGATTCCGTCAGAGCGGCAGCAGCAGCAGCTGCTGTTGTCGCTACTGCCACCGCCTGACTCTCAACTAGATATTAAGAAAATTAGATCCATCGGTAATTGAATTAGACAAATATTGGCAAACACACGCAGCGAGGAGAGAGGGGGCAACAATGAAGGAGAAGAAGTTTTGGCTCGACTTTATCTCCTCTTCGTCCACATACACTCTATATACCAAGTGCCACCACCACCATCAAGAGCAGCACCTTGTGGTATCTATCTAGTAAGCTTGCTGTCGCCTTCTCTGTAATGTAATAAAAGCTGTCAAATGTCTCCCTATGTATTTGCCAGCACCGGCACTAGCATTGCGAACAGTCCTAGAAGTTGCGTGCTGGTCGATGGCTGCCTGAGACTTAGCTTCTGAGTGTGTGTGTGTGTATGTGACAAGCTGACTGACGACGACGATATTAGATCGCAGGCTGACCGGCGTCACCGCTGTTTGTCGACGTAAATGCCACAAACACAGGGAAAACAAGAGAAAGAATGAGAGTGGACAAACGATTAGACCGACAAGAAAACTGATGAGAGAAAACAGCGAGGCAGTGGTTGTGAAGCAACCAGTGCTTTGACTTTGCCCACCACCAAACCATTTGGACTGAACTGAAACCTGCTTCTGTAGTTGCACTAGCAATGTTCACTTTTGTTGCTGCCTTGCCTTGTCTTGCTACTGAATCTCAGCTTTTGCAATTTCCGATTTACGTCCAATTCCGAATGTCTCTGAAATTGCCGTTGCTGTTGTACCCAGTGTGCGTTAACGTTGTCGTCTAACAACGACACAGAATGTCGTACAATTGTACGATCGATTAGTAAAATGAAGCTGTTGTTGCTGTCGCCGTCACTGTTGCTGCTTCCTGGCAACGGACACAACAGCGCAGGAAAAAGAGAAAAAGAACAAGAGAGAGAGAGAGAGAGAGAGAGAGAGAGAGAGAGAGAGAGAGAGAGAG
>JAALOO010000077.1_pt1 | contig 77039 bp, 68 predicted proteins | sample 7257641 | NCBI WGS metagenome assembly JAALOO01 (sample SAMN14085613, study PRJNA598686) | mite metagenome | biome: ENVO:01001000; feature: ENVO:01001002; material: ENVO:01001226; isolation source: single female mite from University of Michigan culture on fish food culture... ...
TGAAAACTATTAGAGACGTGAAAAACTAAAAAGTTCGAGTGACGGTTGCCTTAAGCCTTCAAACACTTTCTAAACACATTATAAAAGGTCCTTTAAGTTCATTTTCCCCGTTTATTATATTATTCCTGCCTTAGGTGCCCCCAAGCGGCGCCCCAATTTCCGTGCCACTCTTCACACTACGCTAACACGAATCTTCCGCCCTTTCTAAATACTTAAACACTCGACGTCAACACGTCCCACAGTCTGTAATATTGAATAGTTAGTAATACAAAGTGTATAATTTCGAATCTTTTAATATATAGTGAGAGACATTACAAGACAAAAAAGTTAACCTCTGGACCAGTACATAATACAGACAATAAATTAATTGTAGTAGTAGATCTGCCTTTAAAATAAATTGTAAAAGCCAAACACCTGTTTTCAAAACTTTTTAATCCTTAGCAGCCGCCATAACTGCACCGGCCAGCCGCACCCTCTCCGCCTCCACCAGCATCGTCTGCTCGAGGATGAAGCTCTCGGGAAAGGGCAAACTGGGGTCGACCGCCCCCGTGACTCCCTTCTTCCGCTGGCTCTTGTGCCGCTTCAGCAGGTGCGCCTTGACGGCGCATCGCTGCGCAAAGGTCATTCCACAGCCGTTGAAGGTGCAGCTGTAGGGCTTCAGGCCAGAATGGGTGCGATCGTGGTAGCAGTAGTCGCGAAAGGAGGCAAAGTTGGCGCGGCCGCAGTGGCGGCAGACCAGCGACCGAGCGTCGATGCTCTTCGCCGAGGTGTCCAGCTGCTGATAGGCAAAATTAGTGCTGTTTTCAGTCTCATTTTCAATGTTGGCAGCAGCAGCAGCAGAAGTTGAGGCAGAAGTCGAAGTGGACGCTCGAGTGGCTCGAGAAGAAGTAGTAGTAGTGCTCGGAGTATTTGGAGATGGTTTCACGGTCTCTTTTCCTTTCACTGGAGAAGAAGAGGGAGGAGGAGGGGTGTCATTCTCAATGTCCTCAGTCTCGGTGGCCTCGGTGGAGCTTTCGGTGTTCTTCTGCTGCAGATCCTGATGATCCTGATCACCACTACCATCACCCCCTTCTTCCTCTTCATCATCAGCTGTCCTCTGAGAATCATCGTCATTGACATTCTTCTCTTCTATTTTGACAGGAACATTGGTCTGATGGTCAAGGTCAGCAGTGGTGAAAGGTTGATCACCCTCCTCCTCCTCCTCCTCCTGATCATCATCATTGGTAACAGTGGCTGAAGGTGCAGCCGAGGTGAGGATGCTAGTTCTTTTCAGCGGCGACTGACTGCGACGTTGATGAGTAGCTGGGGCAGCAGCAGCAGCCGAAACTCCGCTTTTCACCACCTCAGCACCACCACCACCACTAACTCTAGAACCGCCAGAAATGGACTTCCGGTTAGAAGCCGCAGCAGCAGCCGCAGCAGCAGCAGTTCGCGTAGTTTGCGCCACGGCAGCGGCCGCCACGGCAAAAGCAGCAGCAGCAGCCGCCGAATTTCGGTTGCCCTGCTGTTGAAGCATTGCCGGATGAGGCAGGACAACTCTTCGAGAATTGATGGTTGCTGCTAATCCAGCAGCACCAGCAGCACTGCCGTACTTCGACGGCTGCGACTGCACCGGCAGCTGCGGCAACTTCCGCTGCAAATACTGCTGAACGTTCTGTCCCACCGAGGACATTCTCGCCTTCTTCAGGGGCGGCTGCTGCTGAAGGCCAGCACTACTTTTAGGAAAGCTGGAGACCACTCCTCGATTGGCAGGAGCCAATTCAGAGCCGTCGACTGGGCGTTTGGCGGAGTTTGGAGGAGCCAGCAGATTTCGTTGTAGCTGCCGTTGTTGTTGTTGCAGTCGCTGAAACTGCTGCTGCTGTCGAAACTGCTGCAGCTGCTGCTTCTGCTGCAGTTGTTGCTGCGCTTGAAGTTGATGTTGCTTTTGTTGCAGTTGTTGTTGCTGCGCCTGAAGTTGATGTTTTTGTTGAAGTTGTTGCTGTTGCTGCCGCTGATGAACTTGGTATTGTTGTTTTTGCTGCTGCTGCTGCTGATTCTGTTGCTGCTGATTCTTCTTCTGCTGCAAATTCTGCATCTGTTGCAACTGCTTCTGCTGCTGCTGCAGCTGTGCATAAACTCGAGCACTGTTTCCCGGCAGCTGTGGAGGAGCTGTGCCATTCCTCTGAGCCTGTGAGCCACTACCACCACCACCACCACCGGCGCCCATCATCTCCACGACATCCGACTCCTCAATCAGCCGGCGACACTCCTCACTGGCCACCCACTGGTCCATCTCCACCGCCTCTATGTCCAGTGCCTCCTCGTCCACCTCGACGTGGCAGCTCAGTTTGCCGATAAAGGTCCGCCCATCCTCGACGGTCATCGTCGGGAAGTGTCGCCTTCGGAGGTGTTTCATCATCGCCCCTTGGTAGGAGGACCGGTGCTGGCAGAGGCGACAGGCAAAGGGCTTAATTCGACTGTGCATTCGGTCGTGTTCGCGCAGGTTGTGAATGTGCGGGTAGCGATTGCCGCAGCCCGAGTAGCGGCAGATGAACTGCAGATAGGGCCCCAGTACCGCTCGGTTGTGGGCGGCATTAATTGGCCCCAGCTTCGGTGGACGGCCTGGAGGTCGAGGGTGGGGAAAGGTTTTCTGCTGCTGCTGCTGTGGTGGTGGTGGTGGACGTTGTTGTTGAAGCTGTTGTTGTTGTTGAAGTTGAAGCTGTTGTTGACGTTGTTGACGTTGTTGGAGTTGGAGTTGCTGAAGATGCCGTTGTTGGAGTTGAAGCTGCTGCTGCTGTTGTGGTCGGTTTCGATTTTGGTTGATGTTCGGAGCAATTCGAAAGTGTCCCTGGTAGTAGGGAGCAATGGCTCTATCATTTGAGCCAGAGGAGGATGAGGATGGGCCGGAAGCCGAAGAGGAGCTTCTGTTGCCTCTGAGCATTTTGTTTTGCAGAAATGGTGAGCTGAGATCTGTTGTGAAAGTAGAATCGGTTAGAAATCAGACAGACAGAATAAAAACGGGGCCGAGAGTGCTCGATCACACATTGGTGTGCAGAGGTTATCCCTACCAGAGCTGAAGGATGGAAGAGAAGAATTTCTTTGAATTCTTCTCTGAGTTCCAGCAAAACTAAAATCAGTCGACGAGAAGTGAAAGAAGAGGAATTTGGAAACCAAAAGAATCGAGCGACAGAGAAGAGGCAACAACAATAACACAGAGCGAGCGAAAGAGATCAGCGGCCGTTAACACAATGGACGGCGGCGGCGACAGTGACGTCTGCGACTGCGTCAGCAGTTGCCTCTCCCTTTGAAACAAAAATGAGAGAAAAGAAAGCAAACAAAAAAAAGTGCGCGAAACTGGTTTGAGCTCAAAGCATTTTTTTTTTAAAAACTTCAAAAAAGCTAAAACTTTTATTTTTAAACACCAAAAAAAGTAAAAACAAACGACAAAAAAATAAAAATTAAAAAAAGTTTTTATAAAAAGAGGGGGTTTCAAAATGTAATCATAAGAAGGAGAAGCTGTGTTCTTCAGCTCTGTACAGTTTAAAATTGAAAAAAAAAGTATAAAATTACAGTGGAAAAAGAGGAGTTACTTTTGTAAAGCAGAAAATAAAGTGTTTTACATTTTTCTGAGCTTTTCACAACGTTTTGTTTTCTTTGGCACTGCTGCTGCTGCTGCTGCTGTTGTTGTTCTGAAATTGTTTGTAAAAAGTGGAATTTTTGGCAAAATTCATCATCATCTTCAAATCGCTGATCATCTCGAGAGATTCGAGCTGGAGGTATGCGACATTGAGGTGCTGATACCGAGACTATGCGAAGCCGAAGAGGAGGAAGCATTCGTCTCATCATTGTACACCGCCCCCTCTTCTGGCAACGAACTCAGAGGGTGAATCCGCAGGAGAGGGCCCGTCTGGAGGATGACCTCCACGGCGTCGGTTCGATTCAGTTCGGTCAGCTTTTCGACCAGCGTCTTAATCGTACAGGAGGGATTTCGAATGCACTCCTCGATTACCCGAGAAGTTGGAGAAAGGGTCGTGGGGTGAAGGTTCAGAGCTGAGGGTGAAGAATCTTTTGGCCAGGAAAATCCTCCCGCATTTCCGGCGGAAGTGGGCGTCGGCGTTGTGTCAAGTTTTGGGAGTTTGTCGGTCATTCCCAAAAGGATGCCTAGCATGCACCAGTCCCGTCCGATTGATTCAGGTGGATCGAGTAGGGAGCAAAGTTGCTGTTTAGTAAGGACGGAAAGATTTGAGCTGTGGAGTTCGTGAACGAGCGTCGGTTCGATTATTGCTCCGTTTGAAGAAGTTGCACTTCTGTTTCCGGGCACATTCGGGTAGGCTGGATGGCCAATCTCCGCCAGGTTGACGATGCCAAAGGTGAGCACGTCGGCCAGTCGTTCCTCCACCAGGCCGTCATCGGTTCGAACTTTTCGCTTTAGAAGTGCAGAAGTGGAAGTTGAAGTTGAAGAAGTTGAAGTGGAGTTTCCTTTGGCAGATTTTTGAGCTGAAGCATTTTCCAACAGCATCGCCCGCATCAACGTCGCCGAGCTGTACAGACTGTACTGAGCCTCTTTCGTACTACTGTTTTTCAGCTGCTCCGGACTGAAGAAGGCCTTTCGAAGTAGCAGTCCTGGAGCCACTTCGAGAATTGTCCGCTCCACAACGGCGGCCATTTCTGCAGCAAAAAAGAACACCTCCCGTCGAATCTCATAGGGGCCACAGAAGCGAAGCTCAATCCAGTCGGCCACCGTGTCCACCGAGACGATCATCACCAGACTTTGGCTTTGGAGTTTCGTTGAATCACCACCACCTTCAAGGTCAGAAGTATCGGAAGTATCACCACCACCACCACCACCACCACAGGTACTGAACAGACTGTACTTGAAGCAGTTCTGCAGCTCGTCGACGTCAAAGCTCGGGTGATGGCGAAGCTCAGTTCGAAGTTGGGCCTGAATTCGAGGGAAGATACTGGAGAGGATGGTTCCATTTGATGATGGTGATGATAATGCTGAAGAAGATTTCGAACTTCCACCAGAACTTCCAACTCGACTATAAACCAGCCCATGATAAACTGCGTTTTCCCGGTACTGAAATCGACCTTCCAAGGCTGCTTCCAAATCTCCCGACAGAATGAAGCAGGGAAACTCGTACTCAATGTCGCCGCCAATGGAGCGGTCGTTTTGCGTGCACAGTTGAAGCGATTCAAGCAGCTGAAGAAGATCGAGGGCGTCCACCTCGGTGTACAGCTCCTGAAACTCGTCGATGGAGAGGATGCCATTAATTCGGCTAGAATTTGACTGTTGTTGATGATAAACTGTGGTTGATAAGCCGAGATTCAGCTGACTCGAGTGCAGGTAACTGGAGGGATTACATTTCAGAGGGAGGAGAGTTCCAAGCACTTCGCAGGTGAGCCATCGAGGACAGAGGACCAGTTGATCATCATCAGAAAAGGCAGAAATTGAATTTGAAGATACTGAAGAGGAAACTCCTCCCACGGTCGAACTCTTATCACAGACATTCAAAATCACATCTTCAGAAGAGGAAGATAAGGTCGGAGATTTCAGGTAGACCACCTCGCCGAGGATGACCAGCTGCTGAAGGAGCTCCCGAAAGTGGTCCTCCGAAGCGAGCGGATTAATCTGCGAGCGGATCATCTCCTTGAAGAGTCGGGCACTGAGGACGGGAAAGTTGACGCTCGCTTTTCGATAGAGGTTCAGAAAGGTCAGCGCCGAATCGAGGAAACGAGTAGTGCGCGGGAGTTCGGGACTTCCTAGAACTGAGGCCTTCGCCGAGGAAAGGTGAGCTTTGAGGGCCTTCATCCCGGCGGAACCGGCCACCGAGGCGTCCATCATGAAGATTGTGGGGTGAATGGAGAAGGTGGTCCAAAAGCGACGATTCACCGCCTCCAGGAGCCATTTTAGGTGAACTTCCATTTCCGGTTCGCTCATCTCCCCCCGACTCGCCAGGTCAGCATGTGTGGCCACCAAAATCACCCTCAGCGAGCTCGAACTTCGTCCGCCGTACAACAGCGGCTCTACAATCGCCTGCCTCGAGGCAATGAAAGCCAGCCAAAAGGTAATTGAAGAAAGTTGAACTTCAGGCGGATCGGAGAGGCGAAAGACGACGGCATTTAGCGAAGTAGTGCATGAAAAATGAATCTCATCAGCCAAAAAGTGGTCATAGAGTTGGTAGTAGACGGGATTCCCACTGAACTCCCAAATCGAAAGATCTCCGATTCCGCCAATGTACACCTGCTGAACGTCAATTCCTTTGGTAGCATTTTCGTAATGGTTGGCAGTTTGCTGATGAGAAAGAAGTTGAGGAGCTGGAGTTGGAGTTGGAGAAGGAGTTTGTGAGGGTGATGCTGCTGAAATGGTGGCCGCAATCCGCCCGGAAACGGACTGAATCACCGAAGGTCGAATGGAGCTTCCGTTTGATCTTCCAATTACAAAAGTTGAAGCAGAAGTTGAAACAGAACTTCGAAGCGAACTAATCGACCCTTGTTTGCTTCTCAGCATCGAGTGAACGGGTGAGAAAACGCCTCCATAACCAGAATTTACGGCATTACTACTTCCGTTCTGAACCGGAACCACAGTGGCCTTAGATCTCCGGAACCAGCTGCTAAAGTAGCCACACTTCATCGACTCAATGAGGGTCGACTTTCCCGAGCCACAATGCCCGAAAATTCTCAGTTTTAACCTCGAAAGCGGCGGCATTCCAATCTGCGAGAGTTGACCAATGTACTCCTCAACCTTTTGTCTTCCGTTTAAAAGTCGTGTCAGCAGGTCGGCAATATCATTATGAGACTGGGCAATGGCGCAGATTTGCGGCACCATCGAGTCGTGGTCCTTCGGGTCGATGGTACTTCCAGCCAGGCAGAGCGCTCGAACTATTTCAATGTGACCCGACTTGGCGGCAATGTGCAGCGGGTAGAGGCCCGACTTGTTGGGCGAGTTGACGGCGCATCGAGGCTGCTGAAGGAAGTTTGTTGAAGTGGAGTTTGAAGTAGAGTTTGTGGAGTTCGTCGAAGGTGAGGGCGAGTTTCCATTAATTGTGGTGGTGGTGGTGGAAAAAGAGGAGGAGTTCAAGGAGGTACTTGAGCTAAAGTTTGAGGTGGCCGTCAGCCACTGACAAACGGCCACCAGATTGTGCCGGGCGACGTAGTGAATCGCCCGATCGCCGGCCGAGTCTTCCAGCTCAAATTCGGCTCCAGAACGAAGCAATGCTAGGGCCACTGTTGAATGTTGTCTCTTCAGGGCAAGATGAAGGGGCGTGTAAAAGTGCTGAAAAATGAGAAAATGGTTAGAAAAAATATGAAAAAAATTGTCAAAAGTTATCAAAGCTTACCTTGTTGTACAGGTTAGGATTGGCGCCGGCCTCCAGAAGCACTCTAACACAGTCAAAGTGGCCTCGAGCAGAGGCGACGTGCAGTGCTGTTTCGTCCTCCTAAAATTTAAACAAAAAGTTGAAAATTACAAATAAAAATGGTCTTTAGTTTGTCGTACCTTGTTGCGAATGTTCGTATCGGCGCCAATATCTCCCAGAATTTGGACAATTTTCGGAAAACCGTGCCAGACGGCAATAAGAATGGCCGTTTCTCCGTGCTAATCAAAAAACACAAAAAATATTAATAAAATGTTATCAAAATCATTTTTCAACTTTTTTTTACATTACCTCATCAACAGCATTAATCTTGGCGCCGCACTTGCACAACTGCTCCACCGCCTCGACGTGCCCGTAGCGGGCGGCAACATGGAGGGGCGTTTCGAGATTCTAGGAAGAAAGATTTAATAAAATTCATAAAAAATCTTAAAATTCTTTCTACAAATAAATACCTTGTTAATCGTCTCAATCGACAGCGACTGCTCGTAGATGAAGCGAATAATGGAGGGCTGATTCTGGCGAGCGGCCCAGTGAATGACGGTGTCCTCTTGCTACAAAAATGTAAAAAATGTTAAAATTTTAAAAAATCAAAATTAAACAAAAGTTTAAATCAGCTTACATCATCCACCACATTGAGATCGGCGCCCATCTGCACGAGAAAACGGAAAATTTCCAACTGGCCAAGTCCGGCGCAGTAGTGCAGCAGCGATTCGCCATGCTAATTACAAAAAAAGATCAATTAAAATTTTAAAATCTAAAAATTCTTAATATTCTCACCTTGTTGCACTGGTTCGGGTCAATGGCAGAGGCAGCGAGGAGTTCCTCAATTGAGTGCAGATTTCCCTCTTCAATGGCGCCAAAAAGAGCGGCCAAAAGAAAGTTCTCGTCGTGCTGATGATAAAGAAGAAGAGTAGAGATGACCATTCAAGGATAAAAAAGGAAAAAAAGAAGAAAAAGTTAGACATATGAATTGGTAATTGTCGTGCAACATCTCTCTCTCTCTCCATTTTTTTCTAGAAAAGGTCGTCAAAAAGATGCATTACACATCCTAAGCAAAAAAGTAGCAGAAACAACAAAAAAGTTGGCTTGAATGAAAGATGAGGTTGTAAAGAAGTGAGCAAAGAAAAGGAAAAGGAAAAGCTTGAAACCACACAGTGACCATTTGTAATGCAAATTGCTTGCTCTGAGCAACTGTTTTTCTTTATCAATGGAAGTGTGCAAAGCAAAGCAAACATTGAGCCGCCGTGGCCACTTTGATGGCTCTCTTTCACATTTCTGAGGAGCTTCCACTTCTTTCTCCCTCCTTTGTCCACTCTGATAAAAGAAGGAGTAAACAAATAGAGAAGGAAAGAAAGAAAGAAATGCCAAAATATGAAAGAAAACCGCCAATTTAGTGTTGGTGTGTGTTTACTTGAATGAATGGAAGAACAGCTGACAAAACGGCGGCAATCCTTCTTCTTCTTCTTTTTCTTCTTCAGCAAAAGCAAACAAAACTGTCTACACAAAAGAACGACCACTACCAACAAATCAGGCGGGAAATTTATCACTACTGCACTTTCTTACTTATCTTCTTTTATTCCGACATAAAAGACAGCAATTCCCATTAATCACTGAGCTGCCACTGGTATTTTACTCCAAACACTTTCCATATTTTGTAGTTTTTAGACTGTAAAATGATGATCATTTCACAGCATTTTTATACGGGAAAAAAATTCAAAAAACGAATGATTTTTAGATTGATATTTAGAAGCAAAAAGAAAGTCATTAGCACAACACTATCTGATAGGGAAAAGGATGAAAACGAAGACGACTAGTTTCAAAAGTTTTAGCTGTAATCAATTTTCCACTTGACAACTTTTCCGCTCTCCTTTTCCACCATGATCATTATGATGATTAAATTTAACAAGCAGCAAACCTGCAGTCGTCCTCCTTTAAATTGAGCAACTATCAAACGCCTACTCAATTTTTTCAAATGGTTTTCTTCAAAGCACATCTGCTTAAATTGAAAAGGAGAACAGAAAGAGAAACATAGAGACATTCACTTTTGCTTTTCCCTATTTAAACTCAAAATTTTTCAACGGGTAAAAAAACACCGTTGTCCCTAGTCAAATATTTGTCCAAGTTCACACACAATTAATCTACCTGCATGCGTGAGCATGAGCGTGATTTACTTCCTCTTTGCAAAAAGCGCTTTTTAAACAAAAAAACAAAATTTTGTCTTTATTAATTTTAAAGTTTAATCTTTTTACACTGTCAACCATTGAATTACCAAAAATTAAAATTCCAGCATTCCCCAAAATTGCAAAAACTCAAAAATTATCCAACCACCTGTTGCATATTAGTCTGCTCAAACCAAAACCGTTTTTTTTGCAGCCAGTTTAGTCGGCAGAAGCAGTCAACTGAAACGTGGACACACACACACAACACACACACACCTCAACCTGACAAAACCAACAACTAAGAAAAGAAAGAAAAATGATCTTCAGAAACGGAACTAAAATCACAGTTTTAGTAGTCAGTGTGCAGTCAGCAGACCTGTCTGCAATTACAACAACAACTACCGGCACACAACTGGCCATTGACCAAATCACAGTAGCAACAAACAAAACACAAAAAATAAAAATGCTAAAGAAACAGCTTGGTCAAAGTGTGTGGTTTCTTTCTTTTCAACACCACGGGCACAACTTTGTTTTGCCGCCGAGCCTAATTTCACAAACACAACACAGCTGAGCAGTGAGAACAAGCGAAACAAGTGACAAAATAAAAAGTGTCCCTCTCTTTGCTCCTTTCTGTTGAAGTGGTCGTGCGACAGAGTAGATTACGTAATCTCGTGAGCGCACAGGAAGAGAACAAGAAGAAGAAAAAGAAAAGTGCATTCAATTGTGGTGGTAAAGTAAAAGAAGAAGGAGAAGAGAAGAGAAGAGGGAAGCCAATTGGAGCCTGAATAAAGTAATGCAAAAAAAGTTGAATTACAACTGCGACACACAAACTTGAATGAAAAATGAAAAAGAAAGACAAAAGCGGCTGAGTGCAAGTTGGAGTTCAGGCAAACTTTTCCCTCCTGCAAACTTTTTTTTTAATATCGTTACAAAATTGCTAAAAATAAAAAATTACTCTAATTTGGTCAACTTTGCAAATGAGAAGTACAAATGTAATCAACTAGCGTTGATCTTACGTTAGACTTTAAAAACTCCAATTTTAAAAAACCACAGCAGGTTTGCTAAAACATAAACTCTCTTCAATACTAAAAACATGCTCAAGAAGAGATCATGATCATAAAACTGCTTCATAACTGCCAAGATGTACTCAGTATTTTAGCTCCAAGTTAAAAAAAATAAAGTCCAACTTTAGTTTTTTTAACTGGCTTTTAAATCGCAATAATAAGAGATTAAATGATACTGAACAACTGTCTTGTGGACAAACTCTCCACTCACTCTAAACGACCACCAATCATCTTAGAGAAAACTAGAAAAAAAGAGTTTTATCTCCTAAAGTAAACCGCCTGCACGCTTCGCTTCACTTTGACGGGAAGGTGGCTGCCTGTACGGTAGGTGCACAACAGGTGCACAGGCAAAGAAAGAAAAAAAAGAAAGAAAGAAGCCTTGGGAGTTGACACCACTTTGCTTAAATCATAATAGCAATAAAAAGGGGCAGAGCAAATAAAAATCTGAGAGAAGGAGAACAAAACGAACTAAACAGAGCTTTGATATCCCCAACTTCAACTTTAGTATGATCATATGATTTAGTTACTCCCTTCACTTCTCAAAGGTCATTAAGTTGAAGGTAGGGAAAAAGACAAACTGCTCAGTTTCTCCCAGTCACACAGAAAAACCAATTGACCCATCACCACCACCACCAAAACCGCTGAAGTTTAATGACATCAGTTTCTTCTTCTTCTTCTTCTCTAGGTCATCAAGTCAGTAAAGTTTACTGATCTAAAGAGGTAACAGTAATAATGATGGTGACACAGTGTCGTCACCACTGTCACCATCATCATCATCATCAGCAGAAGACTGATCTGATCTGATTTGAGAACTGAGACAGAGAGTTGATCTGTTTGAACTGCCTTGACACTAAACACACGGTACGACAAGGTGAGAAAAAGTGTAAGAAAGAGAGTTTGTGAGCACTGTGAGCAGGATACACTGATCGGCACTGATTTAACTTTAACTTTTAGTCTTGGGAGAGTGAACAACTTCGACTTCAACTCTACGACTACCATCAACAAACTTTGACTGCTATCATCGAAATTGCAGCAGTCACCAGTGCAAAGTGGTAATGTGTGTGCTCTGTCAAGAAATATGGCCTCAAAGTTGTGAGTGAACGTTTATTTACTAAAAAGAAAAAGAAAAAAGTATTCATAAATATTCAGCAACGGTCTCAGCAGCTCTCAGCAGTTGGGCTGACCTCTAAAAAAAGTAAAAAGTAAAAGAAAGAGAGCTCAAAGATCATCAGGATCTGAGAAGAAAAAAAAAGATCTCCCACTTCCAAACCCTTTTTGTTCTGCAAGGCTTCACACTCACTCCACCAACGCAAATACAAACATTGCCGGTGTCAATTACACACTCCGAGCTCTAGAGTTGAACCGATTTGCTACGCTCAGCTGAGATCTCGGTGGACAAAAACCAAGCAAAGCAAAGAAGTTGTCTGAAGATTTCCACTGAGAGTTGGTGACTGTTTGTCAAAATCTGTCTGTCTGTCTCTGTTCGTAATCAAAGACTGTGAGCAGAGCTGTAATCGATTGCACAGTTTGTCTCAGTCAAGATAAGACAGTGTGTTTGTTGGCCCAAAAGGAGACAATCACCAGAAGTGGACAGTTGACAGAGTTAAGTTGTTGGGTGACAAAGCAGAACAGGACGTTGATCATTGACACCACCACCACCAAAGGACAACAACACACAAACACACTCACAAAATACCTGTCTTGAAAATATCTCTTTTTCTCTTTTCATGATTTCACCGGAGCAAGGATTGAGGCTCAGTGGTCAGACGAGAAGAAAAAAGTTGTGGGGAGAGATACTTTGCCAGCAACAATGGACAATGATTGAAAAAAGAACAAGTCAGCAGAGCACCAGCTGAGAAGATAATCGATTTGCCGATTGTGCTGCTGTGCTGAGCTGATAAAATGGAGAAAAATGAAACTCAGAGAAGAGCTGCTGAAACTAAAAATGGCCAGCTCTTTCTTACTTTACAGTTTTGAAGTTTACTGGAAAACACTTGAAAAATCATTTTCGTGAAGAAATAGAGATCAACAGGTTTCAAGAGATGAAACTGTACCATTTTTTCGGGGTGATCCCTTTTCTTCCTAATTTTTTCTCCTCAATTTTCCACTTCCACTTCTATTGTTCAAAAGTTTAGGCTGAGACGTTGACAGTTTTGGTTGACAGTTACGCAATAATAGAGTTTTGCTGGCACATTAGAGAAGAAAAGTAGCTTTTTGATAGCTCCAACTTTTTTGGGGAGTTGAAGAAGAAGAAGCTACTCAGGAAACAGCTGGAGACGAAGGAAAAAAAGTGTCAGTCAGCTGAGCTTAGGTGCGTCGTTTTTGTGGTGAACGTCAACAAAACAAAAAAAATTTTAAAAGCTGTCACTGTCACTAAAAAAAATACTCAGAAAAAGTAAGCTCACTTCTTTTGAAATTTTTGTGAAGCAGCATTTTTTTTGGCTGGCAAAGCTATGCAAACAACTCAACCTAACAACAAAATATTCAAGTATTCTAAACCAAGAATTTCAAGCATCAAAAGAGAGATAAGCAAAATTCAGCGCCAACCACCTGTTGCACACATCAAATTCTTTTCTCCCTTCCATTCCTCAATTACCATGGCATTGACGACGACAAAGTGGTCCTCATCACCCGGATAACCGTCGTCCAGCTCCTCATCATCCACCGAGCGTTCATTGTCTTCTTCAGCGTAATTGCCGCCATTGTAGCACTCGACGTACGGATCAGACGGGTCAAAGTTTTGCAGATATTGCTGCTGATTAACTGCCATCATTTGCTGCTGCTGCTGTTGATGCCTCGAACCTCGATGTCCACTTCTTCTATTTTCCACTTCACCCTCTTCTTCTTCAATCGAAGTTGATCCGCCAAAGAAGTGGTGGTCATTAGCGCCGCCGCCGCTGTCGCCGCTGTCGTAGTGGGAAAAGAGATTCGCCGAGGAGGAGGATAACTTTTTGTTGATGTTGCTGCTGAACACTTCACCGGTAGATGAGGGTGGTGGTGATAAGAGGTGGTGATGATTGGGGTGATGACTATTTGAGGATGAGGAGGTGATGGAAAACAGCGGTGGTGATTTGCTGCTGCTGCCACCGTTGCTGCCACTGTTATTATACATTCGACTAGACTGTTGCATGTTTTCTATGGCACCGTTTTGGTGGTAGTGGTGGTGGTGGTGGTTACTTTGGCGACCCTGATGAGGATGACTAAAAGTAGTATTCGACGGTGGTGAGGTGGAGAGCGAGGATGGCAGTTTGTTGTGCTGCTGCTGTTTCTGCTGCTGTTTGATCTTTCGGTGGCGATGATGGTGATTGTTGGCATTTAAAGTTTCGACAGCGTTTGCTGTTTTTTGGCTTTCATAAGCTCCTCTGCCACCACCGGTGCCATCACCACCTTCTCTTTCACTGTACGGCGGTTGTTGGTATTTGCTGTACGAGGATGAGGATGAAGTCATTGATAATGATGATCAAAAAGGGGAAAAGCTTTTGCAGCTAGGTTGAGTCTAGAATGCTGAAATGGTGCCTGATAGGCTCTTTCAAGAAAGAGTTCATTTTGATCCTTTTGATTGTAAGCTGCTGATTAGGAAAGATTTGGCCGAAAACAAGAAAAAGTCAAGACAAGAAGTCAAAGTTGAGGGGACTTTTCAGTGCATCAGCGACAGATGATCTCTCTGAACAACAACAACAGCAACAAAATGGCACTTCAAAGAATGAGGTTTTTTCAGCGCTGCTTTTCAGATCTGAAGGTGTGATATTCGGCAGCAGCAGGAGGATAAAACTTTTCAAACTTCAACTGCAGCTGCAGCTTTATTTTTAGCCGTCAAGATTTTCAGGCAGAGATAAAAGTGTCGATTGTGTGTGTGTGGAAGCTTTTCTCTCTCTCACTCACTTGAAATGTCAATTTCTGCCGCTGCTGCTGCTGGTCATTTTGTTCTTTATTTCAAGTCAGCCTCTTTTTGTGAACTTCTTTTCAGCAGCAGATGATGATGACGAGCATTTCGTGACGAGCTTCCACACAGCTTTCACAAATACAAATTCAATTTGCAGATGCAGATTTACAAACACCACACACACTTTCACTTCTGATCCGTCGACACTTTCTCTTTTTAGAAAAGAACAAAATAACCAAACAAACTCAAAACTACTTTCAACAGCTGTCTACGGCAGCACAGCATTCAAAAGCAAACAAACAAACAAGCAAAACGGAAATCTGTTGAATCACAGCAGCAAAAAAGTGGAAATCAATCGTCAGTTCAGGGCACAAAGCAGAGAGTCAGTCAATCGATGAAAACGAAAACGAAAAATAACTTTAGACACTAAATCGATGGCAGCATCCGCTGCTGCTGCTAAACGATTTTCTGCTGTTGAAGTCAAAGCTTTGGTGCAATTGTCACTGGCGATTACACACTGCTACAGAGTGTCCAGCGGAGAAGAGGAAAGGAAAAACGTTAATGCTAAAGAGTGATAGCTAGCAACATCGATGATTGAAACACTGAAAGCTTTTCTCTTCACTAAAAGACTGAAGAAGAGGACAGTTGATGATAATGGCTGGCCGACTGATGATGAAGTCGTTAGAATGGCCAATGAGAAGTGAAAGTGAAAGAGAGAAGGAGAAAAAGTCGTTTCGACCACTTTTTTTGTAGCAGCAGTGGTAGTGGTGGGCACCTCGATATCAGCAGATCATTAATAAACTCGTTGCACAGAGTTTTGCTTGGCCTTTGTTTTGGAGTCGGAAAAAAACGATACAACTTTTGTTGTTGTTTTACTTGAATTACTTGACTATTCAATTAGCAGATTAGTGGTGGTGAAAGGATTGAATAAATTCAAGAGTGCGTGCAAACGAGTGACCAACAAATTTTGAAGTAGAGGTAAAAAGAGTTGAAGTAAAAATCAGCAGTTGTCGGCACCGAGATGAAAGACAAAGTTGTTGAAGACAGAGTCGATGACGAAAAAAAGCTTCCTCAAAACATTTTTTCATTTGCGGAAGATGAAGCTGCACACTTTTAGTCTGAAGACAAAGAGGAAAGTAAACTCTCAACTTTTTTTCAGTTGAAATAGTTGAAGATGATGATGATTTCACAACATCTTAACTAAACTTCAGCAGAAGTACCACAGAAGAAAAACTTTTCGTCAACTTCGTTTGACTGATCATCATCGCCGCCGCCGCCGTCATCGTCATCCTTCAAAAGAAGAGCAGCAAAAAGTAGTGCAAGATCTTGTTTACTTGTTTGCTTCTGCTGATCTTATCACGTGTGCCCAACAACAAGCCAGTCAAAGTCAGCAAAGAGAAGAGGAGAAGAACAAACGAGCGGCAAAATAAGTTCAGTTCAGCTCAGCTCAACTCTTAATCAAGTAAAGTGGTGCTCCGTTGCTTCGATCAGCCAGCCAGTCAATCAATCAATCAGCAATTCAAGTGTGTGTGTGTGTGCTTGGTGCACTGCTCGCAATTGAATACTCCAAAGTTGAGCAATCGCCTCGGCTGAAAATGAGACACCAACAGAGCTGCTGCTGCTGCTGCGGCTTTATTGCACTTTGGAGAAAACAAAAGAGCTCGGGTGACACCAAAAATGCGATGAGGTGAGCCTCGGCACAGACAAAGCAAAAAGTGCTCCAATAAAACGGATCAGTGGTCGGCGGCACGGCACGGCTTGAACTACTGAAGAAGTAGAAGTTGCTGAAGAAGAAGTAGAAGTAATCGTGGAGGCAGCCCATTCACCACCACTAACAACATCATCAAATCAAATCTTTTTATGATTCAGTGCACCAAGGTTTGGGCGTTGCTGCTGCTGCTGCTGTTGGAGTTTTTGTACACTGGGTGAACAGACAATTGAGAGAGGTGATGAAGAAGAAGGTGAAGAAGAAAAAATGACAAGAGCACTTGAGGAGAAGCAAATAAAAACTGGTTGCCGGTTGAAAACGAGTTGCTTCCGTGAGAATAGAGCGCAAAGAAAGGTGTGCTGAAGAGTTGATGGTAAGGTCAATGATTCATTTGGTACTTTTTTGGGTGATGTTTCTGCTGGTACATGTTTTTTCTTTAAAAACAAGTCGAGAAAATCCGAAAGGGCTACCACCAAAACATTAGGCTTTAGTAACCTACTTTATCACCCCCAATCATTAGGCACTTTAACAGTAGTCAATTGCTGATTTGGTGAGCATTATCTTCTGGTAGCATGACGATAAAATAAAATAAAAGGAGCAGCAGTTGATGCGATCGAATCAGTCAGTCAGTCAGAAAGTAAAACAGAGAAAGGCCTTCATTGAGGAGTTGAAGATGTCTTCTTTGCCTTCTTCTTCAAATAAGAGCAGTCATAGTCATCGAGGCTGCTGTTGTTGCTTCTGCTGCAAAAGCAGCTCCCTCACGGAAAAAAATTTTCAGCACAGACAACCTGCGGCAAAACAGTACAAGACACAGACACAAACACACCAACTTCAACTCCAACTGACTGACTGACTGAGTAACTCAGACTGAGACTCCAGCAACAAGTTGTTGTCTGGCAAGCAAACGCAGGCAACAGTGGCACTCGGCAATCGAGAAGGAGAAAGAGAGAAAATGAGAAAAGAAAATACTGAGAAGAGAGGATGGCAAAGACGGAGAGACAAACAAGAGTCAAGAGAGAAAGAGATTGTCTGCTGTACACTTTGAGAAGGAGCTTGTGGGAGCGATTTGCAATGCGATACAGGTAAAGCAGTAGTAATAGTGAGCATAGTAAAATATAAAATTGCTGCTGGGCGCCAAAGCTAAAGCAGACGGAGCAAACGGAGCGAAACGAGGCCTGCCGCTGCTGGCGCCAACACTGCATGAATGAATGAATGGACAAAAAGAGTGGACAGCGATGCACAGTGTGCACCTTGGATCAGCCACCGCCGGTTATTAATTGCCCGAGTCGTCGCTGAGCAGCAACGGCGGCAAATTAAATAAAAAATAGCTGACGCATTTTTTTGTTTGTTTCTGGGCGACAGTGTCAAAAGAGTTTAGAGAGATGTGCAAAAGTGCCAAATGAACTTTTGGTGAAACTCAATTTTCTCTGGCAAAAACACCACCAAAAGAGAAGAAAACCGGTGCTTTCACCTTCTGCTGCTGCTGCTAATAATGAAACCTAAAAGGATGAGGATGAGTCACAACCTGAAAACCAGTTTTTTTGAACAACTGAACAAGTCTCTCTCTCTCTCTCTCTCTCTGCTTTTGCAGGCTCTACTAATCAAATACAAAAACGGCGGCAGCAGCAGTAGTGAACACTTGTGCGAGCATTTTTCACAAGTGGTCGTCGGTGATGGTGAAAAATATTTCTTTCACCTTTTCCTTTTCACTAAAAATTTCACATTTTAAGCAGTTATTAAAATAGAAACGGCTGCTGCTGCTGCTAATTACTCAGCACAAACACACACACTTTAAGGACAATTAAACGGTAGTGGTGGTAAGTGGAAAGTGGCTAGATAGGTACTACACACTTTTACTAAATCCTGTCAGTAATTATTTGCCAGCAGATTAAGTTAGGGGACTTTTGTGCCGATATTTGCTCATACGCAGATACAGGGCATTTGTTCACTAGAGACCAAAACACTGCTGTTTTTTGGTGTTGTCAAGACGTGTAAGTTTGCAAATAACCAAACCCCAAACACCATCTTTTTTGGTAACCAGGAAGTGGCAACCGAGAATATCTAGACATCTAAAAGATATCTTGTAGTGAGAAAAACACTTTTTCTTAGATTAGGGTTTGCCTCAGTTGGAAACTGACCTGAATGAAAAAAATCGGCTCCAAAAGTAATTGAAAAAAAGATGCAAAAGAAAGAAGTTGAAGCCAAGTTCACTGGCACGCACCTTTTTCCATTACGTTTGTTATCCCCCTCCATTCTAATCCTCCTCTCAAATCTACTAATCACAATAAATCACCTTTTCCATCTTTTATCTCTCGCTATTCATCTCCTTCTCATTGAATTAAATGACCCAAACTTCACCTTCAAACTTCATTTCCATACGGATCAATGGCAGCAGCAGCAACAAAATAAAAATACAGTAGCCCCTTGAAACACAGCAGGAAAACACAAGCTAGCTAGCCAGCCTTTGTTCTTGAAATTTTTGCCTATCATAAACCTTTGCCATGTTGAGCAATTTGACGGCCACCTCGACCACCTTTCTCTAATTAATTGACCACACTGTATTATATTGTGAGCTCTCTCACACACACATATTTTTTTGTCTGGCATCCACTGACACCTTTTCATCTTTTTTTCCTTTTCTATTCATATGCTGAATAGGGCACAGACAGACATGGCGGTGGTGGTGGTCCTAATTGATATCCCGTTGCTGCTGATACTCTTTTTTTTCACCATCACCATCATCATCAGCCTGTTCACCTCTTCAATGAATGAATGAGGTGGTGGTGGCCATGGCAAAACAACAGTGGACATTGTGCTGTTGTACAGTGTCTATGTGTGTGTCCGACAGTACACAGTGGCACTACTGTTGTTGTACTCTATTGTCATCGGTCACTGCTACTTCCACTGCTGCTGAAGAAGTAGTATTTCACGCAAAGTCTGGTGATAATGACCACTACCACCGTTGCTTCAACGGTGAAAAGAAGAGGAGAGGAGAGGATGTCCACTGGCTGGTCAACCCGCTGAACCGAGGATGATACATGAGGATGAACACACTGCTGTTCATTGTTTAGTCAAAACGAACAAGTTTTTAACTTTCAGTAAGCAGCAGCAGCAGCAAAAAAAAAAAGGTTGTCCGTTTTAATTTAAACTACGACTACTTTTAGTTATACTTTCAATGACAAAATCTGCCTTTTCAATTTAAATTTAATCTAGTAGCTAAAAAGTAAGGCTAAGTAGTAGCTGTTGTACAAGTCAAGTGTACAATCAAGCACTACTATTGCAATCAAAAGTATTTTGCTTTCAAGTCACTTCTTCTTTCAGGGTCTAAAAAAAGAAATGAGCTCTCTGCCCACAACATCACAGAGCGCATCGCTATTTTACTAAATTGAGGAAAACATTTTGCTTCAATTTCAGCATTTTATACATGCACCTAAACAGTCTGTGACAAATTAATCCACTAAAGTCTTCCTAGTGGATTAGCCCCAAAATGAGATTGGATTAGTCACACAAATAAAAATACGGCAAAAACAGGGGAAAACAGCAACTAAATAAAATGAGGAAGTTAACAATTTTTGCTCACTAATTGAACATTTGAGCTAAAATGTCCTGTGTACTTCCTCAAAGATTCACCTTCTCAACTCAAACACTTCTCATCACCTTTAGCAGCCTTGATCAGTCGCCAACTCAAAACTAAAATAAAATGAAGCCTTGGATGTAGGCAGTTAGCTAGTACGTGTTGTATCCAAGCTGAACTGGACACTCAAACATCTTCAAAATAACAAAAAGAAGAATCCTCCAAATGAGGATCCTTGATGAGGAGTCCTCAATAAAAAGCACAAAACATTTAGCAGAACAGCCAAAACATCACACACACACCAAATGTAGTACACACGTGATAGTTCAGGTAGCCAGGTAGTCAGTAGAATAAAAACCATCAAAAAGGCAGCCAAAACCAGACAAAACAGAAACTGTCTGCTGTTAAAAAAGAGAAAGAGCGAGGTTACTGTCAAGCAAACCCCGCTTAGCCAACTCTTTTCCATCTCTCTCTAACTTTTCCTCTCGGTTGACTGACCTAACAAAGAAAGAGAAAGAGGTAGAAAGAAAGAACACAGCTACTCAACAAACTGAGGACAGCAGCAGCAAACAGAAGTGTTTGTTGTTGTTGTCGTTGTTGTCGAAAAACAGAAAGACCGAAGGAAAAGGTATTTAGCGTTTACTGTAAAACACAGGTGTTCAGTACTGCGCTGAAAAGAACGGTCTATTCAAAAGAAAAGAAATCTTTGTCTTTGCTTTCTTTCAAGAGTTTTAGGTCTATTGTGATGTGAGTGGTGCACTGAAAGCCTCTTTCCTTTCCTAGAACGTCGATCACCATCAAAAGCTTAATCTTTTGCGCTCGCATTAAAACCTCCTCCTCCTCCTCCTTAGTGCACTAATGTTTTGTACGCCGTGCCAATTACTCTACCCAATCATTATCATTAGCTAGGCATCAAGAGCAGCAGCAGCAGCAGCTTATTGAACTGCTTAGAGAGTGAAACTGCTTTGACAATCAAGCAAAAAGAGAAGATGAGAGAAAGGGGAAAAAGTGAAAGTCAAAGACCGAACTTTCGCCGTCGGTTATAAATAAAAGCGTACACTACAACAACTCTCACTCTCTTTCGGCCAATTACAATCAGTCAGCACAAGTTTGCACTCTAATTAATTAGAGCAATCAAACTAATTAAAATTGATGGCGATGGTGATGATAATTATGATGATGAATGAGGAGGAGGTGGTGGTGAAAAAGGAAAGTGACTGACTGAAAGAATGAGAGAGAGAAAGAGGGGGACTCTTAAAAGTGAAAATGAAAAAGAGCCATTTTTAAGAACAGAGCAGCAACTGAATTAGTCTAAAACAAGCAACAACGGACTAATTAGTCTGACAAGTTTTTTGTATTATTTCTGAAAAGGTACAACAAGTGCAAACACCTGTTTTCAAATTGAACATTTTTGCAAAATTTATTTTATGAAAATAGAAACAAAATAAAACTTCTGCATCTCTTTCTCCCTCTAATAAACGTTCTGAGTCGCATCACACGAATTGCTGCTGCTGCAAACGGCTGTGATGTTTAGCCAGTCATGGACTATTATCCCTTCTTTTCCTTCGTTTTTCCACTTTTTCCGGTAATTATTAATTAGCAACAGAGCTCATAAGAGCTCGGCAAAATAACGGTAGCGGTCTAACAGCGGAAATGGAAAGAGCAAAACAGCGGCACAACAAAAAATAAAAACATTTTTATTTGTTGCAGTGCACGCGCGCACAAACACTGCCAATAAAGCACGCACAAAAATCAGTTTCGCTGTTTAAAAAATTGTAAATGCACTCAAAAACTGACTACCTATCAAAACATTAACAAATCTAGAAAAAAACAAAAACAAAATTTCAAATCAGATCTCCAGATTTTAATTGATTACAACTAACACTCTTCTTTCACTAAAAACACGCTCCACCCAATTAAAAAAGGGGAAAAGGCTAAAAGTTATTCAAATCACGACAAAACAACATTTTTGATTGCAAAAAAATGCTCAAGAGAAATAGCGCAGTGATACACCTTGCAAAAAATTTCTCATTTTTCAGCTGACATTAACAACAATATTACAACAGCAGCACCAAACTTCACCAATCAAATGGGCGCCAACTGTTGCTGCCCAAACTGTCTAAACATTTAAGCACTAATCTTTCACTAAAAATGAGGAAAGAAAAGAAACAGGCCCAGACAATCAGGAAAGCACAGCACAGTGCACATTTAAAGATGAAATGGAAAAGGGACACTACATTTGCAATTGTGCAGTTCAATTGACTGTCTCTCTGGCTAATCGAATTATCGAAAGGTGGTATCGACAAAAATGATGATGATGATTAACATGCAAGAGCAGGGAAACAAAACACAGCACAAAACGACAGCCCAGGAAATAAAGGGAAAAAGCTAGAAAGCTCAGACTTCAGACAACTACTACAAAAGTCCAAACGATTGAAAAACGGAAAGAAACATAAAGGAAACTAAAAACAGCCAAAGATTAAGCTGGCTGGCTGGCTGGCGTGAGTGTCGCCCCTTTCTTTCTCTTGATAATGGCACTTCTTTTTGTGAGTGTCCAAAAACAGCAGACGATTACTAGAGAAAATTGATATTCTCGCCGGGCATCCTAAAACTTTACATCTTCAACTCAAAAAATCATTAAGAAACACTGCTTCCTTCTCACTTATCAACTTGAGCAGGTGAAGCTAAGCAAAGCTAAAACAAAACAAAAATCTGCACCAACAGTCGACAATTTATAAAGTTTTGCATGCAAATTGACTGCAAGCTCTCACTCCTTTGCTAAATTAAAAGTGACAACAAGATCTCCTTTTCTCAGTGAACTGAGAAAATAGCAGGAAAAAGAAGAGAGTGTCACTTTTGGCGGCAAAAAAAAAACAAAAAAGACAAAGTGACACCTGTTGCTGTCAACTTCTAAACTGTCCTCTTTCCCTAAAAGACAAATCAATTTACCAAACAAGTTCGCCTCCTCTTTTTTCTTTTTTTAATTTAAATCTCGTTAGTGCGAATTGTTAAAAGAATTAAAAGCTAACCAGTTCAAAAGGAAAAAACCAGAGAGGTTCGTACTTGCTTTTGCAATAAAATGGCAGTGGCAAAATTAAATCCGCCGGTCAAACGGTGTCAACCACTGAGAGTTAATTTTCTCTACTACTACCACATTAAAGCAGAAGAAGATTACTTCTAGTTTCAGTGTCGGCAGCAAAGCAGGCTTAAAAATAACCGCACAGTCGGACAACCTTCCCTTAAAAACACAAAATTATCATTTACCATGTTGCAGCTTATCAACACGGCATATCTTCTCTTACAAAAGTGCAAGATTTTGCCACTAAAAAAACATTTATCTCCTTTTTTGCAGCAGCAGCAGCAACTACTCTTCAAGGCAAAATGAAGTGAAGTCTGGAAAATATAGTCGTCAAAATAATACTAAAAGCTCAAGAGTCTCACGCAAACATTTAAATAATACCGAAAAAAAGTTCAACTTCACTAACGAAAAAGAGCTCATAAAAATGACTAAAAACCACCGTCAGGTAAAAATATCATCTCAATTTACTAAACAACAAAAAAGTGGAGCCTGGTCAACCAGGTAATAAAAACGCCATTTCAATTAGCCAGCAGCAGCAGCAGCAGCAGCAGAAGAAACTGGTGGCGACCTTTTAATGTCCAGAGCAATAAAAAATTATAGTCAGGTCAAGTAAAAGAAGAACAAGAACACTAACCGGACAACTGTCGCCCGGCAAAAGTCAGCTCAGAAGAAAAAAGCAGTCCTCATTGGAGAAAAAACTGAAAAACTAAAACTATGCAAATGATTTCTTCAGTTTGCCTGCACACAATAGACATCTGAACATCTGTGCACATCCCTTTCCCGAACAACAATTCAACAACTCCAAATGAGCTCATTTGCCTACTCTAAAGACGAGCTCTGCAAATTAGCAAACGCCTTCTCCTCTTTTGCATCTTTCGACGACGACCTAAAAATAGTGCAAACAAATCAGAGAAGACGCCTCTCATCTGCTCATCTCTCTCTCTCTCCTTCCTTTATCACCTGCAATTACCTTCCTTCTTTCTTTTCTCTCTTTCTCCCTTTGTCACTGCTCACACTAATGACCTCTAGAGAGCTGAAGTTAGTCAGTCAGTTGACCACCAGCACAGTAGGCCAAGTTATATGCAAACAGAGACAGAGACAGAAAAGAAGAGGTCTAAACGACGACAATCGTTTTCAAAGGCTTTTGGTAGCAGGTAAAAGTGGTGCCTGTTTCTGGGCGTAGAAAATATGGCAAACAGGTAATGAGAATTGTTACCGTTATCATCATCATCATCTTCGTTTTGAAACTTGATGACTTTGGCTATCAGTCTCAAGTAGTAAAACTGTCTCCATTTTTAGACTAAAAAGTGAAACTAAACTAAACTAATGCTTCAAACTCAATTTCAAAAGTTTTGACTAGCACTTTAGCATAATTAATAATTATCGCCAAGTCAAAAAGAGGCTGAAAAGTGAGCTCAGTATTTATCATTTTTGTTTTTATTTTTTGCAAGATCCGACTTTCCCACCATCACAACTGCTAAGCATATTATTAATTTGCTGCGGCGGTAAATAATTACTGGGAAAACATAAAAATGTAAATGTGCATAAATAAAGCACATAATCGGCTTAGCAGCAGGTAGGCGGATGTTGTAGTGAGAGCTGTGCTAAAAGTGGCCTAATAACATCGCGATATTTAAATTAATACCGTCCTTGCATTAATTAAAATCGTCGAAGAAAGAAAAAAGCAGTTTCAGGATAACTTTAGTCGTCAACTAAAAAACTAAAAAGTGATACACAAGCATAAAAACACTTTACATTTTAGCACAAACACAGTTCAACTTTTACTCCAAAAAAGTCTCACAAGTTTTACAAATTCTAACTTACAATCATTGAAAGCCTAACACGAAACGACAAAAACATGCGAAAAATAGTTACAAAACTGACAAACTGCAGCAAAAGAAGAGCTCATCATCAAACTCAAACTTCCAACATTCTGTTGACAGTGTCAATTTAGCGCGCGCGTCAAACATACTTGCGCAATGAAAACAGCAGCATCTTTCAGAGAAAGTGTTTCAATTTGCTGTCAGTCAGTCAGTCAATCAGTCCGGTCAATTACCATCGACCGTGATCGATATATCTCTTTCGAGCAGTTGCTGACAATTGAATGGGCTCACTCTGCAAGGTTTGACGAGAATGAGAGAGAGTGGCAATCAAGAAAAGAAAAAAAGAAAAGCGAAGATGCGGCCTCCTAATCCGCTTCGCATACATTTTCATCGACTTATCTGATTAACTCATCATTATCCTCACTCTTTCTCCCCTTTCTCTCCCTCTCAAGTCAACTTAGTGGGCCAATCATCGGTTCACCTCACCTCATCAACTCACCTCAACTCATCGGTACAACCTTATTTATTTATTTACTACCACTTTTCCTCCTTCTCCTCCTCTTATTAATAGATCACCAGTTTCGAGAAGAAGCATCAGCACTTCCTCTGGAGATCATTGATTATTGTTTCTCCTGCCTCCTACTTCTTCACTGCAAAAAATCCATCCAAGAATAGCCACAAACTCACTTCACTCTTAAATCAATCAATCAGCATCGAAGAAGAAGAAGAAAAGAAAGGCGGATAATGTCAATGCAGTGCGGTGAGCTACAGTCGCAAATTAATGGTTTGCCTAGTTGTGGTTGACCACTGGCTAATGGACAGTGTAAACACACAAACCAGGACTTGTCTAAATAAAATCCTTTCAGCCAGCTGACTGACTGACAGTCGGTGTGATTGATTTACTGTGAATAAGTTTAAGCTAAGGCAGCCAAAACACAATGATGTTATCATTACCGGTCATTTAGAGAAGGAAAGGAAAGGATGATGATGATTTGCAAACAGAGCTCATCTTTATCCTCCACAATTTAGAAGGATCATAGCCAGACGAGCAAGGAAGCAGAGATTTATGCAATGATCAGAGCTAAAGCAAAGGGGCAATTAGAGCACGGGAGAAGAAAAAGAAGAAAAAACAGCTCATCTCACTTAAAATGTGCATTGAGTGCCAGCACGTGCACGTCTCATTTTCATTTGCTTCGAAAGCAAAAGAAAAAGAAGAAACTACGACGTTCCAAAAGTCTGCTTAGTAATAAACAAAAAACAACAGCACACAGTCTTCTGAGCATCCTCAGTGCAAGAGTGCACACATTCTCGGTTATCTTCAGATGCCCAAATTGCCCCAACTACTACTACCACACACCGGTAATTACAGACATTGTGGCGGCATTGTCTCTCTTTTTATTTCTCTGTGTCAGTGTGACTGTCGTGTGTGGCTTTACTGCTGCCTGCCTGGCTGCAGCTTGGATTGTTGCAATTGCCAATAATTGCAGACGCACTCACTGAAAAGGTAAAAGAGAGCTAGCTAGCTAGCTAATCAGAGTCGCAAAACGTGACCTTAGCACGAGAGTGAGAGAGAGACTTGCAATTTCGGCCAGAGAGAGCAAAGAGTGCGAAAATAAGGTCAGGTGAATGTGGTGGTTAGGCAGAAGAAAAAGAAAAAGTAGAAAAGAAATGAAAACGACTCAAGTAATCAGAGATTGAATCGAAAAAAGAAGACTTTTTTGCTCAATTTTTTGTTTCTAGAAACAAAACTTGAGCGGCTATTTCCACCCGGTTCGCCATTATGACTCACGCACTATCTTTGCATCAGATTGTTTTTCCTTTTTCCAATTTCGAAAATTCTCAAGCTTCAAAGTTTTTTGCTCTCTTCAACAGCTCATCACCACCAAAAGACTGAAGAAGAAGATCATCAACTGACCACCATGCACCACCACCACCACCACCAGGCCCAGAAGTCCCAGGAAAGGCTGAAGGAGGAGGCGGAGACGGTGCGACACTGCGAGACGCTCGGCCTGCAAATGACCAGTGATTCGAGCATTACTGAGGTAAACAAGGGCGAACTGAAGGCCGCCTTCCGCCGACTGGCCCTCACCCTGCACCCCGACAAGAGGGAAAACTGTCCGCTGGCCAAGGAGCAGTTCATTCGGGTGAAAGAGGCCTACGACTACCTCCTTCCAAAGTGCTCAGGAGAAAGTGGAGGAGAAAGTGGTCGCACAAGAGAAAGAGGAAGAGGTGGTGGTGGACCAAGAGAAAGCCAAGCACAGTGGCAGCAGCAAAAGGAGGAGAAGTACAGCTTCTTCGAAAACAGCCCGAAACCGAAGCCGCCAACTTCGACGCCAATGCCAATGCCGCCACCACCACCAAAACCAGAGAAGCCCAAAAAAGAGGAAGGAGAAAAAGAATTCTCCGAGTCCTCTGAGCAGCCCGCCGCCGCCAGCCGCTTCAAACTCTACCTCGGCTTTAGCGAATTTTGCAAGGGCATCACGGTAATGGTGCCGCTCAAGCGGAAGAAGCAGCAGCAGCAGCAGCAAGAAAATCTCCTCAATTTCGACAACAACTACTACGAAGCAGAGACTAAGTTCTTTGAGGTACGGGTCCCGGCGGGCGCCAGCCCCGGCGACACCTTCTTTGGCTACCCAATTATTTTCGAACAGGACAACAAATCATCATCATCATCTAACGTCTCAGCAGACCCAACAGTACAGTTCGAACTGGCGGACCTGCCCGGCCAGCAGCAATTCCACCGGGACCCAACCCTGCCGGGCCACCTTCACACTACCGTGGAAGTGTCCGTAGCCGACTGGGCCGACCTAGAGGCGGACAGACGCAAGTACCTCCTCCTAAAGGTGCCCACCATTGAGCGAGGAGGAGGAGGAGGAGAAGGAGATGATACTAAGCACATCACCCACTTGCTCATGAAAAGCCCCGCTTCTCTAAAGCTGGAGAAGGAGTTTCGCCTGCCGGGACGGGGCCTGCCCATCACCACCACCGGACAGTCATCGCTTCGAGGCGATCTAATCGTCACCATCGCCGTCGTACCGGAAGTCGGGCAGCTGAAGAGGAAGCAGCAGCAGCAGCAGCTGTGGTACTTGGAAGAATCACCTCAGCAGCAGCAGCGGCAGCAGCTTCAACGGCGTCATCAGGAGCTCTTTGAGGTGTTCCAGTCGTACCAGCCAAAACAGCAGCAGGAAAAGAAGGAAAAAGAAGAAGAAAGCAAAGATTCGCCTTCAAAGTTCAGTGACAAGTTCAGTGACCAGCTCACCAAGACCAACTTTAGCGCCAAGGACTTTGAAAAGAGGACTTTCTTCAGCGATGGCGGTGACAGTGGCAGCAGCAGCAGCAGTGAGCAGCAGACAATGTCACGCCTGTTGGGCTCCTTCTCCACGCTCTTCAAGTAGTAGTAAAGAACTACTCCTCGTTAGTGTTTAGTCTAGTTCACTGTTAACAACAAAACTTTCCCTCTTTCTCTCATCTCATCTCATCACACATTGTTTGCTTCTAAACTACGGGAATATTCCTTCAATTATCCTCATCTATTGCACACCACTTTCCTTCCTTCCTTTCTTCCTTCCTTCCTTCCAGCTGTCTTCAAAACACTTTCAAACATTTGTAACACACACTTATAATATAATCTGCCTAATGGTAAAATGTATATCAGCATTTGAGGAGAGAAAGAGAGTCGGCTCAAAATTCAGAGAAAAAAATACAGAAAAAAATACACAAAAATAAAAAAGCAGAATATTCTGCGATAAAGAATCTCAGTTCACTCACAAAATCACTCAAAGGAAAAAGAAAAAGAGCCACCTACTTTGTTCTCATCGTTTGCCTTCTTCAGCTGTTGATCTCGTTGATTTTCGCTTTCATTTTTAGACGCCTCACCGTCGCCGCCTGACGAGAGCGAATGATGATGATGAGACAAAGAAGACGAGGAAGTTGACGAAGATGATGACTGCAGCGAGTAAAAGGTGTGATCACTGGTAGCTTTATGGTGGTGGCTTCGGTGATTGCTGCGAAGCTTATCATAGAGTTTGTGGTGCTGATAAGGATGATGAGGGTGAGAATGATGGTGATGGTGTTGATGGTGTTGATAAGACTCAGTCTGCAGAGAGTCCAAAGGCGGCGGCGAAGTCCGCTTCTTCTTATCATTCTTCATCAGCAACTGTCCACTACTTTTTCGCCGCTGATGGCGATTGTGCAGTATCACCAGGTGAATTGATCTCTGCAAAATATTAAAAAAGTTAGTTAAAAACTCACAAAAAATTCCCCAAAACAAACCTTCCACCGCTGTCGAATCAAGAAAAAGTGCTCATGCTCATCACCAGTCGAATCCAACTGGCCAGTACTTCCTCTGCCGCTTGAACTTCCACCATTTTCAGGACATTTAAGGACATTGTTATCACAGTTTTCTTCAGAGCTTCCAACACTGGTAGTACTGGTTGGAGTCGTCGAACCATTTGTGGGCGTTCCCGAGGAGCTATTTCCCAGCGAGCTTGGTCGTTGATGGTGGTGACGATGGTGATGGTGATAAATATCATCAGAAATGTCACCACCAACAACTTTCTGAACAAAGGTAATATCTTCATCACAGCAGTCCTCCTCTTCTTCATCATGATGATAAGAGGCATTTTTCGAAGAGGAGAGGATAAGCGGCTTATCAACCATCTCCTCCTTCACCACCCACGGATGGGCCATCGCCTGCGCCGCCGTCATCCTCTTTCGAATGTCCTTCCGCAGACAGGCGAGGATAAAGTCCCGCGCCTCGGTGGATACTTTCACGCTGTTATCAACATCATTATCATCACCGAAATCAAAGGCCGCCGCAGTGATATTCGCAAAGGTGTCGTGCTTATCAACGCCCAAAAAGGGCGAACTCCCGTAGAGCATCGTGTAGGCGATGCAGCCCACGGACCAGAGATCGGTGCCAAAGCCAATCGGCTCGTAGTTGAGTATTTCCGGTGCTGAAGAAAAAATAGGAAAAAAGGAGTTAAAATGGGAGTTTAGAACGGAAAGTAAAAAAACTTACCAATAAACTCCGGCGTCCCATAAACTCCCTTAATATCGGCCTTCTCCTTCAACAGCCTCGAGATGCCAAAGTCAATTAGCTTAATCTGCCGAGAGCCCTCTTCTGTGAGCAGAATATTCTCCGGTTTGAGATCCTAAAAACAATAACCTTAAAAACCAGTCATAAAAACCTCCAAAAAATGTTCCTCACCAAATGCACAATCGACTTCTCATGAAGATGCACCAGGGCAGAGAGAATCTGCCTCATAAAGAGTCTCGCTTCCGCCTCGGTCAGCCGCTCATAGTCGGCAATGTAGTCCTGCAGTTCACCGCCCTTCATTCTAGGAAAAAGGGAGAAAAAAGGATTAAAAATCAAGAATTAAAAACTGTACAAACTTTTTTTCAGAACACTTACAGCTCAAAGACAAGAATGACCTGCGTCACGTCCTCAAAGACGTCCACCAGCTGAATGATGTTCTCATGAGGTGCCAGCCCGCTGACAATGGCAATCTCCAGCTCAATGTCCTCCGTCTTCTGGCCGAAGCGGGCCGAGCGAGACTTGCGAATAAACTTGGCCGCCACCTCTTGCTTTGTACTGTGGCCACTTTCTTTGTTGGAAACATTATTCTTCACGCACCGCTTCACAACGGCAAATTTGCCACTTTGAAGAAAGAGAGGAAAAAAGAAGAAGAGAATCAATTAATAAAAGTGATTGTGGTAGCAATCAATGAGATTTGAAAGAGTTGAAAAGAAAGTAACTACTGAATAAGAAGTAAAAAACTTTCTGAATAAAGCATTGTGAATTTAGAAAAAAAGATAGGGTGAGAAAAATTTGAAAAGAGGAAAGTCTAATAGTCGGTAAACAACAACAGCAAAAATTTTCGTACAATTTTACTTTCAGCTAAGCGTTGACAACATTTCTTCCATTGTCACTTCAGCTGATACCTAAGTACAGCTTTTCACTGATCATTTGATCATTTTCACACTGTAATCTAATTCAAGCTGATCAAAACACTGCCTGGTCTACCCCAATCTAAAATTAATTTACAAATAGAAAAATAGAAAAAAAGAGACAGAGATTGGCTATGCATTATTTATATCTCAGCAGCAACAGCAGAAATGAATGAATGAATGAAAAAGCAAAACTAAACCGCCAAAGTGGCCATCAAAAAGCCATCATCATGCCAACCCTATCCCTCCTCAAATTCTCTAGATTAGATTAGATTAGATTGCTTCTAAACTGTTTATAAACGCCTCTTCAGCTAGATCCAGCAAATCTAGAAACAACTAAATAGAACTAAGAAAAGGTTTCAATCAACATCAGCAGCAGCAGCACTAAACACCGGGCGTCCATAAATACATACACACACACAGACATACATAAAACATGCCGCTAATAATAATCAGCTGTTGCTCACTGTGTGCTTGGCACGGACATTTCACGGACATAGTTGAGACATCGAAAGAAGAAGAGGCAAATAAAGAAAGAAAAAGAAAAAAGAACGGTCTCTAAAAAAGAAGCAAAACAGCTTCAGAGTCAGCTGATCACTTCTTCTTCTTCTTCAACATCATCATCTTCAAAGTAATGATGAGAGCGCCCTTGAAAAAAAGGGAAAAAAGGAGTCAGCAAATCGATTCGATCCAGATCACCACTCGTTACTACCATCATTACCATCATCACAACGAAAACAAAACAAAAACAACAGCAGCAGGAGCAAAAAGAGAAGGTCCATTAGAGATCAAGAAAAGACGAGAAGGACTACCATCATTATCATCATCATCATCGTTCAATCACACACTCAATAAAAAAACAAGTAAATCTAGAATAGCTTAAAAGGAGTTCAATCAGTTTAGACTGCAGTCCTCCTCTATCGAATGACTAGAGAGATAGGAGAGGATCAAGTTCAGAAGATCAAATGACGGCAATTATCGACTACTACTACTACTGACTACTACAAAACGGAGTTTAAAGTTGAATCAATCATCCAAACTTTCCAACTGCCAGTAGCAATTATCAACCATTCATCTTCAACAGCTTATCAACTACTGCTGCTGCTGCTGTTCCCGGGTAGCAATTATTACCCGAGAAACGGACTTCTTAGTTGCCAATAAACGGCAGCAAAGTATGAAGACTTTGATTAAATTCTCACCGGTGGTAATTAAGCATATCTTTAATATTACGCCGGTTAAGTGAAAAAGAGAAGAAAGAGGTTTCTTCCTACAAACTCACATCCGTTTGCCGTAAAACCCCGTGTCCAAGCTCGCTAATAATTTTTAATTAGATGGTAGTAAAAAGAAGAAGAAGAGGTTGCACTGAGCTACTTTTTATTACCTTCCAAGCTTTTTCAGCAGCAGCAGTAGTAAAACCGCCACCACCACCCACGTTTGCACTGTACAAGAAAAATACAAAACAAGAAAACAAGAAAACCTTTCCCTCTCTTTTGAGCCAGTGTCAATTATTATGCTCTTTGTCATCCAGTGCAGTGCAAGTTTTTAATTTGATGAAGAGGTGGACGGACACTTCACCGAAATTGTTGTCACTCACTTGCTCACATTTATCCGGGCTCTCCTTTTCTTTTCAGGAGGAGAAAATTAGAGTGACAAAAAGTTGAGTGCTATGTAATGACTGACAGAGAGAAAAGAAAAAGAAAACAGCCGACTTCAAAGCAAGTGAGTGAGTGAAACTGAAAATGACAAATATCCTTTTTGCTCTTTTCTCTTCTCTTATATCTTCAATGGCCAACAACTTTCATTTGAGCGGGGGAATAGCTAATTGAGACTTAGCCAGCAGTTGTTGTTGTTGTGAGAGCAACAGCAACAGTTTTACCCGCTTAAATTCAACTCGGACAATGGTCATCAGAGACAGCGGCCGTCTTTGATGCTCATTTTCTCTCTTCCTCTTTAGTGCAAAAGGCAGCAAAAAAGGAAATGGTCAAAACGGCAAAATTATTAAACAGACTGTGGTTCAAGTACTACAAAAAGAAACTTCATAATTTGCATAACAAGACGCCTCTCAACAACAGCCACCGCCACCACCAAAATAAAAAACAATTGACCAATTGACGGCGGCGGCGGCGGCGCCCAAAGGGCCGACTAAAAATGTCAAAATTGAGAAAACGAAATTGAGAGAAACTGAGACTGAGGTAAACAAAGTGCCAAACAGCACTTTGGTCACTACACTACACTAAAAGGAAACTGCCCTCATCGCGCAACTGTGTTTTGCATAATTTTCTTTTCCTTTCCTTTCCTCTCCTCTTCTTCTGCTATTATTAAATTACATTTTGCTGTCATGACACAAGTTGTTGTTGTTGTTTTAAAATAACTTTAGCAAAAATAAAAATCTAGCCACCAAACACCGAAACTTTACAACTGCTGACAATTATTAGTCTAGTCTAGTCTGGTCAATTCAATTACCACCAGCAGTCCAAATTGGAATCAATAAAAACGATGGAAAATTGAAAATGAGGTAAAAAATTGAAAGAAGAAGATAATAAATTAAATTGCTCTCCTCTGACCACTTACCTGCCAATCTCCTCGCACACCTGATACTGCTCGGCAAAGGCGGCCAGCGGAAGGCGCTGAAGATGAGAATGAGATGCGGTGGCCATCGAAGCAGTTTGAATAGAAGTTGCCGGCCTGATTGACATGATTGACACTGATGGCAACGGTGGTGGTGGTGGTGGTGATATTTTCGATGGGTGGTATTTCGGGGACTACACTGATGATGGTGGTGGTGATGATAATGACGGTGGTGATGGCGACAGAAGTTACGGTGGAGTAGTAGTTATCAGCAAGAGCGTTGATCAACAGTGAAGAGGCAGTAAAGTGAGGCAGGGGAGATAATCAACAGCGGCAGTGACCAAAGGGGCAGAAAAAGATGACCAAGAAGAAGAAGGTAGGTCAACAAGAGAGAAGGACACAAAAGAAGTGAAAAAGGAGTACAGCAAGTAGTGGTGGCGGTCTGCTCATCAATCAAACAAAAAAGGAAAAAACAGCGGCTGTTGTTGTCTTTGTTGCAAAAAAGATGAATGGGGCACAGAGTTTGCAGCCGCTGGAGTAGTAGTTGTCATCGGCTGTTGTCAGATTTTTGCTGCTGCTGCTCCTGCTGCTGTTGAACTGCTCTTATCTTGAAGGAGCGAGATTAGCACTGTTTGCCGAGAGTTGTCGTACAACAGATGAAGAACTAGTAGCGATGGTAGCTACGGCGGTCCTCCTGTGATAAGGGAGAGAAAATGACAAAATTAGCAAAAATTGGGGGAATGATAGAGAAGAACAGCACAAAATAAAAAACAAAACAAAAAGTACAAAATGAAAAGCAGAAAAGAGGGGCAGCAGAAGAGGCAGCAGCAGCTGCAGAAACAATACAAAGATAGAGGGAGACAAAAGATGATGCTGTAGTGGTGGTGGTCGGCAACCAGTCAGTCAGTGCAAAGATAATTACAACACACAACACACAAACTCAAGAGATGTTGAAGAGTCAAAGTTGAGAAGGGGAAAGAAAGGGGAGAGAGAAAAATAAAAGAGAGAAATTTTGTTGTCTCGGCAACCTCAGCAGCAGCAGCAGCAGCAGCTGGACTTTGTACAAAAATAGCCAGCGGCAAGGAGATGAGTAGTTCAGCTCTCCTCCTCAGACTTCGGAGAAAATGAGTTAGCTGAGGCTGCTGCTGCTGCTGCCGATGCAGAAAACATTAGCTAAACGCAGCGGATATGAGCAAGCTAAACACACAAACAAACAGAAAACACTGAAACAAACTAAAGACAGAAACAGCCGCGCGATTACCAGGCGCTGATTGTGCTGAATGGAGAAAAACTCCACCACCACAGAAAGACAGACAGACACCAAACACACTAATGAAGATTGGCAGTCGTGGTGGTGGTGATGGTGGTGGTGATGCCTTTGCACCCGTAGTAGCGGGAGAACTCAATGCTTTGGCTGCTGCTCGGACACAACTTGTTCCCGTCGTCTGAGAAGGAGAAAGAGCAGGGCAATTGCACATCTCGGAAACGGCGGCGCAGAACTCTACAAACAAACATGCAAAGTCTGCTTCAGTGGAAGGAAAAGGGCATGAATACGAATTCAAAGAAACAGAAGGAACGAAAGAACTGGCAACCGAGTCTGTTTTGTGTTTGGGTTAGCACCGGCGTAGCAGCAGCAAACAGTCTTGAACTCTGTCTCGTTCGCCTCTCTCGCAAGCCGAAAGAGACTTTGAACTTTGCCTCTTCTTGAGAGTTTGAAGAGTGAGAAGGAGAGAGAGGGCAAAAAACTACCACCGCTGCTGTCTTTAGCTGACGACAAAGATGATGCCTTTGTCTTATCTCGCTCGCTCGCTCAGAGCTAGCCAACGAGGCAAACACTTACGCTGTCTTTAGCTCAATTCAGCGCCATTCTGCTGCCACTGTCACTGCAATTGAAATGGCAAAAAGAAAAGTACTACAAAATGTTTAGGGTAGTGGTGGTAGTAAGGTAATTGAGCGAAACGGGCGAAAAAGAGAGAATGAATGAACAGACGGCAAAAGAAAAAGAATTTTTGACTGAAATTCAACAGGTGCTTTTTTTCTTCAACCGAAAATTTCATAATTGGCTCCTCAAAATCTTCAAAACAAAAAAAAGAAGAGGAAGAGAGCTAACAGGTTAACCATTGCCTCTAGACCACCTGATCGCCAGTTTTGATAACAAGTAATGTAGTAAAAATGTAAAGTAAAGGCGAAATGTGTGTTTGGCGTAGGTGAAATGGCAGACAGACAGAGAACACCACCTGGCAAAAAGGAGACCTACCAGGACGATATGATATGATAAGCGACATGACTGGGCAAAAGTACTTTACCTGAAAGGTATAAAAGGGCTAACGAGAAAAGGAGAAGAGAAGAGGAAACACACTAACTAAAGTATCGGTCAGACAGTTTTAACGTCACTGCTGCTGCTGCTGCTGAAATCATTAAAAAAAGACAGTCGAAAAGAGCAGTTTTGATTAATTAGTCAGACGCAGTGACAATTAACGTAACAATTCAAAGGAAGAAGGTGAAGAAGGTAACCAGAACTGAAATCCAACTTTGTGCTTCTGTCAGCCTTCAACAAAATCGAGGCATTCTTTAAGCCCACTAATGTCATAGACAAATAAATGAAGAAGTGGAGATGATTTCCTTCCCCAAAACGTACAACGGAAAAAAAGATGAAAACGATCCTTTGTGAAATGACTACAGAACTGGTCCTTCAGTGTTGGCACGTGAGCTCCTGCTACTATCACCACCACAAACCATTTATTATCATTAAGAAGAAGAAGAAGAAGAAGAAGAAGAAGAAGAAGAAGAAAAAGAAGGACAACGACAGATAAAAGAAAGAAAAGGAGAAGCTGCTGCTGCTGATGATGAAAGGAGATAGCTGCTGTCAGCAGCAGCAGAGAGGTAAAATAGAAAAAAAGAGGTGGCCAAGTTTAGGGTCAGCCGCTGCTGAGGCAGTGACAAGTCAGAAATGAAACACAAAAAATATAAACTGCTGTCACAATTTAGCTGCTGCTGTGCCAGCCACAGAAACAGAAAGCAGAAAAAAGGGCACAACAACCACAAAAATTATGCTGCTGTGCTATTTTAAATATCATCTCCTGTGTCAGTGTCTCGGTGTCTCGGTGTGGTTATGTGTGTTTAGGCAAACTAAAAACGACCACAAAAAAATTTACATTTAGACAGTGTGGTGGTGGTCCTGCTGGCGGTGGTGGTCATACTTGAAAAGAGGCACACTCATTTTAGAAAGCAGCAGCAGCAGAAGAAGATGAAGAAAAATGCCGCAGTTATCGTAGTTATTGTTTGCAACACAGCACACACAAAACAGACTCGTAAATACTGTTTTTTGTTTAGAGTAGTTACTGATAGCAGCAGCTGATTCAAATTCAAGAGAAAAAGAAGTAAAAGAAGGAGGATAAAGTTTAATTTGGACAGTGTGTGTCTGTGTGTTGGTTATTGTTGTTGTTGTCAGTCAGTCAAACTTGATTGCACAGATCAATGAGATTGGTTGCACTGGTGGTGGTGGTGGTGGTAGTTGTGGCGAGTACATCACATCACAGCTAATAATAACCAATATAAAATTGGAAAAACATAAAAATTAAAGGGCATCTGTTTAGTGGTCTGTGATCTAATAAAAAAAAAATGGCGCATAAACATGAAAAACCGACACCGGTGATTGGCTATGGCCAATTTAGAGTGATGATGCAGCAGCACCGGCAGCACATGACTTCCAAGTTTTTAGGTAACTCACACTGTTATGCAACAGAAGAAAACAGAAAAAAGACATATGCAAAAGCTCACTCAGAAAGTCAGAAAAAAGGAAGAAAATTGCACAGGAGGGCAGAAGTTTATTGCACTGAGCTTAGCAGGTAGGTAGGCAGGTAGAACGACCACCGGCAAAATAATGAGAATGAGTGAAGAGAGCACACGTTACCGAGCAGAAAACAAATACAACTAATAATAAGTTGCAATTTCTGTGTTGTGCTGGTAATTTCTGTGGTAGTCATGGAAGCACTCACAGCCAGCAAAAACAGCTCACAAAGAAAACAGATGTGTCGATGGCAAAAAAAAATGAGTGAGAGGGGGATCAACGCCGGTGGTGACACACAGTCTACCAACAAATAAAGCGGATATATTGCCACTGTGGATAACTGCTGCTGCTGATAAGCCACAGCAGAAGTGACAACACCGGAAAAAGAGGGGACTTTACACTTTTCAATAGAAATATTTAAACGAGAGCAGACATGAGCACAAACTGCTGCAAACATAGCTGACAAAAGCGTTAACAGTTCCATTTCCGGTTTGAGGGCTCGTTCTTCTCCCCCTCACTGAATATTCATGCTGACCTAGTGCTGCTGTTGTTTTGAGAGTACGGAAACTACCGCACTACTGCTGAAACTGTGTGTGTTTATTTAGCGTCAAACTGTGGTGCTAACGAGACAGGCAGACTAGTCACACTTCTTCAGCTTCAGCTGCTGAAGCAGCAGCTGCTTCAAAAGCTGCTGAATCACACTCCGAGAACACACACATTGTGTGCTAAATAGCGAAAAGATAAAAACAGCAGCAGCAGCAGCAACGAAGACGACAACAGCTGTCAGTGAAAATGTCAGAGCAGACTAATGGTCAGAAATAATACCAGCAAAACCTTTAAAACGTACTTTTTTTAACTAATCAACAAGTCAACCTAATGCCAACCTCGACCGTTTTCTGTACTTTTGTACCTACGAAACAAATACCAAAGTTCACCGGAAGATATGACAGCAAAGCTTTAAATACAAAGTTGCCAGTGACATTTAAACATTCATAGATGGTAAAGAAGAAGAAAAAGAAAAAGAAGAAAGAAGAAAACGAGTTTGAAGTTTGCGTTAGGGTCATCAAAGTGGAGGGGCTGCTGCTGCTGATCATTACCGGGAAAAAAAGGGATGAACAAAAGAAGATGAAGAAGATGAAGGAGGCAGTTATCAGGTGTGCCGCAAGAGTTGAACGGCGTCGTCGTCGTCGTCGTCGGTGATGCGGTTAGTTTGTCTGTCTGTGCGTCTCTGTGTGTGCTTTACCATCACATCATTAGAAGGAAAAGCACAGCACTACAATACAAAAGGAGGAGGAGGAGGAGGAGGTAATTCAAGCAAGCAAACAGGTGGAAATACAATACAATCAAAGTATTCACTATTCACTATTCACGGCCGTCTGAAACGAAGCGGTCTAAAACGAAGAGGTCTGGGCAAAACAAAACAAAGTATCAAAAAGGAGAAAAGAAGACGACCCTCAAAAGTGCAAAACAAAGACACCGTTGAAACACAAGTGAAAAAGACACCACCAGCAAACAAAAACTGCGACCGGTCAGAGTGAGATTCAAAAAGATGAAGTCCGAAAAGGGCAAAAAAATGTTCTGCGATCGATCAACGCTACACCAAACACCGAAATATCAAAATATTAGCACAGGTAACGAGAAGAAGAAGAAGAAGAAGACCGTGATGATCGAGTTAAGCACACTACCTCCGCCGTCGTCGTCGAGGACACAACAACTGATGATGATGATGATGATGATGCAGTGAGTCTGGGCAATGATCTCTGCAGAGCAGCAGCAGCAGCACTGGCAACACTGGCAACAACAGTGTCGCCCGGGCGCCCGAGTATATGAGAGAGAACAGTTGAGCAAAGCAGTTGAGAGAGTTGCCTGACCAGGCGGCTCGTTTTGTCGAGGAGGGTCGTCGCAGTAGTCGCTGTCGTCTGTCAGGACAACCACCACCGCCGCCGCCGCTGAAGTTCACTTGCAAATGACCCGTAGGAAAAGGCTGTGAGACGAATGCCGTTGACGAGAGTTGAACTTGAAGGCTTCAAGGCTAAAGAGAGTAGTACACTGGAGGGTAATCACCACCACCACCGATGGGAAAAGAGCTGCAGGAGGTATTGGAGGAGGGTGATCACCACCACCACCTTCGAATAACGGGATAATCAAAGCCTTCTGTCTCTGTGATTGGAACAAGCTGTCTGACTGTGATGATGATGATGAACTGCTGAACGAGCTGAAGAACAAGAAGACAAAGCTGTTTTCTTTTTCACCATCACCTTCTAGGCGGACTGGCTGACTGAAGAAGATGAAGAAAACGAAGAAGAAGACGAAAAAGTAGAAGGGAAACAAACTCATCAGCGAAGCAGCCGAGGCGAATTTTCTCTCTTACCTCAGAGAGATCACATCGAGGTAACTCGTTTTCGTCTGCAGCAGCAGCAGCAGCAACTCTGACAACTTCTTTTTGCAGTCAGAAAAAACAGAACAGACGACAGAGTTTGAGAGAAGAGGAGAGGAAGACGAGGGTTCAAGCAGCAAGTCCGCTAGATTACCGATTCAAATCGTTATGCTGTGATTACCACCACCACCGCTGCCGTCACCTCCTTTGCACTGAACTTGCGGTTTTTGCTTTAGTCAGGCAGTCAGTCACAGGCTGCCAATTAGACGACCTTCTGAAGAAGATCTATCTGAGAAAAAGAAAAAGAAGAGCTAGAGGAAAAAATTGGACAGTTGTTGAAGTACATAATCTTCAGCAGGTCGTTCATGGGAAGAAGGCAGAAAGGTTAAGGGAAGAAGAAGGGGTAGCAGTCCTCTTCTTCTTCTTCGCAGCAAACAAGTCAAGCATGAATGTAATTGACCTTGTAGTACCGACCGAGGCGCGATTACCCGAAGAGGAGATCGATTGAATGAAAATATAATTTCAGGCAGAAATTGAATTTAAATCTCTGCACTTGAGAGAAAGACGGGTCGCTCCGTTGGCTTTGGAGAGTTTTTTGCATACGAACGCGCAATTCACAGTGCCATTGACGGTAATGGACAAACTGACTCGCTGAAAAGAAGAGGACTCCCGTGAAGAAGAAGGAGGAAAAAAGACATAAGCTTCGAAGCAGAAGTCACCGCTCGCGTTGTTGACCTCCTCTCTCAATCTCATCTAAAGTGTAAAAAGTTAAGGTATTCAAATGGGAAAGGAGAAAAACACTAGATTGCAGGTGTCAGTATTAGCGGCCAAAAGTTTTTTCCTTTTCTCTCTTGATCGCACTTGATTGACATTTGGTGGTGGCAGTTTGAGTGGCTGCTGCTGCTGCTGCTGATTTTTTGCGCCAAGATGAAGACGGCTTTTTTGCTCTCTCACAATCTAGATTACCATCTTTTTCTTTCCTTCTTTCCTTACTAGGCTAGAGCAGCATGACTGGTACGACCATCACCACCATCACCACAGCAAAATGTGTGTCGGTAAATGAGTACACCTCTCAAAGAAGTTTCCATAGAGAAAGAGAAAAGGTGGTAAAGCACCAGACACGTTAGATTGCGTCAGGCTTATCTCATCAAGTGACTGTTACACATGTCAACAGCAGTGTTTGACACTTGTGGCAGGAATTTCTGCTGGCTTACGCTTGTTTGGCGGCTTTTCAAGAGAAGTAGAAACAAATTAAAAACATTAACGGTAAAATAAAACAGCAGCTAACTACAAAAAAAACATTTAAACATCAAAACAAGGAAATAAAAGGTGCGCTAAAAATCGTCGCCATCTTCCTCCTCCTACTCCTTCTCATCATCATTACCATCATCATTAGCATCAGCAGCAGCTTGAAAATCAAATTTAAAAGTAGTGTTCAGCATTAGCAGCAGCTGCAGCAGCAGAAATGCGTTCTAAAGTCAAATCTAATCAAATAAAAAAAACAGAGAGCGAACGATATCCTTTTTTGGAACACACTCAAATGAGCAGCAGCAGTTTGATGTTGGAGGACATGTCATCATGTTGCTACTGTTCAGTGCAAGTGCAAAATCAGCAGCAGCTGCTAACAAAAACGCATTTTGCACCTTTGACTTTGACTTTTTGGAGTTCTAGTTCCGAGAAAGAGCGAGAAAGAGAGTTCACCGAGCCAGTTTGCCAATCATTACAGAAAGGAAAGGTGTTCAATCGTTTGCCGCTGCTGCTGAGGCTGCTGCTCTTAATAATCCATTTTTCAGGGCTCACAGTTTTTCCTCAACTGATCAAAGTCGTAGGTGAGCAAGCGTAAGGTTAAAAAGACAGACAATTAACGCCTGTTCACAGTGGCTGCAGCAGCAGCAGCAGCAGACACATCAGACACCGAAACAACTTTGACAGCTGATAATAACACGATTATCAGCAGAGTTTGAGCAGTGTGTGTGTGTCCGTGTGTTAATTAAATTAGCATTCAGTGGGCAAGCAAGAGTGTTCGAAGGAGAAAGAAGGACACTGTGAAGAAGAAGACGAAGAAGAAATGTACGACCAATAAGCTCTCTTCCCAACAACGACAGGTGCTACCAAAAACCTCTCTTTGCAGGACAATGGAAAAGAGTTTTTGCGTGGTATGAAACAGCACAACACAGTCGAACTTGAAAGAACAAGCTGAGGCTCAGGAAAGACAAAAAGGTAAAAGCTCAAAAAGAAGATGAAACATCGAGAGATCACATTGGAAGATCTCAGCAGCAAAAGCAGAGTGAAAAAGACAACAAAAAGATAAAAAGCGGTCACTTACCGGCAAGCGTCGCCGTCGCCGTGCAACCACCACTACGGTTGTCCTGACCTCTCCTCTCCTCTGCTTGAGCTCGGGTAAGATGATCCTCTTCTGATAAGGTGAGCTCTTATCAAGGGGAAACAAAAGGTCGAGGTCTTCAAAGCTTCAAAGAACTTGAAAATCAGATCAAGAAAGCAAAAACAACGAGCAGCGAAAAAAGCGCGGCGGCCACCAAAAAGCGTGGACAGCCCACACACAGATGACAGGACCTTGTGGCGCCGAAGCCGCCGCCGAGAACTTTGAGTCTTCTTCGGAAAAAAACACTTTTTCTGTTTCAAGATGATAATCACCTCAAAAGAGTTGATGATAATTTCAGAGATAAAAAATTCAGAGATAACGCGTGGTGGTAAAACTTGATCAGCAGCAGCAACTCGTGTTGGATTCGCAGCTCGTTTGCATACGAAGAATAGAAGAGGAAGACGGAGTGTTTTCCAGTCTGTTGTACAAAAACAACGGCAGCAGAAGTCGTCGTCGTTGTTGTTGCAGACGCCTGAAGAACTCTCTGAAAGAGAGAAAGAGATGAATGAATGAATGGTGGTGGTGGTGATCATAAAAGAGAGAGAAGGTGGAGGACAGACAAAGGTCTTCTGTCTGTCTGTCTGTTCCATTGTCTGTTGGGACTTCTTCACACGATCACTGCAACAACAGTCGAAAACCCGTTTTCACTTCTCTTTCTCCGCCTTTTCAACACGTTATCTTCAAAGGCGAGGGAGAGAGTTTGCACTACATTTTCACTGTGGTGGAAGCTGAAGTGTCCATTATTTAGTCAGAAGTGAATGAATGAAGCCAAAGAAGAGTAGCAAAAAGAAGAGTGAGTGAGTGAGTGAATGAAAGTCTGCCGTTTTAATGCCGTTTGTTTATGCTTCTGCTGTTGATGATCATCATCACAGCTGAAGATTACGTTTGAAGACGGTGAGCACACACGATGGTCGGTCAATTAGGCAGATAAAGTGTCACTGAAAGAGAAAAGAGTCAGAACGTTCAGCAGAATAACAGCAAGCTTTTGTATTACCTCTTCAGAAGAATGACCACCACCACCGAAAGAAAGAGAAAGTGCGTTCAGTCCAGGACAATTGTTTCGAAAACTGGTAGACTGTTGTACAGCAGCAGCTCTTGACAGTGAATCGAGAAGAAACGAGGAAGCGAAACATTTTTTCTGCATTATCACAGCAACCACAACAACAACTCAAAGATTACGCGTTTTCCTCCTTCTTGGCAACAGTCTGTATCAGCAGCAGCAGCAGCAGCACTTGTCACTGATGAAATTGAGGTGGATTTCTACTCATTTTTTTTGCTTAATTGATGAGATTGGCGGCAATAAATCACAGACAGACACAACCAACAAGAAAAAAATACAGTTATAAGTTTTGCACAACACTGCTCCTTTTATTTTTATTTTCCTTTATTATCAGTTTCGGGCGTCATCAGGCCACACAGGTCACACTGATTTGCTTTCCTTTTTGATTTTCACCTTGAAAATTTGCAGTTTTGCAGTTCAATGATGTCTGAAAAACAACAAACCACTTTTTGCCACCTTCGTCGTCGATTTAAAGCTGCTGCTGCTGACCAACCTTTGTGTGTAATAGTGAAGTAGTGAAGAAAACGACTGAAATAATCGCCCTCATAAAAGAAGAAAAGTTTAATAACGTTTTCTCTCCCTGGGCGAGACTCTTTCTTCACTCAGTTTTAGTTCAGTTCAATTTTTCACGCACTTTTAGCGGCTAGTTAGCGGCGGCGGCGGCGATTTAACACAAGAAAGCAAAAGTCTTTTGTCTAGTCTGATTAGCTTCAGATCAGAGAGCTCAACAAACAAAAAACTGTTTTTTTTTCAATTTTTGTTCCTCATTCTTTTCTCCTCTGATCAGGCAATTAATCACCAGACCAATTACCTGCTCTGCAAATCTTTAACTGGTAATAGCATTAACCAAGAGTGCACTAGTGGTCAGTCAGCGGTGATAATGTTGGTGGTGATGATCTTATCATCTCCATCTAAACAGACAATGATAATCTGTGATGAACAAAAGGAGTTAACAACAACAGAAGAGAAAGTAACCAAGAGTTGATCAGCAATTAGAGCACGTATGTTCTTTTTATTGGATCTACAGAGTAAAAGTCGCTAACATTTGCAATTACATGTTTGAGTTGATCAAGATAAAACAGAAGATGGCTGGTGAAGATAATGTCAATCCATTTTCACAGTTCAGTTCAGTTGCTCCTCTGTGACACTGTTCATTGGAAGATAGTGATTTTATTGAGGCGCAGAAGGATTGCTTTGAAACGACGAGCTGTGTTGCTGCTGCTGCTCGCTCCAAATTATTTGGGACCAAATTTTCTTAAAGTTCCAAAAGTTGACGAGCAAGCAACAACGCACACAGCACACGTACGTCAACAAAATCATTGCTGTCTTCCCAATGACCAGGCACAAATGTTTTGATCTTTTCAGTAGTTTCATTTTCGGTATTTTTGCGTGTTCTGAAAAAAGCTTTGCAGATTTTTGTTTGGTATAAGCTAGGTAAGAGCATCACTTACCTAAAGGATGAGATAAAAACATTTTGAAAGCGTTTTGAAAGGTCAATTTTAAATAAAATCAAAAAGTAAAAAATCATAAACTAAATCTCAAAAAAGTTTGAAAAATTGCACAAATGGGTCAGTATTTATTTCAGTATTCAGTTCAGTTTTTCATTCATTCATTCATTTAGAGTTTTGAAGGAGGAGGAGGAGAAGGAAGGGAGTGCCGGTGTTTGTTCGGAGTGAAGTTGGGATAAAGAAAGAGGAAGGTTAGGGAAAGGAAAGGGATAGGGATTAAAACAGTGGTCAGAGTGAAAGTGATGGATCGGTTTTGCTGTTACAATGTGTGATTTTCAGTTTGCGTTTGGTGCATGGTTTCCATTTGTCATTTAAAGGTGAATATGGGTGGTGAATATCAATGCTCAAATGAGGATGATAATAATGATGAGGGTGGTGAGGGTGATCGAAACGATAATAATAAAGTAACGAAAGAGGGAGGAGAGAAGGGGCAAAAGGAGTTTGGTGGTGGTTAAAAAATCTCACTATTTGGTTAATTAAAATAAAAGTAAACTGTCCCAACAAAAGAAAAAATTCGGGAAAAAAGAAGATAACAAAATAAACAAAATCAGTGACCAGAAAATGACAGAGACAGGGCGGGCGGGGGTGAAAATAAAAAATGTTGTTGTGTAATCAGATTGCGAAAATAATAATAAGGAATAACAAGGGAAAGGGAACAGAAAGGAACAGAAACAGAAAATAATATTGCCGCTGAGTGGTGTGTGGTCTCAAAAAACAAAAAACAAAAAAATGAGAAGAAGAAAGAGAAGGTATAAAAATGAAGAAGGAGTAAGAGTAGAGTAGTTAATTAGTGACACAGAGAATTGTGGTTGTGGAGGGCGTGAGGGAGGGAAGTGGGAGTAAGGAAAGTGGGAGGGGATAATACAGCAAAGTAAGATTGGAAGAGAGTGTGTGACATTAGCAGGTAGCATGTAAGTGGGTGTGTTTGTGGGAATAGGGGTTAAATAGAGTTGTTGGGTAGTGGTGGTATTTTCGGGTGGGTGGGTGTGTTAACGATGAAGAGTGATGATGAAGTTGGGCTGGAGGTTAAAGTTGAGGTGAGGTGAGGTGAGAGGAGGGAAGGAGGGAAGAAAACAAATCAATATAGCCTCTATTGATTTTCATCCACACTAGAATAAAAAGAAGAAATAGAAAGGAAAAAATTAGAAAAATAATCAAATAGAAAATTTGTGTTTGATTAAAAAAGTGCACAAATAAATTGAAGCAAGTGTTAGTGAGGTTAGCTTTAAATTAGCAGCAAAATCTGAAGAGGAGGTTAGTGTCGGCTGTTGATGGTTAGTGTGAGCACCGTTCATCGAAAGACAGTGATTTAGTGATTGTCACTATTTTTGTTCGTCAAGATGCACAAAATCACTGGTCTTCCAGATGACCGGCCACAGGAGGAAGAAGCAGAAGCAGATTGGCAGAAGCAGGCAAAGCAGTGAGTAATTAGTAGCTTAGTGAAAGTGAGGAGGGTTAGTGATAAAAAGAGGATATCGAAAGGATATCATTGCAAAAAGTGGTGGCAAGCGAAATCGGTCCTGAACATTTTTTTCAATAAAATCAGCACTTACATCTTGCAGATCAGATAGACTGCCGTCTGCACCGAGCTGGCCATTCCCTTGACGGTAATTAATCGAGTCGGCGTCTTCGGAACATTTGGACCGATGCTGATCTCCGCCTGAGAGGTGCTGCGAATTTCGCCAATTCGATGGCCACTGCGACCGATGATGGCGCCCACGGCCTGGTGATGGTGAACATACGGGAAGAGCAAGGAAGGAAGTGATCATTGCAAGAGAGTGTTAGTGATCAGTGTGAACAAAGTTAGTAGTGGTTAGTAGAGTTAGTAGAGTTAGTAGTAGAGAAAGAAGCAGTTAAAGGTTAGTAGAAGAAAGTTAAACGTAAACGGAAAACAAATTAGTAGAAAACAGAAGAAGGTAAAAGAAGAGTAAAGAAGGTAAAAGAAGAGTAAAGAAGGTAAAAGAATAGATAGAAAAGTAGAATGTAAAACAAAAAAAGATGAAATCATGAAAAGATATAGTAGTAGATAGTCAGTAGATAGTCAAATAAATGAATAAAACAAAGTTAGTAGTAGAGGTTAGTAGTAGAGGTTAGTAGAAAGGTTAGTAAACGAAATAAAAAGAAAAGAAAAGATGTAAGTGAAAATTAGTAAAGAGGAGTTAGTGAGGGTTAGTAAGGAAAGAAGTTAGAATACTAAAATCTGGTTAGTAAAGCTAAGAAAGAGATTAGTAAAAGATAAAGTGAACTACGAGGGTTAGTAGAAAGAGGAAAAGAAATGGTTAGTAGAAAGAAGTAGAAGAAAAGTAGAACTGAAGAGAAAGAAAGAAAGCACAACCTAGCGCAAATCGACTATGCACAAAATAAATAAAAAGATAAAATTGCACAGCAGTCAGGAATCAATCTCCCAAGCAGTACGCAACCTCCCCACTCCTCCCGTACCTTGTTGGGCACTGAAATGCTGGCGCTGGCGCTCCCATCCAAACTCGCTCCATAGGCGACGTCCTCACGGCCACTCGCGAGCAGCTGCTGAAAGAGCTTGCTGTTCACCACGGCGGGAATGCCTCCTGCTGAAGAACTTCCACCACCGCCACCGCCAGCAGCAGAGCTGGCCCAGGACTTTGCTGCAGCATCTAAAATAGAAAAAATTAGTAAAAAATTTAAAAAGGACGTAACTAAACCTACCCGGATGACTCAGCCAGTCAAACTCCTGATCACCAGCACCTCCACCTCCAAACGATTGAAAATTTCCTCCGTGGTCCAAATTCGAGGCCGAGGAGCTTCGGCGAGAAGAGGAGGCGCAGGACCGAGCATTGGACCACTGCTGGACATTTCCGCCGCCGCCTTGCTGAGCTGCAGCAGCAGCTGCGGCTGCGGCCGCCGCCGCCGCAGCCACGGCCGCAGCGGAACTTCCGCTCGTAAAGGTGCCCCCAAAGTCGGGCGCAAAGAGATCCGCCGAGTCGGGAAAGTTTTGGTGGTGGTGGTGGTCCGCCATCATCTGCTGGTGATGACCTCCCTTAACTCCTCGATTACCTCCCATAGGAGTTAACAGTCCCGAGTGGTGATGATTGTTAGATCCCTGCTGCTGATAACCTCGTGAGGAAGAGCCAAGCTGAACAAAAGAGGCATTGGAGCCTCGATTCGATCCTCGAGAGGAGGATGATGAACCACCTCCACCACCAATAAAATGATGATGATCAGAAGCAGCAAGTCCTGGTGGTGGGTGATGAGGAGGAGGGGGTGACTGAAAGTAGGGATTACGCTGTTGGAGGTGCTGCTGCTGCTGCTGCTGAAGCTGATGATGTCCACCTCCAATCCCTGAAGACTGCTGCTGAGGGTGATGAGGGTGACCACCACCACCGTGCATTCCTCCAAGCCCTGAAGAAGGTCCCGGAGTTCCCGAAACCGAGGCGTTTGGAATCGCCGTGTCGCTGAATCCGCCGTAGTTCGGCGACAAGTACTGGTCGTAATTCCGTGGGTCATAGAGCATGTTCGGCCCTTTGAGGGGAAAACCGTGAATAGTGGTCAGAATTTCCTTCACCGCATAAACGACCGTATCCAGCTGGCCGTAGACGACGCAGACGCGTTCCGAGCTCTGCGGAGCACACTCCGAGTAGACCTTGATGCCGGCGTGCGTTTCCTGTTGATAAAGGAGTGAGCTTTATCAAAGATATTAAAAAACCCTTATTATCGTTTTTTAATACCTCTCGAAGCTGGGTGATTCGCAGGCCGCCCTTGCCGATCAGCCCGCCGGCGTGGCTGGTGTGCAGAAGGAGGCGAATCTCGGTGGCCGCCGTCTTGTCTTTTAGCAGCATTTCCGCCGCTGATGCCTGAGAGCTGCCACTTCCACTTCCGCCAAATCCACGTGGACCTTTTAGACCTTGATTTGAAGAGTTCATCTTCATCATCATCGAGTTTCCAGTTGGATCAAAGGATGATCCGGGTCGTCCGCCTGGAGCTGCTCCAAGGGCGTGAGGGCGCTAAAAATGGACACAAAAAATGATTAAATTTTAAGGTTTTAGAAAGCAGAAGAGCTTACCGTCTCAATGAACTGCAGTATCTCGCGCACAATCTTGGTGATGCGATCGAGGCTGGCGACAATCGTCAGCACACTAAATTATGATTTTTTGAGTATTTTGAAAAGAGAAAAAGTGTCGTCAAGTGTTAGTAAATTGTGAATTAAAAAACGCAAAAAAATTGTTAAAAAGAAAGCTAAAGCTAACTTTTGCAATGAAAAGCAAAAGATAGAAAAGGAAAATGAAGAAAAAGGGCAAGGGAAAAGCAGGCGCAGATGATGAGGGAAAATGAATTAAAAAAATAAAAATCCTGATTATCCTGAAATGGGAAAAGAAATGCGAAACAGAGTGTTTCAGGCTAAATACCGTTCGGGTGATGGACAGTCGGGCACTGTTATGGACGAGTCATACTACGGGTTTGTCCAAAAATGAGTAGCGATGGTTAGAAAATGGAAATGATTCGGGTCGTTAGCGAGAGAGAGAGAGAGAGAGTTAGCGGGTCGTAGTGTAGATGAGAAAGAGAGAGAGAGGTGAGGGTGGAGGCCACACAAATTGTCCAACAAAAGAAGTTCCAAAGTTCCATTTGGTTAAAGGTTGGGGTCCCAAAGCGAGGAGGCAAAGAGTAAGCGGACCAGAGAAGTCAGAGGATTGCCACACACGAAGAGGAAAAGTAAGGATGAAGTTCACACAGTGGGGAATATTAGTCAAATTGAGATTCAAGGTCCGGGCAGTTTTTGTTGGGTGGAAAGAAAAGGATTAAGAGAAAAAGATGGGAGGAAGTTAAGGGCCATTTGAGATACGGTACGGTGATTGGTAATGGATTCAGTGTACAGTACGACAAGTCGTCAGAGATGAAGACGATTCAAAGGTGGTGATGGGTGGTGATGGAGGTGATGGAAGTGGTAGTGGTGGTGGTGGTAGGGTGACACACATGATCGGGTGGTAATGGTGGTGGTGGTAATGGTCATGGTGGGCGGGAAAGAGGCGGAGAGGAAAAAGAGTAAAGAGTGAAAAAAAGGTAAAAAGTAAATAGGTCAGTAAAGAGCAGTTTCTGAGAGAAAAAGAAGGTTCAGCTGAGAAGAAGGTTAGAAGGGGCAAAAATGAAAGAGAGCAAAGAAAGAAGATAGCAGCAGCGAGTACAGGTAAATATTATTAATAAGTGGTAATAATAATTCGGGCAAAAAGCGCACAAAGTTAATTGCACACAAACACGGACACAGCCACGACGGCGGTCGCATAACAGAGCACACAGGCACATTTTGGGATCAATAATTAATTACTTCGGGTGACAAACACACACAGCAAAAACTGGTGAACTGCTGAGACACAACTTTAGCCCCAACCAAAAACTAACTTATCAGCAGTAAGTCAGTCAGTCTTTTGCCTTCATTTCTTAATTATCCCTAATTGATCAAAGCCAATATTTTGAAACACAAGCACAAACATTGCTCTCTATTGATTTTGCCGTCCCAGCTTCAGTTTTAGTTCCAAGTATTTCTCCCTCTTTTTCGCCGTATCTAATTTAATTAATGAGCACATAATTTTAGCTCAGTGTCAGGTAGCGAGTCTATCTTCCAAAGGTTCCAGTAGAAGGAAAAAAGGAAGCACCAGTAGATCTGGTGACAAAAAATAATAAAGCTACTCTCTCATAAAAAAAGAAGAGGAAAAAAATGTAGCATTTAGTTTGCAGGGTCTCAGCAACCTAAGCCATGAGGAAAATTAAATAAATGAGACTTGTCGGGAGGAAAGAAGTGAGTGAGTGCTATATTACACCTTCTCTCGATCAAAGTAAATATTTGTCTAGAGGTTCACTAATCTCTCTCTCTCTCTCTCTCTTTCTCTTTCTCTCTCTCTCTCACTCACTTGAAATTGGCCATTCGAGATAGGTCTGAAGTGCTGCGCTTCTAAGCCCCTTTTGCTTCAAATCTTCTACCCTCCAATCTTGCTGACATCAGCAAAAACAAGCGCACTTTCAAAGAGACACTAATGATAAAGCCTCCTATCAAACACACTTTCAAAACTTTTTTTTCAAAAACTCACACACTCAAGAACTCAAAAGTTCAAGTCAAGAAGAAAAAGGGAAAAAGGAAGAAAAAGATAAAAGGTAGACAGGAAGCAAAAGTAACCAAGAAGATAAAGATAAAAGATAGGAAAAAGTTCAACAAAAAACCCGTACAAAAGAACATACCGTGCGCCGAAGGTGCGATATGTTGTTGCCGCCGCGGCCAATGATGGCGCCGGCGTCCTAAAAAAACAAAAATTAAAGGTTAACATCAAAACCTCAATAAACCAAAAACTTACCCGACTAGAAACGAGAAAGCGAGCCTCGAGGTTCCCACCTCGGTTCCCCACCCCCATCATCCCCTGTGGACCACCGACCATGTCATCGTCCACGTAATGGTGGTGACCATGATCACCAAAGTTCAAGTTGATTCCGCCGTGGGAGTTTCCGCCATTATTAGGATTACCACCCCCACTTCCGTTGTTGTCATTGTGCTGGCCAATGACGCTGATTCGACTGCCGCCGCTGTACATCTCTGACTGCTGTTCCGAGGGTGAATTGTTATTGGTATTATTTACTGGTGAAGATGCTGTGGTCTTGTGTCGTTTGGAGGGCGGGCCCATGTCCTCCTGGTCCGCACGGTCCTCCTGCTGGGCCCCTGCTCCTGCCCCTGCTCCTGCCGCCCCCTCCTCCTCAACCTCTTTTTTCTTTTCTATTATCTCCGCTTTTTTCTTTAAATTCTTCTTCTTCTGATCGACAATTTTTTCACCCTCCGAAGTTCCTGTCGAATTGCCGCCGTTCGCCAGGCCGAGCAGCAGGTCCTCGTCGATTTCCTCGTCCTCTTTTATCTCCTCCTCTTCTTCCTCGGTTTCCTCTTCCTCCGTTTCTTCCTCCTCTTCAAGAGAGGCAATGGAGTAGGCGCGAGAGGTTCGCTTTCGACCACTTCGAGTAATGGGAACCTTTTTGGGGACTACTAGAAGCGAGTCTTCCGAACTTTCGAGATCAATGTCAATATCTTCTTGGTGATTAGCTGCTGTTGCTCCTTTTAGTAAGCCTCGGTGCTGGTCAGCCTTGGAGCTAAGCATGTGGTGCTGAAGTTGCTGTTTGGCAGTAGTACTGCGATGTTTTTGCTGCAGTCCGTTGTCGTTAGGCGATGAAGAAGAAGAAGAGGGTGATAAAAGTCGTTTTTTGCGAGTATTCACTGAAGGACTGTTTGAATTCTGTTGCTGAGGATGAACTGAAATCGAGGAAGAAGAGTTTGAAAAGGAGGAAGAGGAAGTAGGCGTGGCAGAAGGCGTGGAGGAGCAGGTCAGCGTCACCAGGTTCGAGGGGCAGCAGGAGGATTGATGATGATGAGGATGCAGTGCTTTGAGGATGGGATCATTGCCGGACATAGCTTGCAGTCTAATGAGATGAAAAAGTGGAAAACGGTGGTGTTAAAAATATTGTAATGACGTGGAATGCTTAGAAGTGATTCAGCACAGAACAAAAACTTGAATTCAAATTCAAACTACCTGCGACTAAAAACTAAAAACTTTGTACAGTGTTTGGCTGAGCTCTAAACAAAGTCATCTTTGCACAAATTAATTCAGAAAAAGTGAGATGAGGAAACTTGGAAACTTGGACACTCAAAAAACAAAGTACACAGCAAAGAAAAACTTTCACACTAAGCACTGAACTCAAGATCAATTAAACAAACGAGCACCAGAGAAAAAAGTGTTCACCGTTTCAAGTTTTTGCCGAGTCTCAAATGCCAGCACTACTACTTTCTGTAAATTGCAAACTTAAAAAAAAGAATATTCCAAGGAGTTGGCAGTCGTCTGCAACAGAACACTCAAAATAAAAGTGAGGGTCGTCAAGACAACAGAACACACTTACACTCAGGAGAACTTAACTGTCAGAAGAAAACGGCGACAAAGCCGTCAATAGAGAAGAAGTGTGTGGCAGGAAAGAAAAATTATTAAGCACAGCAAGTGCCTTGGAAAGTGCCAGCAGAGCAGAGGAGAAGGTCAAAAGACGACAATGACTTTGTTCTCCAAGAGACACCAAGAATCGACCAACAAAAAATGAGAGAGAGAGAGAGAGAGAGAGAGAGAGAGAATAGGAAAATAAAGTAAAGACAAATTGACAGGCAGACAATGAAAAAAGTGAGTCCTGAAACAAAAATTAATGAGGAGACAAACGGTACCGAAACCGTCTAACAAAACAAAATGAAGTGCAGGCACTTTTACCGCTATATAATTTTTCATTTCACTTTCACTTTACCTAAATTGGCGCAAAAACAGTGCAAATGATTTAAATTAGTGAAAGGAGTGAAAATGCAAAGATTTCAAAGGAAAGCAAAAGAAGCAAAAGAAGGTTTCTTAATACGTCTTTTCGCACTGTGTTTTTCCTAGGCAACCAGCAGCAGCAGCCAATCAATCAACAACAGAAAAGTGTCAGTAAAGTTATCAAACAGTTTTTCCTTCATCCCATCACATTACACATCTTTCATCATCTCCCGTCGTGCAGGGAATGAGAATAAAGAGATAAAACTAAGCAAAAAATTAGATTACAGAAAAGCCAAAGAAGGGAAAGAACAATCTCATAACAGAGTAATCAAAACTGAATCTCGAATTAATCTGTCCAAAATAAAATAAAAAGCGCCACCGCCACCAAATTCATCAACTGCAGCCCAAAACGAGTTAATTTTCCCTTTTCTGGAAAGGGAATCTCTTGAGAATAGTGGTGATGGTCCAAACTGCCACGAATCTGTCAAGAGAAGAGGAGGAGGAGAAGAGGAATCTGGACACTAGATTCAACACTAAAACGAGAACTGTAGAATCCAAAAACAGTGTGAAGAGTGTGCCCACTTTCGACACTTTCGACGGTCATCTGAAGCGCAATTGAAATAAGGAAGCAATTTCCCTTCACTATTCTGTTTGTCCACGCATTTAATTTCACCCTCTTTTCCACTCATTCTTTTCGCCCCTTTCCTTTTTGCCTTCCCGTTCTTCTTTTGGTGAAACGGCTTTTAGCGTAGGGAAATGGCTTCTGCTGCTGATGTATTCTCTCTGCCAGCCTCACATAAAATGGACACAAAATGGGCGCTGAAGCTTTTGGTCAAGGGAAGTGGAGACGCCATCTTTCTTTCCCTCCCTCACTCGAAAGCGGATTACCCAGACAAAGAGGGGGCAAAAAAACTTGGTGAACACACTCTCTCTCTCACTTTTCTATATAAGAGAGAGTTCAGAGCAAACAAGAGGCAAAGAAATTGCACGGAAAAGGCAGAAGAAAGGCAAATGCGGCTATCAAACCGAGAGTAAAGTTCAGAACTGAATTCAGCAGCTTTTTGCATGGCGGTGGTTTTTTTCTTGCTAAAACCGCCACCAAAAGCACACCAAAAACATATTTTGCTCCAAAGTACCAAAGAAAAAACCGGTGATAACCACCTCGGTAAACACCAATAGAGCAGGGTTTCAATAACAGCAGCAAAAAATGAGCAAATCAAAAACAGCTCCAAAAGATCAAGTGTGTAATCAGCAGCAGCAGCAGCAGCAGCTGTTGACCTCATCATCTTCTTGCTAACATGTTCTAAACAGCATAACAACAGCCAGATTATCGCATCAACAACAGCTGCAAAGAAATTAACCAAACCAGAGCAAACGAGATTAGAAAAATTATAAGTGATCGACTAAGTGGTGGTCAATTAGCGATAACAAAAAATGACCACTGATTAACTCTACAGAGCTGACAGGCAGTAAGGAATTACAACACACTTTCACACATTATGATCCAAAAAGCAAACAAACAACAGTGCCAACGGCAGAACTTTGGCCAATGGCCAATTGGACACAAAGTCCTAATCCTTAGGATGCTTTCAAATGCACAACAATTCTGGTGCTGACTGGTACTTTCAAGTGAACTTTCAGCAAAAAGTTTCACTTGCAAAATTAAGCAGGCCAATTCCTCAGAATAATAAAAAACGTTCTCACAGCAAAACATAGAAAATGAAACCGAAACTGATGACAAATGCAAAGACAATTGCTCGCCATTTCCCTCTCTCTCTCTCTCTCTCTCTCTCCAGAGAATCCAAATGAGACTCTCAAACACACAAAGTGTACAGAGAGAGAGAGAGAGAAAAAGCACTGAAACCAAATTCAGTTATTACTTTTACAGGCATGTAAAACGAAATCAGAAGGAGGAGGAAGAGAAAAATAGAATCTAATCAAATTCCCGCTCAAAAAACTTAATTGTACTTGGAGCCGCCCGCCCCCTGTTCTATGCAAAAAAAAGATAATTAACAAATTGAACTAAAGTGCACGGAAAAGAGAAAAAATGAAAGTGGAATTTGAAAACTGCAAAAAACAGTTCAATTTAACTTTTCTTTTTCTTTCTTTCGCCAGGGCTCAATTTCATCAAGTCAATCAGGAAATTAAAATGATGAAACGGCGGTGCATTAGACAAATTAGATGGCTGATGACAAAAGAAGAAGAAGGAAAAGAAAAAGAAGAGACAATCCTAGCCAAATAAAAAAAAGAGAAACTCTACCTCAGCAGCAATTTTAGACAAAGTAAAAAAAGTTTCTACAGTTTTTACGTCAGACAAAAAACTGCTCATATTTTCACACAGAATCTCCCCACTTTTTTCCTGGAAAAATCCCCTTTCAAAAACAAAAATTTTTTAAATGCACACGCAATCCCTAACCCAAAATTAATCTCAAGAGCAAAATAAGCAGTTCATATTATATTATATTATATTAACCCATTAGGGGCGCGTTAGTAGCGTAGGACAAGTAGCGTAAAATAATAAAAAAAAACTCACAACGAGCTCACTTGACACAGAAAAATTAGCGCCGGCAAACCCAAAGGTTGAAGAAAAACAAAAACAAAGTCAAGAAATGACTGAATGAATGAAACTTCAACTGCAACAAAACAAGAGAAAAAGGCCTCCACCGTGCCCACATGAGCAAAACAAAAAGCACCTAAAAATAAACTCCTCCACCACCACCACAACTCCTCCTCTCCTTCCTCTGCTAATAATCAAATAATTCATAAGACAACAATCTCAACTTGTCAACTTCTCATCTCACTGTCTACATCTTCGTCAAAAGAGGCAGGAGCAGCAAAACAAAACAAAACAAAGAGAGCAAAGGAAAGTCAGTCACTGTGGAAACCTCAAAATCAGAGATAGAGAATCCAAGTGCACATCACATCACAACAAACGTCAAAGAGACTTCTGTCATATTCCGAGGCTTTCCCTTCCCTTCCCTTCCTGCCGGTGAAAGTGCAAAAGCCGGGAAAATTCTCGGTGGTAGTGGTAACCTTTAGAGCGGTGGTGGCAGATTTTATTAACAAGACAGCAGTGGAAGTTCTCTAACGACTGTTTTGCTGAAATACTACCACCGCCACCACCAAATACAAAATATCATAAAATCGTCCCTCTCTTTTTCTTCTTCTTTCTCTTTCAAAACGTGCCAAACAAGTTATTTTAGGCAAAGTTGTGTGACACTGCTGCTGCTGCTGTTGCTGCTGCTGCTTCAAAGTAGCAAAAACATCCATTACATCGACAAATGGCAAAGCGCTCAAGAGCGGGAAAACACCACGGCCGCGCTGCTCATCACGCGTCACTAAAAAGAAATGCGAAAGAGAGAGAGAGAGCTGCAGAATATTCAGTTCATTCTTCTTCCTTTCAAAAACGCCTGCTCTCGTTTGGAAGCTGCTTAGCAAGTATCCCTGAATACCAAGTCAATTGACAACCGACTCGTTTTCGATGATTCGACACGAAAACTGTGGCGATCACTTCCCTCGAGAGAGCTTTTGAAACTCTTGAGCTTTTGAAGAAGATCAATGGTTGATAGATCAGCAAAATTAGCAGTCAAAATTGACACAAAAGTATTCAAAAAATGTATGGGCACTTTTGACTTTGTGCAACCACCACCGCCGCTAATGAAATCGATGTGTTTGTCACCCAAGTACAGAAAAAATAGGAAAACGTGGATACCACACAACACACAGTTCGTTTGCCGTGCAAAGAGTATCACGGAGAAGTCAACTGGCGTGTGGCGCAACCGCTTTTAAATTTAGCCAGAGCTCATTACGCCCCCACACAGCAGTCATTTCCGAGAAAAAAGTCATATTTTAAAGAAGAAGAAGAAGAAGAAGAAGAAGAAACAGAACCGGAAAAAACAGAAAAAGCCTCAGCAAAGCCTAATATTTGGAGCAAAAATAGCAAAATATTCGCCATCAGCCTTAATATTATTAGCTGGTGTGAGCTCACAGCCATCATCATCACAGCTTTGAAAAAATTGGTCGAATACACTGCAGAAGATACAGTGCGTGAAGTCTTAATCACATCACGAGTAGTGAAATATAAAGAAAAGTGAAAAACAGACAAGAAAATAGTAATCGCTGGAAAAGTGGCAACATAGCAGTCATAAGCATGTGATTTATGAGAAAGCCTCAAAAGTCAAGCAGCAGCTTTACCACAACATCGGAACAATGAGGATAAGTCGTCATCAAAACAAGTCGTCAAAGTTTTTAAAAGAGAGCACTTGTTAAAAAACAAAAGCTACAAAGGAAGTGCAGCTTTATTTCTCTGGTAAATCTTTACCACCTGCGAATCTTTGCCAAACAGAGAAAGCAAAAAAGACACCAGGGTTTAATTAGACAGCGAAGTAAATTAAATTAGGTTAAATGAGAAGGTTTGACCGAGGTGGACAAATCTGGAGGATATTTTTAGTAGCTAGCATCTCGCTAAATTAAATTCCGATAACACCAATAAAAGTAACTTCATCTAATAAAGCAAAAACAAACAAACAAAGACACCTTTCCAATTTAAACTCCTATACTAAACATTCTTCTTCTACCTTATTAAATAATCAATCAGCAATCAACAATAACAACAAGATTGTAAACAAGCAAACAAACAAGGAAGAAGAAAGCGAGGACAGTTTCAGGACTTTGCCAGCAAAAAGTAAAGATATAATCTAATCAAAATTCAACTTCACAAGTATCGACTTTCACCAACACAAACACAATTAGTCAAACACACAAGTAAAAGTTTAAGAAGAAAAAGAGTCCGTAGAAGCGACCTAGGCCAGGCAAGGAAGGCACCTTCTTCTCCTGTTACATCATCAAAAAGCAGAAAACGAAATGAAATAAAAGGAATCAGTGAAAACATTCTGAGAAGAGGCAGCAGCAAATGAGCCCTTCTTTTTCAGTTCTGTTTTGTACGCAATGTGTCTCCAGCCAAGTAGTTCCCAAAGTAGTTCCAGCAGTGAAACCGTAGCAGCAAAAAATCAGAAGCCCAAAAGTGACAAAAAGAAGGAAAGGCAAAAATTTCTGCTGCTGCTCCTATGGTGTAGTGTGGTGTAATGTATTCATCATAATTATTAGCAGCAGCACCGACGACACTTTAGGCTGCCTGAAAGCTTCCCTCTCTTTTTCGCTGCTTTTTCACTGCTGCTGCTAATAAAGGCGTCCAAGCGACACTGTCACTCTCAATCTCTACCGCTTCATCTGCAGCAGCAGCAGCAGAAGTAAAAGAAGCGGGAAAGTCTGCACAAGAGAAGAAAAGGAAAGAGAAGAGCGGAGAGGAGACTCCCCGAAGAATAAAAGTCCATTTACAGCAGAAGCAGAAAAACTCTCAACAAGAAGAAGACAAGAAACAGTCAGAGAACGAGAGATTGCCTAATCAAAATGAAATTTTAATGGAACGACGACAGCGACAACTACGACAACGAGCACGCATATATCTCATAGAGTCTGAAACCTCTCAAAGAAAGAAAAAGTCTAAAAGGGTAACCACCCTCCTAATAAAAGACGAGCACCTAAAAACGACAGAAAAAGGGTGAAAAATCGATAAATAAAAGAGCGAACCCAAAAAGAGGAAATCAAGAATGACAATTTTAAGATTCTCGAGTTGAAAGAGCTGGGAAATCAAAACAAGCCACTCAATAAACAAAAATGCAGACAAAATGTCTGCATTTTCAAGCACAAAAAGTTCAAGTCAGCAAGTGCAGTGTAATCCGCTTACCCTCAATTGAGCAGCAGCAGCAAACCTAAAATTAAAACTAAAAGGGGCAAAAACCTTTGAGAAACAAAAATGAGCTAGGGTCGTTTTTCTTTCTTTCTTTGCCGTTGTACAAAGTGGCCGTAGACCACCACTACCACCACATCACACGTTTGTTCATAAGAACAGAAAGGCCACACACACGCTTCTTATTAAAAATTAATCAGTTTTTGTGCATGGGAAAAGAGAGAAGGCAAGAGCGAGCGAAACGGTGTGTGCCAGAACAAAAACACAGCACATTCTGAATAGGTATTCTCTCATTCACTTTCCACACAACAGCTAATTGAGTTTAATAGACCGTGGTGGTGGTGGAAGGGGGAAACGAAGAGGAAGAAAGAGAAGAAAGAAAAAGACAAAAGGCCTGGTATACCTCCCTCAACAAAAGCTAAAGCCAAAAACGGCAAAAGAAGCCGTTTTTCATAAAGCCAAGTGGTCAGCAACTTGTGAATAATTTAGCAGTACAGTAGGGCTAAAAAAGGATTCTCAATGTATCCAATCCAAAAAAGTATAAAAAGGTACAAAAGAGAGGGATATGCCAAAGTGAGAGAGTTATGATGAGAGAGAGTATAAAAAGTGAATATAAAGATTCACTGGAATCAAAGCAGCAACAGCAAAAGCAGAAACCCTAGAGCACAAAGTGAATGGGGTGCTCAAATGTAATTGCACTCTAACGTAATCATGACGAGATAAAGTGAAAGAGAAGAACAAGAGAGGGCTGCTGCTCCACGAGGCGGAACAATCAATCCGTTTGCACCTAAATTGGACTAAATTGGAGGGAAGGAAGTGGCAATAATAGTAATAATAAACGTACCAGCACTCCAACACTAACCAAAGGTTATCTACACCAATGCCAATTTTACTGTCATTTTCATGCGCTTTGATGGCAGTGTTTAGCAGCAGCAGCAGAAGACAAAGCAACTTAATTGAGCAGCTATGCAAAAGGAAAAGGGGGAAAATCTGATCAAAAGCTATTGCCCCCTTGCCTTCTGAACATCTTTTTCTGAACATGAAAGAACATGAATGAATGAACGAGAAAGCACGCAAATGTAAATGACTAATGAAGCGCAGAAAGACAGAAGAGGGGAAAAAGAAGGGATGTTTCCCTCTTTCCCTTCATCTTCTTCCTCCTCCTTCGTGTATTCCTTAAATCAATAACAAAAACGATGAAGAAAAGAGGAGAGAGTGGATTCTAATCGGAGCGGGAGAGGACTAAAATTAAATCAGCTTTTGAAAAGTCAAAACAAAAGGAAAGGGAGAAAGGAGAGAGGAAGTCGCTGAGTGGGAACAAATTGGCAAAATATTTGGCACACACAGAACACTCGAACATTTAACAACATTTAACGAGCAAAGATTGAAAACAAAGTTCCAGAGTCAGAGTCAGAATATTCCACTGCTCAAATATTCCGCTTAATGAGAAGGAGAGGAGAGGATCTCAAACAGTCAAACACACAGGCGGCAGCAAGCAAATCAAATTCAAATAGGAGAAAACTACGAGGAAAAAAGAGCAAACTTTTTTCTATTGAATTTGCACAATGAGACAAATCATGAGCAAATCTTCTTCCCAGCGATGATCGTGCGCTGGCCCAGGGCGCAGGGGAAAAAAGGGGGAGAGCAAAAAAGGCAAAAACAAAGCCCATGAAAAAAAAGGGCAGGCAAAAAAAGACAAAACTACTCTCTCTACTATTCATCTCCCAGGCAGCAATTTCTGAGCCAAGAGAACAGAAGATGTGTAGTAATGAGATGACAATTGGAGCTTACTGCCGGCCTGCCTGCCTGACTAAAAGAACTCTGAACACAGAAGGAAAGCTATGGAGAACGGGAAATAAAGTTGACGGTAATCGGCACAAATCGTCATACACTGCAGCAATACCAATGGCAGCAGCAATGGCAGCAATATCGATCGGCCCTAAGCTTAGCAGTAGCATTAGGATGCTAGAGGCAATTAATAGACTCTGTGGTGGTGGTGGAAGAGCCTCAGTGAGAGAGAGGTCTAAAAATAAATAGCCAAACAGTAGAGATAGGAAAGGGAAAGAGAGAAGGGGAGAGAATTGACAATCTCGAGAATAAATATTAATAGAGACATAGAAGGAAGGAAGGGAAAGGGAAAGGGAAAGGGAAAGGGAGAGACAAAACCGTTTGGCCATAATACCCCCTCCAGCAGCCAAAAGCATTGCCTTCGATTGACAAACGATGCTTCTCGGCCAGCAAAAGCAAATACTGGCAAAAGTGCTGTTAAAAGCATTGAATGCAGGGAAAAATAAAAAGGAAAGAAAGAAGTGCCTTTCAGGGAAAAAAGACAGAAGAAAAAAGGCAGATCAGATCAAAATCTGACAGACCGTTCTCACCAGAAACTGACCAGCAGCAGCAGCAGCAAAAAATGGTTTGATTATGGCCTGAGAGATATTCTGCTTTGATATTGAAAAGCGCTGAAAAATCTCGAACTCTCTCTCTGTCTCCTCTCATAATTTCGCCGACATTAGCCGCCATAAATAGCTCCATTATTATTAATGGAAGAGAGACATAGGAAGAAGGGAAGAAATGGAAAAGGAGGAAGAGACCACACCACACTTCACTTTTCATTTGAAAGAGCAGCTGTAGCTGTAGCTTTTCGATTCGGTTTGCTTCTGTGTCTGTGACTGTGTTTACATAACCTCGCGCCGGGCTTTTGCAGCAGCAAAATCAGAAGAGCAAAAGAGATCTGAAAGCTCAGCCAAAAAAATTGTAGAGCCTGATCAACACACAGAGAAGAAGAAGTCGTCATTTGTCTCACTGATTTGCTTTGAACAACTGAAGATGGTCGTTGGGAGTACTCACAAACAGTGACTTCAAAATTGAATAGGAGGAATTACTGAGCAAACACACAGCGAAGCTAAATAATTCTCAGAAACCTTTTTACTTTGTAGCAGATAGAGCGAAAGCTTTCTCTTTGCTTGGTCAAGTCAAAAAGGTGAGAAAAGGAAAAAAGAGAAAATTAACACAAAGTCAACGAAGAAAATAAGAGGGAAAAGAAGCTCGAATTGGGGAAAGGAAATCGCATTTGTCCCCCCCCCCTCTCTTATTACTTTACTTTACTTTGCGACTTTCGTCTTTCACAACACTACCGTACAGTAGTAAACGCGCGCAGTAGGTGGGAATCAAAGAAAGCACAAAGAATCGGCCGAAAAGCAAAAAGCGCAAATCAAACACGCTAACAAGATTTACTCAGCAATTAATGGAGAAATGGGAAAAGGAGAAGGAGGAAGTGACTGAGAATAATAAAAGAACCGAAAGCAAGAATCAAAGAAAAAATAAAGTGTGCACTGAATCGAATTGAGAAGCAAAAAAAGAAGAGGGAGTCAGGCTGATAATTAAATCGATTTACCAGGCACACGCAGAAAGTGTCGCAAACCTTCTTCTTGTTATCAACAGTTCCAAACTCTAAGAGTTCCCGAAAAAAGGTCCAAAAAATGGTTTCCCTTTTTCCTAGGTAAAGGAGAGGAAAACCTTGTACAGTAGCAGCCTAACTGTACTGTACCACACTTTTCCGAGCTGTGACAACTCTGCCGAGCAGTTCAGCTCTTAGATCATCACTTTCGCTTACTCTCTCAGAGAACTAATTAAAGCCTCTTCCCCTCTTTCTTTCTCCCTTTGCTGACAGACTGCTAATGGGACCGAGAGGTCCGACAACAACAACAGCTGCAGCAGCAGCAGCAGCAGCAGCAGCAGCTCTAAAGACTAACTAATTAGCAATGCCAATCAGTTGTAGGCAGCAGCAGCAGCGGAGGCAAAGTGCAAAAGTGTGGCACAAGAAAGAAAGTGACTGAAAGCTAAAAGCAAAGAGGGGGAAGTAAAAGTCAAAGAAGATGACTGGAGGGGGCTAAAAAACTATTAGCACAAATCAAATGAGCTGAGCTCAAATTGAAGAAGTGACCGGTGCAAAGTGGACTTGATGGTAATGGTGGTAATGGCATCAACTCAACAAATCATTCGAGATAACCTCAAATCAGCACAAAAAATGTCTGCTGAAAAAAGTAAGAGACAACATTTGAGGCCCTTCAACCATCTTCGTCACCACCACCTCGAAAAAGCCCGCGCACAAGTTTGTTTTCCATTTTTTTCCATCCTTCTCTCTCTCCCTCTCTCGATAATCTATTTACGAACGCCTATGTGCAATGAAAATGAAAATGAAATGGAGAGAGAGAGACAGTGCAGACATCGTGCACTTGAGTGAAACACACTCGGCGCCAGAGGAAAAGCTGCTAAAACTGCGCCAGAGACGACTTCAGCAGAAGCGAAGAAGACTGCTCATCAGTTGACGTTTGCAGCAGTCATCTTTTTCGTTCAACTCTTTCTTTCAGTAGAGAATCCGTTACAACAACAACACAGCAAAAGCCGAAGTCAAGTACAACAGACGATCTTTGCAACAGCGAATCGGTGGTGGTGGTGGTGGTGGCAATTGCAATCGCGATCGCACACGCACTGGCTGGCTGGTGTTATGCTGTATGTATCCCCGGCAAATGCGTTTGAAATTTAAAAACAAAAACGCTAGCAGGAATGTGTCGGAGTGTGTGTGTGTGTGTGCTGTGGCAAAAAATGTGAATTTATATCTGCAAAACACACTACACACAAAAAGAGAGGTCTGCACCAATGCGTTACCGTTAGCAGCACGCACAGTAGCTTTAGCAAAACAAAACAGTAGCCAGAGTTTACTAATTTCATAAATAATAAAAAAGACTTTCAAATAATTTAATAAAACAGTGGGTCTGACTTATCGATTCTACTAAAAAACAAAAATTAAACGTCTATATTCACTACTAAACTAGTGCTAATCAATCAACACGATAATGTTGAAAACAAAATAGACTGGAAACAAAGCTGTGAAAAAGATGTTGCTAAACAAAAAGGCAGGGAACTACCATCACTTTGCATTTCTTTAAAAACAAAAAAACTCGCTCGAAAACTACTACTACTGACGCAGTTTAAATACTAATGAGGCGGTGTAATTTAAAACTTGACAGTTTGGGGAAAACAAAACAATCAGCGGCGGTGGTGGTGGTGGTGGTGGTGGTGCCGCTCAAACACACACACACACACACCCCAAGATAAAGTCAGCAAAAGAAAAAGTGTGTGAGTGTTTGGGCAAAAGTCATCACCACGACTGCAAAAATAATACAACACACAAAACTACCAAAACTATCTGAGAGCTTCCCTAAGCCACAACACAACAGCAGCAGCCTAAGCCGGGCGGCTTCGTTTTCGGGCTGCCCGACAAAGAAAGGGCATTTCCCCGGTCAATCGAGGATTGTGCTGTTGACACCGAAAAAAGCTGCGGCAAAATAGAACAAGTAAAATGTGCTGAACTTACCTTGTAGGGAACGAAGAGCAGAGGATGATATCGTTTCAATCTTTTTGAGGTGGTGGTGGTGGTGATGGCGGCGTTGGTGAAAGTTGATGTTTCGGTGGTTTGCTGCTTAGCGGTCCTCTCGGTTTGCGGCTGCTGCTTCGGCGGTGGACGATGAACCGAGTGAGAACCGGAGAGAAAGAGAATGAAAGAGCAGGCAAACGAGTGTGTGGTGTTCCAGAGCCGCCGAGCCGAGCATCCGAAATGGTCAGAGCAGACCGAGGAGAACCAAATGAGAGAATGGAAGAACTCAAACGCGGACAATGTTGCCGGTGGGTGAGCTGGGCAGCATTCGCCGCCGCTTCGGATAACACACACGATGGCGGTGACTTGCAGGACTCTCTTTTTCACAGGCAAAGAGCGAGAGTTCTCTTTCCTTTCCTCTCTCTCTCTCTCGGGCTTTTGGAATCGGTCCGTCGGTCGCTTTTGTGGGAGAGAGAGAGAGAGCAGATACTGCTCTTGCTGGATCGTTGGAAGTAGTAGTAGTGGTAGCAATGGAACGGCGGTGGTGGTCGTCGGCTTTGATGTTCGAAATGAGCCGAAAGAGGAGAGGAGAAAGTGCGCGCCTGCGCCTCTCTCTGTTCCAGCAGTGTTCCAACAGCACTCTTCTCTTTGGATTCGATCCAGGAACACGGGCAGAGAAAGAGAGAGAGAGAGAGAGCTTCCAAATAGAAACGAAGGGAAAATGAGAAGAGGAGAGAGTGAGACTGACAGCAAAACTGACAGCGGCGGCAGTTTTCTATTGCAGGCAGAGAGAAATATTGTGCAGCGTTCCCGTTGTGGTAGTGGTGGAAAAGATTCTGCTGGCGGATTCTTTTTCTGCTTCTGCTGCTGCTGCTGCTGTGGTGGCACAACTGTCGTCTTGTATCGATACGGGTAATACTGCGTTAGAGAGAGGGAATCCGGGCGCCAGAGGATACTTCTTCTCTTTCGTTGGGATACTCTTGCCGAAATGAGAGAAATAGAAATGGAAATGGAAAAAAGTGAGAGAGCGAAACTCTGCGGCGACTGCGGCAGCAGAAAAACGTGAGAGCCAAAGCCAAAGCATCGGCAGCCAGGAAAAAAATTGCGCTAAAAGGTGAGCATGTGCTTCGCTTCTAGCGAGGAAGTCTGCCGTCCCGAGGCTATTGAAACCAAGTGGTCGAAGGACGGCTACTTTCCTCTTTACCGGTTTGAGCACGCGCAGAAAGTGACCGAAAATTCGCGCAACATTGCGTGTCTTCTGTTTTGCTTTGGCTGTTTTTCGAAGTTTGTTGTTGTTCTTTTTTCGCAGCCTTTTTTTCGACCGTTGAAAAAGTCGCGCTTGAAGTCAGCGTAAATGTCAGCGGCAGATTTGGATGCGGATGAAAAGCAGTGAAAAAAGTGGTAATCGCTTTGATAGAGACACAGACAGACTGGTTGCCATTGGTTACCAAAGAGAAAAATTGATTTGAAAGTGACATGGATGAACAAATGATCAAGCAGAAGCAGCAGCAGCGGCAGCAAAAGAGCGACGGCCAAGTTCTCAAAGAGCTCTACGGACTGGTCTTTATTCGAGGTGCTGAGGTAAGTGATGATTTTTTTAAATGATCTCTGAATAATCTTCTTCTTCTTCCTCTTCTTTTGCAGATCACCCCAAAGAAGATTAGCAACCGCTACCAGCGGCCGATTTCCCAGGCGAATAAGTACGTTTTGTCTTTGGTTTGTGATTGATGTTGCGGTGGTGATGATGATGATGCAATCGCACTCTTAACTAGGTTACTCGAAGACTTCCTCTCCAAGTACAATGGCCAGAACAATAACAACAAGCCGCTGAAAGTGAGGTACGAGTTTGCCGGCTCGAAACCGAAAAATGGTGGCGTCCAAAATCTCGACTTTGTGGTAAGAGATCTTTTCTAAAGAGTTTTAATTTTCAGCTAACATCACTTTTTTCCTTTTTCCATTAAAGTCCCACTCCCTCTCGCTTATCGACGATACCGAGCTGGAGCAGAAGAAGTCGGAGTTTGAGAGCTGCAGCTACCGACCTGTTTCAGTTCACCTCGCCTCGAAGAAGTCCCCCGATCCGGTGCTCTTCTTTACCCAACTTCGAAGCCCCGCTGAGCCAACGATTGAAAATCTGAAGAAGGTGCAAAGGTTCGCTCCTTGGGTTTCGATCTATCTTTTCAGCTTTTCTAATTACCACTTTTTTAGCCTTTCCAACGTCCTCAATCCGCACATCAAGATACGACCGCCGTTTCGCCCTTTGACACTCAAAACTGTTCCTGAAGGAAAGAGCGGTTCTAAATCAAAGGCCGATGACGCAATGGCAGCAAACAGCAGCAGCAAAAAGCCAAAGCCCATGACAACAATAACAACGGGCGAGCCTATGGACATTGACAAGCCCGGTCCTTCGACCTCCAACTCCTCTTACCTATCTTCAACGCTTCTCAAGCCTTCAAAGTACTTCAGCAGCAGCAGCATCGGTTCATCCTCTTCAACTTCTTCAGCAAAACAGCAGCAAAAAGCTACATCCTCCTCCTCAACTTCCTCGCTGCTGAAAAAGCGACCCATTCTTGAGCAGCCCTCTTCAAGCAAAGATGACAAGGACAAAGAGAGCTCCTCAACCTTCTCCGCCATTAACACCTTCACCGCCCTCAAGGCCTCAGCACCGCCAGCGAAGAAGGCCAAAAAAGGACCGGCAAAGTCCTCGAAGGTCCTCGACTCGCTGGCGGATCCCTGCGAGAAGCTTCGCGCGGAGAAGCGGCTGACGGAGCAGGCCAACTTTACGGTGAAGAAAAGTGGCGGCGGAAATGCGCTGCAAACTTCCACCACCTCAAAACCTGTCAACAAGAAAAACGGTCCCACTGCTGAAGCCGTCTCAACGGCCGGAAAGTCAACAGGCCAGCAGTCCATACTGAGCTTTTTCGCTCGGAAAAAGATTAATTAGGTAAGGTAAGATGGTGGTGATTAGCCTTTCTCTTTTGCCTCACCTTTTCTCCCTCAATCAATCACACACACCTGATCTCCTCTGAGCTCCTTTGTGATATATTGTAGTACATTTATACACTCTACTTAACTTTTATATTGAGTGCCTTTCTTTGACCCCCCCCCCTTCTGTGAACCCTTCTCAACCCCCTCTTTACCTGACTGTTATATCAAGGCAGTGATAATATAAAAAATTATTAAAATCGGCCCTCTTTTATTCGCCGTAAAGATGCGTCAACTTTGGGAAAACAAAATAAAAAAATGGTAGTACAGAGAGTAAAGAGAGGGGGAGAAAGAGAAGCTCAAAACTTCATCATTTTCTTCACTTCCTCTTTACAGCCTCAATGTACTCGGCAATGGCTTGCGTGGCCTCAAGCATCAGGTCTCCGCCGCCGTCTCCGCTCTTGCAGAACACCTCCCAGTCAGGGGTGTTCACCACGTCAGCGAAGTGGGCGACCAAGAACCTGAGGCAGCTCTTCTTGAGCACCGCAGCGCAGTGCCGGTGGGCAAACAGTAGTCTGGGGAGGACCGTTTCCGCCGAGAGGCCAGGTCTCGTCGACAGGTGCTGCTCAACGTGCTCCTCCAGGGCTTTCACCTGGAACTGGTGGTGGTGGTGGTGGTGGTGGTGGTGGTGGTTGCGGTTGTTGTTGTTGTTGTTGTTGTTTGGACAGGTTGGGCGGGGTAGGTTAGGTTAGGTAGGTTAGGTTAGGTTTTATTATTAGTATCAAGTAGCCAACAACCAAAATAGAACACCAAAACCATGACTATTTACCTTGTGAGCGAGGGCCAGCAGCTCAGTGCTCAGACGGCCAGACTCGGGCGAGGGCAGCACGCCGAAGTTGGCGAACATCAGCAGGTCCTTGAAGACCTCAGCGCAAACATCGGCGAGCTCCACCTGAAACTCACTCTGAGAAGAAGTGCCGGCCTCGAGGAGGCGGCGGTACATGGCCGCAAAGACGGGCGACTCGGCGGCGAGGAACACACAGGTGGGGACGGGAATTCGCTCTTCGCCGATGATCACGACGAGGTCGGGCAGTGGCTGCTGCTCTTCTCTTCTTGGAGTGCCTGCCATTTTGTTGTTGGTGAGAGAAGATCCAACGCGGTCAACACTTTGTTGGTGACAATTGTTGTTGATGTGTGCTTTCTTTCTTCTTCTGTTGACTCCAGAGTCCAGGGACCTGACATCTCCGCAAAATGGTACTTCTCTGCGAAACTTTTTAGCCACCGCCCATCTGACATATTCGCAAAGACACACAGTTGAAGTTTGCAGGAGTTACTTTGATTTATACACACTACTTTATTTTTATATAAGAGTGCCTCTAATTTGATCCCCTTTCTGTGAACCCTTCTCAACACCTTTTACTGACTGTTATCAAGGCAGTGATAGTATAAAAATTATTAAAATCTGCTCTTTTATGTGCTGTAAAAATGCATCAACGGGTAAAATAAAATAAAATGGTTGTACAGAGTAGTAAAGAGAGGGAGAAAGAGACTCGGAAAATCATCACTTCTTTTCAGCCTGCATGTACTTGGCAATGGCTCGCGTGACCTCGACCACCAGGTCGCCACTGTTTCCGCTCTTGCAGAGCTCCTCCCACTCCGAGCTGTTCACCAGAAAGACCAAGTTTTTGGCAATGAACGTCAGGCAGCTCTCCTTAAGGGCGGCGGCGCCGTGCAGGTGGGCCACTCGCAAGTAGGACACCACAGTGGACACGGCGAGGCTCGTCGACAGGTACTCCTCGCAGTTCTCCTTCAGCTCTTTCACCTGGTACTGTTTTGGTTGGGGGGAGAGCGGTTGTTAAAAACGGTAAAATAGAAAAAGCAAAAAAGTCCAAAAGTACCTTGTCAGCGAGAGTCAGCAGCTCGGTGGTCAGGCGGCCGCACTTGGGACGCACGCCGGTGTAGACGAACTGTAGAAAGTCTTTGAAGACCTCAGCGCGAACATCGGGGATCATCACCTGGCGCTCCTGAGCCTCCTTGGTGTTCTCATGGCGGAACATGGCCGCAAAGACGGGCGAACAGGCGGCGAGGCGCTCCCTGTGAACGGGAATTTGCTGCTGCTCTTCCTTGTCGCCGACTACCACGGTGAAGTCGCTCAGCGTTCCACTGTTCAGAAGCTCCATTTGGCTGAGGAAGAAGGCGGTCGCCTTGATGGTGGCGCCGGAGAGCTTGACAGAAGCGGTCAGCTGTTCAATGTGGTGCAGTTTGGTGAGCCGATTATTAAAATTTAAATAAGGTAAAATGATGAAATTTGAACGACCATCACACGTAAAACTGTGAGAGAGGGCTGAGGATTAAAAAAGGATTAGTTTGCAATCGGTTTCTACTCAAAAAAATTTACTATTGAAACGCCTCAAGCCGTCAGAGCCATCATCCAAGGTTAGCTGGAAGGAGACAGGCACTTCACTGGCAACCTCCTTTCCTGGGTAGCAGTACAGGGTAACGAAGAGATCTTCCTTGAAACTGAAAAGCAGTTCCAAATGGAGTGCCATCTGAAACTGCAGATCGTGACCACCTCCATCAGCTGCAAACTTGCGGGACTTGCTCCTCTTCCAGTTGCTTTCGCCTGTGGCTGACTGCTCAGACACAGCCGGAAACGGACGAACCGTCCAACAGTACTCAGCAGTGAAGGTGGTCACCTTGCTTTGTGGCCAGCGTTTGCCGAGCTCTTCAATTGGATCGCTTGCCATCGTCGTCGTCGAGAGATGCTGGAAGGTGGTAAATCAAAAGCTGGTAAAGCTGACAGCTGAAACACTACTTGACACAAACACAACACAAGTGCATAAAATGTCACGTGTGTGCCTGTACCGCCTTTTTTGAGCAGTGCTATACAGTGCAATGTTATCTGACCAGATGATCTACAACTTTGCAAAAGAGACAGTGGAAGGCTGCATTTTATTATGTGGTGATCAGGCGGCAGTGATAACCGAAGCATCATCATCACTTCTTCTTCTCTGCCTTTGCTTCAGCCTGCATGTACTTGGCAATGGTTTGCGTGGTCTCAACCATCAGGTCGCCGTCTCCGCTCTTGCAGAGCTCCTTCCAGCCAGAGGTGTTCACCACGTCAGCGAAGTGGGCGGCCATAAACTTCAGGCAGCTCTCCTTGAGGTCGGCGGCGCTGTGCAGGTGGGCAACTCGAAAGTAGGGCACCACAGTGGACACGGCGAGGCTCGTCGACAGGTACTCCTCGCAGTTCTCCTTCAGCTCCTCTACCTGGTACTGTTTTGGATTGTGAAAAGAGCAAAAACGTTTTGTCAGCAAGGTAAACAACAACAACAACAGCACGCAAGTTTACCTTGTCAGCGAGTGTCAGCAGCTCGGTGGTCAGGCGGCCGCACTTGGGCTTGACGCCGGTGTACAGGTACTGCAGCAGGTCCTTGAAGACCTCAGCGCGAACATCGCTGATCACCACCTGCTTCTCCTGAGCCTCCTTGGTGTCCTCATGGCGGAACATGGCCGCAAAGACGGGCGAACGGGCGGCGAGGAGCGCTTTGTGAACGGGAATTTGCTGCTGAAGTTCTTTTTTGTTGCCCTTGCCGACTACCACGGTAAAGTCGCTCAGCGTCCCACTTTCCAGTAGCTTGATTTGGCTGAGGAAGAAGGAGCTCCCCTCGATGTAGGCGCCGGAGAGCTACAACAGAGTAATGCAAGTGGGCAATGTTCCAGTCAATGAAGAGAAGAGAAGACCAACACACCAAGTGTCTACTCATACCTTAAGAGAAACCTTCAGCTGTTCTGTTTGGTGCAAAGTGGTCCGAATACCAAAGTGAAAACCAAAAAGAGAGGTTAAATACTGAAAACCATCATCTTTAAAGGTGTAAACCACGGGACCTAAATAACAAAACAATATAATTTTTATTTATTTAAAATGTAAACTCAGTACATACCATAAGATATCCCGGGAACGACAGAGCCGTGATAAAAGGTAAGTGTAAAGGTGACAGGCACCTCACTGGCGACATCCTTTCCCTGATAGCAGTGCAAGCCAAAGGAGACCTCTTTGTCGTTTTCAGCCTTTTTACCCAAAAACTGAAGTGTCATCTGAAGCTGAAGCTCGTGATCATCAACTTCGAACTTGGGCGACAGTGTCTTCTCCTTGCTTGTTTCGCCTGTAGACTTGTCCACAATCGGAAACTGGCCAACCGTCCAGTGGTGCTCAGTGGTAAAGGACACCTTGTTGTGGGGCCAGCGCTTGTCGAATTCTGCATTTGGATAGCTTGCCATCGTCGTCGAGAGATGCTGGAGGGTAAATCAAAGGCTAATAAAGCTGACAACTGAACACTAGTTGACAAGCACAACACAAGTGCATAAAATGGCAACGTGTGCTTGTAGCGCTTTCCTTTGAGTAGCGCCACAGTGCATTGTTATTTGGCCGAATGATTTAGAATTGTACAAAAAAGAGGGAAAAGCTGCATTTTATTTTGTGGTGATCAGGCGGTAGGGTGATAACCGAAGCATCATCACTTCTTCTTCTCTGCCTTTGCTTCAGCCTGAATGTACTTGGCAATGGCTCGCGTGGCCTCGAGCATCAGCTGACCACTGTTTCCGCTTTGGCAGAGCTCCTCCCAATCCAAGGTGTTAACCACTTTAGCAAAGTGGGAGGCCATGAACTTCAGACAGCTCTCCTTGAGGACGGCGGCGCTGTGCAGGTGGGCAACTTGCAAGTCGGACACCACAGTGTTCACCGAAAGGCTCGTGGACAGGTACTGCTCGCAGTGCTCTCGTAGCTCTTTTACCTGGTACTGTTTTGGGGATAAAACGGTTACTGAAAAGGACAAATAGAACAGGCAAAAAATCCAAACACCTTGTCAGCGAGAATCAGCAGCTCAATGGTCAGGCGGCCGCACTTGGGCTTGACGCCGGTGTACAGGTACTGCAGCAGATCTTTGAAGACCTCAGCGTGAACATCGCTGATCACCACCTGATTCTCCTGAGCTTCCTTGGTGTCTTTGTGGCGGAACATGGCAGCGAAGACGGGCGATCGGGCAGCGAGGAGCGCCTTGTGGACGGGAATTTGCTGCTGCTGATCTTTTTTGTCGCCCTTGCCGATTACCACAGTGAAGTCACTCAGCGTTCCACTTTCCAAAAGCTCCATTTGGCTGAGGAAGAAGGAGGTCGCCTTGATGTAGGCACCAGAGAGCTTGACAGACACTTTCAGCTGTTTGATTTGGTGCAAGGAGGTCCGATCACCAAAAGTAAAATCAGTAAAAATGGTTAAAAACGGAAAACCATCACTTGTAAAATTGTGAGATCGGGCTGAGAATTAAAAGAAAAGATTAGTTTGAATTTTGTTTTTTCATTCAAAGCTTTACTATAGGAAAATCTCGAATCGTCAGGGTCATCAAAGGCCAGTTCGAAAGAGACGGGCACTTCACTGGCAACTTCCTTTCCTGAATAGCAGTACAAGGTAAAGTTGACCCATTCCTGGTCATTGCAAACCCGTACAAATTGGAGTGCCATCTGAAACTGTAGATTGTGACCACCTTCATCCACTGCAAACTTGGGCGACGTGATCTCCTTCCAGTTGCTTTTGCCTGTTGCTGACTGCTCGGGTAAACCCGGAAACGGGCCAACTGTCCAGTCGTGTTTGACGGTAAATGTGGTCACTTTGTTGTCTGGCCAGCGTTTGCTGAGCTTTTCACTGGGATTGCTTGCCATCAAGAAATGCTGGAAAGTTGATCAAAAGTTGGTAAAGCTGACAACTGAAACACTTTGACACCGCACACAACACAAGTGCATAAAATGGCAACGTGTGCTTGTACCGCTTTCTTTTGAGTAGTGCTATACAGTGCATTGTTATTTGACCAAATGATTTAGAACTTTACAAAAAAAGAAACAAAATTTTAATTTGTGGTGAACAGAAGTTGATAAAAAAATTAAAACCAACCACTTATAGTTGTTGTAAAAAAATAACGTCAGTAAATTGTAGTCAAATAGAATAAGAAAAAAGTAAAAAAGAAAGTGAGAAAGAAAGAAAGAGATGTTCAAAGTATTATCACTCTTCTATCTCAACCATCTCGATGTTACTGGCAACGGCTCGAGTTACTTCAACCAGTAGGTCACCGTTTCCGCTCTTGCAGAACGCCTCCCAAGCATCGGTTTCCGCCACTAAAGGAAAATGGGCAGCTATGAACTTCAAAGAGCTCTCTCTGAGGGCGGCGGCATTGTAGGTGTCGGCATACCGAAAGCTGTGGACTGCATTCCCCACCGAGAGGAACGTCGACTGGACCAGCTCGCAATCCTGCTTCAACTCGCTTACCTGATACTGTTTTGTTTTGGTATTTGGTAAACAGTTATTTGTAAAACAAAGCAGCAAAATATAGAGGAGCATGAAACATTTTGGGTTAAGTCAAAACGGTAAAGAACAACAACATCACGATGGTTTACCAACCTTGTCGGCGAGAATCAGCAGCTCGGGCGTTAGGCGACCGACCTTAAGTCTTTCTCCGGTGTAGAGGAACTGCAGCAAGTCCTTGAAGACCTGGGGGCGAACACCGCGGATCACCACTTTGCCCTCTCTAGCCTCTTTGGTGTCCTCGTGGCGAAACATGGCCGCAAAGACGGGCGAGCGGCCGGCAAGGAGCGCCTTGTGGACGGGAATCGGTTCGTCGCCCACCACGACGGTAAAGTCGCTCAGAGTACCACTTTTCAACAACGCCATTTGAGTGAGGTAAAATTCAGTTGCCTTGGTGTAGCCTCCGGCAAGCTGCAAAAGGGAGGGGGGGGGCAATGCAAATGGATTATGATTAGAGAAAAGAAGCTAGCACACAGCAAGTCTACTCATACGTTGAGAGAAACTTCCAGCTGCTCCATTTGGTTCAAAGTGGTCCGATTGCCAAAGCGAAAGTCATCAAGAGTAGTTAAATACGAAAAACGTTCATCATTACCATTAAAAGTGTGAGCATTGAGACCTAAATTACAAAAAAAACATTAACTTTTACTTCTTATTTATCTAAAATGTAAAACTCAATCCATACCATAAGGTCGAGATACAGAGCCGAGATAAAAGTTTAGTGCAAAGAGGACCGTTACTTCACTGACGATTTCTTCTCCCTGGTAGCAGTGCAAACCAAAGCGGACTACCTCTTGCTGATTGTTTGCTTCCGCTTCTTTGCTGCAAAACTGGAGCGTCATCTGAAGCTGAAGATCGTGACCAGGAAAGGAGATCTTGGGCGACAGTATTTTCTCTTGGTTACTTTTGCTTGAAGACTGGTCTAAAGTCGGAAACGGGCCAACTGTCCAGGAGTAAGCAGTTTTGAAATGGGTCACCGTGCGGTGTGACCAGCGCTTTAAGGTCCAGTCACTTGAATCGCTTCGTTCCATCGAAAAGATGCCCAATGCCAATCGAGTTGGGGAAGAAAAAAACAAGAAGAAAGAAAGATGATAAAACCAAGAATAAAGACTGCTGATGTTTTGCTGAGTAAACAAACACTCCACCAAAATTACGTCCTTTAGGACTGACCCTCAAGAGAGGCGGACATTTCATCGCGTAACCATTTCATCGCAGCCATATATCATTGCGAGCCTGTTCATTGCAACTATAACGTTAATTAAAGTAGTTTAGCAGGTGATCGGAAGGCCTAACGGCCCTCTCTTCTTGCTACAGCTAAAACTCACACTACGTCAACATTCGCAACTACGTCACGACAGTAGCGCCACCATTCACAGCAGTAAGCGTTTTTGCGGCAAGTTTGTGCAAAACGCCAAAAGACGCTGCACCAATTTTTGACGTAGTGTGAGTTTTAGCTGTAAATGGCATGCAATAAAATGATTTAACATAAAATGACCTAGAATCGACCCCAAAGCTGTTGATCAGTTTTAAAAGAAAAGAATACTTCTCAGTGGCCGCTAGGCAAACTGCCTGCGCATGCATTCCCCCACAGTGCTCGGCACAAAAATAGGCAATTGTCAACATCCGAGGGTTTTCCGAGCAAATCAAACAATGCTCAAAGAAATGATCAAAAGATGCAGTAGTCAAAAAGTTAAAATTTAGAGTTGTTTTACTGATTAAAAAGGCATAAGGCGCTACATTGTCTGGCGCGATACAAAATGAGCCATTGTCAGCGTCTGCCGGATGATTGTTTGAACGAATTTGCACCCACCCGTTTGTTGCATGATGATCAAATTGGACCAAAATAATAAAATGATTAGGCGATCAAGCAGTAATAAAATTAAAAGCAACCACATTTAGTTGATGCAAATATTAATAATAAAAATGTTCGAGGAGTAAAATGAGCAAGAGAAGGTGAAAGAAAGAAAGAGAGAGAGAGAGAGAGAGAGAGAGAGAGAGAGAGAGAAAGTTCAACTCAATCGAATCTTTTTCTTTGCATTTTCTCCTTGTTCTTGCATGTTCTTGGCTATACCGCAAGTAGCCTCAAAAATCAGGTCTTTGCTCTTGCACAACTCCTTCCAACCATTGGTTTTTGTCACTTCAAAGTAATGATCGGCCATAAACTTCAGGCAGCTATTCTTAAGTTCGGGGGCGTTGTGCATGCAAGCAACCTCAAAACGGCCAGCGACAGAAAGCACCACGAGGCTCGTGGACAGGTGCTGCTCGCAGTGTTGCTTCAGCTCCTCAATCAGGTACTGTTTTTGGGAGGATTAAACGCAGTGGAAATAGTATAAAAAATAGAATGCAAAAGGCAAACAACAACATTATTTACCTTGTTAGCAAGTTTCAATAGCTCGGTGGTCAGGCAGCTTTGTTTGGGTTTGACGCCGGTGTATAAGAACTGAAGCAGGTCCTTGACAACCTCAGCGCTAAAATCGGGGATCACCACCCTCTTCTCTTTAACCTCCTTGGTGCCTTCGTGGCTGAACATGCCCGCAAAAACGGGCGAACCAGCAGCGAGGAGAACCTTGTGAACGCGAATACTTTCGCTGCCGACCACGACGGTAAAGTCGCTCAAACTACCATTTTTTAGAAGTTCCATTTGTCTGAGCAAAAAGTTAGTCGGTTTGATGTAGGCGCCGTCAAACTGCAAAGGGAGATAGCAAAAGAAAACGTTTACTTAATAAAAAGTGAAATCAATCCAGACAGTAAATCATACTTTTAACAAGACTTTCATTTCATTGATTAGGTACAAAGAGTTCCGATTAAGAAAAAGTAAGTCTTTAAGAATGGTTCGATACGGAAGACCACCTTCTTTAAAATCGAAAAATAAAGGACCTAAGTTAAAAAAAATTAACATTATTTATTTTTTATTAAACTCTTAAATAACACGACTTTTACCATATGTCCCAGAAACGGTAGTGCCATCAAAAATGGTAAGTGAAAATTTGACTGCCACTTCACTGGCGAATTCATTTTTCGGAGCACAGCACAAACTAAAGTGGACTTTCATTGTGTCATCTTCAACCTCCATGCCGGCATATCTAAGCTTCATCTGAAACTTAAGATCGTGGCCTTTAATTTCAAATTCGGGCGACGGCATTTCTTCTTCGCTTTTTTTGCTTGAAAACTGGTCTAGCACCGGAAACTTGCCAATAGTCCAGCTGTGCTCAAACGCCAATCTGGTTATCTTGTCCGTTGACCAGCGCAAGGCAAACTCTTCAATTGGATCACGGGTGCTCACTGTGGAAGTCATTGTTATTAGTCCTGGTCTTTCGCTCATAGTAGGCCGCCGTAGTTGTGCTCGAAGTTGTCGGCCGGAACGTCTAGAGAACGGCAAAGGAAGCGAAGCTGGACAGTTAAGTCGGTCTATTGCGTTGTTCGCTGATTAAGTTGCTGTGTCACGCTGGTGAAGATTTTCACTGTCAAGTGCGGTTATAAAAAGCTAGATGCTAAAATGATGGCGATGTTGTTAAGCAGAAGAAGAAGAAGAAAGGATCAGATCAGTCAATGCTGATAGTGTGAAAGTGTGAAAGTGCCTCACAGCAATGTGACTGACGTTTGACTGACGTTGGAGAGCTCTCGCCTGGGCTGAAGAATGGCTTGAGCGCACATGCTCAGTTTCACCTTCGCCTGACCAGCTCCGCAGTGCCGGCCAGAATTGATCGCCTAGAATCGTCGCTGAGCAGAGAGCCAGGACGAGGAGAGGGAGAAGGATGAGGATGAGGATCCAAGACCGGCGCGACACTGCCGCATCCACTGGACCACCACCACCACTGTGTCGCCCTCTGCCGTCTGGTTTGCCAGTCTTTTCTGCGTGATGGCGATGGCGAATTGAGCCAGAATGTTCAAATGTTAAAAAAAGGTAAATAATGAGCATACTTTTGTTTACTAGTTAAAGGCTTGGAGAGCGGGGGTATTTACAAAATTACAAAGCAAAGAGGGGTGGAAAAAAGAGTGGGAAAGAAGAGAAAAAGGAAAAATTAAAGAGAGAGAGAGAGAGAGAGAGAGAGAGAGAGAGAGAGAGAGAGAGAGAGA
>JAALOO010000078.1_pt1 | contig 76615 bp, 73 predicted proteins | sample 7257641 | NCBI WGS metagenome assembly JAALOO01 (sample SAMN14085613, study PRJNA598686) | mite metagenome | biome: ENVO:01001000; feature: ENVO:01001002; material: ENVO:01001226; isolation source: single female mite from University of Michigan culture on fish food culture... ...
ACGTAACTTCGAACTCTCAAAGCCACGTCGCTAGCGGCCTATGGGCCGCTACTTTGGTCATTTAGAACAAAGACAGAGGATAATGCTGAACTACCTTTGGCAGGCATCAAGCACAGCAAGGCCCAGTACGGCTCTGAGCTGTCCATCAACATCAACACCAACAAGGCGGATATCAAGAACTGGGGCTCGATGGACGTCTCTGACGCCAATGAGGACGAGGTCTCGGTGATGACGCAGTAAGCAGCAGCAAGTGGACCCAGGTATTTTGCCCTCAGTATTTCAATCCATTTCAAACTCTTGTCAGCTTCTGATCTCAGAGAACACGTGCACACAAACACTTACGAATCCACCTAAAACCTAACTAGATCATTTTGTTTCAATTTTGTTGCCGACATTTCCGTTTCAACTTTGACGTTTCACGTTTGCACGCCCATCATCTTCCATTTTCCCAATCCCATTTAAAGACAAAGAGAAAACAAATCAAACCTGTTTGAATCTTCCCTTCCAAACAGCTCCTCCTGTCCTCCTCATCCTCTTGTTGTTGTGAACCGTTGTTGTTGTGGCGCCAGCCAGAATCACCCTGCTTCCTAAAAAAGAGTATTCGAGTTTTGCTTGCTGCAAGGTACAATTTGTTTTTAATTCAATAAAAACTTGATATCATTGAAACTTGTCAATCACAAAAAATACCTTGAATATTTGCTTGCGCAGTTTTGAAGTGGGTGAAAATCAAGCAGATCTGATTTGAAATAACAAAAGTTACGTCTTCTACGAATGACCCACAAAAATAAAAAAATGTTTTCTTTTTTTCTTGAGCGCTTGCTAATGCGCCAATTTTAAGCAGTTTACGTTGACTATTGTTGTTTTTACCTTGATTTCGATTTGTTATCTTCAATTAAAAAAGTTTAAAACAAAGAACGATAAAGGCAAAAGAAATTAGCTTTGTTGACTTCCTCAGAAACTTTCTCCTTTTCAAAAAAGTTTGCAGAAATGTCTGGAATTTTGGATCCGTTTCTTGAAAGTATGAATTTTATTTGTGCTTTTTATCTCAAAACTAACTTTTCTTTCTCTTTCAGGCATACACAACTTACCCTGTAATGTCCGGAGAAACCTAAGTCTAATAACCGACCTTGACCAGAAGGTTCAAAGTAAGTTGTCATGTGTTAAAAACCCAGTCCATTGTCCATTTCTAACTTGTCTAACTCCCAATTTTTCTCTTTCTCTCTCCTAATTATAAAACAACCATTACCAACAGAACTGACCAGGCAGGCTGATGCCATGGTCGACCAGTACCTCGCCCGGGCAGAAACCCTCACGCCGGAGCAGAAACAGGAGGAGATGGAAAAGGTGCACATTTTGTACTCTCAAGCGCAACACCTCTGCGAGGAGAAAATGCAGCTCTCGCAGCAGACGTACAACCTGGTGGACAAACAGATCACTCAGATCGACGACGAGATCGAGAAGGTGAAGGAGAAGCAGGCAAACTCGGACGCGGCCAGCGGCGAAAAGGGCGGCCACGGCAGTGGAGGGGGCGGTGGTGGCCCTAGTGGGAGTGGCGGCAGCAACAAGGACGGCAAACGGGGCCGCAAGAGGACGAAGGCCTTTGACTCGGCCGCCGACGTCATCATCGAGGGCATGTGCCTCAACATGGAGATTGATCCCAGTAAGTGGGTAGAAAGGGGAGGGGGAGGGAGAGCACATTTTTTGTTTACTTGTTTAGGTGTACTTTACGTGTCAAGTTTGTACTACAAACTTTAGCTAGATTTACCTCGTCATGTAGAGCAGCATTTCTACAGTTGACCAGTTAGTAATCTCTTTAGGCCATCTCACACTTGGCGATACTTTTTCGCCATTTGGTTTTGTTTTCCTGATTACTACACTCTTCCACTATCACTTGTTGGAACACCCGGGAGTGTCCACAGTCGACGTTCCATTTAGTAGTAGTAGTAGTAGTAGTGATGATAATGATGATGAAAATAGCCCTTCGAGTTTTAATTGCCCTCAAGCGAGCACTTGCCTCACTCACTAGCACACACTGGACAAAATGTCAGGTGATTTTGCGGGTGGGCTGTGGCCTCCTCGATTGAAACTCTGCGCTGAGATTTGTAGGCGAGAGAGCGAATGAGAAGAGAGAGAGAGAGAAAGTTTTTTCTTTTCATTCACCCATTTGCCTTTTTTCTCCCCCACCACAGACGAGCCTAAATACTGCACATGCCAGCAAGTGTCTTATGGCGAGATGATTGGATGCGACGAGAAGGACTGCGTAAGTGTGCACGGCTGCAATGCAGCAACGGCTTGCCTTTTTCTATTTCCTGTTCTCTCTCTCCCTCTCTCTCTCACAACTTATCAAAACGTGTTCCTCTTTTTTCTCTCTTCCATTTCTCTCCATTTTACACACACACACACACACTCATCCACAGCCATACGAGTGGTTTCACTTTCCCTGCGTCAACCTAAAGTCGAAACCAAAGGGCAAATGGTACTGCGAGCACTGCACGAAGAAACGCAGCAGCAGCAAGTGAATTTCAGCAGTAGAAGAGGAGGAGGAGGAGGAGGAGATGCTTCGGCAGCAGACAGAGGTATTGTTCGCATTTCACCTCACTTTTGTTCTCGGATTCAAGTTCAAATTCGAAGTAATTATTATTCACCAGCAGCACTCGCATGGAAACAGGTAGCGTCAAGAGGAGGAGGCGGAATCGAGCTGCTTGAAGTGATTGCAGCTGAATGATCACTAACTACCACCACCACCACCACCATCAGTATCATTATCACATCAGACACGGCCAAAGCACTCTCACTAATAAGGGGCGAAAAATTAAATAGGCAGCAAAGCTAGTTAGCAGCCGGCTAATCTAATCTAACTAACCAACCTAAACAGCCAGCCAATCATCAGTAGTAGCTCCCACTGTCTAGTGTCAAAGTGTCGAAGTGCCTGCTGATCCGTGTTCGGCAGCAGCAGCAACAGCAGACAGGTAAATCAGCTCCCAGCTGACAGTTAGTGACTGACAAAATTTACAACTTGTTCTAATTGTTATCATTAATTTGCGCCTTTCCACCATTCAGTGCAGCAACACTGGGAGCGATTATTATAATAAAGAGCGAGAAGGAGACCACGCTGTTATGACTATTATTACTTAAAGCGGACAGGACGGCTTGAATCGACAAGCCAGAGAAGGTCTACTTCCCCAGTGAACACGACAACGACCTGCCAGTCTAAGTGCACCCTGATTGTCTTGCTGCTGCTGCTGGTGGTAACCCTTTCAGTGAGTGTGTGAAAACATGGAAGGCACATTCATCGAGACAACGCCGACAAGACACTCAACAGCTTTGTGAGCTTTCAAGCGCCCCCCGCTCCAGTCACCTCACATCACGTCAAATCGAAATAAACTTGTGCACACACTCACACTGGCTCGCAGCAATCTGCACCTGCATCTGATCCATTTTCGATGACAAGCGAGAACGTCGGCGGCGACGACGGCGATGCTACTCCGTTGCCCGACAAAATAGGTTAAAGTGCAGCAGCAACAGCATCTGAAGCATGGGATGCAACGGCGCAACCTGCTCTGCTCTGCTCTTCTCTCTCTCTTGGATGCTCATTGCTGTCCCGTCCACTGGCGTCCATTTTGCTGGCTGTCTTTAACCCGCGGGAGCTAATTGTCCTGCAATAGCAACGGCTGCGGCTGCACCACTGAAAATGCATTCACTTTTGTAGGAAGTCTGATTAACGGTGGCGGCAGCAGCAGCAGACTGTCTCCTCCTTCTGTTTCAAGCGACGATTACCGAAAGAGCTGCTGTTGCTGCTGCTGCTGCTGCTGCCATCGTCGTCAAAGAAGGAGGCAAATGCCCGTGCAAGCCGGCAAGGAGAAGGATGCTGCTGCTGTTTTTCTCCCTTACGGCGAGCGTGTTCTGACAACGCAGAGTTATCCCTCACTCACTCTCTCTCTCTCTCTCTCTTCTCCCCTGTCGATCCATTTAGTCCATCGTCTCTCTCTGACTCGTTTTCATCAATGGCAAAGGAAAACTGCTCGGTAATGAGTGAAGCAGTGAGAGAGCGGAGATGGAGCAATTTGGCGCCGGCAAATGCGTTGTTCCTGTGAGGAGGAGAATACAAGACAAGACAAGTCGCAGCAGCCGCCGCCGCCGCCGCCGTTATTTGCTGTGTGCAAATGCAAAAGTCCGACTCTTTCGGACTTTCGACTCTCACTTTCTCGACATCCTCTGACTCCGTCTGCCTGTCTGCCTGTCTGTCTGTGTTTGCAAAGTCCGGCTCTCTTTTGCCTCCTTGTGACGATGTGACTGAAGACTAATGGCTCTTCCTCTCCTCTTTGCTCTCTGCTCTTTCGCCTTCAGCCCCACCACCGCTGACGATGGATGTCGATGATGATTAGAGATCTGCCGCCGCCGTTGCTGCTGCTGCTGCTGCTGCTGCTGTTGCTTCTGAAGACTGTGTACACAACACAAGACAACACAACCCGAGTCTGAAAAGTAGTCAAAAGAGAGCACAGCTATTTCCCAGCAGCTGCAGCAGCAGCAGCAGTGTAGCAGTGTCTCTCTCTCTTGTGGACTCTGTGGGGACAGACAATCTCTCTCTCTCTCTCTCTTTCCCCACAAATACACACGGCATACCAAATTATGATTGCTGCTGTCACTGCTGCTGCCGTCGCCGACTGCTAACACAGGGGAGAGCAGTGCAAAAAAGTGTTCGAGAGAGGGAGGGAGGACAGAGTGAAGTCAGGAGTCGAACTGAATGCACCGGAGTTCGACCACCTGTTGCTGCTGCTGCTGTTCTTTTTCCTGAGTCCTGACGACGAGTTGAAGGTTTTGGTCTACTACCGTCTACTCTTTTTTTATGAGAGTAGTTGAGTTTTCAGGCCAAACGAGTACTTCTCTTTTCCTTCAGTACCGAGAAATCTTTTTTCCCCACTTCCCCACTTGATCACTTTGGTAAACTGAAGAACAGCAAAAAAACCTTTTCTTTGGTGCAAACACTTCTCTCATTTTCACTTCAACACTTGCTCTCCTTCATTTTCTCCTCCTCCTTTTTTCCTCCTCCTACTGCATTTGATTACCATCATCATCATCATCACCGCCACCGCCACCACCACCGCCACTTCCCAGCGCCCAATTTGGCAACTCCACTTTCTCGTCTGATCCTGATCCTTTCTCCAGCGCCTGAAACTTTTGCGCCGCCCGTCCAGTTCCTATGGAGTAGCCCGCTGCCGTTGCTCCAGTTGTGCACTGCTAGTCTGACAGTCCACCAGTGTGTGTTGGTGGTGAACTCCTGTGGCTTTAATTCGTTTCACCACCTTTGTCATTATCACATCTCTTTCACTACCACCACCAACAAGTACGTTTCCTCCCCTTTCCCTCAACCAATCGTTCTCTTTCATATTTCATCATTTGCGTTGTCTGCCAAGATCAATCAGCTGTTCTACCGAACATGATCAGCAGTGTTTAGCAATCAGCCGTTTTCCTCTTCTCTCTCTCTCCTTTCTCAATCAGCAATTATCAAGATTGCTGATTGACCGGTCAAAGAGCCAGCGACGACTGTCATAGAGTTCACCAGACAGACGAACTTTAGTGTTTGTGCAGCCGGCAGACAACCAGTCAGTCAGACAGACAGACAGACAGTTAGTCAGCTGACAAATTGTCCACATTTCTGCTTCTGCTGCTGCTGCTGATTAGAGGGGGAGTAAAAGACAACCAGCCCGCAAGGAGCGAGCAGATCACTTTATCAGCGGCCGCTAAAGCACACACACAAGCTTTTATTTTATATTTGATTCTTACCACCACGAACACTTCTCTTTTTTGACTTCTTTTCCTTTTTCACCAACTCTACCACCACCACCACCACCTCCTTCTTTTGATCTCCAATCTTCCTCTTTTTTACCACCACCATCAATCCACCAGACATGTCCAGCGGCCATCCGTCCCTGGTGTACCAGGAGTGCCAGCCGGCCTTCTCCATCCTCGACTGGTCGCTGAATCCCTCGCTGAAGTGGATGGAGGCCAACTGGCACTACACCGCCTACGTGAGCATCGTCTACATGGTGCTGATCTACTCGCTGCAGCAGCTGATGCGCACGCGGACGCCCTTCAAGCTGCGCCGGACGCTGACGCTGTGGAACGTCGGCCTGACCGTCTTCAGCGCCGCCGGCAGCTACCACATGCTGGGGGAGATGTACGAGTCGCTGGTGCTGCGCGGCCTCGACCACTCCGTCTGCGTCGCCTGCACCAACGGCCGCGCCCAGTACTGGATGTGGCTCTTTGCACTGTCGAAGATCTTCGAACTCGGTGACACGGTCTTCATTGTGCTGCGCAAGCAGCGGCTCATCTTCCTCCACTGGTTCCACCACATTCTCGCTTTGGTCAGTACTCTTTTTGAGAGTTTTCCAAGTTCTGTCGTTTGCTAACCATTTTGTTGTTCTCCCTTCTAGGTGTACACCTGGTACAGCTTCGGACAGAACATCAGCCTCGGTCGGTGGTTCGTCACCATGAACTACTGCGTCCACTCGATCATGTACGGGTACTACGCCTTTCGGGCGCTGCAGGTGTCCGTGCCGCGACCCATCGCCATGGTGGTCACCTCGCTGCAGATCGTCCAGATGGTCTTTGGCTTCTACGTCAGCTCGTACGCCTTTGCGGTGAAGCTCACCGGCGGCTACTGCGACATTCCCATGAAGACGGCCACCTTTGGCTTTCTGGTGTACGTCACCTTCTTCTGTCTCTTTGCCAACCTCTTCATCGACAACTACGGCCTGAGGAAGCTGCTGGTCGGCGGAGGAAGAAATAAAGGAGGAGGAGGTAAGGAGGAAGTAGTGGGCAAGTGTGTCAATGGCAACGGTGTTGAGAAGACGACGATGAGGAACGCTGATGGAGAGGAATCAAAGTCGACAACAACGACGACGACATCAACGACGACAAAAAAGGATTTGTAGTGCGTACTTTGAAGAACGCAACTGATGATCAAGAAGCGACCTACCTTCCACTACTACTCCACTACTATTTGGAATACTCAAACTGCAGTTATCACACTAGACTACCTTCATTATCATCATCATCATCACGCTCATCGTCATTACTCGACATCCTTCCTCATCAGCATCCTCATCCTCATTTTCTTCGAATCGACTCAACTCAACTCACCACTTAAACTAACACACTCTATTCACTCTTCCTTGAGAAAGAGGACTTTTCCTACCTACCTACCTTCCTACCTATTTATTATCTTCTCTTTTCTGCTGATGCTGCTGCTGCTGATTTTGCCGATGATTTGTTCTCGTTCTACTCTAGTTTTCACTTGTTGTTTCGGGTTGTTGTTGTTGAACTTGTTGAGTTTTTCGACCTTTTCAGCTGTGGTAGCATCTGCAGCTGCTGCAAGGATTCTCGGACAGATTAGATCATCATATGACACACACACACACACACTCAATGGCATTTGCCTGTGAGACGATAATAAAATTAACTAAAAGTAAAAAGTAACAATTTCGGTAACAAAAGTGGTTGTAGAATTGGGTAAGGTTAGCGATAAATAGAGTTACCAATCAAAAAGAAATGTACCTTTTGCTGATTGAATTTAAATCTATCCACGAATTTTTACAGTGTGGTAACGCCACCTGTGAGAACAAATAAAAACTCTTCACTCTGGTGACAGCTTTCGTGTTTTCATTTTTGTTGGTTGTGTGCTTTTGTGCTTTCGTGTACTTTTTTTCAGGTTACCAGAGCTCTGGTGTGAAGCCCACCACCAAAAGATGATGATGATGATTGCCAACAGATGCTAACCAGAATAACGTTGGTTCTGCCCAACTAGCCTTACCTTGCGTTCACATTCACTGAAGAGGCCTTTGAAGCACCCACCGCCACTCGTCAGCAGAAAGAGCACATCAACCATGGACCAGTTGACTTCACTAAACAAACTGGACATCTTCACCAAGATTGACCCGAGCTTTACGCGCACCTCCTCTGCCGGCGGCACTGGTAAAATAAAAGCTTCACCGCATACGTATACGGTTTTCACAAAACCTTTCTTTTACCCCACAATTCTAGTCTCCCTGCTCACCTACATTCTCATCGTCCTGCTCCTTTTTGGTGAGATTGCCAATTACCTCAACCCAGAAATTGAGTACCACTACTCGGTGGACACGGAGTTTGACAAGTGAGCGATGCATCGATCTGAAAAAGCACTTCATTAACCATTTTACTCCGAGCAGACTTCTGGACATCAACGTGGACATCACTGTGGCGACGCCATGCTCCAGTAAGCCTGATTGATCTGAAAAAGAGGACAGTTTGATCATTTTTATCTTTTCTCCATCAGACATTGGCGCCGATGTGATGGACGCAACGAACAAGCAAAGCCTCTACACCTACGGCCGACTGGAGGAGACGGAGGTGAACTTTGGCCTGAACGAGGAGCAGCAACGCCGCTGGGACCGTCTGCGCTCTTACAACGCCTTCCTCCGTGCCGAGCACCACAACGTCCACACGATGCTCTGGAAGCCCGGCTACCTGCAGACCGTCTACGGTGCTGTTGAGGGACAGAAAGGCCCTCACCACCATCACCACGACCTGACTTCAGTGCACCTCTTTCCCGACATGGACTCGAACGGTGGTAGTGGCGGCAGCGATTCGTGCCGCTTCTCGGGCACCATTTCCGTGAACAAGGTTGCGGGCAACCTGCACATCTCTGCGGGCAAGTACCTTCCGCTGCCCATTGGCCACGCACACGTCTCGCTGCTTGGCGGTGGAGGTAAGTTCACTGTTGTTGTTGTTGTTGTCATTGCCATTTCGAAATTGGTTAACGTTCTTCTCCTTCTTTCCTCTTCTCTTCAGCCGTCAACTACTCGCACCGCATCGAGCGGCTCTCCTTCGGCGACGACCTGCAGCTGCTGCGGCTGAGTCCGCTGGACGGCGTGGAGAAGGTGACCAGCTCGCCCAACGCCCTCTACCAGTACTACCTGAAGGTGGTGCGCACTGAGGTGCACACCGCCGCCCACCACCCGCCCGGCGCCCGCCTCTACCAGTACTCGGTGACGGAGCGGTCGCTGGTGGTGGACCACGATGCGGGCGCCCACGGCGTGCCCGGCATCTACTTCAAGTACGAAATTGACGGCCTCAAGGTGGAGGTGAGGGAGGAAGGCGGTGAGGCGGCCACCTTCTGGCAGTTCGCCGTCCGCCTGTGCGCCATCCTCGGCGGCGTGCTCGCCATCAGCGGCCTGCTCAATCAGATTGCCACTGCCGTGGGAGATGTTGTCACCGGGCGGTACATTGGCCAGATTAACTTTGTCGACTGAGGTGACTGGTGGTGACTGGTGTAAAGAAAGCAATAAAGAGATCAGAGTGTTTCTCGTCATTCTTTGAGAGAGCTGGTTTAATTTGGTGTGTGTGTGTGCCTGTGCGAGGTCAGCTGCTTGCATTGCTTGCATTCACGTGTTCATTCATTCTTCTTCATTTTCTACTTGAGAAGCATCGGCGCGGCCACTGCGGCCGCCTTCTCCTCGCCGACCAGGTTCTTGACAATGGCCAGGCTGAACTCCAGAGCCGTTCCCGGAGCACGGCTGGTGATCAGCTGACGGTCGACGACGACTCGCTCCTCCGAGTAATTGTACTTGCCACCCTCTTTCAGCTTATCAGCAACTGAAGGATGAGAGGTGACAGTCTTGCCGAGACCGACGCCGTGAGCAGGAAGAGCGCTAGGCGAGGCGCAGATAATGGCGATCAGCTTGCCGGCCGCCTCAAAGCGCTTCAGCAGGCTGCCGACTTCGGCGCTCTAGAAGAGGGAAGGTTAAAGATAAAGTATTAGTAAAAGAAAGTAAGGATGAAGACAGGTTACCTCAGAGAAGGCCTTCGCCGCGCCGAGGCCGCCAGGCAATACGACCGCATCAAAAGCGTCGGTAGTGGACTTGAGATCGGCAAGGCTACGCTCCGGAGTGATGACAACCGATCGGCTGCTTTTAACAGGCGAGGCGGAGTTAACTCCAGCAATTGTCACATCGATCTAAGGATGGAAAAGTGTGTTTTAATGATTAACATTGAAAATTGTAACGCAAACAACAACAGCAACTTACCTCGGCTCGACGAAGGACACTCACTGCGCTGCAGAACTCTATCTCTTCCATGCCATCGACGGCGAGAATGAGAGCCTTCTTTTGAGGTGTCTGCGAGGCCATGTTCTTCGCGAATCTGGTGTGGGTAGTAGTGAAGGTAAACGTGGGGCAAAGAAGCTGCTTGGAGGTGGATTGCAGAAGCCGACAAAGTCTCTTCACCATAGTGACCTTTTTTCACTGCACCGAAAGTCGCGTCGTGTTGTGATTGGCAGTGCGCCGAGTGGACGCCGGGCGGCACTGCAATCGCCAACAAAAAAATCAGTTCTTATCAGCAGATCTTTTGTTTAGGGCCTGGTAAAGAATGGGACATCGAAAGAATCGGCTGGCTTTATTCGCAGAAGAGCGGAAAGAATCCGGTGGAGAAGGTAAGAGACGAAGCGGTACAGAATGAGTGTACAATTTGTTAAAAAATTGATATGGTTCTAAATTCTGCAGCTTCAAGTCTCATGACAGGACAATGGTGGAAGCTTCGGTGGTGGTGGCGGCCGTGGTTATCACCAACTTTCCACCTTCAACATTACCACCCACAAGAGACGCGTGCATCTCCACCACCTCCTCCCTATCCAGCCCATTGTTTTCCGGCGGGCCATGATCGAGAGAGGCCGTGGCAGAGAGCGGGCTGGGCGGACTGATGTGCGTGTAGTTGGTGGTGTTCTCCGGCTCCTGCTGGTGGATCAGGTACCCTCCTCCTCCTCTACTGAAGCTCTGGGCACTGAGGCAGCTGCTTCTACAACCACCTCCACCACCCCCTCCTCCTCTTCCTCTATTGCTTCGATTGGCTCCACCAACCGCCGACAAGCTTGCACCCTTTCTGCCGCCCTTCAAGACGTCGATGTTACCAGAACCACCGCCACCACCACAACTTCTCCTCCCTCCTCCTCCTCCTCCATTACCACCACCGCCACCATTTCGACTGCCCCGGGTCGACCAGGGCGAGAGAGGATTGGCGCTGCAGAGCATCCCCAGCCAGCGGCGAAAGTGCGCCCGGAAGTTCATCGTATAGCTGCCGTAGACGAGCGGATTGACGCAGGAGTTGCTGACGGCGAACATGAAGAGCGCGTCCTTCAGGTCCTTCTGCATGTCCTCCACCTTCTGCTTGTAGAAGTGAAAGAGCAGGACGATGGACGCGTACGGCGTCCAGCAGAAGACAAAGGCTGTACAGTGGGTGGGAAGTAATGAAAATGGAAAAATAGAACTTCAAACCCAAAGATAGAAATCATCGATCCACCGTACCGAGAACGATGATTATGGTCATGCGAAGCGTCCTAATGCGCGCCTTCTCAATCTGCGCAATGTCTGACCGCCGCAAGTGGAATTTGTTGTGATTGCTCTTGCTGCCACTCCCGTGATTGCCACTGCCCGAAGATACATAGGAGTTGTTTCGCCCTCGAGGACGACCACTACCGCTACCTCCTCCTCCTCCTCCTTCACCGGTGGTACTGCCACCGCCGTCCGACTCGGTTCGGTGGATCAGGTGACGACTGCTTTGCATGTCTGGAGAAGTATCAAGATAGAATCATGAAGATTATTAGTTGACTGGAAAAAAATGTTGCCTACCCTCGGTGGACTCCTTGGAGCGGCGGTAGATCTCCCAGAGGATGCGCGCATAGCAGCAGATGATGATGATCAGAGGAATGAGGTAGAGGGCGGCGATGCCGAAGGTGCTGTAGAAGATCTCCTGCCACTCGGTCAGCGAGTTGTAGGAGACGCACTGCACAAAGTCTGTGTGAATGATGAACAGTGAAAAGGGAGTTAGCATGAAGATTCTGGATAGCTAAGAAATTTTCTCTAAATTTCCGCTTTGTGTTGTCCACCCACCTGGAAAGAGCGGATGCGAGGCGGTGTGAAAGACGATGGTCTGCGGGACGCTGCAGACGATGCTCGTCAGCCAGGCAAAGGTCAGCATGATCTTGCTGCGGCGGTGGGCGTCGTTCACCTTCAGCGGGTGGATGACGGCAAAGTAGCTGATGTGGTTGTGGTGAGGGTGATTGATAGTGAGCGAGGGCAAAAATGGTCAAAGATAACAAAGTGATCAAGCCCTCTATTCCTCCTCCTTTTTTTCTTACCGATCCAGTGAGACGCAGACGAGGATCATGCTGGAGAGATACGGACCAAAGGCTCTGGGTGAGAAGAGCAATTACGTTAATTAGAGAGCAATGAAATAGAAAAAGAAAAAACGACGATGATCATTAATTCTCGAAAAACGACGCAAATCGGGGGGATAGTGAATGGCCCAATACTAAGACGACCGTTTGAAGAAACTTAAAGCTGTTAGCAAAAAAAGTAAAGAGAAGGGGAAAGTGGAGGCTAAAATAGAAGAAGAAGAATAGTGTCCAACGTTTTCACTTTTTCACTAGACTTTTTCGCTGACGCGTTTCGAATTTGCGCTGGAGAGAATTCGCTGGGGAGTTCCCTAGGTGGCGCTTGGGCAATCTCAGCTTTGATGTTCCTCCTCCTCCTCCTCATCTTCTTCTTCATCTACTTTATATTAATTAGTGCCCCTTTCTGCGCCACTAATGAAGGCAGTGATTTGCGACAGTGGCATTACTACTGAAGATCAATGTTACTGGCCAAGGATTAGGCGACGACTTGAATGAACAGCAGAGAAGAACTCAAATTCCTGCGAATCATTAGTTGGACGGCCGTCAGATTGAGAATCATCTGGGGACACTCGCTCGCTCGCTTGCTCGCTCGCTTGACTTGTGTTTGTCCTTTCAAATTAGACATCAAAAAGAAATGGCCGACTTGAGCACTCCTCCTTCTCCTGCTTTGGTCACCAATGTCACTCAAAGTTCTTGTTGTTGCCGCCGTTGTAGACCAGTCAAAGATGGGCGATTTGCAGTAGCTCAAAATAGAACCAAAGATTTAATTTGGTTTTCTCACCTGAATGCCTGCAGTACGCGGCACATCAGATCACCGGCCAGCCACTGGTTGGTGATTCGCCAGCCAATCTCCATCGGGATCATAATGTAAGTGACGATCAGATCGGCTAAGAGAGGACAAATAAAATACAGTTAGCTTGAGCCGCAAGATTCCGCCAGAGGTAAACAAAACACAGCATCAAAAACAGCAGATTAAACAGGCAAACCTATGGTCAGATTGAGTATGAGCAGATTGATGCGAAGCTTGCGATTGCGATTCTTCACCAGCGAAATGAAGACGGTGGTGTTGCCGATGGCGCTGATGACGAAGAGGACGCTGTAGATGGAGACCACCACCTTGGAGCTCATGTACAGCTCAGAGGTGAGCTCGTCGATGGAGGTGGTCATGTTGTGGTGCTGGAGATGGTGCTGATGATGGTGATTGCTGCTGTTGATCATGTTGGAGTTTGGTGCTGAAGATGAAGAGATTGATGACGAATATGATGATGACGGCGGTTGTTGTTGTTCTTGTGGTAGTTGAAGAAGTGATAACCTAAACTGTGTGTCGTTCCCCGACGAGAAGGGAACCAATTGGAGGATCTCCATATTGCTGGTTCTGCTAGTTGACACCAGCACTTGCTGCAGTCATCAGTTGTTGTTGACAGATTATGACTGCTTCGAACTTGATCGGTGGCTACCACTACCGCCGCCGCCGCCTCCGCCGCCGCCGACGCTGGTGAAAAGTTTTGATGACCTGCTAGGCACCACAACCACCAGGAGCACCGCCAACAACTATCTAGCTTCCCGAGACCCAAAAGAGTGAATGAGAGAACTTTTGGAACGCGAAAAAGAGAGGATAGCATTTAGAAATGAGAGAGAAAGCTGCTTCTATGTAGCGGCTGCTCAGACCGGAGAGATCTTATTCTCAAAGCGCGAATATTCAGTGAAGATTGCTGTGTGTTCAACTGTGACTACTGAAAAGTGTGTGATTTGCTATACAGTTTCGATGCTGCTGTACAGTGCTCGAGTGCTGTACCACTGTACAGTTTTTCCTTGCCAGCTCTGCGCATTGCTCAACACCTCAGTTCCTGAAACTCTCTCTGATTCTTTTTCTTTTTTTGCTGTGTGCGCGCTCGTACTTCGATCATTGTTGCAAGTGCAAGTCCAAAGCTAACATTTATTTTCCGGTCCGTTTTTACTGTTTTTACTGCAAAACAGCAGCTCAGCAGGTATCATCAACCAACGTCCGTGTTTTTATTTATTATCATTATTATATTAATTGCAGGCTCGCTTACATTAGGAAAACAAGACCAAAGGGATGAGAGGAGAAGGAGGAGGAGAAGGAAGAGGATTGGAGATATAGTAGTAATGATATAATAAACATATAATAATAATAATAGTGGTAAGAAGAGAAAAGAAGATACAAAAGAAAGAAAGAAAGAAAGAAAACAATGCAGCGCAACCAAAATGAGTTTGTATGAGAATGAGAAAGAGAGAGAGACAGAAAGGAAAAGGAAAAGAAAGATTTTGTACATGAGGAGAATTCAAAAGCGAACTCAAAAGTGAAGAGAGAAAGAGTAAAATTTCAGTAACAATCTTATAAAATCGAAAGTAGTAAAAAATAATCAGAAAATGCACGCATGTAGTAACAAAGAGCGAGATGTCGTCAACAAGTGAGATAGCGAAAAAGAAGGAGGAGGAAGAGGAGGTGTGTCAGTGGGTGAGGTGGTGGTGAAGATGGAGGAGGTGACAAAATGTGTTCATGTATGTGTGTATATCGTATAAATATAATGTATAGAAGAGAAAATGCAAAGAGAGAAAGAGTGTGTGTGGGGTGTAAGGTTTTTGCTTGTTTGTACAGTGAAAATCGCAGAAAATCGTCGAAAAGGTGAAAAAGGTGATGCTGAGGTAAGTGGGAAGAGAAGGTGAAGAGTGAAGAGCAAAACAACCGTAGAGAGAAGGAGGAGGTTTGGGAAGGTTCAGCGTCATTCTCGAAATCGTCATTATCAGAATCATCGTTATCGTTATCAGGAAGAGGAGGAGGAAGGAGGAGGGAGAGAGCAGCGCAAGAAAGAGACAGAAAGGATTGTATGGTCAAATTTAAGGTGATAGAGAGATAGAAAACAAAAACAAAACATTTGCAAAACAGCAACAAAACCGGTAAATCAATGTTCCGCATGTTGAGGCTGGGGACAGGCTGAAAGAGGAGAAGGAGTAGGAAAAAGGAAGATAACTTGATGGTGCTGAGTGTTGGTTGAGTCAAAGAGAGAAGAGGGTGAATTTGCACGGGTGCAGAAATTTGATAAAAAGAATCAGGTTGAAAGCAAACATTGGAGTTTCAGAGGAGAAGGAGAAGGGTTTTCACACCGGCAGAGGAAATAATGTGTTTGGGGGGAAGGAGGTGGTAAGTGAAGAAGGCAGACGACGGAAACGAGAATGGTGAGGAAATGAGAATGCTGGTGATGGTAGTGATGATGAGGGCGCCGATGAGGGAGCAGTGAAAGTTCAGGAGCAGGATATATCTTTGAAAGAGGTTGTCAAGCGCATCAGAGAAAATGAAACACATGCGAGGCAAGGAAAGAGGAGTGGGAGGAGAATAGAGAGTTTGTACTTGAGGTGAAGAAGAAAAGTGTCCAGCCCAACCCTACTCGGTGTTCGAGTCAATGTCGGGGAGAATGGGCAGGTTGTCGAGGTCAAAGGAGTCAAAGGTGCCCGGGCGAATGTCGTCACTGGCCGAGCAGAAGATGTCCGAGTCGAAGGAGGTGTTGTTGATGTTGATCATCGAGTTGCTCAGGTCCTTCACGAAGTCCGTCGTGCTGGCGGTCAGCTCGTCCAGGTTCGGTCCTGAGAGGGTAAAAATGGTATTGATCTTTTAGCTACCAAGAAAAGTTCATTCGAAGCTGACTGCCTTACCGGTGAGAATAATGTCAGGAATACTGGAGGGCGTCTGCGGCGTCGTACAGTGGCTGGAGTGGCTGCTCGTCAGCTGCTGCTGACTGCTCGTATTGTACAGGCCACTGTTGTTGTTGTTGTTGCTATTACCACCAGCTCCCGCCGTGGTCATCTGCGCCAGCTGGCTGCTGGTAAAGTAGAGGCCACTGCTCTCACTGGTGAAGGCGACGTTGATTGACTGATGGTGCTGCTGCTGATGATGCTGCTGTTGTTGTTGATGCTGCTGTTGTTGATAGTGGTCTCCATTGGAAAGGTGGTGAAGGTGGTGCTGCTGCTGTTGTTGTTGTTGGTCACCCCCTCCACCGCCTGGATTTGTGTATTGCTGCTGTTGTTGAGAGGAAGAGGAGGAAGTGGAGACGGTAGAGTTCAACGTCGAGTCCAGGTAGAAGGCGTTCGGTATCTGGCCGAGGGAGAGGTCAGAAGAGGTGCAGGACATCTGATGAGCGGAGAAAAGGATATGATAGTGGTTAGATATTGAATAAAATGGTATTAGGCATTATATTCAAACGAACCATGTACGACGTCTGACTGGAGCCGCCGCCGCCCTCCGAGTCGCTGGTCATGCGAAACTGCTCCAGCTGGTGCTGCAGAATGTTCGCCTGCTGCTGCTGGTGCTGGTGGCTCGAGTAGCTGTTGTAGCTGTTCGGAGAGTTGCCATTCATCCCAAACTGCTGGCTCATCTGCTGCTGTTGCTGCTGACCATTGTTCCCTAGATTACCACCACCTCCTCCATTGGTATGAATGGGCAGCTCTGGTGAGTTGGAAGGCGAGATGTTCTGCGAGGCGGGCGAAGTGGGCGCCGAACAAGAGTCAGTTGTGGGCGTGGTGCTGCGATGCATGCCCATGGAGAACTAAAAGTAAAAGTTTTAAGTTAGCCATTTTTTTGTTGAAAATTTGCTAAAAAAAGGCACTTACACTTTGAAATGATTGCGAATTGGTAAAGTGAAATTGTGGCTGTTGTTGTTGTTGCTGCTGCTGACCACCAAAGGGCGAATTGGGCAGCAGCTGATCAGAGGGACTGCTCACATTCTGCTGGACATGATTGCCACTGCCGTACGACTGCTGTCCATTGCTGTTCGGACTGTTGCTGTTGCTGTTCAGCGACAGTGCACTCGTGTCCAGTGCGAGGCCCTAGGGGAAAAGAAAGAGAGAGAGAGAGAGAATAGAAAGTTAGATAAAAGAGATCATTTGTTAATGAGCCAAGTAAAGTAAAGCTTGAAGATTTGGGATTAAAGATATTAAAGAAGAGGAAAAGCTATTCAAAACTTTAAGAATGGGTTAGTTAGCAAAACGGATTTAGAACAAGATGGAAAAAACTTAAAGTTAGAAAATTGATAAAGAAGACAGCGAAAGCGGATAGGATAGATCACAGATGATGTTAGTTGAGAAAAACAAAACTTTTCCACAGTTGTGTTACCTCGACTGTAATCCTCGGCGGACTCTTAAATCTACCACTGCTGCTGCTGTTGCTGCCACTGTACTGCGGACTATGACCACTGCTGTTCGGATGCGGCTGATCAGGGGCAAAAGCAACACTATAACCGGGGGATGAGCCACCACCTCTCGCAGAGGAGGAGGAGGCGGCCATGGAATGCGGAGGCGTGTGCTGCGGGGTATGCTGCGGAGTGTGCTGAGGGGTGTGGTGCAGTGACCCGGTCCCGGGGTGGTGGTGGTGGTGAGCTTGGGGGTGATGGGGTGACGGCGAAGAGGAGGGGGAGGGGTGAAAGGGAGAGGGAGGGGCACCTCGTTGCGGAGAGCTATTTCGACTACTACGACCACCCACCCCATGACTATTGCCACCGACGCCGGTGCCAATGACCAGATTGTTGACATTGTGGTGCGCCCGACGACGGGTGGCCGTCGGCGAGGGTGACGGCCCCGGGGAGGCCTGCCGCCGTGGTGAAGACGTTCCTCCCGGACTGCCAGCCTGTCCGCCGCCGCCTCCATCTTGTCCACTGTAGCTGCCCATCATGTTGCAGGGCGGCGGCGGCGAGAGGTTTGAGTTGGCGGACGAGCCGCCCGGTGAGAAGGGCGAGTCCGGTCCGTTGGAGAACGGCGAATTGGGCCCGCCGCTGGACTGCTGCTGCTGCTGCTGCTGCTGCATCATCTGCTGGTGGTGGTGAAGAATGCCGCCGTTCATGTCACCACCACCTCCTCCCATCCCACTGCCATCAATGGCGTGCAGCGGCACGGGAAAGTGCGACAGATTGGTCAGATCAGGCAGCGAGCCGGTATTCGAGGAGATGGGCGTCGAGTTGTGCAGCAGGTGGTGATTGTGATTGCTCATATCACCCCCGCCGGCCGCAGCATTACCCGCCCCCTGGTCGTTCGGATCACTGGGGTAGATGTTGATGCCGGGCACCTCGCAAGAGCGCGGCCTCAGATGGGCATTCTGGCCGTGGTGGTCGGGCAATGAGGCGCTGAGGAGGAGCAGGTCGCCGTTCAGTGATGAGTCCTGAAAGCCGGTGGCCATTGGAGAGTGGGCGTGGCCGTGGTCGATGAGCATTGCCCCGCTGGTGGACCGTCTGGTGGGCGAGCCGCCATTGCTGAAGAGGTCACCACCACCACCACCACCACCACCATTGCCGCCGCCCATCAACTGACTGAATCCGTCCAACGGCTGCTGTTGTTGCTGCTGGAGAAAGTGGTTCTGCTGCTGCTGCAGCTGATTCTGCTGTTGTTGATGAAAGCCGTGATGATTCTGGTGATGAGAGTGGTGGTGATGGAGGTGATGGTTGTGGTGGTGGCTCGGTGAGGCCCCACCAGGCCCTGCTCCTCCTGCTCCTCCCGCCGAGAGGAGGGCACTCTGGTGGAGGGCCGAGTCGGAGGCGGTCCGCCGCCAGTGGCCCTCGGGCGGCGGTGGACTGAGATATGCTGCGCTGGTGTGGTGGCTCGACGAGTACGGCGACTGAGATCGCTTCTGGTGACTGAGGCCGCCGCCGCCGCCCCCAGAGAAGCTGGCCAGCTGTTGGCTGCTGCCGTACTGCGGCCCAGGGCTCGTCGACCCGCCTAGGCCCACCAGGTTCTGGCTACTGCCGTGGTGGTGGTGGTGCTGGTGAGGATGCTGTTGCTGCTGTCCTCCTCCTCGGTGAGGCGACCGAGAGAGGTGCGGACTGGCGTTCCGCTGCGAGGCCCGTCCCGAGGCCGACTCTGCGCGCATCGACCCGCTGCGCTCCAGCAGATTCACCCCGTTCTTCATGTCCTCGAGGTTGTTCAGACAGCTCTGCAGGTCGATGGTGTTGTTCTGCCCGCCGGGGCTTTCACTGCCCATCTGTTGTTGAGGCTGCTGTTGTTGTTGTTGTTGCTGCTGAAGAGGTGACTGCTGGCCAATCTGGTTGACGTTGGGCAGTGAGCCGGCGCGGTTGGCCGCACTGAAGCCGCCTCCGGCCGCCATCGTCGGCGACAGTTGATTGTTGCAGCTGCTGCTGTTCAGGCTGGCATTGGTGGTGCTGGTGCTGCTGTTGCTATTGCTGTTGCCGTCAGGAAAAGGCGAGGATGGCTGCCATTGGAAAGGAAAAAAGAGGGTAAAGGTTAGTTCAAGTGCTAATCTGGGGAAAAAACAGTCCTCCTTCTTCTAATCCACCTCCACCTCCTCCTCCTCCACTGGTCAATGGCATTGCACCGAAGCAGAGTGTTGTCAAAGACACTATGTACTAGACTTGCTCTTTAAACTACCTCTCTCTCTCTCTCTCTCCCTCAACTACCACTGCTGAGAAGCAACCCCAATCACCATCAGCAACGACAGCAGTGGTAGTACACGATTGCTCGCGCCATTTCGCGCCATGCATGTGACACTCAGTGGTGTACAAGGACGGTGGAGCTGTGTGTGTGTGTGTGTGTGTGTGTGTGTGTGTGTGTGTGTGAGCGACTCTGTCTGACTGACTATGTACAAATGCAAATGGCTGCCGCCGTTGATGATGATTATGGTGATGGCGATGGAAATGATGGTGATGAGGCGATAAGACTGATCTCTCTTTCCCTCTCCCTCCAATGGTGGTCGTCGTACAAGCTCACACACTGCTCTTCTGTTCTGTCCCCTCTGAGTATTCCCGCAATTTCGACGTCGTCGCCGCCGTCCTCCCCCTCCTCCTCCTCTTCTTCTTACTCTGTCTGTGTCTTCTTCCCTTCAATAGGAAGTTCGATCGAGAGTGTAGTGTGTCTGAGGCATCGGCCAGTCTTCATTGCTTTCGCCAGTGCGCCAGCCAGTCACAGCCAGCACAGTACACACTACAGCAAGTCACAAGTAAAAGACAGAGACAGTAAAAAGGAAGACAAACCATCAAAACGAAGCAGCAGCAGCAGGACACCAAAAATAACCTGCTCTGACTGATCCTCTCCTCTACGCTACCGCTCAAGTTCGCTCGCTTCCTCGGGGGCAACTGCTGCTGCTGCCGTCGTCGTCGTCGTTCTCTTTCTTGTACGACAGTGTTGTGTACTTAAACATATACACAACACAGACACACACACACTGCCTGTCGTACACTGCCGCACAAATTGTCAAGAGAGCTGAGCAGCAGCAGCAACAACAACAACAAGAAGTCGTAAAATGACAACAAATCACGGATGGAAAGAGAGTGAGAGAGAGCATGTGAGGAGGATGGGATTGAGTAGTGGAGAGCTGGTGGACTGGGGGGGACTTGATGCCTGAAATTGCCACTAAAACTGCTTTACGAGGATTCCAAGAGGAGACACTAAAAAGAGTGTTTGAGCAAGAAGAGTGGAGACAGGCTGGAACTATTGAGGATTGACAAAGAAAACATTCTTAACAAGGAACATCCACTGAAAATCTTAGAAAGGCGACTAAGTTCGAAAACGAACTTTGCTTGCCCTGAAAGCGGGCAACTAATTGAGAACAGAAAGCTAGCGTGTACTTCTTTTTTAGGTGAGGCAGCTCGTAACTTGAAAGACCTAGAAAGACCTGCCTGAAGACCTATCTGTCTGGCCATTCACACTGTTTATTGAGGGGGTAGATTTTGAGCAAACACCAGAAAACACGGTAAGTCTCAATAAATTAGCTGTTTCGACTGACACACACAAATGGTTCCAAGATGGGAAAAAGATGTGTCGTTTAAAAAAGCATAACTCCTGCTGCCTCCGTATTGTAGGCATCACAGCACAGTCAAAGAGAACGGATCCGACACCGCTGATGACAAATGGGCGATCATTAGCGGGGCAACGGCAAAGGCAGGCGGGAGGCTCCCGCTCTCTTCATCCACCACCACCACCACCACCACTGCTCCCCTTTGTTTCTCTTCCTGTCACTGTTTGTTTGTTTGTTTGTTTGTTTGTCTATTTGGTCGGGTGGTTGTGTTTGTTTGCAGTTTATTTGCAGCGGCTCTCCCTCTCACCCTCCAGGACACCACAGGAGGACGTCAGCAGTGGTGATGGTGGTGATGGTGACAGAAGGAGAAGCAGATGTAGAGCAAAAAACTTGGTGGCCAAAAAGCCCAAGAAAAAAGAGATATGGTGGTCATCGACTGGGGGTTAAACTGGTTGGATGGATGTGATGTGATGATAGCCACCACCACCACCACCACCACCACCACCAGGAGGAGAAGATCACACCATCATTATCGTTAGCCATCGTGTGCACACCATTCCATTCCTCCCACGGCCCCACATTAGCGACCGCGCCATCAAGAATTCACCGGTTAAATAAACTTGTACAGCTGCTGCTGCTGCTGCCGTACAGGCCAATGGGCACTTGGCACGACAGTGGCTGCTGATAACAGTATGTGTGTGTGTGTGTTTGCGCTTCATCAACAAAATCATTAGCTAAATACTGAAGAAGGTGAAGCAATAGTGGCGATAGGTAAAGGCGAAAAATTTGCCCTCGCAGTCTCGCGATCCAAGTGGAAGATAAGGAGGAGGAGGAGGAGAAGAAGAAAGAGGTTTGCTGAAGTGTGTGTGTGAAGTACCACTTACCAGCCTCGTTGCGCCCATCACCTCGCGCATAATCTCCTCAAAGGCGGCCGTCTCCTCCGCTTGCTTTTGCGTGTGGAGGGCGATCTTCTCGCTAAACTTCCTAGGGTTCGCCATCTTCCGCTCATAGGCGAGTGGTAGAGGAGGAGGAAGAGGAGGTAATGATAGTGGTGATGAAGATGACGGTGAAACGATGAATAATCAGGAGGAGAGAACAAAGGTGATGTTGAAGAGCGGGAGATAGTCGGGAACGACTTGTTGAAATTTGTTGCGTGAGTCGGTGTCACCAGAGAGCGATAAAGGCAGACTGAGGTGAAGAAATTCAGTTCAGTTCAAAGGTCACAATTCATCCCACAGATTGGAGTACAAGGAAGAGACTCTAGGACAGCTGTAGCTCAAGCCAAAACTCGACTAAAGAAGAAGAAGGAAAACAGTAAAACATCACACGGTGGAGGAACAACGCCAAACAGAGTAGCTAATCAAGCGATAGTGTAGTTGATGAGATGAGATGAAAAATGAGAAAGATGAGGGAGATGATGAGGGTGAGAAGAGAAAGAAAAATGAGGCGATGATGATCTGTGTGCAAACACAGTGTACAAACACAGAGAAAAAGAGTCACTGGAACTGTTCGGGTTCTCTGTCCGTCTGTGTCGGCTGGATCGATCGGTGTTCTGCAGTTCATCAAGTCACCATTAGGCCGTCTCTGTTGTTGTGGCTGCTGCTGCTGCTGTTGATGCTGATCATTACCGTCACCATCGTCATCACCATAATCGTCATCCACCTCATCAGCCTCGAACTGTTCATTATGGATCAGCCCAAACAGGAGGAGAGAGGAAGGAGAGAGAGAGAGGTACGGCACTAGGTGAGTGAGTGAAAATGTGTGAGCAAATTACAGCCAAAAAGAAGAAGAGTGGAAAGTGGAAACACCGCGAGTGAACAAAAAATGGTGGTCGCCAGCAGGAGAACTGTGTGTGTGTCGGTCGGTCGGTCGGTAATTCGAGTTCATGCGACTGAGTGGCTGCTGACTCTGGAGCAGCTTCAGCTTCAGCAGCTTCTCTCTGGCAGCAGTGGGATGACTGAGTTTTTGTTGACTAATATGCAAAACATTCGATATAGCAGGATTGGAGATGGAGGGAGCCTAAGAGAGATGCAGTGGCAGTGGCGGCAGTAGGGGACAGAGACGGTCTCGGTCGGAGAGAGGTGAGAGTGCTGAGAAGATGGAGAAGGAGATGGGACTGGGGAACAACAACACACACGCCGCGGCCTGAACGGCACAGGGGCAGTGTGCTCCGCGGTCGGGTTCGAGAGAGTTTGAGCTGTGTGGACAGCAGCCAGCTCCTTTGCAACTGCTGATTTGGGTGTTCTTCCTCTTCCCTGACTCCCTCGAACTCAGCAGCAGTGACTGACTCAGTACTGACTCGGGTGCAAGCTGGTGAGCTGGTGAGAGAAGGAGAAAAAGAGAGAGAGAGAAACACAGAGTACACTTTACGCGGGCACTGGAGCACTGGCACTGTCGGTCGGTCGGTTAGTGGCTGCTTAGTGTGTTGTTGCTCTACTTGGCTCCAAAACTGCTCGGTAGTGTGTTGTGTTGTGCTGAGCTGTTGTAGTGGTAGAGGCCTGGTTCTGTGTATGTGTGAGAGAGAATAGAGGAAGACCAGATCCTGTCAGTGGTGGTGGTGGTGGTGGCTGACTGGCCGACACTGCTAACCGTTCGGGAACACACTACTGTCTTGGAACACTGCTGCTTCTGCTGTTGTTGCTGGAACTAGTGGTGGTGGGCAGAGGGGGTAGGTTGCTGGACTACACTCTAGGAGAGAGAGAAAGACGGTACTGTCGACAACGGTTGCGACGACGACGACGACGGAGACGGCAGAGACGGCGGAGACGTCGAGGATGATGATGATGATGATCACAGGAGAAGAAGAAGACGAGCAAGAGAGAACACGATGAACGGCAGAGGCTGCTGCGGCAGCAGGAGGGCAACACTAGGCGATGATGCTGCGCACATCTCACTTTCTCTTTCGCTGCTCAGTCAGAGAGAGCGAGCGAGTGAGATCGGTGCCACCACCACCACCACCACCACCACGATCGTCGAGGACAGCGGCGATGGCAGCAGCTGAGAAGGAGGAGGAGGAGGAGGAGGAGGAGGAGGAGGAGGAGGAGGAGGTTCAGGCTGCCCCGGGGAGAGAAATCGTTGCAATCGCTGTACGACGGCAGCAGCAGCAGCAGCAGTTCACTCAACACGTTTGCTCACCCAGCTGCTGCTCTCGCGCGCGCCTTGTGTTAGTGTGAATCCTGGTGCTGCTGCTGGTGTTGCTGGTGCTGCTGGCCTGTGTACTTGCTACTGCTTCTGCAGCTGATGCTGATGATGATGACCAAGGCGGAAGTCAGTGATCGGTGTCTCTTCTTTTCACAAGTTGGCAGTTGTTGATGTTGAGCAGGAGGAGGAGGGTGGTGGTTTCTAGGGTCGCCGCAGCCGTTGCTTCAAGGTCCGCACTCTCCTCAAAATGATGGCGGTGATGATGATGAGGAGGAGGCTTTCTGAGGCTGGCGCGAGCAGAGTTTGTTGTTGTCAGCAGCTCTTCCTTCCAGTGATGATGGTGGTGGTGGTGGTGGTGGTCGCTGAGGAGGAAAAGTACTAGAAAGTGGAAAGAGAGAGAGAGAGAGAGAGAGAGAGAGTCAGCGTAGATGTCAGCGGCGGCAGTGGTGGACGACTGTTGAAGAGAAAAAGTAAAAGTGGAAGTGGAAGGAGAAGTAGCGGCGTTGCAGCAGCAGTCGCCGCTTACCTCGTAGCAGAGGAGAGGAGAGAGAGGCTGGCAATTATTTTATCGCCAGCTTTCACTCGCTGTAGAACTACAGCAACGGCGGCAGGAGCTGGAGTTGGTGGTGCTGGCAGGCGCAGGCGTCCTCCACGACAGTCAGAGACTGAGACTGAGAGAGAGAGAGAGGGATCCTCTGAGCGAGCGAATCTGTGTGAGACAGTGAGTGCGAGCGAGCGAAAGTGTGCTTGGCGCCATTGCCTCCGCCGCTGCTGTCCTATGATGATGATGTAGCAGTATTTTGCTGTCCAACAGCAGTGGTCGTGCTGGTGTTAGTGGTGGTGGTAGTGGCATCTGTAGTTTGGACTCACTGAAATGAATGAAAGAAAGCGACAGAGTTGCTGCAATTAAATCCAATTTCACTAATGGCTGTAGAAAGTGTAAAGTGAGTACTTCTGCTGCTGCCGGCGGTGGCTGAGGATATCATCCAGCGGCGGCGGCAGCTTCATCGTTCTTTAGTTCATTCATTTGCTCCCCCCACCAGTGGACACCGGTCAGGAGAAAGAGAAAGAGACAGAGACAGCCCTACAAACAAGAGAAGAAGATATGTGATTAAAATTCAGCAGTAAAAAACGTCGCTCAAAGCTAGCTCAAAGCGCTAGACACTGGAAAACTACTGTACGGCAGTTGTGTGGTCAGAAAGTATTTTTGTTTCCTAAAGGATAGGCAATCAAGTGAGCGTGGAAGATTTAGATTGGTGATTAGTAATCTCTCACTAGCTAAAGCTAAACGGCGGAGAGAGAGAGATTGATTTGTACATCAGCGCACTTAACAGCTGAGCTGAGATGTCCTAATCTAAAAGATGCTAAATTTAAAATTGGATCTCTCTTATCTTTTCAATAACCTCTTTTTGTTTTGAGTGTGTCCAGGCCGATCAGTCAGTAAATAACTACGATCTAAGGCGACGTGGACTAACGAGAAGGCAGAGTGTCATCTCCGGCTCATCTTCAGCTTTCTCTGCTGCTGTTGCTGCAAATCAGCAACAAACACAACAACGCGCGTGCCAATTGACGCACATTCGATAAGGGGTAGCTGCTCTGGTCGGCGGCTTGCAAAGTGCATTTCTTCTTCTCCTGCCCTCTTCCTAGCTCGTTTGCTCGCTTTCATCATCGTAATTGTCAGTGTAATGTGTCTGTTTGTCTATCTCTCTCTCCCCACTGCCTGTTTGCCTGCCGCTTGATTGACAGTGAAATCTATTTTTGAGCTGCCAGCTGCTGCTGCTGCTGCCGCCTTGGCTTCTGCTGCAATCGGTCAGATTGAGATTGAATTGACTGATTGAGAGACTCGGCGCTCAGCAGTGCCTCCCTGAATGCCTCTCGCTCTTTTCAGACTCTCTCTCTCTCTCTTCGGTGCAATCAACAATTGAGAGAAAATGAGAGAGAGAGAGAGGGTTCAAGTTTGAGGGTCGGGGAAAATTGGAAAGAGAGGAAAGGACTGCCTGCCTATTACTTCCACTAAAGAATAGCACAGAGTCGGACAGCTAATCAGTGTGCTGAGAAGAGAATAAAAGTGGCAGCGGCAGCAGCAGAAGAGATTCAGAAATTCAGCGCGAGAATGCGCAGATCAGAGCAAAAGAGTGAGAGGGCTCGCTCCCGAGCAGGCGATCCAGGAACAGAAGCAGCAGCCGTTTTTTGTAGGGCAGCAGCAGCAGTCGACTCAGTGCGAAGATGGAGAACAATGAAGAGCTTCCTGAAAGAAAACCCGTAAAGAAATGATCAAAGATTATCAGACATAATCACCGCCATTACCAAAAAATACTCACAATGAAGTCGTCCCCTTACCTACCTTTTCTGGTGGCCATCACCGCCTCAGTGGTGGCCTCACTGTACACTGTTTCCTCCACTGCCTCTCCTCCTCCTTCAGTCTCCGCCGTCCTCGAGTCGCCCAGTGGTGAAGAAGCAGCAGCTTCTGCTTCCAATGGGAGACAACTTCAGCCGCAGCAGCAAATTCCCTCGCACTACTCTGCCGTGCGGCGCAAGCCGCTGGACCGGAGCAAGCTGAAGTACATCGAGATCGGCGGCCTCTTCCCCATGAACGGCACCACCGGGTGGATCGGCGGCCAGGGCTGCCTGCCCGCCGCCATGATGGCCCTCGAGGACGTCAACAACAACGACCTCCTCCTCAGCGGCTACTACCTGAACCTGACGTGGAACAACTCGCAGTGCGACCCCGGCCTGGGCACCGCCATCCTCTACGACCTCATCTACACGCCCCCAAATAAGACGCTGATTCTGGGCGGGTGCAGCATCGTCTGCACGACCATCGCCGAGACGGCCAAGATGTACAACCTCATTGTGGTCGGCTACGGGTCGAGCAGTCCGGCGCTGTCCGACCGCCAGCGCTTTCCCACCTTCTTCCGGACGCATCCCTCCGCCACCATTCACAATCCGACGAGGGTGAAGCTCTTTAAGAAGTTCAAGTGGACGCGCATCGCCATCATCCTCGAGGCGGAGGAGCTCTTTGTGACGGTGAGTGGGGGGGGGGGGAACTAAACAAAAACAAAAAAAAAGTTTAGCGAAGTCAAAACTGACCCTCTTTCTTTCCTCCCACTTCTAGACCGGCGCCGACCTGGAGACGAAGTGCAAGGACGCAGGCATCGACGTCCTCACGCGCATCTCCTTCCTCGGCGACCCCTCCGAGGCGGTGAAGAGCCTCGTCCGTACCGACGCGCGCATCATCGTCGCCATGGCCTACGGCGGCGCCGCCCGCAAGATGATGTGCGCCGCCTACTGGCACAACCTCTACGGAAAGCAGCACGTGTGGTTCCTCATCGGCTGGTACGAGGACAACTGGTTCCACCCCGCCCCGGACGCCGGCATCAACTGCACCATGGAGCAGATGCTGAGCGTCGTGGAGAAGCACATCACCACGGAGGCGCTGGTGCTGAACCAGGGCACGCAGAAGACCATTGCGGGCATGACGGCGCAGGAGTGGCTGACCGAGTACGAGACCCGGCAGCTGCCGCGGTACGCCGAGTGGCTGCCGCCGGGCGGCAAGCCGCAGGAGGGCTTCCAGGAGGCGCCCCTCGCCTACGACGCCATCTGGGCGGTCGCCTTCGCCCTCAACAAGTCCATTGAGCGGCTGTCCAAGTGAGTTGGGGTGGGAGGAAAAGTGGGGTTAGAAATGACCAACAAAAACTCACCACCCCCCCCCCTTAGGTTCAACAAATCGCTGGACGACTTCAACTACGACAACCGCGAGATCACCGAGATCATCAAGGAGGAGCTGACGCAGGTGCAGTTTCTCGGCGTCAGCGGCACCGTCGCCTTCGACGAGGCCGGCGACCGCATCAGCTGGACGCAGATCGAGCAGATGGTCAACGGCAAGTACATTCCCCTCGGCTTCTACGACACCAACACCGAGAATCTGACGTGGAACGAGGCGGAGCAGTGGGTCGGCGGGCGGCCGCCCCGCGACCGCACCGAGATCGTCCCCACGCTGGTCACCGTCAGCCGCCCGCTCTTCCTCGCCCTCTCCACCTGCAGCTCGGTGGGCATCGTCGCCGCCTTTGCCCTGCTCCTCTTCAACTACCGCTGCCGGGCCAATCGGTACATTCAAATGTCGCACCCCAGCTCTAACAATCTGATGCTCCTCGGCGCCGTCCTCTGCTTCATCTCCGTCATGCTCTTCGGCCTCGACGGGCAGGACGTCGGCACCGAGTACTTTGAGGTCATCTGCAATGTAAGTTGGTGGGAGTTGGATACGAAAATGGTCATAAAAGCTTACCCCTTTTACTTCCTCACCTCCATCAGTCGCGAGCCTTCTTCATCTCGGTGGGCTTTTCGCTCTTCTTCGGCGCCATGTTCGCCAAGACCTGGATCTGCCATGTGCTGCACACGCAGAACAAGCGAAAGATCAACAACAACCAGATATACCTGATCATCTTCATCTTCGCGGCGCTGGACGTCATCATCCTCGTCATCTGGTACCTGAAGGATCCGATGCGGCGGGTCATTGAAGTGCTGCCCGTCCCCATCGCCTCTGCTTCGGAGAGCGGTGATCAGTCCATCTCCTCCTCCTCGACGACTACCACGACCACGACGGCCGCCTCGACGAGCACCTCCGACGATGACGTCTTCCTCGAGGACGTGCGCTTTCAGCCGCAGCTGGAGCGCTGCGAGTCCTCCGCCAGCATGGTCTGGTACGGCATCTTCTTCTGCTACAAGGGACTGGTCCTTCTCTTCGGGCTCTTCCTCTCCTACGAGACGAGAAGCGTCAAGATGAAGCAGCTCAATGACTCCCGTCTGGTCGGCATGAGCATCTACAATGTCGTGGTAAGTGTCGATGGAAGAGGGAAAGTTTCGAAAAAGGTTGACTTACCTTTGATTTGTTTTTCCCCCAGATCCTCTGTCTGATCACGGGCCCCGTGTCGCTGGTGATCAACAATCAGGTGAACTCGCACTTTGCCTTCATCGCCCTGACCATCATCTTCTGCTGCTTCCTGTCGATGGCGCTAATCTTTATTCCGAAGATCATCGAAGTGGTTCGCCATCAGCAGAATCTAGGTACTTTCTTTTGCATTCATCTTGCGCTTGTATAAACTCAACACTTTTTTTTCAGGCGCCGGACTGAACGGCACTTTCCACGAGACGATGTCCTGCAAGGAGGAGGAGGAGCGCTTCACTCGCCTCACCACGGAGAATGAGGAGCTGAAGATGAAGATCGCGGAGAAGGAGCGCCAGATTGACGAGGTCAAGAAAAAGATTGACGTCATGTCCAAGGAGCAGCTGGAGCGGCGACGGGCAGAGGAGCGGGAGGCGAAGATGGCCGCCGCCGCTGCGGCCGCAGCAGCAGCTGCAGCTGGGTCAGGGGCGACGACGACTTCGAACACGATCACCACCACGGCACCGGCCACGACGAAGACGATCCTCAAGAAGGCGGTTCGAATTCAGGAGCCGGTCGAGGAGAAGGTGATTATCCATCCGGTGAGCGACCTGCCTGACTCGATCAGCGACTCGGGCTTCGCTTCGAGAGGCGTCTCCTCCACCAATAGCCGACCTTCCGCCGAGTGCGAGTTCAGTGAGTCGTATCTGTAGGTTCGAAATGTTGTTCTCTTTCTTGTTTTCATATTCCATTTCAAGTGTAACGCTTGCTGTGTTTTCAATGCACACAGAGGAGGGAAGAGGTATCATTTCTTTTCCCGCTATCTCATAACTGCCGATGTGTTCAGATAATGATTGATCAGAATTATGATGATAATAAATCTTGCACAAACTATCGTTGACCGCTTCTTCAGGTCGCCAAAATATATTCGAGAAATCGTCTTTTTTCGCTGATAGAAAACTCCAACTAAATAAAGTTAGAGAACAATGCTTGACAGTTCTAAAATCTCAAAGTTCCAAAACCTAACTGTTTTCATTTGGCGGGAAACGGTGCAACAAAAATATATCCTCTTTCTTTCTGTTTGCACCTCACCCACGGCGCTGGCGCCAGCGCCGCTACCAGTGAAAATAGACGCGACAGTGTGATTTTTTTTGCAAAAATAGAAAAACAGAACCAGCGCTTGTTTTTCTTCACTGGTGTTCTGTTTTCCGATCATCAGCACCAGCCGCGTGACCTTGAAGGCGAAGAAGACCTCCAGAATCAACTTCAGATCTCCTGAGAGTAGGAAGAGAAGGTTGTCACGAAGAGCTGAAGAGCAAGAGAAGGCAGTCGGCCGCCTCTGCCCAGTGCCAGGTGGTCGGCTACAGCAGAGAAGGAGAAGGAGAAGAAGGAGGAGGAGGTGATCAGTGTTTACTACCACCACCAAGAGCAGCAGCAGCGGCAGCAAAGACGAAGATAATCACCTCTTGAGTGCGCAGCCACCAGCGGCGTTTTCATTACCATCACCACCACCGTCACCAGCACACATGCACTCTGGTCATCAGCCTGGCTGAGAAGGAGAGATATCCCCATCGACATCGTCGGCATCACATGTAAACACGGTGACAGCGGCTGGCACTTCGCTCTCTCTCTCTCTCTCTCTCTGTCTCTGTGCTGCACTTGTCTCCTTTGCATCTCTGCCATCATTTCTCTGTTCTCTCCTCTTCTTTGTCGTACAGCTGTACAGAGGGAGAAGACAAACTGGTGCGATTTGCTTTGTTGTTTCTTCTCCACAAAGTGGATCACCCTCAACTAGTTCACCTGTGTTGATGTCTTTTGAAACATTTGCTCATCTATTTGCCGGCGCGTAAGTATGCCATGTGATGTGCCATAGCTCAGTGTTGCATCATGATTGCACTGAAGTGTTTGCGCTGAACCGGAGAATTCAACACTTCACCCCCACTTCTGACTGACTCTTCTTGCCTATCTTCTTTACTTCCTGGACGACAGTCTTGGCGGTTCCATCGGTGCCGTGGTCACATGTCCGCTTGAGGTCATCAAAACGCGTCTGCAGTCCTCGGTCGCCACCTTCGGCCACAAAGTACAGCTGTCCCCGAATCAGCATGCCATCCCCGCGGCGGAGCTGACGCGCATCAAGAGCAACCTCACCATCTGGCGATGCGTCCAACATATCATCCAGTCGGAGGGGCCGAAGGGCCTCTTCAAGGGCCTGGCGCCTAATCTCATCGGCGTCGCTCCCTCTAGGTATAAAGGCTGCTTTCGTTGTTAACCAGAAAATTCTAATTATCTTTTTTCTCTTCACCTTTCAGGGCAGTCTACTTTTGCACGTACTCGCAGGTCAAGTCGGCGTGCAACAGCAAGGTGGCCCACCCCAACACTCCATATGTTCACATGGTCTCGGCGGCGAGCGCCGGCTTCGTCTCCAGCACCTTCACCAATCCCATCTGGTTCGTCAAGACGAGGATGCAACTCGATGAGAGGTTAGTATTTCTTAAATGCTGTCTAGCTCTGTACCTAAACTGTTTTGCCCTTTCTCTCCATCAGCTTCAAAGGCACCAGCGCGTGGAGCTGCATTCGCAGTATTTACCAGACGAGCGGCGTGGCGGGCTTCTACAAGGGCATCACCGCCAGCTACTACGGCATCGTCGAGACGATGATTCATTTTGTCGTGTACGAGTTCTTCAAAGAGAAGCTGGCGGAAATTCAGGATAACGGTGCATCCTCTTCCTCCTTATCTTCATCCACCTCCTCATCCTCCTCATCACCTCCCACCACCACCACTTCCGGCTCAACAAACAACAACAACAAGACACGGCTCAACATTTTCCACTACATGGCAGCGGCGGCCGCCTCGAAATCATTTGCCTCTCTCATTGCCTACCCTCATGGTACGATTGTCGTAGTAGTAGTGGTGGTGTTACGATTATTATTGCCTGATGCTGCTGCTGTCGGCTTCGATGACGACTGCATTGTGCAATAGCCTTCTTCTTCTCTTTATCCATCACCGGTATCGCTCACTCTTTATATTTCACTTATCTTCTCTCTCTCTCTCCCCTCTTCCCTTACCATTACCACAGAGGTTGCCCGAACGCGGCTTCGCGAGGAGGGCCACAAGTATCGAAGCTTCTTTCAGACCATCTTTCTCGTCTACCGCGAGGAGGGCATCCGCAATGGCCTCTATCGCGGCCTGGTCACGCAATTACTACGTAAGCGCAGTGGAGGACTACTTTGCCTCTTTCAATCACGTGGTATTAACTTTCTTGTTTCCCATTCTCTCAATCCTGCTCAGGCCAAATTCCCAACACGGCCATCATGATGGGCACGTACGAGGTGATGGCCCACGTGCTGACGAACCTGCCCGAGCGCACACCAATGGAGCAGCAAATCTAGTCGACCTTTTCCCTCTCCCTCTCTCCTTAAATTCAGCCACTTCTTTTCCCCTTCTTTATTAATTATTTACTTAGCTCGCGAGCGTAGCAGTCAGCCAGTCAGTCAGTCTCAGTTTCAGTCTAAGTTGTGTGGTTGTGTGTACATAACCGATAATACTTTCTTTCCTTCTTCAAAAGTGAGCGATCTTTTACCAGTGCCTTTACCTCCCTCCTCCTGAACTCTTGTGAATTACAACTACAACTACTGCTATGCTTTTCTTTTTTACCCCCTTCTCCCCAACAAGCCACAACAACATTGACCAGTGTGTTCATCGCCCCCAGTAAAAAAACTTGTCATTAAGGAGAGGGAAGACCTACTCTCTCTTAATTTTCGATTATAAATTTTTTCCCTTATTAGAACTTTTGGTGATGCGATGTTTTTTTATTTACAGGTATTTACATTTAAGTTTCAGTGGACAGCCGTAGTTCTCTACTCTCGGGCAAAGAGCTTTCGGTAGATGCCCAGCGCAAAGAAGAGCGTCACCCCCTGGGAGGTGTTGGCGACGATGAAGAGGTAGGCCATGATGCGGAGCAGCAGGTGGTACTCCACCTCGGCGGGCACCACCGTGCCGAAGAAGGCGATGATCCAGGTGAAGCCGAGGGGGACGCTCAGGCGGAGGAAGATGCTCGTCTGCTTGAAGTCCAGACGATTGCTGGTGGCGGTGGTGCCCTCACAGCTGGAGATGATGGAGATGGAGGAGGACTGGCTGGAGTTGGAGGGAATGCGCGTCACCTTCTTCAGGCTGCTGAAGCTGGCAATGTCCCGGCGGATGTTGCAGACGATGCGCAGGTAGAGGACGGCGTTGACGGCCACCGTCAGCGTCACCGGCACCACGAAGTAGGCGATGGTCGCCGCCCGACGGCGCATCCAGCAGACGTTTGAAGGACGGACTGGGCCGTAGTCGCCTGCTAGGGCCGACCAGAAGGAAGAGGAGGAGGAGGAGGAGGAGGAAGAAAAAAGATCGCCCATGTTCGCCAGCAGGACAATGGCCAGCGGGAGGAGGTAGGCGACGGCGCAGTAGAGCAGGCGGACGCGGGCGGTGTTGGGTCGAGTGACGCCGGTCATTGAGCCGCGCACAAAGACGCGGTGCATGTCAAAGGCGATGACGCTAGAAGAGTGTGTGTGTGTGTGTGTGATTTAGAAATGATCATCCTCAAAATCTTTTTAGAACTTACCTCGACCAGGAGACGGTGCAGAGGATGGTGAAGTGAAAGGCGGCCGCCGGCAGACGGCACCGGGGAATGTACTGGTTGCCCAGAAAGGTCACCTGCATCACCGCCAGACAGGCGACCAGGTGGAGGGAGTTGAAGCCGTTGACGGTGCTCCGAAGCGACCGCAGCCGCCCCAGCGTCACCAGCGTCGCGCTGAGCATGCTAATGCTGACGATCATCAGCGTCGTCGAGAGAATGGCCTCCACCTTGCGGTCCAGGGCGTCCGGGTACTCCTCGGGAGAGAGCGGTTTGCCGAACTTTTTGTGGGGGTGCCTTTTCAGGCAGACAAAGACGCTTTGGTTGTCCGTCAGTTCGTAGTGCGAGAAGAAGCGGCCGTCGGCGATGGAGAAGAGGCGGCGGCCGCCGATAAACTCGTACTCAGAGCGGTTGAGCAGTATTCGCGGACAATCCTCGTTGATGAGCGTCTGCTCGCAGACGACGGCGTTGCTGGAGACGTTCAGGCGGTACAGGTCTTCAGTGGAGGAGTAGGGAGAACTTTGTGAGCTGGGCGCCTTCTTCAGCTCCTCAACTGCGAGCACCGTGGCCATGTACTCGCCGGGAAAGTACAGCCGACCCGTTGCATTCACGTAGATCATCGTAGCGTTCGCCACTGAGACGATGGTGAACTCTGAGTTCCAGTACCAGATGGGCATATCCTCGGGCCGCAGGCAGAAGTCGGTCATCTCGGCCAGTGTCGTGTGGATGGCCACCGCCGTCCAGGTCCGCTCCAGGACGTAGTACCGCAGCTGGTTGTGCCCTTGGGTGCCAATGGAGCTGACGATCAGCTCGCTGAGCCCCGCCAGGATGTCGTCATTGCACTTGCCCGTTGCCCCAGTTCTATTTCGGTCGTTCTCCTTGATGAGAAAGTTGACCGTGGCGGCGTAGGGCGAGACGACGGCCACGGAGACGTTCACCAGACGGGCGGCCGGCATGGCCCAGGCGGCGGCGAACTGCAGACTGAACTGGGAGGCAAACTCGGCGGCGTGGGCGGCCAACCAGGGCCGGTCAATCTGGCGGCTGGTGGTCACGTCGAGGGTGACGTTGACGAAGGTCCACTTTGAGTCGAGGAACTTCAGGTACGGCTTGGGGGTGGATGATGAATCGATGACACTTGAATTGGATGACTTCGGCTTCTGCTTCTGTGGATTCCCGTTCTGTTTCAGTCCGTGTCCCTCGTCTTCGACGCACTTCAGGTCCTTGATCTGGTAGTGGTCCTTGCAGAAGAGCTGTCGACATTGCCGACTGAAGGGGTCCCAGATCTGCTGGCCGCGCCGTTCACAGAGGGGGTTATGCGAGTGAGAGGAGTACATGTTGCGCGGTTGGCCGTCCAGACCGAGGTTGATCAGAATAGCGAAGGAGGAAGGCAACAGGCTCGAGGAGCCGTCAAAGTAGGTGCCCTTGACCAGGGAATTATTTCCAGCCGGGGTTGATGGTGGTAGCGTAAATATTCGTTGCTGAAAATGGTAGGATAAGGATTGGTTGGTGAAGGTTGTCGTCGTCGCCGTTTGATGGTGCCCTCCAGTTAGGCAAATCGAATCGAGGAATCCACTGCCAACAAGAATGAAAACAATGAAGACGACATTTCGAGAAGTAGTGATCTTTATTCGAAGTTTCAGTGGTGATGATGGCGATGATGGCCGTTGATGCATTTTGTGGTGGCAAAGGTGATAGTAGTGCAATCTTCAAGTCGAATGCCTTTTGCACTAGTAGTGGTGGTGAATGACAGCTTACAAACCATAATAACAAAAAAGCCAAAGGTAATGGAACATAAAAGGGGGAAGAAAAGAGAGAAGGAAGGCAAATGTGTTTTTGTTTGCGCGAGTTTGTTTCTTCTTTTTCTGAGAGTGTTGTGTTTACACAGCAGCGATTTCCAGTCGATTCTGGCGGTGGTTATATATTTACCAACACCTCCTAATGGCGGCGACGGTAGTGGTGGTGATTTTAGAAGCCTTGGAGTTGAAGCTGCTGCTGTACAACTGCAGCTACCGCCGCTGTACAGTACGCAATGGAAAGGTAATGGGGAGGAGATATAAAGTAGTGCTCTTGATGGCTCTAGGGTGACTGAAGTGGCCACTTACCACCTAATCACCACCGCAAATCAGTCGATAATGGCCACCACCATCATCATCATCATCGGCAGCAGCAACAGCAGCAATCCAATTATCATCTACTTCTACTACTAATGTCACACTGCATTACACCTGTCATCGCTAAGACTTCGATTGCCGACGCCGACGCCGCTGCCGTCGCCGCTGATAATCGAAAACTGGATCACCTTCTTTTCTCTCTCTCTCTCTCTCTCTCTCTCTCTCTCTCTCTCTCTCTCTCTCTCTGTCTCTCTGTTTGTATATCACCATAAACTACTCTCTCACTTTTCAAGGTGGAGAGGTACACAGACTCTCAAGGTTGTGCAGTGGCTGTACTGTACTGTGTAGAAGTGGAAGACTAGAAGACAGCAGCAAATGGTATCAAAAGTATCAAAAGCGTAAAACAAACAATCAACCAAAAGGAAGGAGTTCAACCATCCTTCTTTCTTCCCCTGCCACCCTCCATGACCGTCCTCAGCTTGGCCATATTCGTCCTCGTGATGGCGTCCTCGGGGCTGATGGCCAGCGCCCTCCCGTAGGCCTCCATCGCCAGGGCGTGCTTCCCATTCAGGTGGTAGATGGCGCCCAGGTTGGACCAGCTGAGGAGGTCGCCCGGGCGGACGGCGGCCGCCTGTCGGTAGTAGGTCTCCGCCTCGGCCGGCCGGCGCAGTTCACGGAGGACGTTCGCCGCGCCGAGCAGCAGCTCAAAGTGCCCTGGAAAGCGGGTCAGTCCGCGGCGGTACAGCTCTAGGGCGTGCTCCAGGTTGCCGGTGTTGGCGGTGAATTGGGCTGGAGGAGAAAAACAGGTTAAGCGATGTTTAGCTTAACAATTAACCTACTCTACTACCACCTACCGTAGTGCTGAAAGACGATGGAACTCTCATTGGAGTTCTTCACCCCACTCGTGAATGCTAACGCTCGTCGGTACAGGGCGTCCGCCTCCTCAGTTCTATTTCCCGCGGCGAGCAGCGCTGCGTAGGTGAGGTGCGCCGGCAGGTGATCCCCCTTCACCGCCAGCGCCTGCCTGAAGGCCCGCTCAGCGGCCTCGGCGTCGCCCAGCCGCCACTGCACCTCACCGAAGACGTTCAGCAGCGAGTGGAGGGCGGAGTAGTGGGCGGGGGCACGCCTCAACGCCTCCTCCAGCACTGCCGCCGCCCCCTTTTGGTCGCCCTCATCGGCGAGCATTCGCGCGAGGTTGTAGAGGGCGCCGATGCGAGCCGTCTCATGGGCGCGAACATCCTTCAGTCCGGCGGTGTTGTCGAGGGCGGCGCAGCGTCTGTAGACGGCCTTCGCCTCCTCCCGTCGCCCCAAAGCGGTGAGCACTGTGGCCAGATTGAGGTGAGCGAGGGCCAGTCGAGGGCGGTAGGAGATGGCCTGCTGGTAGGCGGCCAGTGCCTCCTCCTGACGACCCGCTTTTCCACCATCTCCTGGTGACTCCTGCAGCAGAAGGCCGAGGTTGTAGTGGACGTCGGCCATGTTCGGTCGGTGGCGAAGGGCCGCTCGGTAGGCGGCCTCCGCCTCTTCGATCCGTCCCTGCGCCTTGAGGATGTTGCCGAGGTTGCCGAGTGCTGAAAATGTGATAAAAAGAATGTATCTCAGAAGTTCTAAGGAACAACAACAACAACAACAACAACAACAGGTCTTAATCAGCCCTTACCTTTAGGCGGATTAACCGCCACGCCCGATCGGTAGAGGTTCTCTTCGGTCAGCCAGTCGACGTTGCGCAGCACTGTTCTCAAGCTGAAGGCCACCAGGAGGACCGTCGTGGAGGCGTAGATGATAGCGGCTGTTTTTGAGTTATTACTTTGGCGGCGATTTGCCACAGTAAATCGGGTACCCTGTTGTTTGCCGCTTCGAGGAACTGCCATCTGCAGACACTGGTCAATGGCCACCGCCAGCAGGAGGCAGTAGCCAAAGGAGGGGATGTAGAGGATGCGCTCGGCAATGACGAAGCCTAAAAGGAAAGTAAAGACAAAGAGTTTGAGATGAAGTATTAAAAAGCTGATCTAAAAAATCTTACCGACGTAAAAGAAGAGATTACTCGCCGGGAGAAAGGGAATGATGGTCAATGCAAGGGAAAAGGAGAGACAGTCCAGGCGACAGAGAACTGTGCTGCTGGCTGAGGAGAGTGGGGAATGATAATGACTGGGCTGAACTTTGGGAGTTGGTGTTGTCTGTTGAGTGTTCTTTTGTTTTGAAGAAAGTTGTGCAGCTGTGAAGGCGGTTGTTGTGAAGTTGTTGTTCGTAGGAGCATGACTAGAAGGAGGTTGAAACACTGACTCGGTTTGCGGCGCAGGGTAATTTCTATTTGGCACCGAGGCGTCATTGTTATTGTCATCAAAGTCGGCGTTGCTGTTGTTGTAGTTGATGGCCGAGCTGTTGTTGTTGTTCTCATCGACCACTGCCGCCGCCTCCGCTGCCGCTTGTTGAAACTGATGACCATTTCGAAAATGGTGGCCGTTCTTCAGTCCGTAGCCTTCGCATCGGCTGCAGTCAGCCGGCTTTGAACTAATCGTCTGAAGTTGCCTTGAAGAAGGCTGCTGTGATCTCTTCAACAAAGAACTTCGCCGGTAAAAAGCGATCACCCTCTTCAGCAGCAACAGCAGCCCACCATAAAAGGCCACTGAAATGAGGTTCCTCGGATCGGCCAGGCCGCGCACCAGCGGCACCGCCTCCATTGACCAGTCAAAGGAGAGGGTGGCCGGGTGCAGAAGGAGGGCAAAGTTGGCCGTCGGCAGGTAGAGAAAGGTGAGCAGGCGGACGAGCAGTGAGGGGCTGGCACTGGCAGGGTTGTCCGCCGCTGAGAAGGTGGGCGTGCCGCCGCCACTGAAGGGAATGATCAGCAGGCGAAGTAGCAACAGTGCGGCGGTGGCCACCGTCAGGTGAAGCAGACCTCGTCGAAGACATCGAAAACGCTTTTTAGAGTTCTTGAAGGTGAAGATGGCCGCCAGAGTTTTCACCGAGGGGGCGAGGCGGTGGACGACAAAGAGGTGGTAGTAGGCGGCCACGGCCAACACCGTGATCCCGTGCTCTTTGCTGAACATTGAGGCGGCGGCGAGGAGGAGGCTGCCGTAGAGGTGCAGCCAAATAGAAACTCCTCCTCGCCCTTGTTTGGAGTTCTCCAACTTCACAAATCGAACATAGGCGTTGAGGGAGGCGAGGTAGAAGGCGCCCGCCAGCAGATCCGCCCTTCCCACCACACTACTGACCGCCTCCACGTGAATGGGATGAGCCGCAAAGAGGAGGCCGCTGAGGAGGGTCACCCTCCGGTGGACGGCCGCCGCCTGGAGGACCGTGGTGTAGAGGGCGGTGACGAGGCCGTGCAGCAGCAGATTGCCCAGGTGGTAGCCGAGTGGGCGCAGGCCATGAAGGAGGTAGTTCAGGCGGAAGGTGGCCACCGTCACCGGGCGGTAGCTGCCATGTGAGTTAGAGCTGCCGATGGGCGTGCCCCAGTAGTCGTGCAGCAGCAGCGCCGACCAGGGCGTCTCCGGGCGGAGGTCATCGTTGGCGGTGATTGCCCGGGTGTCGTCGTAGGCAAAGTCCGCTGGAAGGCTGTTCAGGTAGAGGGCGGTAGTCAGGGAGAGAAGAAGTAGGCGTTCCAGAGCGGTGATGGAGGTTTGATGGGAGTTTGGTGGTGGTGGTGGTGAAGGAGGTGGTGACAGTTGAGGAGGCCTCTTTGCTTGGTAAAAGGTATTGCCGATGTGATTTTGAGGTTCACCATTGTTCTTCAGATGTTTTTTCAAAGACTTCTGTTGAGCGCTAAAGCTAGGACAGCAAACGTTGCTGAGAAGGTTTCGAATGAGTTGCATTGAGCTTCAGAGCGTTGAGCAAAAGGTTGAAGAACCAGTTTGCAAGTCCTTCAAGTTGACTGAAAAGTGGTCATCTTCTTCTCTTATGCTTCGGGTTTGTGTTTGGAGGTTCGGTTCAGTTCTGTTTTGGTTGGTTTGCTGTTTTCCTATTGTTGTTACTCAGAAGCAATTGTAAGCTCCGCCCCTCTTTGGATCGATCCAAACCAAAAAAAGAAGACCAGAAAGCTTGGTGAGCCGGGATCGCCATCTAGTGGAGCAGAGTCGCTGGAGTAAAATCGAAAATAAAAGCTTAGACTCTTTTCTCTATCTTTTCGACTCTTGATCGACTTTTGGACATTACTTCGGTGATTCATGGCGACATTTAAAGTGCAAAAAAGGTGTCTGTAAACAGGCACAACAAGCCTATTATTTAGAGTCCTTCAGCTTGCTCTTGAACTTTAGTATTGAGCAGAACTTCTGCTGCAGAAGTGATTGAGTGAGCGATGACAACAGGCGAGCGCCGTCGTCGTCGACTTTTTGTTGTCGTCGGCTAAATGAAAGAAGAGAAGTAGAATAAGATGAATAGGAAAAAAGGTACGTACAGTGCCTTCATCATCAGGCGGCAGAGGACATCGTGCTCTTATCATCGAGCCGTCTGCAGACAGACACTCACACAGATCTTTTGTCGCATGTAAATGGATGGAGAGAGAAAGAAAGTGAACTTTCATTTGCTTTGCTGATAAGTCCCTGCTTCAAGTGCACCAGTGACAGTGTGTCGTCTTTGGTCTATCTGTCTGTTCGACATTTTGCCGTTAAAACCCTTTTGAAGTTTTTTTGTTGGTTTCTATTTTTAACCGCCGCCGTCTGCTGCCGTACTGCCCCAAATATCGCTTGAAGCATGATGAGCTAGACAACGCCCATAAAACGCATCTTCCTTTTTTCGGATCAGAAACATTTTATCATCGGTGTGCTTTTCGAACCACCAGCGTTCAATGGTCAGTCTGAGCACTCGTTGGTGGTGGTGGTGGTGACAGTGGTCGCCTGACTCAGAGACATCGAGAGGAGAGCAGTCATGGTCTATAAATAGACACCACTTTCTGCACTGTAGTGAAGCACTCTAAAACATCCGACATGTTATGCGTACAGAAGCAGTAGTAGCAGTAGACAGACCTCCTAATCAGCAGGCAAATACAGAAGAGTAAAATCAAAAGTTGGGTACATCTTTCTCTAAGTGATTTGTACTCACCGAGAAGAGAAAAGAAAGGGGAGAGGTGTCCCGCCCATTTTGATGACTCAGCTGAGATGAGTTGCTGCGATTCTTTGACAGTTGCTGGGGAGAAATTCTCTTGTTGTATGCAAATGATCATCACCATCATTATGGTGATGATCGCTGATCATTGTTTCGCGACTCTATTTGGCGAGTACACCTTCATTGGTAATTGGAGGCAGGCAATCGAAGCAATGTCGAAGAAGGTGATTACATAATTACCGAAAAACTTGCCAGCTTCATCAGACCGGAAAGTGGGGAGAACTCGCAAAAGCTTGTGTGGCGCCTGCACGCAGATGTCCTTGAAGCACTGAAGAAGAAGAAAGAGAATGAGGTCCATCACTGACCAGGTTCATCGAAGGTTCACCAAAGGTAAAACCAAATTTCACGCTTTGCATAGCTTCTTTTTCTTCTTCAGCAATCACACACCTGTACACTTGCACAGAAGTAGCTGAGTACAACTGTGATATCTCCTCCCCCTCAGCTTCAGCAGTAGAAATTTCGAAATGATCACCCTCATCCTCATCGCCATCATCGCCATCATCAAAATGACTTATCCGAAGTCTGACAGCGACGTCGGCGACGCTCTCCGTAGATGGCATCACAGGCGGTTTGTTGTGCAACAAAACATTTTTTTTGTTTGCACCAGCACTGGCAAAGGAAGGAGAACTGGCAGCAGCAGCTGTTGCAGGCCGCTGCCTCCACTTTTCATTCATTTTCTCTTTCTCTTGCGCGCCAGCATCGAGCTGAAGTTATCAGCAGCAAATCACCAACGCCATCCCCATCACCATCACCATCATCACCACCACCACTACCCCAAACCAGCATCAGCAGTGGTGGTGAAACCAATCACCACCACCAGCCTACTACTGTCTCTCTCCCTTCGGGGGAAGAAGAGGAACGAAGACACACTCACACCGGTTTTACACTGTCACTCCGCGACCTCCTCCTCCTCCTCCTCTTCGACGTCTTCGTATAAAAGCAGCGTCCACCAGTGCTAGCCTCTGCAGAACGTAAGACAACGAAGAAGAAGAAGAAGAAGTTTTGAAACTAAAGAATTTTCCAGTTTACGAACCAAACTATTACTATTACTACTACTACTTTTACTATTACCACTTGTGATCATCATCATCATTAACAGCAATGTACGTCAATGCATGCGTGAGCTGCTCCCTACAGCAACTACTCAACTGCTACTAAAGTACAGCTCGCCACGCAATTTACCAAAACCCAAATCAAACGGAACGCATCAAAACAAAACGCATCAAACGCACCAGCACCACTTTACTCTTCTTTTGATTCTTTAAATCGACTCACCTCCAAATACTCATCGACCACTTCGGACCACTGTTTTTTTCGGATACTAAAGAAGAATGACCAAAGGCGACTTAGTCCCTTCGTCCACCGCCTCCAAACCGATCTCCTTTTCCTTTGCGGGGTGCGGCTTTCTGGGCCTCTACCACGTCGGCGTCGCCTCCTGTCTGCGCGAGTATGCGCCCATCAACCGGAACACCAAAATTGGCGGCGCCTCGGCGGGCGCCCTCGCCGCCATGGCCCTCGCCTGTGATCTGCCCTTAGGTACGTAGACTGCACCAGAGCCATTACCACTTTAGTTTACATCACATATGGTACACATATTACTGGTGCGAGTAACACATTGGCGATGATTGTCGACGACGATGATGGTGATGGAGATAGCCCGTCACCGCTGACTTGGTCGTAGCTCAACAAATACACGCACCCAATCATCACCCAAATCAGACAAACACTTTCCTTTGAGGCGCTTCCACACTCTTCTTCTGTTCTGGTCGTGTGTTTTTTGCTGTCAAAGAAGTCGTCGTCGATGATGATTATAACCCTTGTAATCATCATCGACGACGGCGACGACGACGACGGCTTCTGCTTCAGTGCACTGGTGCCGAGGAACAGAAGTGAACAGGCAAAGAATGGCCTTGTAGTAGGCAGCAGCAGTAGCATTTATCTTTCGATCTATGGCAGTTTATTTTTCTTCGTTGACGTTTTTCACTTTTTCATCTTGCGCTGTTTTCTTGCGGCTGAGAACTCCTTGTTTCTCTGCTGATTTACTCTGTTGGTCTGCTTTGGACTGCCTGGAGACAGGCGGCAACAACAACAAAAGCTCAGCATCTTTTCCTTCTTTTTTTAGTGTTTGTCGTCTCCAAAGCGACGGCTATTTGCAGGAGGCACATAACTTGCCTGAGTCACTGATAAAGCGGATGATGTTTAGCTTTACTGGCAATTTTATTTTTTGTTATACTTTTGTTGTACTTTAGCTAACAACTGCTGCTGCTTTTGAGGACCACTTTGCTGCTGAGCACTTGAGAAAAGCTCGCTGTCGCTTGACTTTGATCACTGCGGCACTGTTGCCCAATTACTCATGACTAGCTCGATTTCAGCAAGCTCTCACAAAAAGATGACTTTTGCTCCTCTTTGATTTGGGATCTTCTTGCCCCCTTCGCCTCTTGGTGACCAGCTTTCCAGCGGTGTTTATCACTACCGCTTGGTGATAAACTCTTCTCTACTTGCTGTGACTGCCTGCCTGAACACCAGTGAAGCCTCGCGCGCTCCTCTTATCCTCCTCTTCTTGCTGAACATTAAACATTAAACAATCGTCAACTATGTTGGTCATCAGCATCAGCGTCGTTGATGGGGAGAGTCTGCCTGATGATCGGCGAATCACCACCCGTCACCATCGTCAGTGCCCCCTTTATCACAGTGCCTTTCCTCTCTCTGCTCGATCGATTCGATTTCTCTCTCGGGAGTGACTGTGCCGTCGAGAGCGAGAGTTTCACTGCTCACTCCAGTGAGTGACTCTGACTCGCTCGAATTTGAACTTTCGAATTTGCATCCAAAAGATCACCACCAAGAGCTGCACCAGCACCAGCAGCAGCAGCAGCAGCAGCTTGCTTCCTTTCTTATCTTCACTGGCTGTGGCAGTATTTCTTTGTTTACGGCAAGATAAGTGGCAGCAGACAAACGAGAGTGTTTGAGAAGTGGTGAGTCTTTACTAGCACCGAAGTGAAGCTCATCAAGGTTTGAGCCGGCTGAGCTTCTTCTAAGCAGTTTTTGTGAAGGGGAGGGGCGGAACGTTGATAAGCGAGCAGTTGCAGAGAAGCAAGCTTCAGTTTTACTGGTTGTCGTCGTCGTCGTCTTTGTCCGTCACATGATATTGAGGCGGCCTTGCCTCTCTTTCTCTTACACGTTTCACTGAGCTGACTGATCATCAGTTGAAAGGAAGAGTCTCGCCCGTTCATGAGTTCCCGCCCCTAAACCTTTTCAGACGCCGAACTACTGTTCTGCTGCTGCTGTTGAACGACGAAAAACCTGCGCCTGTGTTGGCCTACTGCTCTTCCGCCAAGTAGTGCGCTCGGCTTTCGCGGTGTCTGGCGAACGACATTTGTCACACACCCGAGTTTATATTGTCTTGGGGGAAAGCTGTTGCTTTGTTTAGCACCAGTTTTAGTGCACAATTGCGCAAAAAAATAAAATACGCTGAAGGTACTAATAATAACGAGCCAGACTGAGCAACACAATCAGCGCTGATAGTTTGCTGCTGGTGTTGTTATCTATTGAGAGCAGCTCACCACTAACCAACAAACTGTCTCTTCCTCCTTCCTCCTTCCTCCTATTTTTTTCATTAGGTGAAAGCACCAGCGAGATCCTCTCGGTGGCGATCAAGGCGAGGGCACGCGCCCTGGGCCCCTTCCACCCCAGCTTCGACGTGAATCGCATCATCTACGAGAGCCTGGTGAAGACGCTGCCCGACGATGCGCACCTGAAGGCGAATGGCCGCCTCTTCATCAGCGTCACCCGAATCAGCGACGGGAAGAATGTCATTATCAACAAGTTCAAATCAAAGGAGGAACTGATCAAGGTTGGTGTCACATGTGGCGGGCGCGCACTTCCACTACAGCTACTTTGACTTTTTTGCTGGAGCTTTTCCAGATCAGCTAGAGATTTCGCTTCTGATTTTGCATTCAATCAACTGCTCGATTGCGCTCGGTCGAGGATGGGGAGAGACCACAGAGAACAGCTGCAACAACTGTGGAGTGCCTGTACTCCGGTACTTGGCTGCTGCTGATGCTCTTGACGTGTCTTCAACGAAGAAGAAGATAGGTGTCCCTTCTTTTGATAGGGTCTCCCCTCTCTCCCCTTCCCTTCATTCCCTCCCTTAAGCCAGTGTAGCTATTTATCGGTCACATGATTTTTTATGTCTCTCTTTATTAGGTGGTCGTTTCTCCCTTTCTCCCTATGGCGTGCCAATTTATTTTCCCATTTAGTTTACCGCATTTTTCGCGGTGTGTTGCAATAGAGAGCGAGAAGGAGAGGGAGATAGAGTTGTTTGACATTCAGGAGCTGACAGACCGAGCGGCAGAGTGTACCACCACCTATCAACTACTGATGTGTACCGGCGTTCAGTTTAGGTGAACGCACAAAACGCTGTCTGCCGAACTGACGCAGCTGTAGCACTGAAGCGTTGGTAGCCGGGAACATCTTTCCTTTTCTTTTTCTTCTAATCGAGTTCAGCTTTAGTATTTCTAGACTCTACTAGAGACATGTGAGCGGAGGTGTCGATGCGGCGAGGTGACATGTGTCGTGTGGTGTGTGCTAACAAGTCCGTGTACTGAACGTGAAATCTCAGCAGAGCGCACTGTCGTGTCTGTCTTATCGTCCCTGGTCGCCGATTTCCGAGAATCGGCTGCGGCAGTGGCTCTCAATGTCTTTCCCTCTTGCTCTGCCTGGTGCACTCTAGTCGTACTTTTTGCGCTGTATCGCATGTACACACACACACACACACACACATGTCATGATTACTGCTAATCACGATGTGCCCTCCTCTTCATCCATTCCTTCTCCCTCTTTCATCTTTTTCATCTTTTCCCACTTTTTTGTCCTATCCCCCCAGGCCATCCAGTGCTCCTGCTTCATTCCCCTCTGGTCGGGCCTGGTGCCGCCCAAGTTCAACGGCATCACCTACATTGACGGCGGCTGCAGCGACAATCTGCCGATCATCGACGAGAACACCGTCACCATTTCGCCCTTCAGCGGCGAGTCGGACATCTGTCCGCAGGACGACACCTACAACCTCTTTCAGCTGAACCTGGTGAACACCTCCATCTCCCTGTCGCCGGCCAACCTCTACCGCATTACGCGCATCCTCTTTCCCGCCCACCCCGAGGTGCTGAGCAAGATGTGCCAGCAGGGCTTCGATGACGCCCTGCGCTACCTCCAGCGGAACAGTCAGTGAAAATAACGGGAAAAAATCATTTGCAAGGTTTTAACTTTCTTTACTTCTTCTTCTTTCAGATAAAATCTCCTGCACAAGCTGCCTGGCGATTCACTTCACGCTGGAGAAGGAGGACGTCCGCAAGGAGGAGGAGGAGGAGCTGAGTCTCTTTGAGAAGCGGGTCCTCAAGCGCATTGAGAAGCACATGGGCAAGAGCACCAGCGGCGGTAGTAGCAGTAGTGTTCATTCGGAGAGGAGTGCTCTCAGCGGTGGTGGCGGTCACCACTTTCACTCGGACAACTGTCGCGACTGTGAGTACCGCCGCCAGATTGCCGGCTTTGACTCGCTGCCCGAGTCGGTCGTTCAGGGTAAGTGAGCTTGAGGAAGAGGAGTTATTAAAAACCTTTCTAACTTATCTATTTTTTTCTCCCAACCCTGCAGCCATCCAGGAGGCCTGCGACCAGGTGAACAAGGGCATCATCAACTGGCTCTTCCGCCACAAGCCGATGAAGCTGCTCTCCATCCTCAGCATTCCCTACCTCCTTCCCATTGACATCACCATTGTCGTCTTCAGCAAGCTGATTGACCGCCTGCCGGACATTAAGCGGGAGCTGCGCAACTCGCTCCTCCGCCTGGTCTCCTTCCTTCGCTCGCTGCTCGTCAAGATGGAGTCCAACCGGTACTTCTACTCGGCCAAGTTCAGCTGCCAGCTCGACCTGAAGGAGTTCAACTACGCGAAGGAGGCGCAGTCGCTGACGAGCAGCTCCGACCTGGCGCGCAAGATTAGCAGCACCTCGACGGCGGCGGCGACGCGCAAGAAGAGCAGCATTGTGGTGAACAGCACCTCTCCGATTGCCTCCGCCGTCTCGACGCCCAACACCGCTGGCTCCTCGCCCTCGTCGACCATCAGCCGAACGCCGTCGAAGCCCTCGAGAGGAGGGGTGGAGAAGGCGAACAGCTTCTCGGGACGAAAGAACTCCGAGTACCGGTGGTACGGCGGTGGCAACAGTGAGCAGATGAGGAGCATGGAGAGTGTCTTCATTCCCAGCAGCCTGGATCAGCAGCAGCAGCAGCAGCAGCCGCAGTCTTCGCCCTTGAGCCGAGCAGAGAGCCTGTCGAAGAGCGAGCGACTGCGCAAGACCTCCTACGCGGGACGGGAGTTTGGCTACCACCACGCCGGTGCCAGTGCCGGTGGCGTCAGTCCGAACAGCAGCTTCAACCGGGGCGCGGCCGCCAGTGCCTCTCGCCAGCAGTATGGCCGGCGTCGGTCGATGATTGAAATTGGCGGTCAGCAAGGAGGAAACACTGCCAAGCTGAACCCACTGCACCAGCAGCAGCAGCAACTGCCGCCGGAGCGGGTGATTTCGCAGCTTAACTTTGACTTTAAGCTGGACATGAAGCACCCGAACAAGTCGGACAAGTCTGTCTCCGTCTCGGACATCAGTGACAGCCACCACCACTCGGTGGACTCGGTGGACGGAGGAGCAAGTGGCGGCCATCCTCACCACCACCTTCTGGATCAATCTTCAAACAGTCTGAACAGCCTCAACGAAAGTAACCAACAACGGCACAGCAGCTTCAGCAGCAGCAGCGGCAACCTGCACAACCTCCAGCAGCACAACAACAAAGTGCTCGACATTGACCTGACGGACATTGACCAGAGCAACGCCATTGAGATTGCCAACCGGGCGCTGGACTGGGAGAAGGAGTTTCTGGAGAAGTGCCGCGAGGGAGGTAATCCTGTGGGCGTGGGCGGCAGCAAGGATGACGAGAGTGCGGCCAGTGCCGCCGCCGCCGCCCAGCAGGCGGACAACTTTGAGCAGATCTTTGAGATTACGCGCAAGCAGGACGCCGCCCTCGCCTACTACTACACCGACCCGGTGACGGACAAGGTGAAGTTCACCGAGCTCTTCAACATTACGAACATTGACCTGGCGAAGGAGAAGAGAGGAGGGCAGGAGGAGGAGGAGGGTGACAGCGAGGCGGAACACAGCGAAGATTGTGCTGATTATGGTGGCGGCTATGAATTTGTGGACGGAGTTGGTCTTACCAGAGGTGGTGGTGGTGGTGACGGGGACAAGGGCGACGCTGATGATGAGTACGACGATATCGATGACGATATCGACGATGATATCGACGATGATGAGCACCAGAAGACGATTCTGGCCAAGTGTGCCGATCCGCCCAGTTACTACAGCTATCAGCCACTGCAGCAGCCGATGGACACGTACAACGACAGCGATGACGGGCTGATTGAGACGGCACCGCACTCAATCAAGTCATCGCTGAGCAGCCTCCACTCGGCGCCCTCCTCGCCCTCGCTCGGCGAGAGCAAGTCGCCCTCGAAACGACAGCGCAAGAAATCGGTGCTCGTTGACTGAGGAGGATGTAATTTAGAAGGATCTATGGAACAGGCATTGGATGGACTGTGTTTGCCACGCTAACGTTCTTTCACGCTCTACGCTGATGTTTAGCTGATGTTCAAGCACACACACACTGACGAAGTTATCTGTTTGACCACGACGACCACAACTGTGACCACTTACCTGGGAGAACTCACTTCACGAACCTTTGACGACCTTTTGCACCAGGGAAGGTGTTGACTACCTGATGAAGGTGCTGGTGGTGGCAGATGATCACCCGCGCACCTCGCCTCACCTGCACTGTGCACTTTGTTACTGTACCATACCACACTTACACACAAACACATTTGAACGATATAAAAAATTCTCAACCGATATTGAAAGCTCGAAATAAAACTTTTGCAAATCAAAAACTCAAAAAAATCAAAAGTATTCAAACTCGAAGTCATCATGATCGAGATCTTTCCTCCTCGATCTAAACATCTCAACACCATCACCACCAGTTGGCGCAAGCTAGCCAGCCAGCCAGCCTACTTGATCTCCATCCACCACCAGTTCAAGCCTGCCAAACAAACTCTCTGGTGGTAGTGGTGGTGGTTTTTCCAGCACCAAACAGCTGTCCTGGCGTCGAGCAGCAGCATCAGCAGCAATTTAGTGTACGGTCGTCAGCCTGTCTGTCTGGTGGTGATGATGGTGGTGACCGAGCGTCTGTTCGTCTGCTGCTGCTGCTGCTGCTGTTCTTGCTCTTGCTGGTGGTGACGATGACGGCGGCGGCGGTGGCGGTAAGGCATCAAGTGAGAGAGCAGCCTTCTTCGCCGGCAGCTCGAACAGCGCCAATGAGATGAGATGAAATGAGAAGAAGAGAAGAAGGAAAAGGAGAAAGACAGGCTGCTGACTGTGCCTGCCTGGCGTCCGTTTACATTTTTGTAGCGCCGGTTGCCGCCGCCGCCGCCGCCGCCGCTGCTGCTTCGGCGGCAGATCCTAAGCCTCCAGTGCCTGACAGTGTCAGACAGTCAGTCAGTGCAAACGTACACACACACAGTCACTCAGAGTCAAAGTTGTACAGCAGCAGAAGATAATGCTCTGGTGTTTGTGCTGGTAGTAGAAGAAGGAGATGAGAAGAGCTGATGAGCACTTTTGAATGCTGAGAAGAGCGGCAGAAGCGGCTGCGGCTGCGGTGGTGGCCGCTTGGACTTCTTCTTCTAGTCCTCTCTTCACCTCCTCCTCCATCATCATCCTCTATCACCACCGCCCCTCCTCTTCAGTTTGATTTGATTGATTTTTGCAGTGGCGATGAAGACCGCAAATCATGACAGCTTCTTCTTCGCTTTTTCCCACTTCTCACCAATTCACACTGTGTGTACTCTTTACCTTCTCCACTTCTCTTATTAATAATGTCACCACCGTCGCCGCCGCCGTCGTCAGCGCAGTTAATAATGTGTAAATGTCACTGACGCACTCAGTCATCATCATTGTCATCAGCTTTGGTGGTGGTGGTGGAAGTGAACGCGTGCCTTTTGTTTGCCTTGTTTCTGTGTTTCTGTGTTGTGTCATCAAAGGCCAATTTTTTTTATTTAATTTAATTTCCTCGCCCACCTGTTGCACCTTTGCTCTACCGTCCAGAGAGTCTAGGTGTACCTCCTTCATCTTCAACTTCATCTTTATTGCTCATCTATTGTGATTGCCTTTTTTCATTTGAAAATTTATTGCTCTTCTGTGATTTTTTGTCTCCATTGTGCTTGGCAAATTAGCTGCAGCAGCAGCTTTTGTCATCCTCATCTTAAATCTGAACTCAACTCAGCGCTCACATCAACGGCCTCAAGATGAGCTCCCTAGCACGCAAACAGTCGATGCTCGGCTTCGAGCAGACCTTGGTAATTACCTTTGCATGTTTCATCTGAAAGTCCTTGAACACAGCTTTTATTCTTTTCAATTTTTTTTCTCAGATGTACGGTCACTACAAGGAGGACCTGGCGGAGTTTGCCCGCAGCCACGCCGCCAAGTTGAGCCGGCTGAACAAGCGCGACGAACGCCGCAGTCGTCTGCCCGGTGGCAAGCTCTTTGTACCCCAGCTCACAGGTAACAGGTTTAGAAAAGTGGAAGAGAGAGAGAAAGAACAGAGAACATAAATAGTGCAAAAGAAAAATAAGAGTTGCAACCGCTGGCGGCAAGTGACAGCAAATGGCAGGAGCAGCAGCAACAGCAGCAGTGCCTGTTCACAGTTGCATTTCCTCATTTACCTCTATCCAGTCAGTCGGTCTTTCCATTTCGTCTCTCTTTTTCTCTCCTTCATTCCAACACGAATCTTTCGCTGCGACACTTGATGATCGTCACATGTGTCAGTCAGTCAGTCAGCGAGCATCAGCAGTAAACAAGCTCATTAGCAGTCGTCCAGTCGAGTCCGGCGAGGGCTGCCGCGGCTGACAATCTTCGGAGAGAGAGAGAGAACTCTGTTGCTGATGCCGATGATCAGCCTGTTCAGCAGACGCTCGATAACCAGGCAATTCAATACTCGAGAGAAATTGCTGCTGCTGCTGCCTGGAAACCACTCAATTGACTGGAGAGAGGCAGAGATCGATTGAGGATGTGCGCAGTGTCTCCTGTTAGCTCGAGCCTGTCATCTCGGTGTCGCGTCCCATTAGTAATCACAACACACACTCACTCACTCTCTCGAACATTGTTGCCATTTCAAGTTGCTTGTTTGTACGACCACCGTTCTCATCGCCACCAAAGTGTGGACAAAGACTGATGACAAATGCTCTCTACGGTGACGTCAGAAAAGAAACAGGAAAGAAAGGAAAACAAGTGACAGTGGCCATCTACAAATGTGTTAGAGGGCAAAAAATGCTCGTTTGTCTGACAGAATTTCATCTCGTCTGCTCCGGATGTATTTGCATACTGTCAGTTTGGCTGTTTTTTACTCTTCCAAAGAAACGCTAATTGGTGCTCACAGTGAGCGCCCAGTATTGCACTGAGAGTTGGTTGCAGTTTAGCTATTTAGTGGTAATTAGTGGCGTCAATTAGTGGTAGTGTAGACAAACACTCATTGAGGATGACAGCAGTACAGCACAGCAGCCGCGTGTCGTTTCCCATGGTTGCCTTGCTTTCTCTCACTTTTTCCACTTGCTAAGAACAGATCTTTTTCTCTATTTTTACGATGATGATCAGAGAGATTTGTACTCAATTTGTGTATGTGAAAACTCATTTGGAATTTGAATATAATTGAGTGATACTTTAGCGCTGCACTATTGCACCGTCATCGAATTTTTGGTTATAATCACAAGTTGGCGTAGGTGTTGCCACGCACACTGTACAAGTTTTTTTCCGGTGCACAGAAAAAAGGGAACTGAAAAGAGGAAAAATTGGTAGCTCTGATGCACTAAAAGGATGTGATTGATTATTCATTGATCAGTGTAATCGCCATCGATTCAAACTAATCAGGAGAAAGGGAAAGATGGGGGACAGAGATGCACTTCTTTTTCTTGCTGTTGCCGCCAACTTTCCCAGACTTCCCAGATTCGAGTTGTTGCTGATGCTGTCACCAGCACTTATCAATTGCTGCTGCCGCTGCTCCATTGTCTCCTATCTGCTATCTGTTTTCCCCCTTGTCTCGTCTTGACACGCGGATCAGTCAAAGCGGACAACGTAGCTCAGAAAGTTCTTTTCAGTGCACACAATGTCGTTGCCGTCGTTGGTGGTGGTGGTGATAAAGCTGTCATCAAGACATGTTTGTTTGACACATGGTCGACGATGATGATGATGAGAAGGAGGACTGTGAGATGCATATTGCTGCTCGGAAGATTTAGAGTAAAATAGAGGGAAGGGAACGATGTACTAGATCGGCCAGACACCTCTTCATTAGTAGCAACGGCAGTAATTGCTGTACAATGGTGGTAGCAGTTGTTTTCTAAAACGGCTGCAGAAACAGCATCCCCTTCACTTTGGCCTCCAGCCAGAGGCGCACAAATTGTCATCAGCTCTGCTGCAGAAACTTTTTCTTCTTTTCTTGTTGCTTATCTTGGCTGCTGTTTAGTTGATCTTGAGTTTGAGTATTTCTAGTCGCCTGAAAACGAAGGCTGCTGTTGCTGCTGCTGCTGTCGGCTGATGATTTTAATGAGTTGAGATGAGGAATTTGAGAATGCTGCTGCCGCTGCTGCTGCTGATGCTGTTGGCTGCCAAAAAAAGTAGCAAAAAATAGACTTTGACACCTCAACTAACAATGTTCAACAATACCCAAAAACTCAATCACTCCCTGTCCTTGACACCCCGTGACAATACAAACAGCCTGTTGTTCGGTAATATGGAAGTACACATTTGCAAAGATTGGCGAGGACTGGCTCTTCCTTGCGCTGATGGGCATCATCATGGCCATTCTCAGCTTTGTCATGGACTGTAAGTTTAAGGAGTAACAACAAAAAAACAAAAGTTTAGGTACTTTAGGAGGTTTAATTTAGATCTTTTTGAACTCCACCTTCAGTTTTCATTGTGCAGTGCCAAAAATCCCGTATGTGGCTGTACGCGGAGCTGCTAGGCAACAACCTTGCCCTCAAGTTTGTCGGCTGGTCAGTCATTCCCATGCTGCTAATACTTTTCTCCGCCGGCTTTGCGCACATTGTCTCGCCGCAGGTAATTTGCAACAAAAAAAGCAAAAGTTTAGGTTTAAAGATTAACAAAACTCATTGAACAAAAAACAAATCTAGGCCATCGGCTCTGGCATTCCCGAAATGAAAACGGTGCTGAGGGGGGTAATCCTCCACGAGTACCTCACCTTTCGGACGCTGGTCGCCAAGGTGGTCGGTCTCACCTGTACGCTGGGCAGTGGCCTGCCGCTGGGCAAGGAGGGCCCGTAAGTCTAAATTTCTTTTTGTGAAATCTTTTTATAATTTCTTTTTCCTTTTCAGCTTTGTCCACGTCGCTTCGATTGTGGCGACGCTGCTCTCCAAGCTGGTCACCTCCTTTCAGGGCATCTACGACAACGAGTCGAGGACGGGCGAGATGTTGGCGGCGGCCTGTGCAGTGGGCGTGGCCGCCACCTTCTACTCGCCCATCGGCGGGGTGCTCTTCAGCATCGAGGTCACCTCGGTGTTCTTTGCAGTGCGCAACTACTGGCGAGGATTCTTCGCCGCCTGCTGTGGGGCCACCGTCTGGCGGCTCTTTGCCGTCTGGTTTAAGAATGAGGGTAAAACAATTGATTTTTTGGAAAGTTTGTAGTTTAAAAACCTCTTTTTAACCCATTTCAGAGGCCATCACTGCTCTCTTTAAGACAAGTTTTCGCTCGGACTTTCCCTTTGACCCGCAGGAGCTTTTTGTTTTTGCTCTGATTGGCGTCCTCTGTGGTTTTGGCGGCGCCGGCTACGTCAAGTTTCACCGGCGAATTGTGCACTTTTTTCGTAATCACAAGCGGCTAAACTCTTTTCTCCAGTCAAAGTAATGTGGAAAAAGTGAAACTGTTTTCATGTTTTGTAACTCGATTTTGTTTTTCTTCTTGATACAGTCGCTTCATCTACCCCGGTCTAGTCACCTTCATTCTGCTGATTGTTTCCTTTCCACCTTTTCTCGGGAAGTACATGGCAGCTACGGTTGGTTTAATACTTTAAAACTTAAAAATGTTTTATTTATCATCTCTTTTATCAGCTCTCAAACCACGACACCATCGAGGACCTGTTCAGCAACGTCACTTGGGGCGCCAGCACCAACGATTCGACGCGACTGAAGATGGTGAAACACTGGTCCACTGATCACACCTCCATTTACGTCAACCTGACTATTTATGTGCTCATGACGGTATGGGGGTTGTTTTAGAAGTTTAGAATTGTAAAATCATGTTTAAACCTCTTAAGACCTGGATGTCCTTGATTGCGTCAACAATTCCCGTGCCCAGCGGTACTTTTATCCCGGTTTTTAAGATTGGCGCCGCCTTTGGCCGACTAGTTGGTAAAAAAACTTTGGTGAGAAGCTTTCTTGCAAGATTCTAACCTTTTTATCCATTTTAGGGGAACTGATGGTCCTCTTTTTCCCCTTGGGAGTTCCTTTTGGCGGCAGCACCAATCCCATTGTGCCGGGTGGCTATGCGGTGGTCGGTAAGTGGTTTTATCAACAGAAACAACATTTAGATCTTGTTTTCCATTATCAACATTTTTCTTGTTCCAACAGGCGCCGCCGCCTTTGCCGGCGCCGTCACGCACACCATCAGCGTCTCCGTGATCGTCTTCGAACTGACCGGGCAGATGACGCACATCATTCCGGTGATAATCTCTGTTCTGATAGCGAACGCCATCTCACAGACACTGGACCTGAACATCTACGACTCGATCATTCAAATTAAGAAGCTGCCCTTCCTCCCGCCCATCCTCACCACCTCCTCCTCGGCGCACAACATCTACGTGGAGGACATCATGGTGCGGGACGTCGTCTGCATCTGGCGCAACTGCACCTACCGGGACGTGAAGGCCGTTCTGGCCGGCCACCCCACGCTGCAGTCATTTCCGCTGGTGGACAATGGCCTCAATATGATCCTCCTCGGGTCGATTCAACGGGATCAGCTGGCGCTGCTCAGTCACAGTCGCCTTTCCCGAGAGAGGAGGCTGCAGGAGGTGCGTCGGCGGTACTCAATTCAGGATGCACTCGCCCTCACGCCGCCTGATCCCACGGAAAATGGAAGTCAGTCGACCAAAATGTCCACCGTCCACTACGAGTCACTGCCACGGGACATCAACGCCCGAAAGATGTCCCGCTTTGAGGTGACGCCCGTCGGCTTTGGAAAGCAGACGATGTCTGCCGGAGGTGGAATTGAGTCGGGAAGCGGCGTCAAGTCGCCCAAGTCTATTCTCAAGCAGACAATCTCCTTTACCTACTCGCCTAATGCCACCGTCACGGCGCTTTCCGCTCAAGGTAAACTGTAACTTTAAAACTCGTTTTTAAACATAATCTTTTGTTTCTAGCTGACTCTCGTCTGCGTCAAGCATTTGAGAACATCTTCCTAAAGAGTTTAAAACTGCAAGACGCCAATCCAGACAAGGTGATAAAGGTTCTTTAAACATTGAAGCGTTTTTGTTAATTTTTTGGTATTCTTTTGTAGAACAAGCAGCAACCGGTGCAGACGCCGCCCTCCAGTTATCACCGAAGAGTTCAGCTAGTAAGTCCAGAAAGTTCTTAAAATTTTGCAAATTTCTAAACACTTCAACTACTTTTCTCAGCCCCGTGAACGAGTAATTGACATGTCACCTGAAGAGCAGCTGGCCTGGGAGGAGGAGCAGCTCAACTCGATGGTCGACTTCAACGAGTGCACCATCGACCCGGCGCCCTTTCAGCTGGTCGAGCGGACGACACTCCTCAAAGTCCACTCCCTTTTCTCCATGCTCGGCCTCAGCCACGCCTACGTCACCTCCATCGGTCGACTGGTGGGCGTAGTGGCGCTCAAGGATGTAAGGCTTTCATGACTTGTTGAACTCTACTTTTGAAATTTTCACCTTTTTAAAAACTACTTCTTTCTTTCCACTCTTAGCTTCGAATGGGCATCGAGAAGATGAACGCCGGTCTGCTGGCCCCCAAACACTCGCCCGACTCGACCTACATTCACTCGCTGGACTGTGATCCGCAGTACGAGGACACGCTCACCTCGCTGGCCACCAACGACTCGGAGATCAACAGCAGCAAGGAGCACAGTGATAAGGACTGAAAAGGGGACTTTTCAGTTCCTCTTTCTCTTCCTTTTTTGGGACGAAAACTACCGCCAAACTTTTGCTCACTCACTGACTCGCTTTGGTCTCATCTCATCTCATCTAAAAAAGGCTTTGATCCATTTTTAATCCCCCACTATTTTAAAACCTTTAGCGGCTGCACCAAAGTGATGATGATGAGGATGATGAGAAGAACTGCAGTCAGGCTCTGGCATTCCATGTGTCCCCTCTTTTTTCCCTCTCCACGACGATATGATGACCATTTTTAGATTTTTCATCCTCAATTTTTCAATTTTAATTCTCATTTCTATCCCAACGCTCTCCTTTTCTATCTCCTTTGTTCGCCCTTTCTTCACTATTTATTGTTTTTCAATTTTTTAACGTTTACCTTGATTGCTGAATAGTAATTTACAAGCACAAACACAGGCAGACATTTCACGACTGATTTGATAACATTTTTTTATATACCTTTTTACACCCCGAAAAGTACTCAAGGTGGTGGTGATGATGGTGACCTCGAATATCCCCCTCCATTTTAGCCACCACCATAATCATTATCACCACCACCACCATTTGCACATATCATACCACCACCACCACCACCACTCTGCTTCTCAAGAGTTTTTGTGATTGTCAACGCTGTTGAGCAGCAGCAGCAGCAGCCATAACCTTTTGTCTTCCTTCTTCTTTTTCTTCTTCTTCTCCTCCTTGTTCACCATATCATATCATGTAATAAAAAAGTGCATTTAATTTGCTGCTTCTTCTCTTAAAAAATGTAGAAAAATGAAGAAAGCAACCGTTTAGATGTCTGACGATGAGAGCTTGAGAGGAGCGGCTCGAGTAAGAAAAGATTCAAATCACGATGACGCGACAAAAGGCTGAGACTGTTTGGTTTGCCCCCTGCTGGACTTGCCTTAACTGTTCTTCTTCTTCTTCTTCTTCTTCTTCGATTGATCGTCTTGGGCATTGGGTGAAACAGCGGGTGGCGCAGCCAGTTAGTTGGCAAGAAGGTGAATGAGAGAGCTGGCCGGTTGAGCGTTGCCAATCCTTAGGCTTTGCCAAACAACAACAACAACAACCGAAGCTTTCTCTCTGATTGGGAGTTGCCTCTGCCCGGTCGAAGACCTCACCATCACCAAAACGATGCAGAACTACTACAGCCCCAGCTCCAATGTGACCGCCCAGGAGCGGCGGTCGGCGAACCGGCGGCGAAGCTCGGTGATGGACTACGAGCAGTCGATCATGTTCGGGCAGTACCGCGAGGACCTCGCCAACTTTGCCCTCACGCAGGCGGAGAAGCTGACGGCGCTGCAGGAGGACCGCAATCGAAATCAAAACGGCACCAGAGGCCTGGAGGCGAACAACAGTCGAAAGCATCCGTCCAAGGTGCTGACACTGATTCGGAGGATCTTCAAGTGCGGCGGCGACATGATCTTCTTCACCATTCTGGCGATCTCCCTGGCGACGCTCAGCTTCTCCATGGACATTGCCGTGCACGCCTTCTTTGAATGTAAGTGCTCTTTTTGCAGCTTTTGTTGTTGAAAAGTCTAGGTTTTTTGTTGACACTGTTTTCTATCTCTTTTTCAGTGCGAGACTACCTCACCAACAAGTTGACCACCGTTTTCTTCTACAGCCTCGCCCTTTGGACCCTCTTTACCGTGGTGATGGTGCTCATCTCGGCCATAGTGACGCGCTTTCTGGCGCCACAAGCCGCCGGATCGGGCGTCTCCGAGATGAAGGTCGTCTTGAGAGGAGTGGTGCTTAAAGGTGCAGATCGTCTTTTGAGCTGAGACAAGATCTTTGACAGAACCTCCTTACTTCTTTCCAGAGTACCTCAACCTCAAGACGCTGATCGCCAAGGTGATCGGCCTTACCTTCACTTTAGGCAGTGGCTTACCGCTGGGCAAGGAAGGACCGTAAGTGTTGAGTGCTGGGTAGACATTTTCTTCATCTGGAATCGCTCTGAACATCGTCAATTCTCCCTTCAGATTCGTCCACATCTCTTCCATGGCGGCCAACCAGTTCATGAAGCTGTTCTCTAACATAACCGACCCTCAGGAGTACGAGAGCCGCTTTTTTGAGGCAAGTTTACCACAAAAGAAAGGTTTAAAAACTTCAAAAAGTTCTTCTTCCTTTTCAGGTAATCGCCGTCGCTTGCGGCCTGGGCGTCGCCGTGACCTTCGCCTCACCGGTGGGCGGCGTCCTCTACTCAATTGAAATTGTTTCTGTCTTCTTTTCCGTTCGCTCGTACTGGCAAGTAAGTTTTGATAGAAATCAAATAAAGATTCCAAAGTTCAAAACTTCTCCTCCAGGGCTTCTTTGCCGCCACTGTAGGCGCCCTCTTCTGGCGCCTGCTCACCGTCTGGTTCGCCTTCGAGGAGAGCATCACGCACATCTTCAAGACCGACTTCCGCCTGGAGCACCCCTACGAGACGCTGGAGCTGATCAGCTTCGCCCTGCTGGGCATCCTCTGCGGCCTCTCCGCCTACGTCTTCGTCTCACTCAACCGAGCAGTGGTGCTCTTCAACCGCCGGAGAAATCCAATGAACGACTTCTTCCGCCGCTTTCCCCTCGCCTACCCGGTGGCCCTCACCACACTGATCGCCCTGGTCTCCTTCCCGGGCACGCTGGGGCAGTTCTACGCCAGCTGGCTCAACTCCGAGGAGAGCATGCACGAGCTGTTCAGCAACTTCAGCTGGCACAGTCTGGAGGGGCTGATTGACCACGATGAGATAGTGGACAACTGGCGGACACCCTACACCAACGTCTTCGTCAACACCTTCCTCTTCTTTGTCATGAATTTGGTGGTTGTGGCCGTGGGAGCGACAATGCCGATTCCACTAGGGCTCATTGTGCCCAGTTTTAAGATCGGCGCCGGTTTGGGAAGGCAAGTCACACTGAAATCAGGTGAACTTCTTCTTTTTTGGGCTAACCTTCTTTTCCCCGATTTTTAGATTCTACGGCGAGTGCATGTCCTACTTCTTCCCGAAGGGCATCAACCCCTTCCAGGACCGCTCCGACTATCCAATTCTCGCCGGCGCCTACGCGGTGGCCGGCTCGGCGGCCTTCGCCGGCGCAAACACCGGCGCCCTCAGCTCCGCCGTCATCGCCTTCGAGATGACCGGCCAGGTGACCCATCTGCTGCCGGTCATTGTGGCCATTCTGGCGGCGACCATCACCGCCCGGCTCTTCTGCCCCTCCATCTACGACTCGCTGATCATCCTCAAGAAGGTAAAGAAGTGGAAGTTGGGATGGTTTTAAGTTTTTAACTTTTCTTCCCTCTTGCCCAGCTGCCCTACCTGCCCTCGATCCTCCCCTCCAGCTCCACCGGCCACCGCATCTTCGTGGAGGACTTCATGGAGCGCGACCTCCTCTTCGTCTTCGGCAAGTGCACCTACCGCTACCTGCGCCACCTGCTCAGCTCCAAAACGGGCGCCAAGCTGCGCATCTTCCCCTTCGTCAAGTCGCCCGAAAGTATGATCCTCCTGGGCACGGTGGAGCGGACGGAGCTGCAGGCGCTCCTCGACAACCACCTCAGCCGCCAGCGAATGGTCTTTGAGCTGCGCAAGTCAATGCAAAGTCTGAGCGCCCAAGTGGCCGCCAACTGTCCGGTGCATGGGCCCACAGGGCAGCATCAGCAGCAGCAGCCACAACAAGGGCAGCTCGGATCGCAGCCCAATCTTCAGCAAAACCGGCGATTTCAGGTGAACGCCGTCTCGGAGCCGCCAGCGGAGGAGACCATTGAGGTGACGTCGCTTGGGGTGAGTTTTTCGGTTTCTTTTTCAGCTGCTTGAAAAAGAGTTTCCTTCTTTCTTTCTGCTTTACAGACAGTCGCATGGGAAGAGGAGCAGTTGGATGTGCGAGTGGACTTCACCAACTGTCCCATTGATCCAGCGCCCTTTCAGCTGATGGAAGGTACCTCGCTGTTGAAGGTAAGTTGGATTGTTGTCTTTTGACTTTGACTCAATTTTTTGAACTTCTCTCCCTAGGTGCACAACCTCTTCTCCCTGCTGGGACTGCAGCTGGCGTACGTCACCTCGCTGGGCACTCTGGTGGGCGTGGTGGCGCTCAAGGAGCTGCGAAAGGCAATCGAGGAGATGGAGGCAGGTCAGCTGCCGAGAACCAAGTCACGGGCGAACGGCCTCAATGAGGACATTCAGGAGGAGGACGAGGAAGAGGAGGAGGAGGAGGAGGAAATGGATGGACAGGCTGGAGGGGAACAAGGCAAACAGGATGATGAGGGACCAGAGGAGGCAGAGGCGGGCGGCAGTGGAGTCCGGCCAGACCGACCCAATCGACATCTGCTGGCACCTCCGCCACGTCGTGGAGGAGGACATGGAGGGCAGACGTAGTATTTTGTTGTTGTTATTATCTTACAATTCTTAAACTAGAAAAGAAAGCACTAACGACTAGACTGTGTGAGATCATTTGAATATGAAAAGCTCCCCTATCCACTATTCTTTATCTATCCTTCCTCGCCCTCTGCACTGAGTAGGGCACGTCGAGGAGCTCCTGACGCCGCCGCCGAGACTGGCGCCGATGGAGCGTCGCCAGCGAGAAGAAGAGGTAGGCAGAGGCCCCAATGGCGCCCAGCTTCAGCATCGGATGGCCCACCAGGCAGTCCGCCCGGCGGCCGCGGTGGTGGACGTAGTCCCAGGTGACTAGCGCCATGCCTACCACCAGGCCGAGGGCGGCGCCGATCCAGGGCAGCTGAAGGTCGAGCGCCCGCTCCCGCTGCATTTGCATGAGAAGGTGGGCGATCTTCTGGTTGATGAAGCGCTCGTAGTTGGCCGACTTGCTGTGGCTGCTGTGGGCGCTGCTGAAGGAGAGTGACAGGCCGCCGCCAAACGTTCTGCCCTCCTCTTCCTCCTCTTCATCTTCCGCCTTCATCTCCTTTCGATAGTCGAGATAGCGAAGCGCCAGTTGGTAGTCTTTGAGGGCGGCCTCGTAGAGGCCACAGTCCAGCGCGACGTCCGCCTGACGGAGGTACCCTGAAAGGTAAAGGGAAGGTAAATAGGTTGCTGGAAAACTGGTTCTTCAAGTATCCTTTGAACCTTTGAACCACTCCGGTGAGATGGCCACCACCGCCTTGGCGTCCTCCATGGCAAAGTAGAACTGGCCCAGCTTGCGCAGCACCACTGACCGCTTGCTGTACAGGCTCGACTCGAGGCGGCAGAGGCGTTCACCGGTGAGCAGCGGCGTTGCAGAGCCGGCGCTGAACTTCTTCATCTGCAGTCCCTCGGTGGCGTCCAGGTGGAAGTTGGCGGCGAAGAGCTCCAGCGCCTGGCTGTACCGCTGCAGAGCCTCCGAGGTGCTGCCCGAGTGCAGCGCCACGTTGCCTGCCTTCTTCAGCTCCAGGATCCGCTCCGGGGAGGACATTTCGGTGATGAAAAATGGGTGATAAGTATCACCAAACTGAACACCGGACCAGCTGTCAGAAAGTGGAAGCTGATGTTTTTGGCATAAAGAAAAGCACACGAGAGGAGAAAGGCCGTCCTTTTTCGAATCAGGGACGGCATTGCTCCTCGCTCAAGCCGCTTCACTGCCGTTTAAAGCGCTGGTGAGCACTTTGTTTACATTGCGTCATCATCATCATCAGCTGCAGCAGAAGCAGACGGCTTGGCATCGGTGTTCTCTCTCTCCCCATAAACTCCACTTAGACTTCATGGATCTCCTCTACCCGAACCGGCAATGGCCAATGCCGGAAGGCTATCTGCCGCTTGAAGATATCACCACCATGCTCATTCCAAACGAACATACCCCACAGCTCTGCGGTGATCTCTGGCTGAAGATTCTGGAGTACTTGAAACTGCGAGAGGTGGTGCTGCTGCGACGTGTCTGCAGCGGCTGGAATGAACTGATCATCAGACGCATTTTAACGGTTCGATTTAGGAGTTTTGTTAATTGTGGTTCGACTAACTACTGATCGCTTTTTTGTTACTTCAACAGCCTCGAAAGGAGCTGACCGTCTGCCTGGCGCCCTACTCGACGAGCAAGTTCTTTCGCCGAGAGGCGATCGCCGACTGCTACTACCTCCGCCACTACCGTCAGATAGTTCAACCGTTGGCTGCGAACCACGCCGGCCTGCAGCAACTCAGGATGCTCAACTTCCTCGTCGGCCAGTGGTGGCTGACCACGGAGTTCAGCTGGTGCCGACAACAACCACAGCCGAAGCAGCTGAAGAGTGCCACCTTCATCGACTGCACCTTCACGGTGACGCTGGCCAGCGTGGCGGACCACCTTCGAGGCGTCACCCGTCTGGAGCTGATCAACTGCGACCTCCTCGATGCGGACATTCGCACCATCGGCGAGACGATAGGCTGCAGCGGAGTGCTGCAGCACCTGAACGTCTCCTTCAACGGCCAGCTGACGGGCGCCCACATTGAGGCGCTGGGCACGCCGCTGCGATCTCTGAACCTCGGCCACTGCCACCGCCTGGACGACTTTCGGCTGTGCTACGGCCTGCAGGCACTGCTCTACAAGGGCGTCCACCTGGAGGTGCTCAATCTGAAACCGCTCAATCCGAACGGCGCCCTCCACCTGGTGACCTCCTTTGTGGTCGGCTCGCTGGACCACCTTCAGGAGCTGAAGCTCAATCCCAACTTTCACCTCTTTGCCGCCGAACAGCGGAATGTGGCTGATGGTCAACTCCCGCCCTCTGCCTCCTCCTCCTCATCAGTTCCGGGGCTGGCGGCGACTATGAAAAAGCTGACGTTGCTCGGACGGTGCGAGCTGCCTCCGGTCAATGGCAACGACAGGCGACGACAACATGGCTCTGCCCTGTCAGCCGACCGCTACCTTCGCTGGTTCTTCACCGGCAAGGCCTCCTCTCCCTCCTTTTTAGCCACCCCTGCCTTTGCGCAGCTGCAGTACCTCAGCCTAACTGACTGGCCGGAAAAGTGGACCAGCGACGAGGGCCTGGTCGCCGTCTTCTCCGCCTGTCCCAATCTGCTGCACCTTAAGCTGGTCGGCCTGCCCTTTGCCACCGACCGCTCGCTGGACCTTATTCCGCGGCTGATGACCCGCCTGCGGACGGTCAAGTTCGTCGACGTGAACCTCTCCGACCGTCTGGTGGTGACGCTGCTGGAGCGCTGCCCCGCCCTGCGCACCCTGGTCATCGACTTTCCTGACGGTGGCCAGGCACAGCCGTACCACCTCAGCGAGGCGGTCATCCACGAGGCGGTGGCCCTCTGCAGTCGCTGCCCCGCCCGCCGACTGACCGTACGCATCAGCAAGTCGCTGCTGCCCACGCACAAGCTCTTCACCATTCCCGCCAACCTGTCGCTGGAGATAGTCCGCTCGAGGGCCTTTCACGGACGGGCGGCGGCCATCTACGTCGATGAGCCCGTCGTCGGGTGAAAAGCGAGATAAAAACAGATGACACTGTTTGGATACCCTAGGCCCCACCGGCTTCTTTGCTTATTTATTTACAAAGATTTAATGTTTTGGGATCTAAAAAACTGTTGTTAAAGAAAGGAAAACAAGTGTTTGGATTACCGGGAAGCTGATCCATGTTCATAAAAGTGAGATTTTCTTCAGACGAGGAAAGGATCTTCAGGTCAAGAGGAGTTTGGCGATGAGGCAACACAAGTTGAAACACGTTGCTTGAGCGTCACTCAAGTGAGTGTGTGAGCAGCAGAAAGTGTTTTGTTTTGTGTGGCAAACTGTTCATATACAGCGTGCTAAGATACCAAATATATTTGGGAAAGAATGTCTTCAGAAATATAATTGGGAATTTTTGTTCAAATATATTTGTCAAAAAAGATTTGATAATGATATTTCAGAAAAAAAACTTTTACTGAAATATGTTTTAGAAATTGCCAAATATATTTGGCAAACTCGCTTTTTTGCCAAATATATAACACACCATTTTTTAGAGTGTAACAAAGCTGTACTTTTTCTTGTCTGACTGCTTATGACATCGTTGAACATGCGCTCCTGCGGCGCTCTTTGTGTAAAAAGTGGCACCACAGTCTCTGTAGATGCACTTAAAAGGGGCAAAAAATTGGTGATTGCGCAAGTGGTGCTCTTGCTGTTTTTCAAAGTCACGAAACGAGCGGTCACAGTCTGGGCATTGAAATTTCAGCCCTCTTTGGCGGCTAGGCAGTGGAGTCGGTGGAGTGCTCTCAGTCTTTTCAGTGCTTGTAGATGAAGCCAGTTGCTTGCTTCGGCGGTTGCTCTGAGGGCTGAAAGCAGCTGACGCTGACCGCTTGCCCTTTTTGTCACTCCTTTTTGGAGCCTGCTTTTTAACGGTGATGTTCTTCTCCTCCTCCTCCTCCTCTTTATCACTCTTACTAAAGTCCTCCTCAAAGTTGTCATTGTGCCAGTTGTCCTCATTTTGAAACTCTAAGTTTGCCTACTGCTCGCCACTTTCACTATCTGTCTTGCAATTCACTGGCAGTGTCACCGTAGGTGCTTTCGTAGGTGTTCTGGTTGTAGTTGTTGTTCAGGTTGCTGCTGCCGCTGTCATCACTTTCCAGCTTTTCATCCTCCTCTGCAAGGGAAATAGTGGTTGTCAGGTGGGCTGGTCGCTCTGAAATGTCGGAGAAGAGAACATTGAGCTGCTGCTTCCACTTTTTGACCTTTTTCCTGCTTGTGCCACTTTTGCAGAGAAGGAGAAGCGATTCAGCGAACCAATACTCAAAGTAGCTAATGATTGTGTTGAAAGTGATGACTTTGCCCGAGCTGTCCAGAGCAACAATTTTCTCTCCACTGCTGCTCTCCTCTGGACACCGAAACGGAAGCAGCTCTTGTTGGTTCAGTTTTAGGCGGCAGTTCTCCACCAGAGTGAAAAGAGTGCACCGAGAGAGGGTCACTTTTACTCCCGCGCAAAACACACTACTTCCGAACAGGAGAAGTGTCGTGATGATGGGCAAGAAGAACTAATGCTCTGTGCGGGGGTGCTCAATGATCAGCAGGCGGTCAGTGGGGAATAGTCGTCGGCCAGTGGTGGATAACTTGACGTGATAGTAACGCGAGCTGGTGCTATTCTCACCATGCGACCCTTCCACTTGTAGCACGCCACTTGCAGCCATACTGGTAATGCACTTTGCCAGATCAGCACTAGGCACATTGTAGATCATCGCCACCAGTCCTGCCCACTGTTCCACTGTCTTTTCTTCAAACTTGTTGTTCCAGTGAAGGAAAGTGTGAAGGACAGCACGGCGGCGGTGAGAAAAACCATCCAGAGCAGACGGCATTGCTTGCTGAATCTCGCTGAGATAGAACTTGAGCAGATCCTTCTCAATAAGCTCTTTAACAGTCACTGAAAACTGCTGTTCTGTTTGTGCACTTGCCTGCTCATTAGTTTTGCTCTTTTCCTTTCTTTTTATCCATTCTTTCCTTAGGGCGCACAACTCTAGACCCATCAAAGCCAAGGTTGAGGTAGTAGTTGTCTCGCTTTGGGTTGTAGTGCACGCCTACCAGATGATAACTTTTTAAAACCTTTTTGAAAAAACTACAGTTGTTGTGTCGTTGATGCTGCCTAGGCTTGTGGTTTTGCGGCCGTTGTCGCTTTTAGGAGTCTGCAGAACCTTTAGCTTTAATTTTTTACTTTCAATTAGATCTGGCCAGAGGAGGACAATGTTGCTGATCAGTGTGCAAGTGGCCCTAAGACCAAAACCATCTGAGTCAAAAGCGGCCACAATGGTGCCGTAAGCAGGCACATTCGTTGACTTGATGATGATCTTGTCAATGAGCTTTTTCATGCTTTCACTTTCTACTTTTAACTCCCTTTTCTTTCTGCTTGATAAAGCTCCGCGAATGTTCTCAATGGTGCCTCCCATTGTAAGGGCTCCGGTGGTGGTCTTTCCGAGCACATTGATACCCTGCAAAATAAAATTTATTGAAGATTGTCCTTCACAAAGGTATAATGAGCACTCTGAAGATGATGCAGTGCCGGCGAGAGTTGCAGAGTAATAAACAGAGGCCATGATAATACAAAAAATTGTAATAAAACAGCAACAATTTCAACTTTATTTATGCAAAAAAGTGCGCGGTGTCCCCCCTTAAAGGGGGACTGCGCGCACATAACAACTTTTTTCGAATTTTTAGTTTTCTTTACTAGTCAATGGAATTTTTTTACTAAGATCTTTACACCGAACGTTACACTTTCTGGCAACATGAAAGTTGGCATTGCATGATCAGAAATGCCAAATGAAAAGTAACAAAAAAATCTAAAGTTTGTTGGACTTAGATCTTTTAGTGTAGCTTTTATTATTTTTTGAGAATATTTTGAAAATAAACTTTCTAAGTTTTCTTACATTTTTCATCCTAAATCTTGAATCAAAAATCATCCCAGAAAGTCTGGGACCACATAAAAATAATTCAGCTCCAACATTTTTTAGTTTTAGACGTCCCCTTTCATTTGGCTTATCTGATTATTTCATGCCAGCCTCCCTGGTTCCGGAAAGTGTACCAATAGGTTCGGAACATTTAAGTCCTTCATGACTGCGACCCGTTCACCGGAAGGTCAAAGTATTAACACAAAACTGTCTTACATGAAATTCTTAACAATTTGTGTTGAGTACATTTTTCATGCACATCCTTGCCACCCCAAAATCAAAATTCGAAAAAGCAGTAAAAAATGCGCGGTGTCCCGCCTTAAAAGTGAAAAGTTTTTTGAGCTCTACGAATGTTCTCTTTTTCAAACAATCAGCTCAAAACCGTACACAAACTGTTGCAAGTGTTTAGCTGTTCACATTTGCTCTACAGTTGTTGTCATCATCATTCTCCAGTCACCAAACTTCAAATGGGCAAATCGAGCAAAAGTAGCCGAGTAGAAGATGAAACGACTAGCTCTACTGAAGAGAGTCCAAAGAAATCTTCTAATCTCTCATTAACTTCATCTTCATCTTCTGAAAAAAAGATCAAAAGCAAAAGAAAGATCAAAAGTAAAAGTAAAAGCAAAAGAAAGATCAAGACCAAAAGTAAAAGCAAGAGCAACAGCAAGAAGAAGGTCAGAAGCAAGACTAAAACAAAGACAAAAAGCCCTTCGGTAAAGATCATCGCCAAGCCTTCTTCTAGGACTTACCGTCCAGTAGTTTTACACCGACGATCAGCTTCACCAACGGCAGCAATTCAACGAGGGCGCAAGTGCACTGACGTCAGCTGCTGCGTTCTCTTTGTCCTCTGCATGGCCGTCTGGATCTCTATTGGCGTCGCTTGTATGTCATGAAAGAATGAAAGAAAATAGAAGTTAGATGAACCACATTCACCCTTTTCCGTTTAGTTGCCACATACCTGTTCATGAACCACGGTCTCTCCTTTGGCCTGGCGCCCCTGGACTCGCTGGGCAATCGTTGTGGTCATGGCAACTTTAGGTGAGAATGTTGTATTTGACTTGCTGTTGTAGATCATCTTCTTCTTCATCCCCTCTTTCATCTTCAGCACTCGCCCCTACCTCTTCTTCTTCAACATCGCCGACTGCATTAACGCTCAGCTGTTGCTCTTCGGCGTCATCGGCTGCGGCGCCGACGGCAGCGCCCAGGTCTGCGTGGACCACTGTCCAAATGTGACCTTCAGCGTCTACGATCAGATCACGAAGAGAGAAAAAGATGTGGCTGCTGAAGAGAAGAAAGTTGATGACAGCTGGCTGGAGCGAATGATCTGCAAGTACCACGTCGGAGTGCCTACACCGCAGAATGTAAGTGTACAAAGAGAGGAAAGTTACTGTAAAAACATCAAAGCATCACTTACTTCTTTTAGGTGGAAGAACTCTGGAAACGGGGCTATTGTGCAGCGTACTACATTGAAAGTGAACCGAGTAAGTGCTATTGAAGTGATAGAAATCCAGTTAAACCTTTTTTCGGTATCAACAGTCCTCAATCGGTGCATTCCCAAGGTGATCCGCTTCACAGAGGACGAAAAGGCGGTGGACGAGATGCAAAAAGAGGTGATGCAGCTCAACGTGTCTGGCATGGCAGCGCTGACGCTGAACACGGCCGAACAGGTCACAGAGTGAGTACACTCACAACTGGTCAATCCCTTTCGAACTTCTCCTTTATTGACCTGACCTTCAACACCTTCACCCCTCTTCCCAGCGGCCTGAACCGCCTCCTCGTGGTGAGCCTCCTTACCCGCAATCTGCTCGAAGACCTGGTCCTGTCGTGGAAGTTGATTCTCCTGTGAGAAAAGGAAGAACTGTAGTAATTTGTTTAGTAACAATCAGCAAACACTTTACTTCCCTCTCTTAGAGTCATCGGTATCGGCGTCCTGCTCTCTCTGGTTTGGCTGTACGGCCTTGCCTACTACACCCGACCAGTCATCTGGGCCAGTTTGATAGCCCTGATCGGCATCACCGCCTACCTCGTCTACTTCAGCGCCACGCAGTACAGCTCCTGTCTGGCGACAGACAAGGCAGAACAGACAGCAAACGGAGAGGAAAAAGAGGTGAAACCGCCCAACGCCTATGAAAAAACTGTAAACGGCAGCTTAGGAGCCAACATCAGCAGCCTGGCAGAGTTTGAGAGGCGGTACGGCAAAGAGCAAAGCGGCCGCAGCAGCAGCAGCAGCAGCAGCCTCCGAAGTAGAAAGAGCAAAAGCGGCGGCGGCGGCGGCGATAACCACCTCCAGGTGACGCTCTACTTTCTGGGCGACGCCCTCAAGAACAAAGCGAAAGACTTTGCCGGCGGCCTCCTCCGCTCCACCACCCTCTGGCTGGTGATGACGGTGGCCAGTTCGGTGCTCCTTCTGTTCCTCCTCTGTGGCGCCGCCCTCCTCTCCGACCGCATCAACCTGGCCATTCGCCTGATCGAGGAGACGAGCACCGCCCTGGCCGCCCTTCGCCTTCTGGTCGTACTCTTTCTGCCGCTGGTGCCGTACCTCTTTCAGCTGACTGCCACCGCCCTGTGGGTGGCCATCTCCCTGTCGCTCTTTGCCGCCCGAAGGCCCACCTACCTGAATGAGCGATTCGTTGAGTGTGTGCCCTCCTTTGCCGGTGACGAGGTGGCTGCTGGTGGTGGTGGTGGTGGTAATCAGAGTGCAGTTGTGGATAAAGATGGCAACTGTCAGCTGCGCAGTCCTCTCAGCGGCCCCTCGCTGCTGCTCTGTCAGCTCTTCAGCTTTTTCTGCTACCAGTGGCTCTTCTACTTTCTCGAGGCGCTCTGTAAGTAAAAAGTTGGCTTTTTAGTAAAACTGACTTACTACTCCAATAATCCTTCTCTTACTTTCAATCCCTCTTCTACTCAGACATCATCTCCCTGGCGGGCTGCTTCTCCACCTTCTACTGGCAACCGCCAAAAAGCAAGAAACATGCAAGCAAAGGCCTGCCGCAGTTCATCAGCCTGCACTCGGTGCAGATGGCCTTCAGGTAAAAGTGGTTCTGCAAAAAAAGAAAGAAAATATCTAAATAGGAACTGGAAAATACTCAAACACAATAAACCATCCCCTTACAGATACCACCTGGGCACGCTTGCCTTTGGCGCCTTCTTCGTCGCCCTCCTGCGCACCGTCCGCCTGCTGCTCGACTTTGTGCACGCCCGTCTCAAGGCGGCCCTCAACCCCAGCCCAGCACCTGATGGCCAGGCAGCAGCAGCAGCAGCCGCAGCCACCTCCTCCTCCTCCTCTGCCCTGTCCTCCCTCTGCGGCTGCTGCACCGGCCTCCTCACCAGCATCTTCACCTCTGCGCCGATCCTCTTCCGCCTGGCCCAGTGGCTGCTCGCCCTCACCGACCGGCTGCTGTCCTTTCTCAACCACCACACCTACCTCATGACGGCCATCTACGGGCGCCCCTTCTGCGAATCGGCCCTGGAGGCGCTGACCCTGCTGGCGACCAATCCCCTGCGCTCCATAGTGCTCTACGCGACCAGCCACTACCTGCTGACGTTGGTTCGGCTGGCCATCACCGGCAGCACCGCCTTCGTCGCCTTCTTTCTCTTCGTGGTGGGCGGCGATGATCCGCTGCTCTTTCCCGTGCCGCTGCACTACCGCTGGGCGCCGGTGGTGGCGGCCAGTGCGGTGACCTACCTCGTCAGCGCGCTCTACATCGACATCTACGAGGTGGGCCTGGACACGATGTTCCTCTGCTTTCGTGAGTCTTATCTGCATAAGATGGTGTATTTTGGCCAAGACTTACCAAGTTTTTCCTTCTTTCTTTTCTTACCCTCAGTCCTCGATGACAAACTGCACGACGGCAGTCGGCGAAGGCCCTTCTTCATGCCCAATGCCACTCGACAGCGACTGCTTCAGCTTGACGTAGAGGTGCAAAGACGAAGCCATCAGAGTGATGGTGATCGGCGAAGGGGAGGGTCTACTTTTACTTCATAATTCGGAGAAGCAGATAGAGAAGACGGAAGAAACAAAGTAGAAGACGTTTAGTTAGAAGGGGGATAATATTAAAGTCTTTTTAGCAAACAAAGCGCAAGAACAGGCAATAGAGTTGATTTGTTTTGATTTGTTTTGTTTTATTTTATTTCGATTTGATTTGATTTGTTTTACATTTGATTTGATTTCATTCATTCAAAGTGAGAGAAACGGACAGCGGTGATGATGATGATGGTAGTAGTAGTAAGTCTGATAAACAAACCAAGACCAGCTGATCAGAACTGATCAGTGGTAGTGATGGGTCATCCTGTTTGTGAGAGGGTGTGAAATTGACTGTGGACCTAACCTGAAAAGAGAGAAAAGACCGGAGAATACCAGATGAAAGAAAAGATAGCAGTCCAGAAACAAGGAAAAATAATAGAAGAAGAGGAAGAAGAAAGCTATGGCATGAGCAGAAGATGATGAAGACAGACTGACCACTACCACCACCAGCAGAAGAAGAGGAGGAAGAGCAGACTGAGAGAGACGATGAGAGAGCAGATTGGAGGAATTTAGGAAGAAGAAAAAGCTAGAATCGCTCTAGTTCTTCAGGTACTCAGCATCGGCGGGCTTGTGGCTGACGACGCCGGGCTCGTTGGACTGCAAACAAACAACGATTAAAATTGCAAAAAGGTAAAACTTTGTTTTCCTCATCTTCTCAATCCTACCTGAACATTGGCGCTGAAGCCATCACCATTGTCGGCGTACTCGACCGTTCGGTAGATGCCCTCCGGGTCTCGGTACATGTAGCTGCCCTTGACGTTGCCCTGCTCGTCGCCGGACTCGGTGCGCGTCAGCGTCGTTCCGTACTCATCGGTGGTCTCGTAGGTGAAGCTGTACGGCTCGGGCTTCGGCTCGGGCTCGGCCTGACGGGCGCGGCGGTTGCCGGCCGTGGCTGAGTAGGAGGAGTCATCAGAGTAGGAGGGGGCGGCGGGGGCGGCGCGGGCTCGGAAGCCACCGTTGTTGCTGTACGGCCGGGCTTCCACGGTGATGGCCACAAAGAGGGCGATGGTGAGGGCGAGGACCTAGGAGTGAAGGTGAAGAGAAAGAGAGGAGGGTGAAAACGGTGGTGATAAGGAGAAGATGATGGACAAAAGGTAAGGTTGTATAGAAACCACGCCAGTACAGAGGTACACAAACAATCTCTCTTTCACACACACCTTGATGCTGAGCATTTTGAGTTGAGTAGTGGTAGAATATAGCTTTATACAAAGGAGGAAAAAAAAGACAAGTCACAAGATGCGTGCGCTGTACCGAAAGTGGCTGAAGTGGCAGATAAGAGGAGAAAGCTGTTGTTCACAGTTGATGATGATGATCAAATGCAGACTCTGTACCGAGCTGACCACTGGCTTTTATGCATGTCCGTGGACGATGCTTACCATGGTGGTGGTGGTGGTGGCTCTTCAGTAATCTTGGAACAGACAACAACACTCTCTCCTCACGCTGATGGAAGGCTGCCCTTCAGCTTCAGCAGCAGCATCATCTTTTAGCAACATCAACAGTCGCTTTGTCTTTCACTTTCCCTCCTCTTTGTCTCTCTCCCACTCTTTTTTTCAACAGTACGGCTCAGTTAATGATCAGGGCACCTGGATTGCGCCAAGATCTTCCTCGTCTTTAGCAGCGGCAGCAGCAGCAGCAGCAGCAGCAGCAGCAGCAGTGAGAATTGGCGGCTCAACACCGCTCGTCTTTATTTCTTTCTTTCTCTCCTCTTAGCTTTTAGCGTGAATTACTTTTCGGATGGTCAAGAGACAACGCAGCAGCAGCGGAGGCAAACAAAAAGGTCCAATGCTGTGCACGAGTTGAGCGCGCGAGCGAGCGAGAGCTGCTTCGCCGTCCGCTGATGAACTTTTAGCCAACGGACCAGCAGCAGCAGCAGCAGCAGCAGCAGCAGCAGCAGCAGAAGTGGCCGATTAGTGTCAGACAGAGAAACCGAGAGAGCATCTGTAGGCAAGTAGGCACACACACACACATCATCATCGTAGTACGTGTGAGCTACATAATTAATTGCACGGTGATTGCTCGCGCCCGCCCGCCCGCCTTCAGCCGCCTGGTAATTAGCAGTTAGTCAGTCAGTGTATAGTCAGTCAGACACTATTGTTTGTTGGTCAGTGTGCAGATTACTTCTATTGACGGCATCAGCTATCCTCCTCCTCCTCCTCCTCCACCTTGCTTCCCGCAGATCTCTTCATAGTCTGGACAAACAGACAGACAGCGCTTCAGACAAACGCAAACGCGCATTCACCGCATCATTTAACATTAACAGCAGCAGGACTAATTGCCGCTCGCCCTCAGACTGCTGTGCTGTCTGTGGTCGATGATGGTAATGACGATGATGGTGATTGCGACTCAAGTGCTTCTTTTAGTGGCGGTGGTCAAGCGATGATGGTGGTGGTGGTGGTGGTGGTGGGGGAAGCAGCGTGCGCACAATTAAGACAGAGGAGACAGAGACAGTGTGCTCGCCCTGTACAATCCACCACCACCATGATTGAACGGCTAATCAATCGAACACTGCTGCTGTTGCCTTTTTATTATCACTATATCATTTATGACGACTGCTGCTGTTGAAGAGGTGTGTGTGCGCGCGCGATCAAGCCTACAGATTTGGTCTGCCTTTGATTTACTACTGCCACTCGGTCAATGTCGTCAACTGGACGATCTTTTGGAGCACCTGTGGCGGCTACTGTGCCGGGCTGTGGTGCTTTATGATTGCTAGACTAGCGCAGACTTGCAGATATTGTATAATTACTGGCAGAATAAAAGCTTTTGAAAATCCTACTAAAACCTGCAACACTTCCGCTTCACACTCGCATGCACACACAGTTCATTGATTCTGAAATCACTGTGAAAACGTTTCTCCAGCGTGAAATAAAGAAAGAAAACGAGAGTTTTCAATTAGCATCGATTTTGGGGCTGAAGACGATGGCAGTGGGCACACACACACCACAGGCTTTTTTCCCCATCTTCAGTAAGTCTGAAAGTAAATCTGATTAGCCGCGATTTTCCACTTTTGCACTCTGTCCGTCTTCGCCGGCAATCGTGGTTGCTGCTGCTACGCGTGCTGCACTGCCGTCTAATTTATGACGCCCAAATGGCCAGCGGTAAAAGCAGCAGTTGTTTGCAGAGAAAAAAAAACAACAGCACACAATTGACAAACACTTAGACTGACTTTAACTCCTAAGCGCGCCACTAAACTATCGTCGTCAACAGTGAATTTGCTGGCAATGCCGGCGCATCAGATGATCACTGCTCAATTTCCCTTCTCTCCCTTCCCCTCCTCTTTCAAACTTACCTCGATAACGAATCAGTCAATTGTCAGTCAGTCAGTCAGTCAGAGTCAGTTCTGCAGAAGAGTTGCGAGAAAGTGGCCAAAAGTGGTGCAATCCAAGCTGGTGATCACATCAGCTCCGGTGTGTGTGTGTGCTTGTGTTTATGGTGGCCAAACGGTGCTTGCCTGTTTGCATGTTAATGGCAGCAGAGGTGGTGTTGACATTGAACTTACTTTCTTCTGCGAGGGAAGAAAAGAAAAACAGTTAGATCGTTTTAGAAGAAGAAAGAAAGAACACCGACTGTGATCACTGTTACTTTGCACTTCAGCACTGTTGCTCGTGTGTGTGTTGTGCAGTGGTGAATCGTGTCTCGAATGGCTGATTAAGGATCCTCCAGCAGAAGATACACACACGAGCTAAGGACGCTACTACAAGCAAGCTGACACTCACTTCACAATGCCAGTGCCTTGTCTTATGTTGTGTCTTGACTGAACTTGATTAATCGACATCACCTGGTGTGTAGTGGTGCAGAAGACTGAAAGTGCAATGATGCTGATGGTGCTCTTCTTGGAACGACGACCACGAGGACGACGAGGACCAGAGGGAAAGGCAGAGAGGACAACAAGACTACTGCCCCTCTGAATGTGAATGCCTGCTCATTATCATTACAAATGATGGAGTGATGGAACGGTTGGTCGCCAAGCATCGAAACGTGGAATCCATGACTTCAGACAGCATTATCACTTCATCATCTCTTGTCTTCTTCTTCTTCGGCGACAAAAGAAAGAGAGAAAACAATGTCTGCTGTTGTTGTCGCAGTGTCGTCCGCCGCCGATGTCCTCTCTCTCTTATCACCATGTGGTTCGTCCGCATCTCACTAGTGCATCATCAGTATTATTAGCAAACTCGTGCACTCTTGCAACACGGGTTGAGTGGCGGTGATGATGGCGGTGGTCAAGAAGAGCAAAGAATGGACGACAGTGAGTGACAGTGTCCGAAGGAGAAGAAGCAGAAAAGGTCACGTCTAAAGAAGAGCACTGACGAGAGGTGATGTGTATGTGAGTGTGTGTGTGCGCGTTGTAGGCCTGTCACACACAAAGGACAGCTGAATGACTTTTGTTCTGTCCTGTCTTGTGGTCATCAAGTGGTCTAATCAGCAGTCGCTAAACGGTACGGCCGGCCGGGCAAAACAAACGTTCGAGTTTCCAAGCTGTTCCCCTGTCATCGGTTACCTAAAGTAAACAAGAGAACAAGAAAACAGTTCATTAGAGTTTGGATTGTACACAGCAACATCAACAGCAGCAGCAGCAGCAGAAAGCACAGCAACTTTCAAAACACTAAAAGCAAAAGAAGAAAGAAGGGATAAAGCACAGGTGACACAGTTTAGTTGATAAGGGAGAAAATGAGGGAGAGAGTAATCAATCAAATAATAGTTTGTGGGTGTGTGCTGAACAGAAAGTGCAAAAGAGATATGAAGCACAGGCAAAAGGTGGCCTGGATAAGTGGAAGAGATAATGAAACGAAACAAGAGAGAAAGGGTAAGGTTGTGGGCAGTGAAAAGTATCTATCGGAAATGCAATCTTCACCTAGCCAGCACTAGGCAATGTCCTTGGCGAGCTTAAACATCTTGAGCATTCTTATGGCGTTCTGTTCGTGTCCTTGTGCATCGGTCGACGTGAGATCTACGGCGTAGGTGCCACCCTCAAAACGGCTCGGCACGATCACCACCTCTCGTCCCACAGCAATGGACTTCACTGTCTCAATGGCAATCGACTGCCACTGGCCATTGCCGTACGACGAGGTGATCCGCTCCAGACCGGCAATCAGAGCTTTTGGCGGCAGGCGCTTCAGCGAAAATAGCGGACAGAAGAGGGGACGAAGGGCGCTGACAGGGACGGAAACGGTGAAACCAAGGTCAATGGCGTACACTTCTATGTTGGCTGAGGAGGACTTCATGACCAGGCCGCGAAAGAAGAAGCGTTTAAGGGCAAAGACCACCAGTGAGCCGGGATTCACAGTGCCGGCAAAGGGGCGCTCAAGGTTGCCCCAGTAGAAGAGGCTCATGTTGGTCACTAGATCAGCTGCGCCCTCAGCGACCAGCACAAAGCGACTAACGCAGGCGACGTAAATGCAGCGCAGCTTTGAGACGGAGCTGGTGGGCTCGCCCAGCTTCAGCAAGTGAACCGCGTTTCCGAAGAACTGCGTCAACTGCTGATAGCCTTCCGGCGAGCGTTCGTCAAAGTTCTCCTCAGTTAGACGGGCACTAGTGAGGAAGTCCTTAAAGCAAAAAAACTTGCTCTTAATAGTTTGCGGTACGGTGACACAGGTCTTGTCCAGAGGAACCTCGAGCAGCTCTTTCCAGTTCTGGCCTGCCCTAGTCTTCACCTCCACTGAGACTGGATATTTGGAGCCGTCGACCAGTCTCGGGTAAATGGTGACTCGGGCAGCGTCAAAGAAGTCAGTTGGCTCAGGAAACTTGTCGAAAGAGAGTATCAGCGTGTCAAACATGGCGTTACATTGATCCCACTTTCCTGCGAGTGAAAAGAAAAAGTGTGGGTTACATAAAAAATTGAAAACCAAGACTTACCGTCAATGTAGCAGTGCACTGCCATCGCCGGTTGACTGCAAAACTCTTCGTGCAGAGTAAAGATGACGTCAGGCTGTACTGTCAGAAAATCGCCAAAATCAATGCAGCGAACGAGAAAGGAACCATCGTCGTTCGCTTTCAAAATCTGACCTCGATAGAAGCACTGTTCAGTATTAGAGCGAACACAGACCAACTGCTTGACGGCAACATTTGTCGTCTTGAGCCTCTCCGCCAGGGGCGGAATCTTCAGCTCTGCACTGTATCTGCTGTTGAACTTGACGTAAAAGTCCTCTACTTGGGCGTAATCTACCGTGTGAAGGAAAAAGTCGCGTGAAGAGTGAACCATAGAGAAGACCGCTTCGTGGGTGACTTCAAGCATTGGCTGAGCAGGTATTAGCACCGGTGATGGAGG
>JAALOO010000079.1_pt1 | contig 76496 bp, 64 predicted proteins | sample 7257641 | NCBI WGS metagenome assembly JAALOO01 (sample SAMN14085613, study PRJNA598686) | mite metagenome | biome: ENVO:01001000; feature: ENVO:01001002; material: ENVO:01001226; isolation source: single female mite from University of Michigan culture on fish food culture... ...
TTTCTTTTGGTAACTGCATCATTTAGTGCCACACTAAATAACTTTTCTATCGATAAGTATTTTGTTGATTTTTATTTTTACGTTATTTTCTATTTTGTTAAAAATTGAAAACAATGTATTTGTTGATTCTGAAATAACTGTTGATATTTTAATTAATGAAATTGATCAAATTTTTAATAAACTTCAAAACAACAAATATTTTATGGAAATTAACTTATGGAATAATATTTTTTATGATTTTGCAAAATGGTCAAACAAAATTGATTACATTAAAACAGAAATAAACAAAACAATAAGTTTAAAATTTAGAGATTTATCTTTAAATATACTTGACATGCTTTTAAATGAAACCAACGTCATTAAATTTTTTCCTATCACAGAAAAAGTGCAATTAATTAACAGCATTTACAAATCAATTGCAACATTATCTAAACAATTAAATTTTGTAAACGCAATTTCTAGTTACAAATCTTATTTTTTTCATTTTCAAACAAATAATTTTTTTTCAAATAAAAACATAACATTTAAATTTGAAAAGGAACTTTATATAAAGATTCATTCAGCAACTTTGTCAAAATTTGATTCTAATGATGTTTTTGCTACTGCTGTGCTGTTTAAAAATATGGCAAATTATTTTTCTTTTGATTATCAAATAAACTCAAACATATTTGCAGTTATCTATGAAAACGAAAGTATAACTAACCAAAAAATTGAATTTTTGTTAGTAATATTTGTTTGTGAGTTTTAATGTCGCTAATTATTTTATTCCAGAACAAATGGAAATGGCAAAACAAATCCAGGTTGTGTTTCTTGGACTGGTCAAAGATGGGATAAAAATTGTGAACTTGAAAACAGCTCAATTTTAACAAATTGCAGCTGTTCATTTTACGGACCATTTTTAGCCACCATAAATGTTGATCCATTTGACCAATTACTTGAAAACATTACTGCAATATTGGAAAAAATTGAAAACAACACAAACATTACTCAAGGGGTGTGGATTGACACACTAAACAATGTGACTGATATTATATCGCAATCACTGGAAATTAACGCCACAATTAGTGTTGAGCAAAGTCAACAGCTCACCGATGTTTCAATTTCCATTTTAGATATTCTAATTAATCAAAACAAAGTTTGGAGCAACTTAACAACAGATGAACAAATTCGCTCCTCTTCAGGAATGCTGTACTCAATTGAGCATATATCAGTTCTGTTGAATTTAAAAGAAATGCCAGATTTTAATTTTACTGGAAAATATGGCAACATTGAGCTGCAAACTAAATTGTCTTCAGTAGAAATCGATCAATTGATTAGCTTTGACTTCAAAGTGTTCAGGGTTGAATTTAATTCTACGGCTTTTAACCACTCATTGGGTGAAACGAACATCGCTTCAACAGCTGCTATAGTAAAAAATATCTCAAATCGCACTACCGATATTACCGAGAATAAACACGTGTACAGTCAAATTCTGTCCATTGTCGTGGAGGACAAAACCGGAACTGTCCACCTAAACAGTGGACAGTTTGTGAAGTTTTACGCCCGCTTTCAAAGCGGAAAGAAGCTCTACTTTGGTGATAAGGTACAGTGCAGTTTTTGGCACTTCAATAACCTGAGCTGGTCAAATGAAGGATGTGAACACTTAGAAGGGGAATCCTCTCGCTATGATAGCACTTGTAAATGCAACCACACCACCAATTTGGCCGTCCTCATTGACGTGAACAATCAGGAGACTGATGAGAACACGAAGGCGGTCATCTCCTACATTAGCTCATCTTTTACCATACTCTTTGCCAGCTACGCAGTGTACGTTTTGTACCAGCAGACGGACAAGAGCAGCTTTGACTTTCGGAGAAAACGCCTGAAGGACAAATCGAATCGAGCGAAAATCAACCTGCACATTGCCTTCTGGCTGATTGTCAGCCACCTGTTGGTGGTGCTTACGCTGGATCAAGATGGCATTCTCTTTGGGCACTTTGAAACGCCTGAACATCATCAAAATGCTCTTAAAATGCTCTACTGCGGCCTATCCTCTCTGGTGCTTCTCTACAGCCTGCTGACGACATTCTCCGTGATGCTGCTCATTAATTACCACCTTTACAAGACGCTTTCAAAGACTATTATGTACTTCAACCTGAAGAAGTACCTGCTTATTGCCTACCTCTACCCGGCGGTAATTGTGCTGCTCTCCATTCTAGGCATTTACTTTATTGAGTTGAGTGAGCTTGAAAACCCCCTAAATGGAGGGCTCAACTTTGCCAACATTTGGACGGCTATCATCAGCTTTTTAGATGTTACTAATGGGGGCAAATGGAGGAGAACTATTCAATCGCTCTACGGGCAGTTTTTGTGAGTAAACCTTAAAATGATTTTTAAAACAATCATATTTTTAACAGATTTTTTTTTCTTTTTTAAGTTGCTGGGTTTCTTCAAAGCAGTACCAGTATCACATTTTCATCTTTGTCGGTCCAATGACGCTGGCTATTGGGGGCAATGTACTGCTTCTTACCCTGTCAGGCTATCACTGGATAAAAAGTTGCCTCTTCGAGTTGGAGTACTGTCCAAGGAATGCACGACCGAATAGGTACCGGCACAAAATTAAACTGCTAAACAGCATGTTTCTCTTCTTTAACTCCTGCACACCTTGGGCGATGTACTTGCTGTACATTAATAACTACCTGTTTGGCGAAACGGGCGCCAAGGTGTTTTCAATTACATTCATCATTCTGCTAGGAACCCAGGTAAGATTAAGTGCTATTTTTGTTTTTAATTTTTTTAAGTATTGCTCTGTTTTGTTTTATGTAATTAGGGATTCGCACTTTGGGTGAAGCAGTACTACTTGTACCTAAGCAGCAAAAACAACAGGAGAAACGCGGTTAGACAGCAAACTTCCAGCACACTGACGATGCAAGTGACGCCAACCACTTCGGAAACCATTGGACTATAGTTGAGCGTATTTCAGCAATTATTTTACAAATTTTATTTTTCTGAAGTTTAAAACAAACAAGTTAAAAATTGATATTTTTTATAATTATTTTTGATAAAATAAAATATTGAAAGTTTTTTCTTTTCTACTTTTCACTTTGAATGACTTTCATTTCTATTTTATCAGCCATTGTTTTGTATTGGCATTAAAAATACAAAAACTGATGGGGGTAGATGCAACTTAATTAGATTGAGCAAAAAAGTACTTAAGTAATGTGCTGTCTAATCTGGTCAAAAGGTAGAAAAAAGTACTTAAGCAATCATTAATAGAATTTTTCAAATACGTTTCTGAAAAATGCATGATTTCAAATCTTTTTTCGCTATGGCTTAGCTGGCGTCATCTGCTGTTTCGACTAGTTAACTCTGCCTGCCGACACACTATGTCAATTTCAGCCAGCCATCCAGCAGTTCAAAGAGAGCAGCTCAAATATCCTGCGAGACTGCAACAGTTGGCAGTCCTCTTCTGTTTACTCAACACTCCTCTTCTGAGCTACATTCCCGGAGCATCAGTTCACTAGCTCAGTCCCATCTCACTTGCCCAAAGCTAAAGCGTAAGCAAATCTCTACTTTCACAGTGTTTGCTATTGTCTCTAACTGCTCATCATTTTCACAGCAAAATCTGATCGTTCTTTTTCGGTCATCCTGAATCAGCCTCAATTCAGTCGTGCTCCGAGAAGTGCTAGAGAGATAGAGTGCTCGTTGTGGTAAGTGTTGTTCCCAATTCAGCTGTAAACACAACTACCGATTTGTCATTACTAACCATCACTTCTTTACTTCAGGCCTAGTCGACCTAGAACTAGACATTCCGCCTGAGAATGGAGCGAATGGGAAACCTGGATCAAGTGGTTGTGGCAGCCGAGAAGGAAGTGACCAACTCAGGTGTCGTGATGGGAGTCTTGTACGTCGATGTCGAGGATGTCTTTAAAGACACCTTGATCACCGCCTTTGCCTTCGCCTTCCCCGTGCTTGCCATTTGGGCGCTGATGATGCTCTTCATTGCCAACAACGACTTTGAAGAAGAGCACAGCCTGGCCAGGCTTGTCAGCTACTGCTTCACGTCCGTCATTGTTGTGGTAAGTAAATGGAGTTGATTAGAGGTTAAGAAAAACTGACAGACTGACTGGCTGGCAACATCTTTTCATTCTTCATCTTCTTTAGATTTTGTGGATCGTTTTTAAATTACTTGCCCATCACCTTTACGGATTTGAATAGGCGTTACTGGCGAAAGTAACGTGCCGAAATGACACCTTAATGAGGTCGCTGAATTCTTACACTTGCAAATACATAATCATATTCTCTGTACATACAAAACACACATTCATTTATAAACACACTTTACAATATTCTCGTTGTACATTTCTGAACAACATCTCTTTGCCATGTTAAATGTTAAAAAATGCATTCTGGAAACACCTTCTGTGTACGCAGTTAGTAAATAATAAAACTTAAGTTAAAAAATAGCAAACAACTTTACAATTCTAATCTTTTACAAAGCTTTTATTGTGTGAAATGCATATAGTTTTATAAAGTGGTGTAGATTTTTGTGTAATCAAAGTAGTAGTAAAGTGCCCCAACTAACCAACCAAGTGTAAGTGTTTGTGTGCCCCTGTAGATGAACAAAATATAAGGTCATTGAAGAAGAGGGAAGAAAAGAGAAGAAGAAGAAGACTAAGAAGGTTGTGTAAGAAAGAGGAAATGATACTGTTCTTGTGATCAAAAAAGTTTTAGAAGTAGAAGTAAAGTGCCCTAACCAATTAAAGTGTGCTCGTGTGTGTCCCAGTAAATTGAGAATATCAGGAATGGGTAAAGAGGGAAAAGTGAATACAAAAATAGAGAATTGGCAAAGGTTAAGTACAGAGTTACCAAAGCAAGACAAGTCACAGTGTGAACCTAGAATAGGGCGCACCCTCCTCCGCCGAAGAGCCCCTCCGACTTGAGCTGCACATAGACAGTGTCGCCGTCCGCCAGGCCAATCGACTCGGCCGTGTCCTTGTTGGCGATCTTGCGGCCCTCGAAGAAGAATCGGTAGGTGTGCGACGGCACGGCGAGGAGATCGTTCACCTGGCGCTTCAGGCTGACCAGCGGGGTGGTCTTCTTCAGCGGGATGAGCACCAGCTCTTCAACGTCGTCGTCCTCGTCGTCGTCACCGAAGCCGATCACCTTCACTATGATCTCCTCATCCTCCTCAGCCTCCTTCTCCTTCTTCTTCTTCTCGATCAGCGGCTCGTACTTGCTTTCCATCATTTTCTCTTCGGAGCTTCAGAAGGCTGCTGTTGGACGCTGAAATGAAATGAAGCAGCAATGCAAAAACTGTGATTCAATGAGGGCATGGAAAGCTTGGAAATGTGCTGGTTGAGGAGGATGAAAACACAGCACAGCACAACTTACCTACAAGAGAGTGAGTACAAGAGAACAAGAGTGCAAGAGATGAACTCGATTTGTAAGAGAAGAAGAAGATCACACGCACACACACACTCGAAAATCTACTCTGTGTAAGTCGTTTTCAGATTTCGCCTAGGCGGTAGTCGAAGCGAGAGTTGGAGCGTGAGGAGGTGATGGTCGAGGATGGTCTGGAGGATTGAGTCACTCAGCGCACTGGCGAACTGGCGTTTCGCCTCAACGACAGCAGCAGCAGCAGCAGCACTTCAACCGATGCGTAGCTTTTTCGTTTCTCTTCTCCTCTCTCTCTCTGTCCAGTACCGTACCGAACAGTTGGTGAACAGTTGGTGATGGTGATGCTACTACTAAAAGGCGCACAGCACTAAGCCCCACACTACGTTGGTCAACAGTTGGTGCAACAGTGCAGCGGCGTCAGTTTTGGCGTTTGCTGCACAAACTTGCCGCAAGAGCGCCTACTGCTGTGAATGGTGGCGCTACTGTCGTGAGGCTACTGCTGCGAACTGTGTTGACGTAGTGTGAACTTTAGCTGTAGAACGATTCGGGTAGATGTGAATCGGCTAGAGTATTGGCTGTATCGGCTGTATGTAAGTTTTTAATATGGAGAGACATCAGTGATAAATGGAAAATATACCAGGCGATATTGAAAGGGCAAATTGGTCATCGCGGAAAAGGGCAAAGTAGCAAAATTAAAGTTGGCATTTAGGAGGAAACAAATTAAAAATTATATATTAATTTTGAGAAGGACAAAGAGTCGTCGTCTACGTCGTAGGGCGTTTTTTGAATGGTTATTATGGCTTAGCTGGCGTCATCTGCAGTTTTGGCTAGTCAACACAGCCTGCTGAGCACGTTCTGTGATTGCTAGCCAGCCAGCCAGCCAGCGAGCGAGTCCGAGAAAGAGAGCAGTTCAAATATCCTGCGAGATTGCAACAGTTGGCAGTCGGTACATTTCGGTGTTTACCCAGCGCTGCTCGCAGTCATCATCAACAGCAACGACGACCTTCACGTCAAAGTCACACTTTCCCAGAGGATCTTCGGCTCACCAGCTCAGTCCCATCTTACTTGCCCAAAGCTAAAGCGTAAGCGAATCTCTACCACTCTCACAGTCTTTGCTATTGTCCCTAATTGCTCATCATTTCCACAGCACGAAATCTGATCGCTCTCTCTCTCTCTCTCTCTTGGTCATCCTGAATCAGCCTCACTCGGTCGTGCTCAAAAAAGTGCTCGTTGTGGTAAGTGTTGCCCCCGATCCAGCTGTGAACACCACCACTATCAACAACCTGTCATCACTAACCATCACTTCTTTACCTCACCTAGAACCTCGACCTAGAACTAGACATTCCGCCTGAAAACATGCAGCAGCGAAGAATGCAAAACCCCTATGGAGTCTTTGTGATAGCCGCGGAGGAGGTGACCAACCCTCGTGTGGTGATGAGAAGCCTGTACGCTGATGTCGAGGAGGTGCTCAGCCACAACTGGACCGTTACCGTGGCCTCTGAGCTGCTCATTCTCGGCATTCGCATGGTGGCAATGGTCCTCATTGTCAACGACGGCGACGACGAGGACTTCATTGATGAGCAGAACCAGGCCTGGAGTCTCACCTACTGCTTCGCCTCCATGCTCGCTGTGGTAAGTAAATGAAGTCGGAGGTCAGCAGAAGGAAGGAATAAACTGACTGCCTCACAGCTGACTGACTGACTGACAACTGACAACCTCTTTTCATCCTTTCCCCTTTAGTTTATGTGGTTCGTTTTTAAAATTCTTGTCTACAGCATGGGCGAATAAGGCGCACCTGAACGACACCTGAATGAGGTCGTAGAACTCCTATACACGTGCAACACGCAACACACACATTTATATTTTTTCTGCGCATACAAAACACACACATTCGTATAGTCATGATTCATATATTCCCGATTCATATATAATTGCAACTATCTATCGGTGCACGGCCCAAATTTGCAAATTTTTAGCGGTGCATGCAAAAAGAATCTCGCTGAAGTTCTGGCTTGCCATCACTTTTTCACCTGTCTCCCACCAAAACGACTTTTCAAAATAAGTCAAAAAAAATACAGTGGGTCTCCAAGATACACACAGACCCCAAGATACACACACGATTTCGCCCTGAAAAAAGCGCTACAACATTTTTTCTTCAGCATAGAAAAGCATTGTGTGTGTATCTTGAAGTCACTTTGAGGAGGCAGGTTGAAAGGAGAAAGTTGCTAAAACTTGTTCCAGGCACAAATTTTGTAACGAACTTTGCAAATGAAAAAGCACTGCTCTGAGTTAGCACACTTTTTGTGTGTATCTTGGATTCCCACTGTACTATTGCAAACCCTCTTTTGTGCTGTGTTATGGCTTAGCTGGCGTCATCTGCTGTTTCGACTAGTTAGTTAGTTAACACGGCTAGCGGTAACACACACACAGCCTGCTGAGGACACACTATGTCAACAACTCTAGCCAGTCATTCAGCTTCAGCGAGTCTCCGAGAGAACAGTTCAAATATCCGGCAAGACTGCAACAGTTGCCTGTCAGTCGGTCTTCTGTTTTCTGTTTACCCAGCCAGCACTCCTGACGCGTCTTCATCAACAACAACGACGACGACCTTCACGTCGAGGTCACACTTTCTTGGAGGATCTTCGGCTCACCAGCTCACCAGCTCACTCAGTCCCATCTCACTTGCCCAAAGCTAAAGCGTAAGCGAATCTCTACTTTCACAGTGTTTGTTATTGTCTCTAATTGCTCATCATTTTCACAGCACGAAATCTGATCGCTCTCTTTTTCGGTCAGCCAGAATCAGCCTCACTCAGTCGTGCTCCGAGAAGTGCTGAAGAGATAGAGTTAGAGTGCTCGTTGTGGTATGTGTTGTCCTCGCCAGCATTGACCTGTCACCATCACTAACACCATCACTTCTTTACACTTCAACCTCTAGTCTAGTCAACCTCGACATTGAATTCGCTTGAGAATGGAGAAGAAAGGCCTGTATGATGGAGTTCGCCGGGCTCCCTTAACCAAGGAAGACAAGTTCGGCTCAGTTTATCTGGGCGACATGGGCTTGAGCGGTGATACTGGGGATGTTGAGGAGGGCTTCACCAGTGTCATCGAGGAGAACCGGAACGATGACTTGAAGCTGATGGTGGACGTTCTCTTCGCTCTGCTCATTATGGTCGTTTGGGCGGTGGCGATGCTGCTCATTGCCTACAGCGACTTCACCGAGGAGCACAGCCTGGAGCAGCTTCTCAGCTACTTCATCGCGACCTTGATCGCTGCGGTAAGTAGTAGTAACTGGAGTCAATGATCAGAGGGAGGGAGAAATCTGACTGACTGACTGACTGACAACATCTTTTCATTCTTCTTCTTTTTCTCTTTAGACTTCGCTGTTTATTTTTGGCCATTTTATCGAGTAGTGCCGAATTACCTGAAACGACACCTGAAAGAGGTGATATTCTCTGTACACATAATACACACACACACACTCTCATTCACTTATTTATAAGCACTTAACAATTTTTTCGTTTGTACACTTCTGAGCATTCTCTTTACATCCTCCAATTTATCAAGTAGTGCCAAATTACCTGAAACGACACCTAAAAGAGATGATATTCTCTGAACACACATAATACACACACACTCATTCATTTATTTATAAGCACTTAACAATTTTTTCGTTTGTACACTTCTGAACATTCTCTTTACATCCTCCAATTTATCAAGTAGTGCCGCTACAACTGCCAAATTATCTGAAATGACAATTTACAATGACAATTTACAATGACAATTCAGCCCTTTTACTCTGTTTCTTTCACCTGAAACACACAATCATATGAATCTCTGAACACACAAAACACACACTCACTCATTTACTTATTTCTAAGCACTTAACAATCTTTTTGTTGTACACTTCTGAACATTCTCTTTACATTCTCTTTTTGCCTAACGAGCCATTGTCACCTCAACATCAAAATGGCAACAAACGGAAGAAAAATAAAAGGTTAGGCAAAGTTTTGATAACGCTGAGTAGAAGAAAATCCGAAAATCCCCCTAAAATGAGCCATTCAGTTTTGCCACTCTAATTCTGTGGTATCATCTTCCCGTCCGTCCTCTACTGACTGCCCTCACTGTCAGTAAATGTTGCTTTGCTGCTGTGTTGCCTACTGAAAGTGCCGTTCTGCCTTGCTCCGTTTGGTGCGCCCTGGTGAATGGTTTCCATGAAGACCGATCTGCGCATCTTTTCACATTTCCCACAAGCTCACTTTGTGTTATTCCTTCAGCTTTCAGAGAGCACTCTTTCTGTGTGTGTGTACCACGTAGACTGCTGTCGTTAAAAAACTGTGAGTTAATTTGCCATCATTCAACTATTTGTTCATCACTCTTTTTGTTTACTTATTGCCAATTAGGAAATAATGAGTCGCTTTCTCCAACCCGTTCCCAAGTGGCGAGTCTCGTGCATTATCGGATACCGAGGTGTGGGTGAGTACTGTTGACACATTTATTAATTGGCCATCACACCTGTGGATCACACTATTTGTTTTTTATTGGTACAGGCAAATCGACCATCGCCTCGTCTTACGTCGAGGGAAAGTTTTACCATCACTACGACCCGACCATTGAAAGTAGTAAGTGATGAGGGTGATGATGATGTGACTGCGTTTCAATATTTAAAGTATTACATTTTTTTCAGTTCTGTACAAGAACATCAATGTGAAGGGCACCGACTACACCATGAAGATCATCGACACTGCTGGCCAAGATGAGTACTCGCTCTTTCCACCCGCTTATGCTCACAACGTTCACGGATACCTTCTCGTCTTCAGGTCATTACTCACAATTTTGAATATATTTAAATTTTAAACAAATTTATTTATTTGAAACAGCATTGACAATAAAATGTCCTTCAATGTGGCGAAGATCACCTACGACAAACTGCTGGAGCAGACTGGAAACATTATGTGAGTTGTCAATACAGTGCAATTAAGTTCTTTTTTAACATTTTTTTGTTTTTAGTCCACCGATGATCCTCGTCGGCAACAAGTCTGATCTGCAGGAGGACCGAGTTGTCTCCGTGGAAGAGGGCAAGGAGCTGGCCAAGTACATGAAGTGTCCTTATGTGGAAATGAGGTGCAGTGGGCAGTTTGGGTTGTTTATTGTTGTCCATTTCTAATACTATTAATGATCTTTGTTTCAGTGCCAAGCACATCTCTGAAGTGGACAATCTCTTTGAATATCTGCTGGAGTTGATTGCACTCGATAACCCCCACCTGAACCCTCAGCACCCAACTGAGGGTGCCAATGGAGGGGACAACAAAAACAAAAAGTGCACCATCTCCTAAGTGGTAGTTCAGAAAAAGAGAAAGAGAGTATGCCACTTTTAACCACTCTTTTATTATTATTATAAACAGTTATTTATTTTTGAAACGACACGGATCAATGAGAGACAATATTTCCTGTGACAATTAGAACACTTTTTTTGTAATGAAAAGTTGTTTTTATTTGCATTTTATGATTTATCAATAAATTGTTGGATTGCTTTTTTCTTCATCAATTGTCATTTTAATTTTTGATCATTGACTAAAATTTAAATGCGCATTATTAAAAACAGCTAACGATAGTTAAAGATATAAAACACAAATGTTTTAAAACAAAACTAAAATCAAAACTTTTACTAAATAGCTTGTTCGCAATTAGTAAATTTTTTGCTTATTTTTACTGGCAGCTTCGTTTGTCTTTGCTGCTCTTGTCAGATTAATGATGACAAAAACAGCAACACAACCACTTGACAAGAAAATTAGTTCAGCTTGCTGTAGCCGCTGTTGTTGCTACTGTTGTTACCTTTTCGGTCACGGAAAATTAAGTTTTCAGTAGCTCAAGTTGTAGTTTTCACTACTACAAAACAAACAGAAAACTTGAGTTTTCTGTCCTCATTTGCCTTCTTCTTTTTTTGGTGCTAAACAGTTGTTGCTTGTGTGCTTGCTGGGCTGTCTCAATTTTGAGAACACTTTTAACCTTTTTTGTCTTGTGTTTTCTAACAAAATTAAATAAAAACCACTAAAATAATGTGTGCTAGCTAGCTTCTGAAGCGCAAAGTTTTGCGTTAAATTGACAATGCATCTTTATAGAAAAATCATCAAATCATCATTTTTATTATTTCATACCAATCATACAATTATTTTAGTTGTTTTATACTTTTTTAATAATCTGTTTCAACTGTCAAAAAGCAACCACAATCCACTGATTTGCCCTGATCACCTGCTGGACGGTGTTCGAGGTAAAACAGTGCAACTCTGCGTGGACAGTCGAGAGAAGCTGCGCCTAGGCTCGACGCCCAAGCGGGCCGTCTCAGTGAAGCCCTCCTTCAATTGGAAGTGCCTCAAGAAGGGCTGCCGCTGTTACAGCATTCGCTACGGGAAACAATCACCATTTAAAAAATATTCTTCAAACAAGTGCTTTCAAATCAGCCTGCCACCTCTGTATCGACCCTGCCCGGCCATCTGTCTCACCTGTCAGTGTCTGCAGGAGCAGGTCAACTATCGACTTCAGTTTTGATTTTAGTATTTGGTGGGTGTGTGTTTTACAATACTGAAAATACTTTTAATTGCAAAGCACAATTGTCTACTATACTTGAAAAAGGCATACAAGCAAGAAAACATGCAAAAATGTGTTAGTAGAACAGTTTTCCTTTTGTTTTTTACTTTTATGTGCTAATGATATTTAAATTGTTGTAGAATTTACCGCCTGCATGAAGCAAATCAATACTCACACAAATATAAAATTCTACTGTACAAAATGAAATTTTCCGTTTTCAACCTAAAATGCTATGACGCGCAGTGACCACACACACTCACTCACTCACTTACATTTATTGTCATTGACAATTTATTATAAGACCAAAGCATCGGAAAAGAACAAGCATAGCAGTTTCTCCGCATGGTTTCAGATGGCGCTACGATAAGCAGAATATCGGTCCGCTTTTTCCGCTGTTGCTGCACGATAGCGCTATTGTGGGCTGTGTAACAATGTCTGAAAAATTGACCGAATTTCTGGTAGCATTAAATCAAAAGTTAATACTTTTTGGAAGATTGAAAGATTGAAAGTCAAAGTCTAAACTGTGAACTTCAGTTTTCAATTTGTCTAAAAAACATGTCTGAGCAAAGTTTGTTAAAGGAATGGCAAATATCCTCAGTTGTCATTAATGTTGTTTAATTCTCAGTTTAGTCAACACTGTCCAACTAAAGAAAGCAACTTTATTTGCTAGATTTTTGGATAGATGCAATTGGACTTTAGCTTAGAAAACTTTTTTTGCTTCCAGATTAAGTGTGAGCATGTGAGAAGCAGTCCTAATATCGCTGATGCGAGAGCTCTTTACCTGCAAAGACGACTTTTTGTGGTTTGATCGAGATTGTGAGATGCTTGCTCGAGACTGCTTCTATTGTTTGTTTTGCCAAAGTTCAGTGTCTGTATTGGTGGAGATAATGTGCTTCTGCAAGTCCTTTGTCTTTTTCTCGCTTCCCGGGCCCAACAAATGATGAAATGAGCAATGAATTTACTCTTTCTGAACAAAATTTAATGACAACTGAGGATATTTGCCATTCCTTTAACAAACTTTGCTCAGACATGTTTTTTAGACAAATTGAAAACTGAAGTTCACAGTTTAGACTTTGACTTTCAATCTTTCAATCTTCCAAAAAGTATTAACTTTTGATTTAATGCTACCAGAAATTCGGTCAATTTTTCAGACATTGTTACACAGCCCACAATAGCGCTATCGTGCAGCAACAGCGGAAAAAGCGGACCGATATTCTGCTTATCGTAGCGCCATCTGAAACCATGCGGAGAAATTTCTATGCTTGTTCTTTTCCGATGCTTTGGTCTTATATCTTAACACTGACAGTTTTACCTTTTCTTTTTTACCCAATTTTTTTACCTTTCTATTCTATTATTTACACAACACAATCAATAACACTGCTGCATGTTTGCAAAATTAAAATTAGTTTCACAGAATTTTATGCATAATTTTACTTAAATAAATTGAGCACTTAAAATTCTAAAGTAAAAGAAGTAGTAAGTTCAGTAAACAAGTGGACTTTTGTTTTATATAACCCTGCACAACTGCTAAAAATAATCCTTTTGAACTGCAACAGAAATTTTGCATTTTACAAACAAAAATGCTAAAGCTTTTTCATCAACTTGCTCAAACATACAAAAGAATGCACAAAAACTACTTTTTCTTCTTCTTTTACGATCTCTCGTACTTTTCAAATTATTTTAATACGGTTAAACTGATGACCGCCGGTGATCAGCAGACAGTACGTCGAATTAACATCATCAAGGTGCTCTTTCTACTGCAGGCAGTTCATTTTACCGGGTTTTTCCTCCTTCAAGACGCCCTCTCACCGTTGACCAATTTGCTTGCAGTCAACTTCTTCTACCTGGATGAGGTCTCTCAAAACGAGAACATTTGGATTGTCCTCTTCTGTCTGTTTGGCTTCGCCCACCAGGACATTGCCTACTGCCAGAATAATGGCCTCACGGCGGACATCGTCCGGCGGATCATCGTCGACGGAAGTGGTGAGGGCTGGTTCTTAAGCCAGCCCAAAGCAGCAGCAGCAGCAACAGCGGAAGGCTGGTTCTCCGAAACTGCCAATAAAGAAGTGCCTAAAAAGAAGAGGGCAAAGAAGTGGGGGATTAAAAAACGTTTAAATAGTGGCAATTTAGTAGAAAAGTTTCAGCTTTACGCCCTTCTCCTCATCAACCTCTGCAAGCTGTCCTGCGTCTTTTGCTCCACTTTTGCCGGTGCTCTTTTCCTTAAAAACCTACTCATCTTTGCTCAGAACGGCCTGTTCGGTAGCGTTTGGGGGCTGACCTTGGTATTTTTCGTCTTCACGCCCAACTACCTGCTTCTAGTGCGCACCTCCTACCACCTCTTTGACGTCATCGTCCTCTCCGGCGTCACCGGCTTCATCGCCAACTGGATCGTCTACACTCGCCTGGAGCAGGTGAACAACCGTTCGGTTCAGGCAGGGGCGGAAACCACTAATAATAATGTCCGTACTTTCACACCCAAAAAACTGTCCAACTTTCTCCAGCTAAACGTGCAGTACCTGACAGTCCTGGCCGACCTGGACCGCGTCCACGGCGCCGCCCTCTTTGACTTTCTCCTCCTCTCCTACCCCTCCAATGCGACCATCGTCACCATCATCGTCAAGCACTCCAAGACCGACCTCCTGCTGAACATCATTCTCGGCTTTGTGGCGCTCTTTCAGCTCACCTTCATGTTGGTCTGCCACCTGTGCGTCACGCGAATGACCGCCACCGCCCACAGGCCGGTCGGCCCGATGATCAGGGTGAACTTGGGGCTGATGCCGTTTTCCTCTTCCTCTTGTTCAAAAAGTGGTCGTCAAAACCGATTTGACCTGAAGGCAAAGCTGAAGCTCAGCCACTACATTGCCGCCTTTCACACTGACCAAAAGTACGGCCTCAATTATCGGCAGTTTGGGCCGATCACCTTTGCCACTTATCAAAAGGTAACAGTTAAGTTTTTGGAGTTGTTTTATTGTTTCATGAAACACTAACAAAAGTTTTTTATTTTTTGTTGTTTGCAGTGCATGTTCTTCTATTGTAAAATTTTAATTTATTTTTTTAAATTGTTTAAGTAGTTGTGATTTTATTGTGATCTTGTATTTAAATAAAACGCATGATGCATGTCCTACAATAAAGTACAAGTAGTGATCAATTTAAAAATAAATTTAAAATAAATTTTAATTGCGTATTTTTTTAAAATGATTTTTATTGAAAAAAATAATTGCTCTTAGCTATTTTAATATTAACATTTTTACCAAAAAAATTGTAAAAAAGTTGCAAATGCAATACAAGCAATTAAAACTAAAATTAAATTGGCATTTGTTGAACTGCCGTTACAAACTGAAAACTTGGTACAATTATTTCCAATTATTTCATCTACTGGGTCAGTAACTATTTTACTTATTTTGCTGCAAAACTCGTCATTTGGAATTTTAGATTTGAAGCAGTTTACAAAATTTATATCGGCGCAGCAGCTTTCTTTAGTAATTGGTTCACTTTGTGACGACATTTTTTCATTTAAACAATGGTTTATGGCATTTTTCATAACCGATTGGCAATCTTCCATTTTTGTTCCGGTAACACTTTGGTTTTGATTTCCAATGCAAACGGAATAAAATAATACAAAAACAACAAAAAATACAAAGTTTAAATGTTTCATTTTAAAATAAGTAATAAAAGTTTTTAACAAAAAAATCACTTTGCAAAAAATTGTGTAAAAATTGTTACTTTATATAACAAATTTTTTATTAGTTTATAAAAGCTAATTAGAGCAATGTTTTATCTAATATTTGAACTAAATTGTTTTTTCTAATAAATCATTTAGCACTTCTGTCAAACTGCTATGTGAAATAGGCAATTCTTAAGTATGTTATTTACACTCATCTATTCCCAAAAAGATTAAACTTTACTTTAAACAATAAGGAAGTAAAAAATCTGAAAAACTACTGTCATTGATGTTACAAGTTAAAAATAACTGCACCATATTTGCACAATGATTATCAATGTTGACTTTAGGAAATAAAAATGAAAAACAAAAACTAAAGTGTGATTTTATTTAGAAAAAGTATATCACTGCGATTTTATAACTTTCAAAATTTATTTGCCTACAAGTGGGCGGCAATTAAAACCGAAACGACAAACACCAATGTTGAAAGGAAAGCTGCAGAACTTGCACCGTTGCAGTGTAAGTTCTGGGAGCCACAGGTGGCAGTTATCCTCTCCTCAGTGGCGTTTTTTATTGGGTCGACCAGCAGTTTGCAGCTGTCGTCCTTCGGAAAGTCCGCCTTGATGCAGTCCAGGTACTTGACGGCTATGCAGCACACTTCCTGGTTGATCGGGGTGGTGCCCTCTAAAACGGTCTGGTTGTACTTGGCCGTCTCCTCGCAGTGCATCGACGCACTGTGGATTGCCTTAAAGCAGTCTTCACCGCTGACAAAACTGACTCCATTAGATGAGTTGAAAATTGATAGGAAAAGGTACAGAACAGCACATTTTGAAAACATTGAAGGGTAGTTTGACTTCATTTTTATTTGCAAAATAAGTTTTAACAAAAATTGATCGAGTTGGCAAAAATGGCAAGCAGTTTACTGAGTCGGGCGTTTATGAGTATTATTTATAATGTCTATTTTATTTTTTTCACTCAACTATGCGCACTTGGTAAAGGAAAAGGTTAGATGGTACATGTTTGATATTTTGTGCGTCATTACTACACTGATTTAACAAAGCCGTTTGGCTTAATTAATTAGGTTTAGTGCAATACTGTTAAAAGATAATCATCTTTTTCATTATCATCACTGCATTTCACATAACACGTTTAGTATGTTTTTTTGCTTTACTACCTTATTTTCTTTTGTGAATCTCCGCTGTCGTCGCTACAAAAAAACTACTGGTGATTATTTGATTACAAAAGGATTTTTAGTGCATAGAAATGGAGAAATTTCCCTAGCACTGACGTGATTTAGATCGCTTGATGACTAAACACTCTCTCGATGTAAACGCAAACGGTTTTTGCAACCCATTTTGTCTTAAACAGTTTAACAACATTGTGATTTTTCAAAAATATAAATTTTATTAATAATACTTTTAATCATTACTAGTTAAAAAACGCAAAAAGAACCAGCAGAGCTGCGGAGAGCGCTGCGATGTTCACTGCCGACGAGGGGAAGGACACCAGGGCGCCACCGGTGCTGAAGCACTTGAAGGTCTGGCAGCCCGCCTTGGCCTTGTAGCTGCCCTTGACGCGCTCGAAGTTGGTGGCGAAGTTGTCCTTGCAGGCGTTGTTGTTATCATCTTTGCCGGGGGCCTTGCCCGCCAGACAGTTGACCATGGTGCAGCAGGACTGCTCGCTGGCCGCCCACGTCGGCGGATCGGGCTCATTCGGGTTGATGCCGTGGGCGGTGCCGCAGTCTGTTAGGGCAGTGGTGAACTGATCAACGCACGTCTTCTGCTCTGTAGAACGTTTTTGAAGAAGAAAGCTGCCGGCCTCAATGCTCGTAATGGCGCAAATGGCGAGCACCAGAAAAGTGGCCACAAGTTGAGACTTCATGATTTTTGATATTTAGGCAGGTGGTAATTGGTGAAATTTGGCTAAACACACACTAATCAAAACTGAGGTTTTCTTGGTGAAGCAGGTTGAGCTGCGCTTTTTTGTTTATATACCGCTTTTACTTTTTTTTTCTTTGTTTACCCTTATTCTACCAACAATGCAATAAACTTTACCTTACCTTTCGGAAATTGCAATCCAAGTGCAGTGGAAATTGGCAATCAGTAGGCAACACAGCCTCTGCCATACTTTGGCTATGAGTAAGTTTAAGTTTTTGCAGAGCAAAGCAGAGGAAACCAGGTTGGCAAGTAGGTTTCTGTTTGATTACCGATCGACAGGCAAAAACTGTAATCGATTTGATTTATTGTGCCGGTTTTTTTGGTTGCTCAATTTAATCAGTACATCTCGATAGTCAAAGTGTGTGTGTGTGTAAGTGTGTGTGTGTGTGTCATCGGTTGAATTAGATATTAATACTGCAAAGAGCTGTTAGCATTCCCTCTCTTTCTATCACACTATTCAACTCAAGTGTGTGTGTGTGTGTGCACTTGGCAGAGCAAACAAACCTCTTTTTTCCAATAGTTGCAGCCAAAAATGCGTTCTGGTTCTAATGTTGTTTGTTTATTGGTAGGATTAGTGGGCTGATAGCAGCCGGGCAATGCACACACACACACACACAGTCATCAGCAGAAAGGCAAATGCAAATACAACTGCAAAACTTTTTTAGTTCTCTTAGTCAGAGAAAACATGACAAAAAAACTGTTGCAAGTGCTTCATATTTTGTACAGTTGATTTTTCATACTGTGTTGGCTGATGAAAAACAAAGTCAATAATTACTCGGCTACTTGGCTCGGCTGAACTACTACACTTTTTAAAGTATTATTAGAACAAGGAAAAAAACCGAACAACATTTTATTTATTAGCGTTGATTTTAGTAATCAATGACAAAAATAGATGCAAACTCTGTTTACTTAAAAAGAGTTTAAATGAGTTTAGCAATTAAAACACAATTTATTAAAACATGAAAACATTCTCATCCTTCATATTGGCCAGCCAGTTTAGCCAGAAAAAAAAACCAGACAAGCAAATGAAACGGCCGGCAGTACAGTAATGTTGGGTAATCCGAAATGTACAAAAAATGTATAACTGGGTGTTACTAAAACTAAAGTGATTATATATAATTAAAATGGTAATTAACTTTTTATATGATTAAAACTCAAATCATTAAAATCTAGGCTAAAATAGGTGGGTAAAAAGGGTCTAAAACCTAATCAAAACCAAAAAAATGTTCCTGCATCTCCTCCACCTCCTTCTCCTAAATGCGACAAGTCACAGTGGGACAGTGGGCGGTGAACTGCTCCTGAAAGGTGGCCAGAATGGTCACCAGAAGGGGGGCACACTCGGCAATCTTCTCCATCTTTGCCTTGATGCAGACGGCGGTGGCGGGCAGTTTGCAGCAATTTTCGCTGTTCCACACCGGAAGTGCCTCCTCAGCAGTTCGCAGTGTGAACTTCTCCATACAGGGCTCAGTCAGCTGGTGGCTCTTCCGGTGGCAGGAGAGGTCGCCCGGAACGGTGTGGTACGGCTCAAGGGAAATTGGAGGAGACAACTGTTGAATTGAGGGGGCCGAATTCGAGGAGGAGATGGCCGGACTAGGACGGCTTGAACAGAGCTGGAACTGCATTGGAAGAAAAAGAAGAATAACGGTGCAGAGAAGAAAAGTGATTGATTGCTTGCTGAAAAGCGCAAAAGTGAAGGCCATTTTGCTGAGGTGCTTTTGGAGAAGTGGTGGTCACTTTCTTTCTTTTTTCTTTAGTAAAAATAGTAGTGACACAACAAAAAAAATTTATTTGTGAAAATGGTTGATTTATTTATGCAAAAATTTTTTTTTGAAAGTGATTTCAAGTCACTGTGACCGCGTGATTAGTTGTAATCAAAAAAAGGAAAAGAAAAAATACATTTAAAAGAAACGCAGAAACAACAGTAAACAACAACATGAAAAAAGAAGATTAAGAATCATCCAGCACGTTCAAAACGAAAAACAAGAGTAAAGTAAAATATAAGAGAGCAAAAAGAAGAAGAAAAGACGAATTTTACTGACAGATGGATAGCTAAGAGACTTCAGTGACCAGCAAACAAACAGGTTCTCTCAACTCTTTCCCTTTGATTTTCTGTCTTTTTTATTGTTCACTAAAACACTGCGAAAAAACTCATAAAGATTGCAGAGCAACGATTGGTGAGGCAGATCTGCACAGATCTCCACATCTCCACATAGCAACAGCAGCAGCAGCTATTTGATGTCAAAGAAGAAGATGAAGAGACGAGGACAAAACGAGACGAGGACGGGGTAAAACGGCAAGTGAAACCAGTGATAAAAAACGAAGCAGAAAAAGGTCATAAAGTTGGAGCCAGTCATTCACAGTCAGCCAAGTGTGTGTGTGTGTGTGTGTGTGTGTGTGCGTGCAGCAATTTCTGTAAATCATCTTGATGGTCGGGTAATAAAAAGACAGTGCGAACCAGTGCGCTCGAGTTTTGTTACAGAAAAGAAGGCATTTACTTTCAGCTTGACAATTATATTTTATTTTTGTTTAATGCTGCAGCAGTGTCAGAGAAAGTGAGTGAATACAGGAGAGATAAGGTAATACAGAAACAAAAAGAACAAAAAGAAGACAAAGGTATTGCCTCCAAACAACAACAAGTGCTGCTGTGCTCCATTTTGGCTAAATGCTCCCTGGTTTTGAACAAAGTGGAGGCAGGCTTGATCATCAACAGGTGAATCTTTTTTGCAGTAGTGTCTGATGTTCACCTCCAAAGTGGACACCTGACTTTGCAGCTCCTGATAGCAAAAGTCCGCGCTGGTGAAACGCAAAATTTCTTTGAAGCACTGCGACCAGCGGCGAAAGAGGCAGCAATTGGCAGTGCTGGCATTCAAGTGCAGGCCCTCCTTGGGACTCCACTGACGGCAGGTCAGCTCTCGATTTTGCTGAAAAAAGGTGCAGTTTGGAGCTGTTTTAGGAATCTGCCTTTGATTGTTAGTTGTTGCTGCTGTTGTTGTTGGTTGAGCAGAACAGCTGTTGTGTTGCAGAGAAATTAAAGTTGTGACAACAAACGTTAGATTGAGAAATAAACAGCGAGAATGCCAAATGGAAAGCTTCATGATGAATGTGACTGTTGTTCAAGTTTTTTATCTTATCTTTGTCCATAGTATTGTCAAATTAGTACAACGTGCAAATTTAATTATGCAAACTGATGGTGCTGATTGCTGCTGATGGAAATTTTTGATGAAAGTAGATTTGTGTGCTTTCAGCTCGATCAGCTCGATCAGTGATGAGTTGATTTACCCAGAAGAAGAAATACTCATAATCCTTTTAATAACAAAGCTGTTTATTCAAATGCTGCTGCTGCTGGGTGTTAATTGTTGTCAGCCAACCGCCCAGCAACAGTAGTAATCACACAGCACTGCTAAAAAGATAATGCATTCGTTTTCTTCCTTATTGCCAGCTGCTTGATTTTATTTTTATTTTGTTTGCTTTCAAGTAAACACCAAGCTGAGCTTGAAGCATTCACAGCAGCTTGACAACAGCAAAGGCGGCAGCAGCAACTGTTGTACAGTTACACAGAAGTGAAAGTAGTAAACGAAAGGAAAAAACGGCAATAAAAAAAGTATCGTTTTTTAGTATGAGAACAAAGATGATGAGAAGATGCGAAGAAAAAGAGTGGAAAAAAGAAGAAGAAGAAGATGAAATGAGCTGCACATAAATAGCTCTTGTCCTTGAAGAGCAGCGGCTGCTTTTTTCTTCTTGATTGCTTTTTGCTGAGAAGGAAAGAAAGAGAGAGAGAGCGAGAGAGAGTGAGTGAGCTCACGTAAGATGGAAAGTGAGAAAGAAAATATTTGCTGCAAGTGCAAAATGATGATGATGATGATGATGTCGTCCCAAAGTACTGAGTGAATCACTAGAATAGTAGTGCGAAATGAGCGGAATAAATAAAAAGCACTCTATCTTAGTGTGTGGGGGTGGTATGTGACAGTTCAGTGCAGTAGTGTTTTTGTTGTACAAAAAGTAGGCCAGTTTTGTAGGCCAGGTTTTAGTGAAAAAAAACTCATTTGTCACCTGTAGTAAACTACCACTAAATCACCAAACATTAAATTAACCTTTTAAAACACTGACAAAGGACAAAAAGCTTACACCTGCATCTACATCTAAAGCTTCGTCGCCAGAAGATAGCTGAGCAGACTGCTCATCAGCGAGAAAAGCACCTCAATAGTGAGAAATGCAGCGGCCGTGGTTTCAGTGTGGTGCAACGTTGAATCTGCGCCATTTCGGCATTTTTCCTGTTCATCCCAGCCGGTGCAGGACATCTGAAAGTACCTTCCGTAGTTGACGGCACTCTGCTCCAGCGTCCACCGGCAGGCGGCCACTCGAAAGCTGCTGCTGCTGCTTCGATTCGTTGAGGTGACCTCTTCTTCTTTCTCCTTCAGGTGACCCTGCAGACAGCGAAACATAAAGGTGGCCTTGCAGCAGGCCGACTCATTATCTTCGGGCATCGTCGTCATCGTCATCGTCGTCGGCGGCGGCGGCTTCTCCCTGAACTGGCTGCTCTTCACCTTGGCCGCCCGCTCCCGGCGACAGGTGGCCGCCAGGCCGTGCAGCACCAGGGCGCACTCCATCCGGTTCAGTTGAGGTGGTGGTGGTGGTGATGGTGGTAGTGATGATGAGGGTGATGAAGGTGAAGGTGATGAGGGTGATGAGGGTGATGAAGGTGATGAAGGTGAAAAAGTGCTAGAAAAGGAGGAGTGACTAGAATTGGTAGTCATGAGGTCATCAGTGTTTGTAGTTGAAAAGTTGTTTGAAGTACTGCTGCTGTTGAAGTTTGCGAAAATTGTAGAGTTATGAGCTAAAAGAAAGAGAAGAGCTTTTGTCGTCCACTGTTGAACAACTTTCACTGATGTCTTTCTCAGCAGCATTTTCAACTTTTATCTTGAGTGCTTGCTTAATCACCACAAAAATTTGAAACATTAGGTGTTTGTTGGTAGATTTTTTAAATTATCACTTTTATTCACCTCAAAACAGCTAATTTAGCAGCAGCAGCAGCAGCTATTTAGTGCAATAAGGTGCTAAGGCGATGGAAAAGGGTGATGATGAAGAGGCCAGTTAAGTAACTCAGTGTGCTCTCGTTTGGTGAAGAGCAGATTTCTCTTTACATGGAAAGTAGTGAAAGCACTGCCGGCGCTGAACTGAGTGTTTGTACATTTACAGTGTTTTGTACAAAAAGTGCACAAAGAGAGAGAGAGAGAGAGAGAGAGAGAGAGAGAGTCCTGAACTGTACGGTACTGCCTGATTAAAGCACAGCATTCAACGATGGCAGCAACAACAACAAAACGTGAACATTTTTCTTGCTGTTGCTTCCATTTAATTCAATTCAACTTTGCATTCATTGTACTGTACGGCAAAAAAAGAGTATAAAAAAGATAAACTTTGATTTAAATAGCAAGATGAAAAGCGGAGTGATAAAAACCTTTCTGTTTGAATTTTTTATTTTTTGCTCTGTTGCAGGTGAAATTTTGTTTTTGTACGGTTTGTACTTTCATTTCTAATTTTAACCTCAGTAAAAAAAGATTACCAAAACAGGTGTGTCTGCTTTTTCAAACGGCAATTTATAACTGTCTTTTCTAACAGTAAGTTTAGCAGTGAATTATAAATGAGATAAACATCCGCAAGAAGAGGTTTGTGCGACTACTTTTAAAAGCACTATCAATGAAAAATAATAATGTCACAAAGGGTTAAAACAATGCATTGTTTCATGGTCAACATATAAATAAAATTTAAAAAAACATGCAAAAAATTAAGTTGTGGTAAAAAATGTTTTTATAAACTTAAATTATTTTATACAAAAGTTTAACTGTGATTTTACACTAATTTAGTGTTTTCTACTAAAAAGTTTTGTTTTTTGTAAGTTTCAATAAGTACTGATCTTTAACTGCAGTTAATGCAAATGATAATTAAGTTTTAAATGCAGTAGCATTCTACCTGTGCACTTTTTAATTAACATTTGCCTAAATTTTTTGTTTGTTTTTAATACTTTCTTTTTTATTAAGCAACGTGATAGAAACGTGACGCACAAACAAATTCACATAAACTTTTTCATTTACCGTTAAGTCGTTGCTGTTTGTTATCTGAAACGACTCATCAGTTTTGTGCAATAATATTTGCTTAAATAAAATTATTTTAATTAATTTTTAAAAATAAGTCAATTTTTATATTGTTTTATGCTTCTGCAACGTTTTTTGTTGCAGTAACTGACACACTTATCGCTTTGCTTAGCTATTTAAGGCCAGACTCAATTTACTTAAAATTGGCTTCCCTGCGCCGTACACAAAGCATGCTTTTCAACGAATATCAATGAGAAAATTGTTGCGATTTTGAAGTACATTTATCTAATTTTTTAATTACAAAAAATTAAATTAAGTTTTAAATTTAATAATTGTGTTTTTATATCACAATAATTTGATTTAAAATTTTTGAAAAAAATGTGTTTGAAAATCGTAATAAAAATCGCATAGATACTCATTGAAACACACACATGTTTTTTGTTTGGCGCAGAAAAGCCCACTTTTAAGTAAACCAAGTCTGGCCTTAGTTAGTTAGTTAGTTAGTTAGTTAGTTGTTCTTTCCTTTTATAATGCACCTGAGGTGAAAAACACCTCATTTTAGTTTGTCTGTCTACATTTTCCGCCTAAAATACGGCAGCTCCTCCAGCGGAGCCAGCACCTTCACCACCGTCGGCGCCGTACAGGTGTACGTCCTTCCGTGCTGGTCATTCCAGGTGCCGATGGGCAGGTACACCGATCGCTCCCTGGCGCCCTGCACCAGAACGGGCGCCACGATGAGGTCGCTGCCAAGGGCAAACTGGTCACCGACTAGGTAGGACTTTGGATCGGCGGGCGCCAGGTACCAGAGGGGCCGCATTAACGGCTCGCCCGCTTTGGTAGACGCCCTCGCAAGCGCCACCATCGTCTGGGAGTGCTCCAGGTGCAGGGCCAGAAAAGTGGTCGTTAGATTGGCGGCCTTCGGAGAAAGAGTGGTAATTCCTGGTGAAAGTTGCATCGAGGGGAAGAAGGTGACCAGCTGCAGCCAGCGAATGTACAGCTCCTCCTCGGTGGGCGGCCCCTTGGCGAAAACGGGCGGAAGCGGAAATGAGTACCCGGCCAGGCCCAGGGTCAACGCTTGGGGGATGACTGCGGCCAGGGAGGACCAGGATTCAGCGGGGATGTCCCTCATTCGGATAAAGAGGGGAAAAAACTGCGTCTGATAGGCGGCGTCAATCTCCAGCAGGCTGCCGCCGTGCTCGTGCAGCAGATCGGCCATGTAGACAAGGCGTTGCGTGAAGACGTTTCCGTAGTGCTTACTCCCGTACCAGTTGTGCTCGAAGATGTGCTTTTCTAGCGGCAACACCAGCTTATCCTCAACGCCCCCGCCAAACTGCGTATCCAGGCCTACGAAACGAAAAGAGTCGACGGCGATTTCCGATTTCCTCATAAGCACTCGCAGGTGGTCGACGAACCAGTTGCGCACGGCGTAGTTGCCCACCCAGTCGAAGACGGCCACAGTGTCGTTTTGTGAGGTAACAAAGGTAAATGCTTTTTTGTGGTCCTTCTCCTGGCTGAGAAAGAACTGCGGATGCTGCCGGAAACTGGCCGACGAAGTACTTGCCAGCCCTCCGTGGACGGTCAGTTTCACCAAAAAACCGAGTTTGTGAATGTCCGCCACCATCGACTTTGGGTTTGGGAAGCGAGCCGGGTCAAAGGTGAAGTCGCCCAGGTGGGCTTCCCAGCCTTCGAGGACTACTTGAAGGTTTTTAAAACCGCCGCTTTTTGACAGAGCGATCACCTTTTCAATCACCTCTGCCTGCTTCAGGTTTTTGACGTTCAAATTGACGACGGTTCGATTGAACATCAGCTCACCGGGAATTGCCCCATGAGGATAGGGAACACTGAGCAGGTGGTACTGATTGAGGAGACTCCGGTGCAGCTTAACGATGTCTTCCGTGGCCACCAGCTCAAAGCCTGCTGCCTCAAAATGAGTTGGATTCTCGCGGTCACTTTTAAACTGGCGCACCGTGGAGCACAGCTGAAGTGGACCACTACCACTACCATTACCACCACCACCACCACCACCACCTTCTCGGGTGATAATGGTGGGAAAGCTCTGCTGGGCAAGGTTCAACGCAATGCCGCCGCTGCTGATGAAGATCTTCTCCACCACCGGACCGAAGGGGTGGTCTCCCTTTCCGGATCCGGTCACCAGCGGTTGGGGGCCCTTGGCGAAGACGGGTCCTCGATTGAACGGCCACGGTTGACCACCTTTCTCCAGACTGGTGCTAAACCAGCTGGTGGCGTTATCGTTGCCGCCCTCCTGAATCTCAAAACAGATCTCCTGGTCCGGAAATGAGAGGTTCGCATGGAGGTTGTGCAGGTGGTGATCCCAGAGGAAGGTGTAGTAGGTGATCCGGCCGGCGTAGTTGGTCTGATTGTTGATGCGCACGGTGTTGCTCGCCGGACTGGCCTGGCTGGAGTTCAGACCGCCGCTCACCAGCTCCCAGCTGTTCCAGGTGCCCGGCCGGTGGTGCTCCAGGTGGCTGAAGTTTGCCCCCCTGAAGGTGATCTTCAGGTGGGCGTTCGCTCGGAAGGGATTGCTGAAGAGCAGCGTCTTCGAGTCGAGGACTCGAAAGTCGTAGACGCCGGAGAGGCTGTCATCGGCAAGCGATGATGGACAGGTGATGGTGTTTAGTAGCAGGTGGGCAACAAGTGCCCAGGCTACTAGAAGTGCTTTCATTTTCTGTAACTTTTATTCAAAAGCTTCCGAGTGAATTGAGATGAATAAATCAATGGGTGATAATGATTGCTGCTGTGGTGTCAGTAGACACCAGTGCTTTTTAAAAAATGTAATTTTTTTCTAAACGTCAAGTCCACATTTTTTGGCTTAATCTTGCACTGTGATATTATATCAAGTTTGTCATGCACACATGTTATGGTCCCACATTTGTGACCTTTGGCCAGTCATCAGCAGCATTTTTGTGTGACTATGTAGCAGTGTGCTCGCTACTAAACTCTGTTTAAAGTAAAAAACAAAATTCTTTTGTTAATTGCTTTTAATTATTGCTAAGTAGTGGTGATTACCTTTATCATTATATCAGGTTGTTGGCAATGCCAGCCAAAAGAAAGATCGATTTGCAAGGGAAGATAACTGCAGGTAGACACTGTTGCTAATTTACTTTTAATTTACCTATTAATTAGAACAAAACAAAAAGTGTTTTTCATTGAACAAAACAATTACTAATTTGTTCAAGCGATATCGTGTTTCAATGTTCTAGTTTTTTGTTCTTTTATTTAAATAATGAGCAAGTTTTTTTTACAAGTGAAAGAAAGCAGTAAAATGAGCGTTGTTTTTTGCATATGAGATAATCAGGCGATCAAAACCATTTCGCTAACTAGTGACACCACCACTATCATATGATCTACTTTTTTGTTCACTCGGCGATGGTGATAATGGCGATAATGATGAGGATGACGATAAAGAAAAAGTTGCTGAGATAAATTGGGGCAGCGATGTTGATCAGAGAAAAAAAGAGCGATAGACAGTAGACTCAAAACGATACAATCAAAACACTACTAAAAAAGTAGTACCTGAGGGCCAAGGGCCTTTGTGATGTTACCTCACTTCTACATTCTATGACAAAAAGAAGGTGTGAAAAACAAGCGAAGCGGTGGTCAGGAACAACAGTGAAATTGAAGTGAAATGTAGGGCTGAGGCCCCTGAGCAGGCCAACTTGGGGCAGTTCTGCTTCAACGCCCCCATCATCTGCTCTTTCAGGCTAGAGAGGGATTCCTTGCAGTCACCGGTGACGGCTCGGTCGAGGACGCAATTGGTGTAGCGGCTGAGGTTGCAGCACTCGCCGCTGGTCAGCTGTTTGCTGGCGGTGTCCAGGCCGCCGAAAGAGCTAGCGGAGCACTCGGTGATCGCCTTGTTTTGCCGCTGCTGACAGGCGAAGAAGTTGTTGCTGCGCGCAGTTCGGCCGCCTCTTTCCTCGGCTGTTGTGGTTTTTGTGGTGGCTGCCGCCGAGGCAGTGCTGAATAAACTTAAGGTGGTGATGAGGAGGAAGAGGAGGATGACCAGAGAGTGGAGGTGATGATTGTGGTGATTTTGGTGGTGGTGAATAAGGTGGTGATAAAGGGTGGCTAGAAGGTTCGCCATTTTTAAAGATGCTTTTTTTGGTATTTTTTAGTAGTAAAAAATGATGAGAAATAAGTAGCAGTGCTGCTGCTGATAATGGTGATGATGATGATGATGAGAATGAGATAGTGTTTAACTATCAGATCAACAAACAAAAAAAATGATTTAAAAAATAAATAAACTGGTCGAAAAAAGAATATTGTGGCTGTGTGTGTGTGTGTGGGTGGCGCAGTGCTTCTCACTGATCGTGCTGCCAGAAAAAAAGACTGGCACCAAAATAAAATTAGCAGAATCGAACAGTAGCGCCAGCAGCAGCAGCAACAGCAGCAAAAACAGGATAAAACCTTGCACCGAGGCAGCAGCAACGACAAAAAACCAATTTGCAGCAAGCAAACAAAAACGGCGTCACTAATAGCAACACTGAAGAGGAAGAAGAAGAAAGGATCAGTTTCAGCAGCAGCAGCAGCAGCAGCGACAGTTTCGTTTGACTGATCACCTGCGAGTGACACAGACGGCAGCCGAAGCACTCACACACACTCACGGGCAATCTGACAAATGAATGAAAATTAGCCAACTGACTAACTGAACGCAACTTTGCGCTCCCTCTTTTTCTCTCCTTCTCTCTCTCCTTCTCTCCTTCTCTTAGTCAGTGTCAGTGACTCACTCACTCACTCACATCAACACTGCAACTTCAACTGCAACACCTTTCCACCATTGAGGCTGCTGCCATTGCTGCTGCCATTGCTGCTGCCGCCGTTCATCTGCGTTGGCAACCTTCATTCGGGCGTGCTGTTGTTACTTTCATTAAACGCAGCGACATTACTTCAAAGAGAGAGAGAGAGAGAGAGAGAGAGAGAATGGGAGAGAGAATGAGAGACAACATTACATTCTAATGACCACTTTCCACTAGCCAACACTTGCAGCACTTCCAACAATGGCTGCTGCTGCTGCTGCTGGACACACAGCAGCTTGCAGCTGCAGCTGTAGCTATTCTCTTTTGCCTTCATCTCTCACTCTCTTTCTCTTTTTCTCTTTCTCTCTTATTTTTTACGCCCAAACATTAGTGGAAAGAGAGAATGAACAAGCAAGCTAGCAAGTGAAAACTGTGGCCTTGAATTGTGGCCACCACTTCTGCTGCTGATGATGATGAAGTCACTGCCGTGAGTAGTAGTGACCGTTCAGTTGGCAACATCGAAAGCGAATGTGATGAGTGATAGTGCAATCAGAAATGAGGAGAGAGAGAGAGAGAGAGAGAGAGAGAAAGTGAGAAAGGGAATTTGATTTGAATTTAGTGCCGCTGCTGCTATTGCTGCTGCTCTTGGTAAGTGTTTGTGAATTGATGCAGAGAGCAAAGAAAGGCAACGCAGTGCGCCGGAAATATTGCACAAAAAAGAAAGAACAGTTTTTGCAATTACTGTTTTTTAAACCTTTTTTTCTCCTTCTAGTTCTTGCAACCCGTTTCTCCTTTATGTTAATTTAACAAAAAAGTCATTAACTGTACGGAACGGTTCATTGCAGCACCAGTAGAATTAAATTGCATAATTAACTGTTGCTCGTGCGTTTATGATGTTTTTTGTTTTAAAATTGCTGTTTTATTGAGCATATCGGAAGGGGGGGGGCATTTAAAAACGCAATTAAAGATGTAGAAAAGTGACGGCAAATAATTACATTGAAAAACATAAAAACAAAACTTCTCTTTAAAAGGTACAGTACAAAAGAACTTTTTTGTGTTCTGTTTGCAACTTTGCTTAAAACCAAACACATGTGTGTCTTGAGTTAAACTGCTGCTGCTGAAAAATAAGAAAAAAGCAGGCATACAAATAAATAGAAAAAAAGAAAACGATTTAGCGAAAGCATATTAGAAAGCACATTAGTTACGCAAACTGACGCCGCCGCCGCCGCCGATATTCAGCAGCCAGGCAGAAAGAAGCGAACCAATCAGCAAAACGGCGTAATTTCCTTTCCCCAGCACCAACCGTGAAGATATCGCCGAATTGGCATCGGCGCTGGCGCTGGCCGCTAGTAAAACCGGCGCACAGAACTTGTCGATATTCTCGTCCATCTGGCGAATTTTGGCGGCGATGAAGGGGCGACACTGCCTGATGGCATTCTCCCTCGCCAGCAGCTCCTTCCGACAGCCGTTGTACGCCTGCACCTGAGCGCAGTCGTCGGCGGTGAGGCCGTCACGGTTCATGGCGATGCCCGCTCGCTTCAGGTCATTGCACGAGGCGGTGAACTTGTCCGCCGAAAGTAGACACAGGTCGCTGTTGTTGTTGTGGTGGTTGTCACTGTCCTTGTCTTTCTCATTGTCATTGCCATGGCTATTGTCATTAGCAGCAGCAGCAGCAGCAGCGTCAGGGTGAGAGGTCAAAGTGAGGTTGTTGCTTTGTTTTGGCTGTTCATCTGCAGTTAATGCTGAGGGCAAAGGTAGAGAAGAGGAGGAGGAGGAGGAGGAAAGAGGAGTAATGACGGCTGCTTCAGTGGTGGTAATGATTGGTGAGAGGAGAAAAAGAACAGCAATCAAAGAGAGTATCACCGAAGAGTGAAAGAGTGGGAGAGTGGAAAGGCGAACTGCTTTTGCTATTGGTGGGCAGCCCATTTTTGATGATGATGGTGAACCAGAATTAAAGTAGTTTTTTGTTGCAAAACAGCAGTAAAACTTATATGCAAAATATTTTTTGCAGTGTTTTAATTTTTAGCACAACGCAAAAAAAGTTAACTTTTTGTCACAGTTTTTAGCAGACTCTAACAAATTCTAAATCTTTAATTGGCACATCATAAGTTAGCAGCAGCCGATTGTTTCAGCCTCTGCTTGTGTAACACTTTTTATATTGTGGGGCGCAAGTCAAACAATCAAAACAAGGAGAAGAAGAAGAAGAAGAAGAAGAAGATGCCGCACACTACTTTTTGCAGTGGCACAACAACAACAAACAAAAAAGCCGCTGGTGCCTGTGTCTGCTGATGCTCAAATCCTTAGTCACCAGATTTTTTTGCCTGTACGCTAGTGTTAGCTAGTTAACTAGTGAATAAAGATGCCTCTACATCTTTTTTCCTCATCCTCCACTTTGCTTTCACCAGAGTTGGCAAGTGCTTCTTTACTATTTTTTTTATTCAGCATCAGCAACGGTTGCTCTACATTCATCTCCTTATTACTGCTCTTATCTCTGCGGGTGGTAATGTTATATTTTTAGTCGGAAGAAAGAGAGAGAGAGAGAGAGAGAGAGAGAGAGAGAGAGAGAGGGAGGGAGAGAGAGAATGAGAGGCAGGCAAAAGCTCAGGCAAAGTTCACCGTTCACATCACTCGCACTTGACAACTTTACTTTCACTTGTTGTGAGCGTTTGAAATGTGTGAGGCACTGCCAAATTGTGACTTCAGTCACTACATCTTCGTCTTCCTCTTCTTATCTCCATCTATCTTTTGGTGGTAACTTTTGGTGGTAGTAGTAGTAGAAGTAGTGATAAACAACCGCTTGGGTTTGTCTGAACAGTTTGAACTGATATTGTCGGTGTCTCTACCGCATAGCAATCTTTCCCGTTGCCTCTTCTTTTCCGTTCTTTTTTCGCTCTAATCTGACTCATCAAACTAGCTTGCAATCTTTAAGGCTTCTTAAAACTGACAAGACAAATCAGGCACTAAAATGTGTACGTAAAGTTTAGAGCAAATTAGGAATGGAAAAATAATGTCAACGAACGATAGTGTCTTTGTTAAAGCGGAGAAAGAGAAAGAGAACAAAAAGAAGTGAAATCCAATAGTCGGCTTTTTGCTTCAAGTTCAGATGAATTTCTTGGAAACTCGTTGTTTTTACCGCTGCTGTCCCTTTGCCAGATTGTGTAACACATTTTTCATCTTGTTACACTTGAAAAAAGCTAATTGACATTGAGCTGCAATTAGACATGCATTTTGCCTGGCTTTGAATACAAAAGCTCTCAATTTGTAGTCTGTACTTTTTTTGTTTTTGCCCTCCAGTGCCCCCGAAACAACATGATCTGAGTTTTTTATTAATTGCCTGACTGAACAGGACAAATAAAACCGATACGACAGATAATGACAATGACAATGTGCAAATGAGTATTATTAATAGGCTCAATTGATCAACTGATGATGGTCATTTGTTGCAGTATTTGCCTCCAATTGACTCAGTGTAATAGGAAGCCTCAGTCTACTAAATCTAAACAAAAAATGTTTAGCTTGAAGGTTAACTGACCGATTTAGCTGCATCAAAAGTAGTAGTAACAGTGAAACACACACACACATTGCCAACTTTCAATTAATGCTGTTGATGATGATGGTGATAAAGTATACGTTTGAAAAACTAGTTTTCTCTAGACGGGGTCCTCTTTTCACTCTCCTTTTCCTTTTTCAATACTCTTAATACCTGCCTCTGTGTTTGCCCCATCTGATGAGATTTCTACCTAGAGATAAGCTTGCAAACAGCACAGGATCAGAGTAGCAGCAACAGCAAAAAACTAGTTGCCGCTTGCCGCCGTTTTCCTTCTTTTTCAGCTCAGCTCAGATGACCAGCAGCACCAAATGACATGTGTTTTTAGTGTGTGAGATATCTCTTTACCGTGCTAATTACAACACATTTGTTTTTGTTTTCTTTTTTGTGATCACTAAAAAAATGCAAATTTCAAGGCTACTTCAAAAATACTGCTTTCAGGCACTACTACTTCTGAATATCAACTTTGCTGTTCACTGTACAGCGGAACAGACCACCTCTTCTGTCGTCAAAAATTCTCAGTCAAAAAATGCTTCTTCTTCTTCTTCCTCTTCTTCATCCCAAAACCGGGCCGCTTTCATTCGGGACATGGCCAGGGAGGCCTGGGCCGCCTATGAACGCTACGGCTGGCCGGCGGACAGCGTCCGCGGCTGGTCAAAGGGCCCGGCAAACGTTCACTTTGGCCCGCACTCCGGCCACAGCATCGTCGCCGCCTTGAGCACCCTCTGGGTGATGGGCCTCACCGAGCAATTTGACCGGGCCCGGGCCTGGGTCGCCGGAAGAGGAGAATCCCTTGGAGGTGGAGGTGGAGGTGGTGGACTTTCCTTCGGCAGCCAGGACGAGCTGGTCAATGTCCACCGGACGATGGTGCAATTTGTCGGTGGGCTGCTGTCGGCGTACTCACTTTCCGAGGATGAGATCTTTCTGCAGCGGGCCGTCGAGGTGGTGGACAGCCTGGAGCCGGCCTGGAGGACGCCCACTGGTCAGTAAAGGACTACATATTTTTTAACTAAATTTTGATTTTTTTAACTTGAACGTTTTTTTCCGTTTTACCTTAGATTTACCCTCTGAATCGGTAAATCCCAAGCAGGGCTTCCACCTGGGCGCCATCAACTCCCTCTCCGGCGTCGGCGGCCACCAGCTGGAGCTGCTGGTGCTCGCGCAGCTGACCGGAAACAGCAGCTACAGCGACCGAGTAGCCCGACTGCGCCGCTTTCTGCAGCGGAACATTCAAAAGCAATTCTACAACGCCCACGCCGGCTACATGGACTGGGTGGACGTGCAGGCGGGCACCTGGTTCTACACCACCACTTCCGGTTCCGGTTCCGGTTCCGGTGGAAGTCCGGGCATTACTGGCGGAAAAACACTACCTACTGAATCGCTGACAGTGTCCTTCTCCTCCGACGGCGCCGACTACTACCGTTCCCTGCTGTCCACCTTTCTTCAGAATCCCACTTCCAGCGATTCAGCTACTGCAGAATCGTGGATTCTTCTCGAAGAAGCTCTGCGCAGCGCCCTCCGCATCGGCCTCTTCGCCGCCTCGCCAAACAGCAGCCTGATCTACAGCCGCTCGTACAGCTACAGCAGCGACACCTACGGCGACCACATGACCGCCGACAGCTGCTACCTCGGCGGCCTGCTGGCCACTTCCGGTCGCCTCCTGGAGGACCGCCTCTCCGCCAACCGCTCCCTGGGCGCCGCCGACCGGAAGCAGGAGCTGCAGCTGGTGCACCAGCTGGCGGTGCTAGCGGAGGGCATCGCCGAGACCTGCAGCGCCGTCTCGCGGGCCACCAACAGCGGTCTCCCTCCTTCCCGGTGGTACTTCAACGCCGCCCAAGATGGCACCAACGTCGGCGGCAGCCTGGAGACGCTCTTCGAGAAGTCCTACGACCTTTCCGGGGAGCTCGCCGAGTCCTACTTTGTCCTGCACCGGCTGACCGGCGAGGAGAAGTACCGCACGGCAGCCTGGGAGCTGGCGCAAGCCATCTACCGACACTGTAGAATCGAGGGTGAAGTGGGCGTAGCCGCCTACGCCGGCCTCGCCGACGTCGACCTGGTGCCGAGGACCCGAAATTTAGGCCCGGGCCACCAGCCGGCCATTTTCCTCTCCGCCACGCTGAAGTACCTGTACTTGATCTTCTCGGAGGGCACTGTCCTGCCGCTTGATCAGTGGGTCTTCAATACAGCCGGTCATCCGCTGCCGATTAGGAAGTAAGGTTTTTGTTTTTGTTTTTGTTTGAGTTTTAAGTGAGTTGTAAATAGTTATAAGTTGTTGATCATTGTGATTTGTCCTTGCTTGTGCGTTCTTTTTTTGTATTAAACTTGATTTTTTGTTTGTTGGCAACACTCTGTTTGAGAGCATTTTTAGTATGAACAGTTGTACCTGTTTTGTTATCTACCTAATGATTGTGTTCAATTAAAGACTATTATTACCAGTACTAAAATACAATGTTTTTTTGGTTACAAAAGCACTAAAATGTAATTCATAACTTTTTTTCTGTTGCCGGAAAATGTATTCTACAAATTTTGCTAAAAACGGAATATCAATAGCAATTAGTGCTAATGGGAAGAAGGACAATTGACGGAAAATTACAAAAGCGGTAAATTGAATAATTTCCGCCGTTTTTTACAACTAAAAGTATCAGTTCTAATTAATAAAAACAACAGCATTTTTGTTCCAATTAAACAATGTGTCACGCAACACCAGCCGGTTTTTGTGCCAGTAAGTCAAAATGAATCAAAACAAAAAACTTTCAAAACATTATTTTATTTCGACTACTGATCTGAAACGTGAAAACATGAACAATAACATTGACTGAACATAGCTTGCTTCCTTTTTGATTTTCAATCAAAAAATAAGTTAAAATGACTTTTAAAAACAATTTTTATACAGCCAACAAAAACAATAGAAAAAATAACAGTAAAATTCCAGTGCCTTTTCTGTGGATGTTCCTAAATTTTTATGGGTAAAAAAGCTTAAACTTTTAATTTACTTTTGTACTTAAATCATTTTTTTACACACAGCAATCTATCAATCCAACTGCAGCCATACTCTCTGTTTGGCCGAAAAAATCTACCCAACTTTGCCTGGAACCAGCTGCTCTTCGGCCTGACGCTGTACAAGTTTATCAGCGTCAATCTGGAAAAGGACGAGGACGATGCTGAAAGGCGAGTTCCAACGCTGGCCCAGGCGCTGCTCAATAAGCCCCTCTTCGCCATCATATTCAACCTGTCACAACGAGGCGACTTTCAGATTTTCTACCTCTTCAATGCACTGTACTTTCTGGTGATCAACTACCGAGGCAGAAGTTCTCAATCTAAATCCGCAAACAGTTTATCTAGCAAATCAGAAACTTCGCTTGTGCAATGCCTGAGCAGCTTTTCCCGGTCACCCTCTTATCAGTTATCATCATCATCATCATTTTCACCCTCCTCCTCATCACCACTTTTCACTACCTCCTCATCTTTCCTTCCAACCACTACAAGATCAACAAGATCTCCCAAGTATCAGCCAAACATCTTCTCATATCCGCCTAAACCCTCCTTCTCCTCACCTTTTTCCTGGGACCGCTGGGGCCCCTCAGTACGAGCCTTCGCCGCCGTCATCGCCTTCCACCAGCTGCTCTTCACCCTCACCCTTCTGCAGATGATCATCGGCCTGAGCGAGGCTCAGTGCTGGACCGAGCTGGCCGTCCGCTACTCGCTCACCTTCACCGTCAACGTCATCTCCAACATGCCCTTCATTCTCGTCTTCTACTACAAATATGCGACCTTGAGGGCTCTGGACGGTCTTTTACATCAAGTTCAAAGCTTTAGAGCCAGACACTCCTGCCTAGAGGTTCTCTTTCAAGAGGCGGAAACTGAGCTGGCGAGGCTGGCCCGCCTGAACCACACCCTGAACCGTCTGGTCTCACTTCCGCTCATCATCAGCATGCTGCCCCTCGTCTTCGAGCTGATCGTCGTCCTCAGTTCGCTGCTCTTCGAGTCGCTCAGCTGGGACAACGCCTTCCTCCTTCAGCTGCCGCTGCACATTGCCATACTCTGTCTGATTGAGGGGGCGGTTTCGAGGCGGTTGAATCGCCTGGAGAAACTCCTCAAACGGAGGGCCGACTCCAGTGGGCTGAACCGGTTCCAGAATGGATCCGAGGCTAAAGTAAACCGAGGATTTTACAGCTGTTGTGCGGCGGCAAGAAGGGAAGAGCAGCTGAACGCCCTCAAGTGTCCCATGCTGCTGGTGGCAATCTACCGGCGGTATTTTGGCCTGCGAATTTTTAACCTTCTCACGGTTAACTGGTCATTTGCCTTCGGGTTGACTCTGTTCATACTAGAGTACATTATTCTGGTCACTCAGACCACTTCATCCGCCTAAGAACAATTCTTAATTTGCATTAATAAAAACCGCTGCATTTTTACTTTTACTTCCACCAAATATCACTGCAACAGAATGGTGCTTTTTGCCATTGAAAAGGCGTTCATCAGGTAGGCGCTGTATCCGATAAAGAGCTAAATTAAAGAAAAAACAAAAAACAAAATGCAAGTCAATTTGATTACTGAAAACGCCAAAACATCAACAACAGCTTACCTGCAGAATAAAATACCTCGACAGTCTGCCGACGGCTGTAATGGTAAAATGGAACGGCACTGTCGTGTGCACTGTTTCAAAGTATTTCAGCAGTTTCAGCTTAGAGATTATTTCCTGTCCGCTCTGATAATCTGCGGCCTTTGCTTTTTCAAGTGGCCACAAGGTCATCATTGCTGATAGTGATACCGCTCTTGAGGGTGAGCACCTTCCAGCGTACAGCGCCTCCGACCAGAAGATGAACAGCACAAGGAGGGTGATCACCAGGGCGCACTGGGGCCAGAGCAGCAGGTGAAGGTAGAGGATTTTTGTGCCTTCTTGATGAGATGATGATCCCGATGATCTGCTTGATCCTTTGCCGTAGATGAGAATGGTGACGATCCACAGGGTTCCGCCGGTGACGACGAGCAGCACCAGCAGCAGTGTCCGACTTATCAGCTGGCCGTTGATGTGCTCGGCCACTGTGAGCAGCTCGTTGAAACGGGATTCAGTCTTTTTGCAGATCATTGAGAGTTTGTGTAGAGTTTTAGGAGAACTTGATGATGAGTACTGATGAGGGGCTGATGTAACTCTTGAGCGAGTTTTTCTACTGTTGTTGATTGGCATTTTTTGCCCCTCAAAGCACCGCATTTCCCTCATGTGCAACCAGGCGGTCATTGCCGAGACGGAGTTGTAGCAGATCCAAAAGTTGACCCGACAAATGAGACGCCAGAGAAGGCAGGGCAGCGGGGCCGCTTGCACCAAAATGGGAAAGTGCTCAAACCAAAATTTTTGAGTAAACGGACAGATGTTTTTAGGATCGACCACTAGAGTGAACATAAAGTACAGCCCAAAAGTGATTGTGAATAGCAGAACTTAAACAGTAAAAGTCATTAGTACACAGTATTTATTTTAAATGCATTTTAAATGTTACTCACCAACACTGTTTATGATTGTAAAGCTGACATTGCCTAGCTCATTAAAAGCCCACACATTTGTTTGCGTTTTAATAGATAGTAATCGGTATTTTTTCAGCCGAATTTTATCTGAGCAAGTTTTTGATGTTTTCTTACATTGAGCATGCAATAAATTAAAAAACTTTTTACTGGCATTAAAATCTAATTTTAAAGCACTTTTAAGAGTTTGATTGAAAAGTTTTTGGCCACAAACAAGAAAATTTTGCCTATTGTGCAAAACCAAATCTGAATAGCAATCAAGTGTGTCGATGTCCATTTGCCAACATGTATGAAAACGACTAAAAATGGCTTCGAAATAGACCGAAAAAGCAATGGCAAGAAAGTGCGTTAAGAAAATAAGATAAAGATTGGCTTTAAATTGACACAAATAATTTATTAAATAAGGATCAACTTTCAAACAAAATGTCAAATCCTCGTGATCAAACCAATAAAGAGAAGTTAAAAATAGTAATCGAACAAAAAACTGCCCGTGCACCAAGTAAAAAAAGTAGTTCTGTACTGATTTGCAAATAAAGTTGCTGTACCATTTAGAAGGGTTCAGTTGTACAGTGAATGTTTGATTTTTATTTCTGTTGCTGTAAACTTGCTGAAAAAATGCTACTGGTGACAAAGCAGCAGTTTGTAGCATAAAATTGAAAACCTTGTTGAAATTTTTAGAAAATCGTTTTAAAAAGATATTTTGGTGTTTATTTTTGAAATTGAAGTTTGAGTTGTAAAGTTTTTGATTATTAATTAGTTGTTTCATGGTAAAAAGTTATCACAATTTGTTTTTGCAATGCTTTTTATACATTTTTTGTTTTTTTAATAATTGTTTTTGTTTTGTCAAAACTTAGCAAAATTGAATCATTTTTTAATTTAATAAATAGTAAATGCCCTATTGATGATTGTTCATTAGCGTGACTGACGAGTAACTTTTCGTATGTTCAAGTTCAAATAAATGCTGGCAACTGTTTTAAACTAAAAAAGCTATACCTTCTTAGAATTTATTTTCAATTAATTATTTAGTTAACAAGCTAAAGAATGTAAAAGGTTAAGTTTAAAGTTAATAACTTTTTCAAATTTATTGAATATCATATGCTGTTGTCTAGTGCAATTTTCTAAATTATTATGCTGTAAAGGTACGCCATTTCCATTTACTTTAGCTTTTTGACAATTAAAAAATTACAGTTAATTTTAAATACAAACAAAATTTTTTTTGTTTGAATTGATTTTCCGCAAACTTTTGTAAAAGCGCTGACTTATTTTGCGGTAATTAAAAGCTTCAAATGCGTAGTTTTTTAATTGTTTTTCAAAAAGCACAAAACAAACATTTTGCATAAAATTTTTTCACAACACAAGTCCTTTTTTAAATTTTCAATCGATTGAGTTTCATTACCTTCAGGCAACCTCAAAAAATGATCTTATTTGAATACACTTTTCCCTTTTTACACTTTCCTGGTAAAGAAGGGCAGGTCCTCCAGATTGGCGGCCACTCGGGTCTCCGTGGGGCCCTTGTACACGCGTCCATGGGCGTCAGTCCACTCGCCCCCGGGCAGGAAGACCTTCCGCTGGCGGAGGCCCACCTCGACGACCGGCGCCACCACCAGGTCGTCGCCGAGCATGAACTGGTCGCTGATGTTGAAGGCGCGCCCATCCTCGGGCGCCTCGTACCACATCGGCCGAATGATGGGCGTCCCTTCGTCCATGCGCTTCTTCGCCAGGGCGATGATGGTCGGGGCGTGGCGGGCGTGCAGGTCGGTCATCGCCCGGACGATGTCCTGCGCCTTCTGCGAGTACGTCCACGGGCCCCAGCTGAAGGACATGCTGGGGAGGAGGGCACAGGCCTGCGCCATGCGAATGTAGATCTCCTCGGAGGGCCGGCCCCCCGGCCAAAAGCCGCCAATGTGGTAGGGGACCAGGTAGGAGTAGCCGGCCATGGAGACGGAGAGGACGTTGGGAATGAGGGACCGGAGAAGGACATCGAACCCAGTGGTCTGAAAGTCGCTCAGCTGCACCATCAGCGGGAGGGCCTGCGTCTTGAAGGCGAGCGAGGTGGTGGCATTGGCCGAAGCTTTTGCTACTGTTTCTACGTAGGCCTTCGTGTAGAGGCTGGGCGTCATCTGCATCCAGTAGTCGGACATGTGAAAGTCCCGCAGGGCGTCACTGGCCACGTAGAAGGAATCGACGCCGGATTCGTAGTGGATTCGCTTCAGGTCGGCGTCGTAAAAGCCCTGAGCCTCTTCATTGGCAAAGTCCAGGAAGTAGGTAAGGGCGGTGCCCGCCTTGTTCTGCAGGTAGAGCTGCCGGTGCGCCTGCTGGTTGGCCGCCGTGTCCCAGATGATCGGATTGACGAGCACCTTCACGCGGAAGCGCTCCTGGTGCAGCTTGTTGATCATATCCTGGGCGTTGCCGAAGAGGCCGGCGTGAAATTTGAACTCCCCCCGGTTCACCTCCCACTGGTTATTGAGCACCACCTCGGCGCCGGAGTAGCCCGCCTTGACGATGTGATTAGTGAAGTCCTCCAGCTGGCCGCGGTTGATGAACTGCCCGTAGGTGGAGTAGACGACGAACTTCGGAGTGGTGAACTCGCCATCCCCCGGAACGGCCGTCGGCTTGGCGATCAGCCCCGAGGCAGGATTGGAAATGTAGTTGAGGATATCGCGGGAGGTAGGGGCGGCAAAGATCTGCACCTTAATGTCCCGATACGTCGGATCGGGATTGTTCTCCAGGTAGGGGTACTGATTAGCTACGGAGATGCACAGCGACGGCTCCGAGCCGGCCGGGTCACGGCGGACAAAGAGCGGCGCCTTCTCGTCCAGCAGAATGGCGAAGCCGTTTGAGTTGATGAAGAGGTGCTCGAGGATGAGGTAGAACTCCTCCTTGGCGGGATTGTTCTGGTAGTCGAGCAGGTAGTTGAAGGGCGTCCGGGGCGTCAGCGTGGTCGGCTTCAGGGGCCATTCAGGGTTGTAGCGTTGGTAGCCGCCGTACCAGTGGACCTCGCTGTCGCCGCCGTAGAAGAAACAGAGTTCCCGTTTGTCGTTTGGCTCCTCGGCCCCTGGCCAGGTGAAGGCAAAGTGAGTCACATTGTCCTTGTCCTGGATCTTCAGCTTGATCACCGTCTTGTCGCTGGCCGCCAGGTCCCACAGTGTGCCGTTGGTGGAGTTGCCGGTGTTCGGGGGGACGGTCGTCGGTCCGGTGCCGGGGTTTACCGTGGTTCCGGTCGGGCCGGCGGTGGGCGCCACCGTGGGGCCGGTCGGAGCGGCAGTGGGCGCCGCCGTGGGCCCCGTGGTTCCTGGAACTGTGGGCGCCGCAGTGTCGGCCTCGATGACGTCGCCGCCATCGTCGTCACCATCAGCATTATCGGCATCATTATTTCGCCAAACATTGCTGTACCACTCGTTATCACCGTAACGATCGTCTTCGGCCTCCTCCTCCTCTTCAAAGAAGAAGGTCGTCTGGTTGGACTTGTCCACCTTCTCGATGGTCGCCCCGACGAGGGCCATCTGCATGGAGGCCTGCTTCGGGTGGTGGCCGTTGATCAGGCGAATCATCTTGCCCATCATCACCGTGAAGTCCTTGTCGGAGAAGTAGTCCACGGAGGTGGCATTACTGGGTCCGATGATAAGGAGGAAATTGATTAAAAGAGTGCAGCCGCTCAACATAATTAGTGGCTTCATTGCTGCAAATAAATTGATGATGATTTTTTTCTGCAGTTTAAAAAGCTGTTGTTTCTCCGCTCAGCTCCTAAGCTAGAACTGTGTGAGCAGTGCAGTTTTTTGTTTTAAGTGATTACTTAGTAAAATAAAATTTAGTTAATCAAATTGATGATGATGATGATGATGATGATGATGGCCTTTAGTGGGTGATTAGAGGTAGAAAAAAGTAGAGCACACAGTTTTCTCAAGTTGGCACAATTGCTGCACTTGAGTGGATCACCGCAGTTATACCACTTTAGATATTGTGTTATCAGCACAGCACAGTTTTCTTTTTGAATACTTTTTCGTTGTGCGACAATTTAGCTAGAAGGACAATTAAAGTTTAGATGTAAAAAACAAACGGCAATATGCCATTTAACTAGAAAATGCTATTTAACAAAATATCTAACACTAATGTTTACATTTGGTGTGTCACTTGCAATGTCACTATCATTGACTGTTGTACATTTTATTTTAGTCAATAATGAATAAAAATTATTTTTAGAGATAAAACTTTAATTTATTTTCTTTGTGTTAATTAAAAAATGCAAATAGATACAATTTTCATTATAGCAAAAAATGTTCTAATTGTCACAGGAAATATTGTTTTAAATTGATTAGTACTGTTTCAAAAGTTCAATAAATGTTTATAATAGAAGAGTGATTAAAAGTGGCATACTTTCTCTCTCTTTCTGAACTACCACTTAGGAGATGTCGCACTTTTTGTTTTTGTCGTCTCCTCCATCGGCACCCTCAGTTGGGTGCTGAGGATTCAAGTGGGGGTTATCAAGTGCAATCAACTCCAGCAGATATTCAAACAGGTTGTCCACTTCAGAGATGTGCTTGGCACTGAAATGATAAACGAGAATAATAGTATTAGAAATGGAAAATAATAGGCAACCCAAACTGCCCACTACACCTCATTTCCACATAAGGACACTTCATGTACTTGGCCAGCTCTTTGCCCTCTTCCACGGAGACAACTCGGTCCTCCTGCAGATCAGACTTGTTCCCAACGAGGATCATCGGTAGGCTAGAGACAAAAAAATGTTAAAATAAGAACATAATTGCGCTTTATTTACAACTTACATAATGTTTCCAGTCTGCTCCAGCAGTTTGTCGTAGGTGATCTTCGCCACCTTGTAAGACATCTTACTGTCAATGCTGTCTCAAATAAAAAAAATTTCTATAAAATATCAAAACATAAAATTGTGAGTAATGACCTGTAGACGAGAAGGTATCCGTGAATGTTCTGGGCATAGGCGGGTGGAAAGAGAGTGTACTCATCTTGGCCAGCAGTGTCGATGATCTTCATGTTGTAATCGATGCCTTTCACATTGATGTTCTTGTACAGGACTAAAAAAAGTGTAATACTTTAAATACTGAAACACAGTCACATCATCCTCATCATCACTTACTACTTTCAATGGTCGGGTCGTAGTGATGGTAAAACTTTCCTTCGACGTAAGACGAGGCGATGGTCGATTTGCCTGTACCAATAAAAAAACAAATAGTGTCATAAACAGGTGTAATGGCCAATTAATAAATGTGTCAACAACACTCACCCACACCTCGGTATCCGATAATGCACGAGACTCGCCACTTGGGAACGGGTTGGAGAAAGCGACTCATTATTTCCTAATTGGCAATAAGTAAACAAAAAGAGTGATGAACAAATAGTTGAATGATGGCAAATTAACTCACAGTTTTTTAACGACAGCAGTCTACGTGGTACACACACACAGAAAGAGTGCTCTCTGAAAGCTGAAGGAATAACACAAAGTGAGCTTGTGGGAAATGTAAAAAGATGTTCAGATTGGTCCTCATGGAAACCATTGGCCAGGGCGCATCAAGCGGAGCAAGGCAGAACGGCACTTTCCATAGGCAGCACAGCAGCAAAGCAGCATTCACTGACAGTGAGGGCAGTCAGTAGAGGACGGACAGGAAAATGATACTACAGAATTAGAGTGGCAAAACTGAATGGCTCATTTTAGGGTGATTTTTGGATTTTCTTCTTCTCAGCGTTATCAAAACTTAGCCTAACCTAACCTTTTATTTTCTTCCGTTCTTTGCCATTTTGATGTTGAGGTGACAGTGGCTCGTTAGGCAAAAAAATGTTTAAAAGTGTACAGTAAAGGCATAGTAAAGTGTGGTTATAAGTGTGTGTGTGTGTGCGTTTTGTCTGTGCAGAGAATATGATTGTCTATTGTAGGTGTGAGAAACAGAGTGAAAAGGCGTGTAATTGTGATGAAAACTATCATTTTTGTGTGTGCCTGCTGTTATGTGACGACACCTCTTTCAGGTGTCGTTTTGGCATCCAATTTGCCGATTCAACGCCTATTCAACGGTGCGAATGCGAAAGGCAAACTTTTTAGCAACAACGAGCAACATCTGAAGCAGAAAAGAAGATAAAAAAATGTTGTCAGTTGTCAGTCAGTTTTTTCTCTTCATTTAATCAACTCCACTTTACTTACCACAATAAAGATGGTCACGATGCAGCAGCTGAAAAACTTGGCCAGGCTGTGCTTTTCGGCGAAGTAGTAGTAAGAAATAAAGAACATCACCAGCACCCAAATGGCAAGCATAAGGAGAGCGAAGAGAGCGGCAATGATCCAGGTGGCACAAGAGACCTCCTTCTCCTCCTCCTCAACATCCTCGCCGTGGATGCCTTCAAGCGGGTAACCTGCTAGTAAAATTAATCCAAACTCTCCCCCATCGACTGTGTCAGCCACTTGATCCAGGTTTCCCATTCGCTCCATTCTCAGGCGGAATGTCTAGTTCTAGGTCGACTAGGCCTGAAGTAAAGAAGTGATGGTTAGTAATGACAAATCGGTAGTTGTGTTTACAGCTGAATTGGGAACAACACTTACCACAACGAGCACTCTATCTCTCTAGCACTTCTCGGAGCACGACTGAATTGAGGCTGATTCAGGATGACCGAAAGAGAGCGATCAGATTTTGCTGTGAAAATGATAAGCAATTAGAGACAATAGCAAACACAGTGAGAATAGAGATTCGTTTACGCTTTAGCTTTGGGCAAGTGAGATGGGACTGAGCTGGTGAGCTGGTCCTCCGGGAATGTGGCTCAGAAGAGAAGGTCGTTGTTGTTGATGATGACTGTGAGCAGCGCTGGGTAAACACCAAAGATGATGACAGGCAACTGTTGCAGTCTCGCAGGATATTTGAACTGCTCTTTCGGACTCGCTGGCTGGCTGGCTGGCAATTGCCTGAATGTGCTCAGCAGATTTTTAGCTAGACGAAACAGCAGCAGATAGCGCCAGCTGAGCCATAACAAAAGAGGGTTTGCAGTTTTATTTTTATAATTTGCTGCCGACTAAATGCCAATTTTTAATTACTATTTTGCCCTTTACCGCGATGGCCAATTTGGCTGCTCTCTCTCTCTCTCTCCCTCTCGACTGCCACTTTTTCATTCCACAGGTGTCCTATTCCACAGTACACCGTCAACAGGCACACAATCCGTTTGGCTGCTCAGCAGCATCACGCCACAGATTTATCCTCATTCGAATCTCTCTCCCCCCATCTCGTTGGTAGCAATCACATCGTATACTGATCGCTTCACCAAAACAAATCGAGCTCAACTTCTCTTGTTTCCTCCTCTTGTTGCTGGTAAGTAGTGCTACCTACATCTTTTTTGTTACCCTCCATTCAATCACTAAACCCGGTCGCCTTCTCCCCACACACTCTGTTTGTCAGCCAACAACCACAACAACAACAACAAAGACCGTCCTGTGCTCAAGACGATGGAGAAGTACGCTAAGCTCCTGGACAAGGAGGAGGAGGAGCAGCAGGTGGTGGTGGTGGTGAAGGAGGAGTGGATCAAGGTGACGGTGGTCATCGCCGCCGTCGAGGATGACCACCTACTGGAGCCGCGCAACTTCCGCATCAAGAAGAGCACCAAGCTGATCAACCTGAAGCGAGAGTACAGCTACCGTGTCGGCTTTCCGCCGCACAGCTTTCGCTTCTACTTCGGCGACCGAAAGATCGCCAACAGCGATACGCCCCAGTCGATTGGAATGGGCGAGGGTGACACTGTCGTTGCGATTCGAAAGCACGGATGTAGCCTGCTCTAAGTCGCTGTTTACCTTCTCTTGGTAACTCTGTATTTCATTTTTTGCCAATTCTCTATTCTGTATTTACTCTCTTTCTCTTTAATATTCCTGATACAAATCTCAATTTACTGGGGCGCACAAACACTTTCAACACTTTTAATTTTGGTTAGGGCACTTTACTACTTCTAAAACTACTTTGATCACAAAAACTGTACCTCTTATTTCTTACGCAACCTTTTTTCTCTTTTTTAATGAGGAATATTCTTCAACTACGGGGACACACAAACACTTTCAACTTTGGTTTGGGCTACTAAAACTTTATCATTTAATTAATATGAATTCAGAGCAATAAAAGCATTGTAATAATTAAAACTTTTAGGTTGTTTTCAATTTGGTGTTATGTTTTTATTTACCAGCACCGTATACAGAAAAACTGTTCCAGGAACACTTAAAAAGATTATTTTAATGAACCATTGAGTGTTTTTATTATTGTAGTTAATTATAACAGTAACTTATCAACCGAATCAAACTTAAACAAACATTTATTCAGCAGTAAAATAAATGGAAAAAAAGTGAACTAAATATTACAAAAAGAATTAAAAATACTCAAGCTCGAATTGTAAATAAAATAAAAATTGAAAAATTACAGTCACTAAATTATAAACTTTAACAGTGCTAAGAAACACTGCCAAGAATCGTAGTGTTGACAAACAATCTTAAAAATTTTTAATTTATAGCTTAATTTTTCTTTCGTCCATTTCCCACCTAAAGCGACCTTTCAACACATACACACAGACCAGCCCACACACACACACACACAGGCACAAACAAAAGCAGACAGACACAATCAAAATATTGATCTTCCATTTGGCACACTTCACTCACATTCAACTTTGGTACATTAAATGTTCAGCCAATATTGGGAAAAAGTGAAGAAAAGAGAAGAAAAAATTTACTTTTGCTACCCAGCAGTTGAGAAGGCAGGTTGAAAAGAACAGCAGCACGCCATTTATTTCCCGGTAACAACTTTCATATTTTCTTTATTATTTGTGCGCCTTCATAAAACAAATACAGTAAGTTCACCGTTTGCCACTGTCTACTTTTTTATAAACACATTAAATAGCTGAAAATTGTCGTCGCTCGCTAAGTTCTTTCTTTTATTTTTAACAAAAATAAAAAGCTTTTCTGAACTTGGTGTATAAAAGTAGTGTGCCACCTGAGTTTAGAGGACGCAGAACAAGCCTTTGTCAACACTCGTCAAACCCAAAATGGAAGGCCGCCCAGAAAGAATCTGCCGCGTCTGTGGCGACCTTGCCATCGGCTGGAACTTCAACGGCCTCACCTGTTCCTCCTGTAGGGTGTTCTTTAAGCGGAACGCCGGCAAAGCTGCGGTAAGTTTTAGCATTAAGAAACATAATAATAATAACCAGCAAAAAAGTGTATTATTTTCTCAAGCTATTGATCGGTTGATTCAAAGCTGTGATTTTGGGTACTTTACCGTTTATTTGCATTCACATTTTTGCACCCTATTTGTAGACTTTAAAGTGCGATCGCGGCGGCCACTGCGAGATTGCCAGCGCCGCCCGTCGCAGCTGTACCGCCTGTCGAATGGCCAAGTGTCTGGCCATTGGCATGGAGCTGGAGAAGGTGATGATGGTGAAGTTTGGGGGTGAAAAAAGTGGTGAGGGTGATGAAAATGTAGACACTGGCTCGCAGTTCTTGAACTCCATCGATGGCTGTATCAGCAGTACTCAAAAGGCCAGTACCTTCAAATCACAGTACCAACCGCTGAACACCACTTCAACCGCCTCAAACGTTGAAAATCAAATGAAAGTAGTACCGGCTAAATCTAAAAACAGCAAAACTTGTGGTGATCAGTCGCTGGCGGTCGTTTCAACGCAAAATATAAAAAAGATGAGGCGAGATCAGTTCATTCTCGACCGCTTGCTGGAGTTTAGTATTCGCCAGCAGTTGAGCTGCTGCTCTTGTGCCCCGTTTCAGTGCACTTGTGCGCTGAGTTCTTCCTCCTCATCATTCTCCACATCGTCTTCTACTGATAAGCCTAAAAAGTGTTCAAAAAAATACGTCAGCAGCCTTGCCTTTAACGCTTTTGAGTTGAACCACCTGAAGGAGTTGCAAAGTGCCAATGGCCACCTCGTGGACGAGTGCTCCCTGCCGGTGGCAAAGGTGGAGACCAGCTTTGAGAATGTCGTCAATCTGCCGGTACTCTACCTGAAACTGGTGATCAAGTACTGCAAAGCCTTGCTGCCTGATTTTGCACACTTTAGTGAAGCCTGTCAAATGGCACTCCTCAAGGCCTTCTTCACGGACTTTATCTTTATTCGAATTGCCTTCAACTACGATCCAAGCAGCGGCGAGTTTCGCTATATATCGGTAATTTAATTTCACTTTTTTTGGGCAACTCAAAAAATAGTTTTTTATCTATGTCAAGGACGAAACGGCCACCTCAACAATTCTCATTAAAACGGGCAACTTTTCAGACGTAAAAATAAAGCCCATTCTCGACGCCATTCTTGCCGTGGCCATCGAGATTGGCCGCATTCTCAATCACGACACTATGCTGAAAGATTTGGTAAGAAGGCTTTGGGACACTTTAAATCATTTTATTTTTTTTTTTACTTTTTTTCCTTTTTTTACAGTTTACAGCTCTTGTCTTCTGTCAACCCCAGGCGGCTGAAGTGGTTGGGGAGAATCGTGAATTCCTTAAGTACCACTACTACAAGTACTCCAAGCTGATGCAACGTTACCTGGAGGTGAAAACCGGTTCGCCAAAGGCCGCCCAAGAGCTGCATCATCTCCTGCTCGGATACGCCCACCAAATGGCCACCGGAAAAGCTTTCCTGGCGGCCATCTTTCAGGAGGTGGGCGTCGCCAATGTGCACGGCATTCTGGCGGAGGTCTATGATTTAGCACTGGGACAGACCCAGCAGCAACAACAATCTCAACCACAACAGCAACAGCGACAGCAACCAAACACTTCAGAAAATACTACATTTGATTAAAATACCTAAAAGCCTAAAAAACAATGTACCATAACCAAAATATAAAAACTGATTTAGAAACACGTTAAAATATTGTAACTCAAAAACTTTATTCAATTAAAGCATTTCTCTAAAGTTCATTTTACACCTTATTTGAACAGCGTCAGATTGCCGGTAAACTTGGCCACCTCATCGAGGCTCCGCCCGGCGATGATGAAGAAGTTGAAGATGGCATTATGGCCCGGAAAGGAGTTCGGGTCTCGGTCCTCGATGCTCCAGCAGAGGTTCGGTCGGCCCTGCTGCAGCCGCTCGTGGCTGACCGCCCACTCGCTGAAGGCGTCCCTCTTGAGGGCGCCAATGGCGAAGCCGTTGCTGTTCACGAAGAGGCTCTCCGCCGTGGTGAAGTCCCACCTCTTGGGGCCGGTCTCATTCAGGTCGACCAGGGTCTTGCTGGCACCGCTCCCCGGCGTCTTCAGGTGGTACCAGGTGGCGCCCGAGAACTGCAGGTCAAAGCAGAAGTGGCGTTCGGTGCGGCGAAGCAGGCCGGTCATCGTCAGGTTGTACCAGCTGGCCGACTCGTTGGAGTGCACCCGGTTGATGACGAAGTTGTCGTAGTCGGTGAAGTCGAGGAACCAGCTGTGGTTGCTCTAGAAAGGGAGAAAAAGGGGAAAAGCACAAAGTTAGCTTATCATAAGATCAATAAATATAAAATGGGAAAGAAACTTTGCTAACCGTCTGCGAGCCGCCCATGAAGCGAGCCCAGCCGTTGGTCAGGTTGAACTTCAGCTCAGCTGCGCCCGGGTGGTGCAGATTGGCAAAGGTGATCTCCTTGGTGGTGTGATTGAAGGTGATCTCCTTGCAGCTGGCAAAGGTGACAGCAAAGAGGAGGACAGATATGCCCACCGTCAGTTGAAGTTGTTTGACCATTTCGCTGCAGCAGCGGTTTTGTGGTGCTTTTGTTAAATTAAAAGTGCTAAAAGGCCAAGCTGTTATTGTTTAGAGTTAGACTGAGTTTATATAGCTAAAAGCCAAGTTTGAAGTTGTTCAAGTGCTGCTGCTGCTGTTGTTTAGCAGCAGTGTACAATAGTAACCTTTGCTCAAGTTGCAACTGTGCAATTGCATAAAACACTCTTATTCTACTCTAGCCTCAAAGTATTTAAAATCTTTCTTTTTAAACATTAAACATGCCAGATGTTCTCAAATTGTGCTTAGATTTTTGGTGGTTGATAATTGGAAAATAGTACAACTTTGCACTGCCAATAAAAACTTGGTTGCAGTTATCAGCCAGTTTTTACCTTTATCTGTTTGTTTGTTGATAAAACAAAATCGGATTTTAAAAAAAGAAGCGATAAATAACACACACATTGCATGGTTGCCAATTTTAATATTTAAAACTATCAGTCTTTTGTGTTACTAAGTCAACAAACAAGTGAGTTAGCCAAGTTTTACCATTGAATGCATTTTAGCACTTAAAAAATTAATAATGATAGTTTTGACGCTGACCGCTTAGCTCAAGTTGTCATTTAACCCAATTGGCCGTTATCTTTTTAAAAAACGTCAATCAGATTAGCTGCGAAAAAGCCTTGAACCTCAGCGTTGAATGAAATATTTACAAGAATTTGTAAACGTAAATGAAACCTTCTTTTTTCCCTCTTTCAAATGGACATTTCATTTAGTTCCAATAGTTGGTGTCCAGTATTCTGGTGATACGCAGTTGATGACTGTTCTCAGAGCTTAGCCCAGCGGCAAGATCAATTTTAACCGTGAAAACAAAAATTTCAGATAGTATCTGCAAATGGAATCAGTCATGAATACACAGTCATTCAGTCATACGACACAAAACCCTTACCAATTAGCCATTCTCCGTTTCTACAAATTTGCCGCAGAAGAAGATTAGGTAGGCAATGTAAAAGAGGCTAAACTGTTTAAACAAAAATTAATTAGCTGATTACAAAATCATTCCAAAAATTTTAAACTACTAACTTTTAACAGTGACTCCTTTGTCAGCTGGTGAAAGGCCTCAATCCGAGGCGCCAGGTACTCATTGAGCGGATCAATCATCTCCGTGTAGCTGGCCAGCTTCCACTTTCCACCGATAAAGTGGACATTCTTCAGCGCCAGCTGCAGGCGAAAGAGCTTCGGGTAGGGATAGCAGAGGCTAGTGTTGAGCACCACAATGGGAACTGCGCTGCCAAAGGAGCCCAGCGTCTGAAAACCCAAAAGTAGCACTCCAATGACGAAAGCCGACCTTGGCAGCTTGTAGACGTTGTAGTAGAGGAAGGTGAAGGTGTACACGTTGAAGAAGAAGTTGCTCAGGAAGAAGACGGCAAAGAGGGCGGTGGGCATCTTGGTGTGCTGCAGAAAGCGGACGATCCGCGTGTGCTCCACCCGAAACTGGGCGGCGCTGCGGGCCAGCGTAAAGTGCGACAGCCGACCGGAAGTGCGCGCCACCTCGGAGATGGCGGCCAACTGGCCCTGGTTGAGCTCAAGCAGGGCAAAACGACAGGTGATGGCGAGGTTGAACAGAGCAAAGGTGCACACCTTCATGATGTTGACGATGGTGGAGATGGCGAGGAGGAGGTCGATGAAGGCGAGAATGAACAGCGGGTAGAAGCGGTAGGTGGGGTAGTCGATGGAGAAGATGAGGAAGGTGACGGAAACTGAAACAAGAAACAGAGATTTAAAAATGGCTGAACCAAAACAACAGTTTTTCCACACTCACCAGTGATCACCCCGTAGGTGCCCAGCTGCATCACCAGGAAGAACTCCACCAGCTGCCGGAGCTTCAACCGCGTCTCATGGGCAATCTCGGGGAAAAACTCCAACTTGGGGTTGACGTTCAGGTCGACCAGAACTGAACCTCGCCGTTCACCTCGAGACCCCGGTCCGAGGGTGACAAAACCACCCGTAGTTCTTCTAGCTCCCAGAAACGCCCTCAGGCGGTCTCTCGCCTCAAACAGCGAACTCTCCTCGCTGAGCTTTCTTCCAAAAAAGGACTTGCTATTTTTTGCAGCAGTTTGACCACTTCTGCCCACTCTGGCGCGGTCCACCTCCTCGTCCTGCAGCTGTTCAACATTTCGAACTATGAGATCGTAAAAATTGGCCCACATCAGCCTCCCGGGCGGCCGGTAGAAGATGAAGTAGTGGAAGAGCAGGCCACAGAGGGGAATGGGCGAGGCGAAGATCAGCACATTGCCGTCGTGGATGCCCATCTGCAGGAGGGCGGCCACCGGCAGGTCCACCGAGGCCATCAGCTCCAGCTCCTCGCGATTGTCCCGCAGGCGGCCAATCGTCCCGAAGAGCAACATCCGCCCGGAGACCAGCAGACAGTAGGCGTAGAAGAGGCGGTAGTAGGCGACGATGTACCGCTTGATGCCGCCCTTCCGGTCTGCCTCATCAGAGTGAAACTCGTACATCTGCTGGACGGTGCTGTAGTAGAAGGCAGAGTTGAGGATGGCTCGGGCGAACTTCAGCGGCGAGGGCATTCTTGCTGAATAGCTAGCTAGTTTGTTGTGATTTAGTGGATAAAACAATGTGTTTGTTAGGTAAAACTGTGTGTTGATAAGTTGTTTCTAAGCAAGGAGAAATGATCAAATATCTTCTCAACTAAAAACTCGTTGTATGTTTAGACATTTTATTTAGACTTGCTATTGTTTTGAAAAATTGTCGTTTTTCTTTGACATTTTAGTTTTTCGATGAAACACAAAACTAAAACAACAAATTGTGATTGCAAAGAAGAACATAGGCAAAAAAAAGAAATTATAATTTCGATTTGTTATTTTGGAGCACCACTTAATTGTGGTTATTGTTGTTGTTCTGGGTAAATGACAAAAACTTTTTTTGTTGCCGTTTTCCTGCATTTTATAATTTATCATTTTTTAACTTGCTTTTTTTATTACTTTTGAAAAATTAAATGAAGAGCAATGTTAAAAGTGGACAAAATTTAGTTCTACTACATTAAATGGTAATTAATTATTAATAATTTTGTAATGAAAAAAAGTGTCATTTAGTATGATCATTACTTTATCGTTTCTATTATTTGCCTTTTCAAATTTTACAAATGACTAAAACTCACAATTTATAATTTTTTATTTACTTTTGATTTGTTTAATTTACAATTTGATTTAACTTTAACAATGCACAATTAAAATAGTAATTACCATTTTTGAGTACAGAAAATTCCTCTTGAATTACTAAATTATTTAGTGTGATTGCCGTTTATTTTTGCCAAAATTTAAAAAAGCATTTTTAGGTCGGAAATAAAAAATGACGCAAAACGGTACCGGGGTAGTGGATAGCAGTAACCAGTATTTGCTGCTGTGCACAACAACAACAACGGTGACAAACCAGGTATGATCGATCGTTGCGTACTTGCCTGTGGGAAAGAAGAAGAAGAAAGGAAGGAGAAAAAAGGTTGAAGGTTAAGTTAAAGTCCAATCTTCTAATTTTCTTTTAAGAGGATGCACCCTCTTTAAAAAGCGATTGTCTCTCAGGTGGAGATGATAAGGACAGGTGTCTATTATCAGTACCGGACTTGCCGGATCAATCAAGATGAAGCCCACTGGCATCTCTTTTTCTCTGCAGGTTTTTTAGCAAAACAGCCAAACGGCAAAACACTTCAAAAGTCGGTGATGGCCGTTGGATGTCAACATCTACTTTTCCCTCATTCTGATAATACACGTCAGATTAGACAATATTTGACAATGAAAGGTAGTGCTGCTGATTCTGATTAGAAAAACTTAAAAAGTCTCTTAAAAGTACGACCTTTGTCATGTGCAAAAGCCCAGCAATGGGGCAAACACCATTATCACCGCAAGCAGCGTTAAAGATAAAGAGTTCTCCTTAGTACATGTAGGTAGTCTTGGCTGATTCAAAAGTGATCGTAAGTTATTTTGTTTTAAAAAATATAAAAGTAACTCTCAAGAAGAAGGTGTCTTCACTCCTCGCCTTAAGCTCTCTCACTTGATACGCACACACACCAGCAAAACCGAACCTAACTGACAATGCTTAAGTTTGCCGTCGTCGCTCTGCTCGTCGCCGCCGTCATGGCGGAGGACTTCAAGTTCCAGGACTGTGGTAGGTGTTTTCATAGGCTTTTATTTCTGAACTTGAATGAATCCTGAACTTCTAAACCATTTTTTCCAGGCCACAGCGAGGTGAAGCACCTGGAGCTGTCCGGTTGCTCTGGCTCCCATTGCGTCATCCACAAGGGCAAGGACTTCATGATGACCGCCGACCTGGTGTCGAACCAGGACACGAAGAAGGTGCACGTGAAGATCGTCGCCGACGTCGGCGGCCTGAAGCTGCCCATTCCCGGCGTCGACGAGGACGGCTGCAAGCACATCAAGTGCCCGCTGACCAAGGGCGAGGAGGCCAAGTTCACCTACTCCATGAACATCCCCAAGCTCATTCCCAACATCAAGGCGCACGTCATCGCCACGCTGAGCGGCGACCACGGCGTCATGGCCTGCGTCAACGTCGATGGTGAGGTGAAGAACTAAGCTAAAAGATGTAAATTATTTTTATAAAAAGCAGTTTTTTTGTTTGTTAAACTACTTCTTTTAATTAAAAGTTTTTTAAAAACAAGGTTTTAAGTGTTTGTCATTTTTATATAAATGCAGTCAAGTAAAATGCGGGCAAAAAATTAACAATTCTAATGAGCAGTTAGCTAAAAGTTTTTTTGCAGTACCAAACCAGCATAAAAAATCATTTATACCAGCAAATGTAAAATGCTCATTTTCACTGGGCATTTATTGGGAAGCTGCCAGAGTAAAAACATCACTATTAGATCTTTTACTAAAACAATAGAAAAGGTTTTTGAATCAATTCGGTCATTGTGATCATCACCACCATCATCATCATCATCATCCTCATCCATCGAAATGGCACCCGTCTCGCTGACCACCCAGCTCCTCACCGTGGCCATCATCTCCCTGCAGCGGCAGCTGTACCACAACCGAGGTTTCATCAATCAAAACTCCCTCCTGCCCTCATACGACTTCGTAGTGGTGGGCGGCGGCACTGCCGGCTCCGTGGTGGCCAGTCGTCTTTCGGAAACTCCCTCCGTGAAGGTGCTGCTCCTCGAAGCAGGGGGCCCCATCACCGTGACCAGCGACATGCTCTCCACCTACTACTTCTACGACTACAACTGGGGCTACCGTACGGTGCCGCAGAAGAATGCCGGTATATCTTATCAATTGCTTATCAGCTTTTATAATATTTTTTAAACCCCTCAACAACTTTCCAATCTAGCTTTTGGCCTTCGAAATCGACAAGTCCCCGCCACCAGAGGCAAAATCCTCGGCGGCTCTCACACCATCAACAACGCCGGCTACAGTCGCGGAAATCGGCGCGACTACGACGCCTGGTCCTCCTTCTACGGCGCCCAAGGATGGAGCTTCCAGGAGGTACTTCCCTTCTTTCTCAAGTCGGAGAACAACACCGACCCGAAGCTGGTGGCCGCCAACCCGCGCTACCACTCCACAGCTGGGCCCCTGGAGGTGAGCACCATACCAAATCCCGATCCGATTCACCTTCGGTGGCGCCAGGCAGCGAACGCCCTCGGCTGGCCCACCGTGGACCTCGGCGGCGACATGGAGCACCAGTACGGCACCAGTCTGCTGCAGTGCACCCAATCGGCCACCAACTGGACCCGACAGACCACCGCCAGCGCCTACCTCGAGGTGATCATCGAGGGTCGGCCCAATCTTCACGTCCTCCTCAACGCCCACGTCACCAGGGTGATCTTCGATCAGGAGACGACGAAAACTTCAACTTCAACTTCTTCATCTCCAACAGCAACCGGTGTTGAATTCGTACTCAACGGTCAAACACTTCAAGTATCGGCCACTCGCGAGGTGATCCTCTCTGCGGGCGCCTTCAACACGCCCCAGCTGCTGATGCTCTCCGGCATCGGCCACCGAGAACACCTTACCACTGTGGGCATCACTCCGCTCCTTGACCTGCCCGTCGGCGACAACCTCTTCGAGCACTCGAACATGCCCTTCGACTACCTGGTCACCAACCAGTCGGACATCACCTGGAGCGCCGACATACTCTACACGCTGTCGCTGGAAAACCTGTACCAGTTCTACACCAGAGCGGCGGGCCCCATCACCAGAATGCCCTTCACCGAGACGTACATTGCCAGCGGCATTAACGGCGACCGCGACTGGCCGGACATTGTACAGTACCTCAATATCATTCAAGTCGGTACGTCGTCAAAAAATGTTTGCTAAAAGAGATTAAGATTCCAAAAAAGTAACACCTTTTACTTTTTACCTTTTTCAGCCCCCTCGGTGGACGCCGTGATTGGAATGTACGACGCAGGAAAAGAGGCAGAATGGCGCACCTACCTCGGCGGTCTCCTCGACGATAATCGCCACCTCTGGCTCTCCTTCTGTCCCTTTCGACCTCGGTCCCGGGGCACGGTCCGTCTGGCCTCCGCCCACCCCCTCGACGCCCCTCTAATCGACCCCGCCTACTTCAGCGACCACAATGGTGGTGGTGGTGGTGGTGGCCAGGACCTGGCCTCTGTCGTCCGCGGCATGTCCATCGGCCTGTCCATCGCCGAGTCGCCGCTGCTGACGCCCTACCTGACGCCCTACCACCGGCCCGTCCCTGGATGTCGCCGCTGCTCTGGTGACCTGGAAGGCCGATTCCAGAGCAGGTGTCCCAGTTACCTCGCTTGCGTCGCCCAAACGTACACGCTGACCACCTTTCACCCGGTGGGCAGCTGTCGAATGGGCAACGCCTCCAGCCCGGATGCAGTCGTCGATGAGCGGCTGAGGGTCCTGGGGGCGGGTCGTCTGCGGGTAGTTGACGCCAGCATCATGCCCATGGTGCCCAATGCCAATACCAACGCCGCCACGGTGATGATCGGTGAGAAGGGGTCACAGATGATCAGAGAGGAGTACCGGCTGCTGTGAGAAGAGGAAGCAGAAGAAGACGAAACTTTAATATGCGATTACTCTAGAGAGAGAGAGAGAGAGAGAGAGAGAGAGTATTTCGTCAAAAAGGAAAACTTAGAAACAATAAACAATGAACATAAGATTAATAAATATAATCACAAGTGGGGATTGTCTGAAGGTGTATCATCATCGTTCAATTAGAGGTGCGCTTGCTGGTCAGTCCGAGAGATCAAAAGGATGCTAATCGAGGTATGTTCTGATGTGTGTGTGTGTGTGTGTGTGTGTAAATGTGCAGACGCAAAGTGCACGGAATAAGCTGTATGTGTCTCTGTTTGTTTGTTGTGAATCCATGCAGTGAGGTGATGTTGTGAAGGTTGAATTGTAATCGTGTGTGTGTGTGTGTGTGTGTATTGAGGGCAACCCAAGAGTAAGTGTGTAGGTGTGTCTGTGGGTAGGTGTTGGAACCGGTTGCTGTGAGAGGAGTCTGTACAACAACATTGTTGTTGTACCATAACAAGTAGCTTTGATGTTTTGAAAAAGTGTTGTCGAATCTTGTGTAGTAAATTTGAGACGATAAGATTGCACTGTGGTGACTTCGAAGTGCAGCGGCATTCACAGATAAAAAATATAAAAACAAAAGTCCAAGCTAGTCCAAGATAGTACAATGAATAAAGAAGGAAATGAAGAATACAAAAAAAAGAAGTAACAGGAAGCAAACATTTTGGTCAAATTCTCTCACCCAAAACCTGAATTCTGAAAAGAAAACATTTTGAAATGAAAACAGCTGAAAAAGGACAAACAGATGACAGATCTTATACTTACGCACATTTCAGATGATCGGCCCAAACCGCCGCACGCTAACCTGCTCACCGGTAAAATCAGCTGAGAAGATGATCGGAAAGTAGCCCTCGCAGACTAGAAAGCGCACCTTCATCTTCTTCGGCTTGGCCTGGCTGAAGATTTCCGCCAGGCGGAGGGCGCACCTCTCCAGCTTCGGCTCATCATCCTCGGTGGTCAGCTCGGTCTGGCGAAGATGACGGCGAGGACTAGGAGAAAGTGGAAGAAGAGGAATTACGGCGGCGTTTTCCGGCGGTGGTGGTGATGGAACCTTCAGCGACCAGCCACAGGCCTCGCAGCGAGAGGCGGAAATCTGCAACGTGACGTCCTGAACGTTGGGCGCCACTCGCTGCAGCTGCAGCTCCTCAAAGCGGGCGTGTTCGAATTGGGCGTGGGCGTCATTGGCGTCATTGGGCAGTGCCAACGTCTTGCGGGTGATCAGCTGCAGCTGCTTCAGCGCCGGCAGAACGGGAGGAATGCCACCAAAGATTCCCTCATAATTAAAGGGCATCATCGGCAGCGGCTCGCTGGTGCTCAAGTTGAGAACGGCCAAGCTGGCGCCCAGGCGGCTGAGCGCCAGCCGGCCGAGCGCCTCGCCGAAGGCCACCACCTGCCCGACGTCCAGCGAGACGGAGCGGACGTTGGGCAGGCTGGCGACGTACTCCTCAAAGAAGGCCTCCGGATCGCCGCCAATCGCCACCGGTGGAAAGGAGACAAAGTGGCCGCCCACCCCGGGGGCGGCGACGGCAAACTCCCGGAACTCCTCCTCGCTGGCCGCCGTCTTCCGGCTCGACTGAAAGTTGATTCGCATCAAGTGAGGAATCCTGGTTCGCCCCTCCAGGCAGTCGATCCACTGGCGGAAGAGCTCCAGCGGCGAGGTGGCCGGCGCGCTGATGTCCACCGTGTCGAGGCTGACGCGAAGCTGGTGGGAGAGGTCAAAGAGCGGAAGGTGCACCGTCCCGGTGTGGTCGGTGATGGCCAGCTGACGCAGGCTGCGCAGCGAACCAACTACACTGGAGATGATCAGCGGAAAGGCGCGCAGAAAGAGGTGCTCCTCGACGTTGAACACCAGCTGCAGGGTGGTCAGCGTGGACTGGTAGGCGGCGAACAGCTTCGGAAGGTACTTGAAGAGCGGCTCCACGGCGCGCTCCTTCAGATCGTCCACCACCACGGCCAGCGTCTCCAGGCGGGGCAGGTAGGTGGTCAGCGTGGTGGCTGCCGCTCGAGTCAGCTCCTGTGCGGTGATTGTGTCGTCGAATTCACCACCACCACCAGGACTACCACCAGGACCACCGCTGATAACGTTGATCAGCTGAGTGGGACTGCTCTCCAGGCGGTCGACGATCTCCTCGAAGTGCCCGCCCGTGCCCAGTTTCAGGGTGAGCGTCCGCTGCTTGGAGCACAGCTCCTCGGCGATTGCCTTGCAGTTCTGGTTCACCGAGCGCAAGGTGGTCAGCTTCGCCTGAAGGGGAAGCTTCTCCATGAGCAGTCGGAGCACGTCCACGCTTGCGTCCTCCATCGTGGTTGGTTGGTTTTGGTTGTAGTCCTAGTCAGTCTGGTGATTGTAGTTAAAAAAAGAAGAATACTGGTTACTGGTTTTGGGGACTTGGTAGGGTGTTTTTGTTTGTTTTACAAACCTGAATCAAAGGATGCTTACAAGTGTTGAAAGGAACAGCCATGCAAGCAAGCAAGCAAGCAGGCAACAGAGCCTTTCCCTGCCAAAAGAAAGCCAAGTGAGTCAAAACAAAATAAACAAACAAAAAAGTTGAGCCGCCCAACAGTTTTCCTTCAGTCAAAAACTCAACAAAAGTGGCGTCATCTCTGTGTGGCGCTGAAAAATGAAAAAGCGACAATTTCAAATCTAAAAGCAAAAGTGTTTTATTAGGCCACGTAATTTAGAGATTGCCACTTTAGGAAAATTACACAAAAAACAGTTCACTTCATCGTCTCGATCAATCAATCAATCAATCAATCAATCAATCAGTTTTTGGATACTTAAAATAGGCCACCAGCCAGAAGAGGTTCTTCTTGCTCGGCGCGTAGTGATAGGTGGCACAGCCGACGCCAAACTCCCGTGTCCTTGCCCACTCTTCGGCGGTGAAGTAGCGGTCATTTCCGCCGTTGCCCCCAGGCACGTACCAGGGCAGGCCATTCCACTCCTCCCACTTGCGGAAGATGTCCAGGCCGGCCAGGTCGATGACCCGCTCCTCCTGAGGCGCCTCCTTGCCGATGGTGTACTGCCCGGCGATGGGCGTGTCCGGCTGGTACCACAGGCCATTGGTGCTCTGGTTGTTCGCCCACCGGGTGGCCAGGACGGCCATTTCCGGTGTGTGGACAAGGCGTGGCAGACCAGAGCAAACTCGCTGCTGGGCGAAGCCCTCGATTGCCTGCTCGAGGACGTCCGCCGGACAGGCAGTGACGGGGACGCTGATGTTCGAGCTGATCTCTCGCAGTTTCTAAGCATAATTTTTTTAGTTTTAAAAATCAAGAGTTTAAAAACAAAAGAATTTTACCTCTCTTTCATGGGCACAGTAGGGCGGCAGCCGCTTCGGATCGGCCACTCCATCGCCGTCCTCATCTTCGCGTTCATCCTCATGTGCGTGGACGTCAGTGGAGTTTCCGGCCGGCAAATCGAAAATCGCCATCACCAAGGTGCCTCGATCGAAGCTGCCGTACCGCTCAAATCGACCCCTGCAGCCGATGCCAATCTCCCCCACCTCTGCCCACTCCTTGGCGGTGAAGTATCGATTCGAAGAGCTCAGGTAGGGTCGCCCTCGGTGGTGGTCGTCCCAGGAGGCGAGCAGGTTGAAGTACCGCTCGTTGATGCGACTCGAAGCGAAGTTGGTCCACTCGCTTCGCACGTAGTGGGCCACCGTAGATCGGGTCGGTTTGAATCGGGCAAAGCTGTGCAGACTTCGCAACGCCTCGGCTGACGCCTCGGTGGACAGCTTGGAGGAGAGTTTTAGTGGTGGTAAACGGGCACAGGCCCGACGGCGGTTGATGCCCTCGAGGAGTTTCCCCTCGACGCCGCTCGGACAGTCGTCGTGGGGAAGCTTGGTCACCAGTGGCACGAAGCGGCTGATCTGATAAGAATGATGATAAAAATTTGATAAAAGAAAGTAAAGTCTTTTTTGCCTGTTTTACCTGTTCCTTATCTTTGCAGTACTCAGGCAGTGGCTGCTCAATTTCTTTATTGGCTGCTGATGATGATGTTCCGACGAGGTTGTTTTTACTCTCGTTGTTGCCAATCTTTTTTGCATTTCTGCTTCCGCTGCTGTCATCAGTATTATCTCCACCTTCTCCCCCCGCCCCATCGCCAATGGCCACGTGGTGGTTAAAGTTGAGCAAACTGTTGATCTGAATGACGCCCTCTCGGGTGGGGTCATTGGTCAGCTTGCCCAGCGGCACCTCGATTCGCTGGCCATGTCGGAAGTTCTGGTTCACGTGGACGGTGCTGCCGTTTGTGGTGGTGTACACCGAGATGACCTCTTTCCCCTTTACAAGGCTGAAAAGTAGGACACAGCAGAAGGAGAACAATGGTAGACAAAGGAAAGTTTTCATAGTGTTTATTGAAAAGCAAATTATTTTAGTGTAGCAAAGAAAGTTGAAACAGAGTACTGATTGCTTCAACAGTTCATTTTTCTCTAAACAAGCAAAAAATATGCCTGCTTGCTTTCTTAGTTATTAAACTACAGATATGTTTAAGTGAAAAGGTTTTATCTTTTTTCACTGCCATCATTTTACCCTTTTACCAAATTGATTATTTTCAGTCAGATTAATCACCGCAGTTTGCTTGCACTTAAACACCGTTTATCACCGCTGCCAGCTGGTTGGCATTGAAAGCAAATAAACATTTTTTGTTTTATTATTTAACTGCTAATTAATTCATTAGCCACTTTTGCTATCATAACAACATACCATTCCATCAATCCTGTCTGCTGATCAATATCAAAACGAGTAATTTAAGATGCAATCTTTGAAAAACATGCACAGCAACAAGCTCTTTGTACAGGTAATTTTAGCAAAAATAATGTCGTCAAGGCTAAAAAAACTACCTTTATTGTTGGCACTGCACACTAGCATCAGTCTTTATTGTAAATATCATTTTTGTTCATTTTAAAAACAAGTTTACCCAAAAAAGATTTTTTGAGTTGTTTTGTAATTAATTCAAAGTTAAAAACAAAATAAATAAAGTAAAAAATTAGATATTTTTTGAATTAAAATAAGTAAACAGTGTTGTTAAGTAAAAAAATGCATTTTTATTGTGTAGCAAAAAGCTGTAAGAAAAACAAATTAAATGCAAGATAAAATCTCTGTCACAGAATGTGTTAATAAACTTACTAAACCAGTAATATTAGCAACTAAGTTTTTAATTAAGGTCGAAACTAGTTAGCAATTTAGTGGTATAAATAAAACGCATATTAAAATTGAAATTCATCATTCAAAAGCAATTTTTTCTAGTATGTTTGCATTTAGTTATTTGTTGTCATTTTAATTAAATTTTTGCTTAACTTTATTTTAATCGTTTTAGATTTTAGGACTACTTTATAAGCAACACTATGGCTAAAAGTTCAGCACTTGTTCTTTTTCTTGTGATTGTCTCCATTGTCGTGGTGGTAGTCCACTCCCAGGTGGCCCTTACTGGACTGCGTAAGTAGAGTGGATTGCACTGTGACTTCAATGATCATAGTGCTTATATTTGCATTGTTCCCTTGTTTTGTCCACAGAATGCGGCACTAATGCTCGGAAGGTGGAGGAGCACCTGGCACTGCCCTGCTACACCAATTGCGGCAATCGATTCGCCCTGAGAGGCTGTCAGCCGAAGAAGATACAGGGCGCCTTCTGTGAGTGCAATGAGGGCTTCATCTTCAAGGAGAGCACCAACACGGGAAACTGCGTCAAGGCGGAGGACTGCTAGGGGTGTATATTTGACTTGAGAAAAATTTTGGTAAAGTACTAAACCCGGTTCTAGCAGTTCAACTTATCTTTTGATGGCTTAATAATAAAAAACCAAACAAAACACAAAGTTTTTTGTGGGTGTGCGTGTGTGTGGGCGTGGGTGAATGTGGGAGCTGTTATTTACAAAAACAAAACTTTATTTTGCAAATACTTTACATCAAACAGGACATTTTAAAAAATAACAAACAAAAAAAGTTGGCAAACAAACAGGTAGATAGACGTGAGTGTGTTAAATGGACAGGAGAAGAGGAGTTAGATTCAAATAATAAAAATCATTCTTGATTGAGGAAAACACAAAAAACGGAAAATCAATAATAAAATAGATAGAAAGAAAGAAAGGAAGGAATGAACGGTGGAGTAATGAGTGGTGACTTTTTTCCGATTTTTTTTGCTTTTTGATGATTTTAAAAATGAGAGGAAAAATTATAGAGTGGAGAGGAAAGAAGGAAAAGATAAAAGAGAGAGAGAGTGACATTGATCAAACTCATGTTTAGATTTTCCAAATTAGCAGGTAGCTCTTCGAGTCATCAGCACCTGCTGCTGCTGCTGCACCACCTTGATGATGACTGTGCTGCTGCGGGTGGCTACTTTGATGCACCGTGGTGGTCGATGTTGCTGGTGACGATGATGACGACGACGACAGCAGCAGGTCATTCGTGGCTCCAAACGTGGTCGTCTGTCCTTTGTTGTTGCCCTCTGAGTTGTTGCTGTTGTTGTTGTTGACCAGACAGCTTTCCGCCGACTCTGAATGAGTGGTGGTGGAGGAGTTTGCCGATGTTGTCGGCGGCAACACCAGGGTGGTACTTCCGACGCTGGAGCTGGTGCTGCTCGCCGTGCTAAACGTGCTGGCGCCGCTGACGTTCGAGGGCGAGGGTGACAGGGTGGAGATTCGATTGCCACCTCCACCACCACCACCACCGGAAACTGCTGAAGAAGAGGCAGAAGTCGAGGACATTGGCGGAAGCGTTGAGGCACTTCCGGCGATGGAAGTTGACTGCATCTGACCGCCCCCACCGCCGCTGACAGTGGACAGTGTCGACTGGCTGCCGTTGTTGCCGCTGTTGTTGGTTTGCTGCAAAGTCGAGGCGACGTTTGAGTTACTTGAAGAGCGACCGAGCAAGTTTAGCTGTATGGTAAAAAAAATCGTTTAGTTGATTGACTTGTAAAATTGGGAAAAAAGCTGGAAAAAAATGCGCAAATTACCGCCAAGTTGGAGCAGTAGGACATAAAGTGAAAGAGATCCGAGGGTCCGGCCAGATTGGAGCCGGTGCCCGGGCTGAACTGCTCGTAGCCGTCACCGCCAGAAACAACAATGCCCTGGCCGTCCTGCAGGCGGTGGCTGGTGATGAAGCGAACGTGACCGGTGTGGCCGTTGGGAACTGATGTAAAAAATGTTTAGTATTAAAAAGAACATTCAAACTTAAAGTATGCATACTAATTTCAATGGTGTTCTTATTGTCCAGCACCAGAATGACGCCCGCCGAGGTGCCGATCCAGACGCGCTCCTGAACCGTCTCCATGGCGGACACTTTCAGGCAGGCGTTCTTGTGGTGGCGAATGATGTCCTCCGTTAGGGCCAGAGCTGACAGTAGTGGAAAAAAGGTGTTAGATTTACTATCAACTTTTGATTCCTGATGATAAAATAGAATCCGTACCCTTGTTGACAAAAGGCCCAATGGAGATGGTGCCCAGTCGGCAGTAGGGCGCCACCGGTGAGTACCGGTAGAGGTAGGCGGAGTTGGCCGAGGTCAGCAGAACTGACTGCTGATTGGCGACGATGAAGGATATCTCCGCCAGTTCGTCCACGTGAATTGGGTCCTGAGAAAAGGAGAGTTAGAGGAAAGTTAGTACAGTTCGGTTGAATAATAGAAATAAAAACCTCTGTTCTCTGTACCTCAAAAGCCGTCAGCTCATCATTGCGAATGGTGATCACATTCTTCGAGGTGGTCCACAGCGCCTCATTCAGTCGGCCACGGTTGACCGGACAGAAGCGATAGCAGCTAGTGTTCTCGACGATGGTCGGCGTCGTCTGCCAGTAGCCAGTTGCGTCTAGAGAGGGTAACGACAATTTTTATTTAAAATGTTGAAAAACATCAAAAGCTCAATTACCTTTAGTAAACACGGCAACCGTCTGATTGGCCAGACCGACGAAGACCTTTCCGCCAAAGTACTGAATGGCGTCCACCTTGGCGCTCAACGTCACCTTTGCCTTGTTTTTGCCGATTCTAAAAATTGGAAATTTTAGAGATTAAATAGATAGATTCAGTTCAGTTTGCATCAGTGTGTGCACTTACCTGACGGCGTCAAAACAAGAGTAGATGTGAATCGTCGAGTCGTCAGTGCCGAACCACATTGTCGGACTGTCGTGCGAGATGGACAGTTTGGCTGCCTCGGTGGTCGTTGCAGTTGCTGAAGTTGTTGTTGTTGTTGTTGTTGTTGTTGTTGAAGCTGTTTGCTCAGAGTTGCCTTGAACTTCCGAGCCCTTTTCTGCATCCACTTTAGAGCTTGGTGCAGCAGTGTTTGGAGTCGTAGTAGTCTGCAGTAGGCTAGTGGGTCGAAGAGTAGAGCCTGATGGTTTGCTCGTAGTAGTAGTAGTAGTAGTTTCCTGGTGGCTGATGGAATGCTGCAATGTTGAAGAAGTGGTGGTGGTGCTGGTGCTGGTCGGATGAGATGCCAAGTGAGACGTGGAAGACTGCTGAGTTGGGAGAGGAAGTGCTACTGAGGAGGAGGAGGAAGTGGTGGAAACGGAAGGATGAGGAGTGGACTTGGTGCGACTGGCTTTCGGTTTTAGATGAGAGAAGAGCGTCGAGCCGGTCGATTTTGAAGGAGAAGTGGAGTGCTGCTGAAAACTGTTGTTGTTTTGTTGAGATTTGCGGCCTCCCTTTCCTCCAGTTGAGATGGCCATAGCCGAGGTGGAGTGCTCACTTTCCGGTTCAGAGGCTGTTTCAGGAGATAGAAAAGATGAAAAGATTAGAAAATGATCTCAAAAAGCTGAAAAAACATTTACCGTCAGTCTCTTCGACGCAGCTGTCTCCGGAAGTGTGCACTACAGCTCCCTGCTGCTGCTGCTGCTGTGAACTGCTGTTGCTACTTCGATGCGAGTGACTTCGCCCGAAACCGAGCGAGGTGAAGATCGACGAGGTGGACGAGGCTCGACCGTGTGAACTTCGGTTTTCCGAACTTCCTCCAGCACCAGCAGCCGCACTCTCCAGCAGCTTATGGACGCTGGGAGGAGTGACCGAGGTGATCGAGGCAAAAAGCGACGGCGGCGGAGGGGGCGGTGGCGGCGGGATAAAGGAGGCGGAGGCGGAGTTGGCGGGCACGGTGGTCATGGCGACGATCTGCGCATTGCAGACGCCATTGCAGGAGATCACAGTCGGCTCGTCCAGCAGACTGGTTCGTTGGTGGTGGTGGTGATGGGAGTTCGGGAGGTGCAAAGAACCTCCTGGTTCACCACTGCTAGTGGTGGTGTTCACCTCCAGGACTGAAATCTGCCCGACAAAACCGTCCGACTTGCAGACCCAGACGTGGTTGGTGCCGGTGGCCGCCGAGGCGCAGGTGAACTGCAGGCCGGCGCGCGTTTTTCTATTGTAATGCAAAGAAATATGTTAATAGGAATTAGTTTAGGTCAAAAGTTTTTAAAAGTTCACTTACTCATAAGGTATGGCGCGCAGAAAGTGCAGCTTCAACCGCGACCGGATGATCTGCGCTCGCAGACTGGTGACCAGCAGCTCAAAGGTCGCTCGCCGGCGACAGTCGGCAAAGGTGAAGGTGTACTCTGGGTCCTGCTGCTGTTGCTGCTGCTGCTGCTGATGATGATGATGATGATTAAAGCTGAATCGATGCGGCTGATGGCGAGGACACTTGTAGTGAACCAGGCGAACTGACTTGGTAATTTGATTAGAGTTGGAGCTAGTGGAATGATGGGTGAAGATCTGCTGTTGGGATGAGCTGCCTCCTGAGTAAGGGGATTCGGAAGATGAATTCAAGCTATTGCTGTCTAGAAGACCGCCACCTTGGGCGTACAGGCCCGGGTCCACCACTGAATTGGAGTTGTCATTGGAGTTAGAGGAGGTCGTCGGGAGGATGTACACATCGACGGAGAGATCCTTGGCGCAGCGGGCCACCGTTTCGTGCATCTCCACCAGCTGGCTGTACACCGACTGGACTACCTCAGTGAGGTGAGAGCTGAGGCCGGCACGAATCGACGCCGTGGTGATCTGGTGGACGGAGGACTGCAATTTGAGGAGCGCCTTGATGTCCGCCTCCAGCGTTTCAATGCAGGCGCGGCAGCCGGAAGAGGCGAGCTGCTGTTGTTGGCTTTGGTGTTGATTCTGATGCTGATGACTGCTCTGGTAGTGGTGATGCAGATGATCAAGATGGCCGGAAGATCCAGCGAAGTGGTGATGATGACTGCCCAAGAGAAGATCACCGCCGACGCTTTTAGCTAAGTCTCGATCAATTCGATTGGGTCCCGAAAAGGATCCCGAGGAGCCGGCGGAAAGTATTGAGCCAACCTTTTCCTTTTCCTTTTCCCTCTCCGCCTTCTCCGCCTCCTGGACCCAGTGCTGCCAGCAGGCGCATCGCAGGTCCACTGTCTCCAGGCGGATCAGCGCCTGCAGCTTGAACTTGTTGTACTCGAAGCGGTTCTCCGCAAAGCGCTTCTTGCTCTTCACCGTACAGAGGAGGAGGGCGTCGTCGAGGAGAAAAAGGGCCCGTTCCCTTCCCTTCCGCACCGTGACGTACTCGAAGAGGTGCACCGGCCCGGTGGAGGGATAGGCCTCCAGAGCCGACCCGGCCCCCTCCACCACCGGCTCCAGGTCGCGGATGAACAGCTGACGAGGCTGACTGGCACTGTTTGGATCACCACTGCTCGGTCCGAGTGACTGTTGTTGACCGATCGGCATCGAAATGGCCGTCTGCGGACTGGAGAGCGTCACGCAGGCGGTCACCGCGGAGATGGGCTCGCCGGGCAAGGCGGTCGACGACGACGACCCTGAAGGCGAGGTGGCCGCCGATGAACAGGCGGAAGTTGTGGCTCCAGTGGTGGTCAGGGCGGTTGAAGAGTGTTCCCCGCCGCCGCCGCCGCTGTTAAAGCTGTCGTGTTTTGTAGAGTTTGGGCCGCCTCCAGTGCCGCCATCACTGCTGCTGTAGGTGCCAATCTTGACGAGTACATCGTGGATGATGCCTGGTGAAAAATGGTGATGATAATGTGAAATAGTGGATTAGTTTTAGGATAAAAAGAGGTGTTGTGTCTTACTGCTTTTTTGGTGGTATAAAACTTAAACTTTGACCTCAGAACAAAACAACAGAAATCGCAAGCTGAAAGCTGCTTTCAGCAGCAGCAGCAGCAGCAGCAGCAGCACACACTAAAATGTAAACAAGCCAGACGTCCTATTTTCACTCGCGCACACTAGCTGGCGCCAGCGGACTTTTTGTTTACAAAAAAGAAACACTGACTGGCTCAAAACACTCTGAGAAAACACAAAGCTGATTTCTACACAATTTTACAAATCAAACATCTTAACAACTTTAGTGTTCAAAAAAAGAAATCAACCGGTACACACTTACCGAGAGCCTGCGAGAGCGACGCATAGTCGGCGTGCTCCTCGCCGGTGTTCTTGATCAGCCGCTGAAGCAGCAGCTCGTAGCGAGGAATGCGCTGAATGGTGGAGATCAACAGGTAATCGGGGGCGAGGCGGCGAGACTGTCGTTTGGCCGCTGCTGCTGCTGCGGCCGCAGCTGACTGAGATCCACTAACCGATCCATTTGCTCCTGATCCAGAAACAGATGATGAACTGCCGCCCTTCTCCTCGATCTTCTTCTCCGCGGTGGCCATCTTCGCCAGCTCCTTCGCGGCGGCCGCCTCCAGCGCCCGGTACTGCGCCTTCAGCAGAGCACTGAGCTCCGCCAGGTGATCGACCATGCTCTCGTAAAATTGCAGCACCTCGACGTTGACGAAGAAGGAGTGGAAGAGGTCGCCGATGGGCGTCGACTCGGGACACCAGTCGGCGATGCGCCGCCGCAGCTGCTCCAGCAGCTTTCCGTGGTAGTCCATCACCGGCGGCAGCCGGGCGGCGACGAACTCCAGCCATCGGAGTTGATGCTGCGGAAGACCGTGCTCGAGGGCTGTTGATGCGGAAGTTGAGGCTGAAGCGGAAGTGGAAGTGGAAGTTGAAGTTGCTGCCCCTGAAGAATTTGAAGAATGTGGTGAAGAATGAGATGAAGAGGAGCCTCGTGTGTTGTTCTCCTCCGAAGCCGGTCGGTACTTCCGCAGATAGGACTCGTTCAGAGTCCGCAGCACCTCGACGTAGTTCTTCTCCGTGTCGTACAGCTCGCCGACGATGTGCGCTCGGGTGTCCTGGTAAAAATGATGATAAAATGAATCAGAAATGTGTTATTAACAAAACATCTGCTTAAATCTTTCACAGAGTGAGCACAAAAAGAATGAGCACTTACCAGGTGCCGGCCGATGGCCTCGGTGATGGACGGCCCCGCGGAGACCACCTCCGTGACGACCACCGTGGGCGGCAGCGGACGGCTGGTAACCAACGCCCCCTCTTGGGCCCCTGTTTTGCTATCTGCTTTTTCACCCTCGACCTTCTTTGCATCCTCGTCTTTTTCCGTCTTTCGATTCGCCTCCTCCTCTCCGCTCTCCTCCGACTCTTCAATGTCCGTCGAAGAGTGGTGAGGGTGAGGGTGACCGGGGGCCTCTTTCTTGTTGTGATTATCATCAGCAGTTTTGTGGTTGTTATCACCCCCATCACCACCACTATCACCACTGGGCACCTCAAAGCAGCTGGGAAACTGCGGCTTGTGCTCCGTGGGGCTGGCCGTGCCCACCGTCTCCCTCGAGTCCTTGTCCAGCTTCGCCCGCTGCTGTTTGGTCTGTCGCAGCAGTTCATCGGTGAAGGAGAGGGCCGCCGGGCGCGGTGGACACAGGTAGTTGAACTGGTTCGGGCTGAAGAGCGACCCGGAGCCGCTGCTGAGCTGCTGCAGCGGATCGCCGACGCTGTTTCGATTTAAGGAGCAGGCGCTTCCGTTGTTGCTATTGTTGTTATTATTGTTCTGCCCACAGTCGTGGTAGTCGAGCGGATAGAAGTTCATCAGCTGCACAGAGTTGCTCATCCTCGACTCGAGCATCTCGCCCCAGGGCCCGCGAAGCACCTTCCGCGGGTACTTGTGCGCCACCATGGAGTTGAGGGAGGCGCTGCTGGCGCCAATTCCACCTCCACCGCCGGGAGTTTTGCCTCCTGATAGGGGTGAGGAGCTGCTGGCAGCACCAGGACTGGTGCCGCCGCCGCCACTGGTGAAGCTGCTCGATGCCAGGCGAGAGCCACTGCTGCCGCCGCCTCCAATGCTGCTGGGACGTCGAAGAGTGGTGGTGGTGGTGATGGTCGAAGTAGTGGTGGGGGTGATGGTGCTGGGGGTGATCAAATTTGAAGTAGCGGTGGTGGTGGTGGTGGTAGGCGTGGTCACTGGAGAGAAAAGTGGTGAGGGCGATGGTGACTTGATGTTGCCACCTTGAAGGTGGTGATGGGGGTGATGATCAGCCGCCATGGAGGTGAGAGAGACCGTCGAGCTTGGATGTGGTAAGGAGGAGGTTTTTGTAGATGGAGAAAGGTGGTGATCAGTGCCTGAAGAAGTGCTGGTGGTAGTGGTGTTGAGTGCATTTTGCTGCTGCTGCTGATGAGCCTGCTGATTGGCCGCCAGGTACGCCTCCATCTGATTGAGGTCCTTGACTAGCGTCGTCGAGGGCATCGACGGTCGGTGGTGATGGTGGTAACCAGGGTGATCACCACCACCACCACCGCTGCCACTGCCACCACCTCCGCCCAAAGCCGAGGGTGACGAACTTCCGTAGAGGCTGCTGCCGCCCACTGAAGAGGTGGACCGATTGATCGACGGCGATTGGTCACTGCGACGAATGAAAGTCGGATTTGCAGTTGCTGCCTCCGCCTGCTTCTGCTGCTGCTGCTGTTGATCACCCGATTTAGAGTCCTTCGAACTTCGAAAGCGGTCCGGGCGTAGGAAAATGCTACTAAAGTGGTTCGACTTGCTCTTTGTCGTCGTCGTCGGTGTCGGCTGCGTCGGTGGCGTCGGAAGCGGCTGCGGTCCACTGGAGAAGATGGACTGAGAAGATGGCGAGATGGGCCGTGATGTCGATCCGCCGCCACTGTCGATTTTGGAACTTTTGCCTCCACTTTTGTTGGCTGCATCTTTGCCGAGCTTGCTGGAGTCAGCTTTGACTGTTTTGGTGGCTGATGATGGCATCGATGATGATGACGATGGTGGTGGGGATGTTGCTGTTGCTGCTGTTGTTGATGACTTGACCATCTTGGCCGCCGCTTTCTGGTCCATCGAGTGTTCGGCTGAACTGGCAGGGAGGGCACCACTGTTATCACTACTGCCACCACTGCCACCAAAAAGCGGCAGGTAGTTTTGCAGAGAGGCTACCCAGTTTTTTGTTGGCTTTCCAGACTGAAAAAGGTAGGTTTAAGTTTTATTTTATCAAATTACAGTTGAAAAATCAATCACACACACACACACTTACTTCAAATGAGCAGTCATTCTCATCATCATTGTCGGTCGTTGAGAAGTCGGTTTTTTTAGCTGCTGCTGCTTCAGGCAGATGCTCAACGGTGACAATGTGCTAGTTGTGAGAGATTGAATGAAAACATTTTTAGTTAATTTAAAGTTTCTACAAATCATGTTTTAAAAATAATTACCTGCAAAGTGCTTTTGGACATTAACATAAGCTCAGTCAGGGCTTGAAGTCGTATGAAGATTAGCTGGGATGAGGAGAGGCGGCCGTGGTCGAGTGGTCGAATCGGCCACCTTTGGCTGGCCAAAAGGCTTTCCACCAGGCCGAGCTTTAGCTGTCGAGGTGTCGGACGTTCTAGTGATCTACTCAGGTACTGAAACGGTTGTTGTTGTTGGTGTTGATAATTTAGTGATTTTGATGGTGAAACAATTGGGCTGAAAGAATTTGAAAATGGCTGATTTTCTGCTGAAGATTTGAGCGAAAGGGATGCGGGAGAGGAGTGGTGGTGGTGATGGTGATGGTGGTGATGAGGGTGATGATGTTGACGGTGATAAGGAAGGAGAGGATGATGATTATGCCGTTGAGGGTGATGAGGAATGGACAAGATAGGTAGCTGGTGATGTGCGGGATCGAGCTGAGAAGGAGAAGGAACTGAAGGAAACGAAGTGGAGAAGGGAGAGGTGAATTGATTTGAAACTGAAGTTTGATTGCCGGAAGAAGAAGTGATGAAAAGCCTGGTATTAAAAGTTTTAGCAACTTCTCTGTTTAGTGGATGACTGTAACGGTGATGAGGCTTGCTGCTTCTTGATAAAACACCTTTCTGGACATAACATTTCACAGCGAATTTCCTGTCGTCGTCATCACCACCACCACTACTTTTTCTAACTGGTTTATCAAGAAAAGTGCTAAGTTTTTTGCAAACAAAGTCGTTCAGATGTGTATGTAGATGAGAATTGGCTGCAGAATCGCAGGAGGCAAAAACGGGTGCAGAGTTGTCGAACCGTTCCTGAGCAGGATCACCAGGCAAATGAAAGGAGGAGGAGAAGGAGGAAAAGTTGCTGCCGTTGCGATCTCTTGTCGATGATGGTGGTCGCCGTCGTTTTCTTCGCAGTCGTTTGGGTTGCAGTCGTTTCAGTCGTAGTGGCGGTGGTAGTGATCGGCTCTGATCGACAGCTGCTTTTAGAAGCACAACAGCTTCAGCAGTGTTTGAAGAAGAAGAAGAAGTAGAAGTCGGTGATGAAGATGAAGAATGAGAAGGAAAACGAAGAAGTTTATGTACTCCTATTCTTTTTTGCCTCTTCCTTCCCTTTCTCTTCACCCCCGTCACCAGCCAAGAAGCTGTTGAGGATGATGGGAATCGACACCAGTCACTGCTGCTGCTGCTGCTGAGAAGGCGTGAAAAGAGTGGAAAGGAAGAAGAGGAGGACGAGGAGAAGAATGAAAGTGGTGGTGGTGGTGGCGCCCGATGACGCCTGCTGCTGTGCCTCAGCCGCTGCCGATCGATGGCAATTGATGATCTATGGAGGAGCAGGAGTGATTCGATGGTGGTGCTGCTGCTGCTGGTGATGGTGATGGCTGTGGTGATGGCTGTGGTCGGTGGTGGCGGTGGCAGTACCGCTGCAAATGATGCTAATAATACTGGCAATTGAAGTGGGGAGTGTGGGTGATCATCACCCCCAACATCAATGCTGTTGCCATCATTTCCACCACCACTACCACTACCACCACTGCAAGAATAAAGTTGAAGTGATGATGAGGATGATGAGTCAAGTCGTTGCGGCAGTGATGATGGTGATGATTCAGGGTTGATGGTGCTGGTGCTTTTGCTGGAAAGTTCAGGAGCAGAAGGAGGAGGAGGAGGAAGAAGAGGAGGAAACTCTGCAGTTTCGACAGTTGCTGCTATATTCTTCTTGGCAGCCTTTGTACAGAGGCTATGCTGTGGTAATGGTGGTGGTGGTACCAGCTCTGATTGTGCTTTAGTTGTGGCTGTAGTGGTGGTGGTGGTGGTGGTATTATTTGATGGTTTTCTGGCTGCTGCTGCTGCTGTTGCTGCTGAAGTATCAACAGCTGAAGAAAAAGAAGAAGAAGAGGAGGCAAAGTTTGGAAAGGGCAGCTTTTGCCGAGGTAGCCTGTGTTTCGCTCGATGTCTCTTCAGACTGAGAGATCTGAAGCGAAGATTCGGCAGTGGTGGTGGTAACAGCAAAGCAGAAGTTGAACAGGCATTTGATGTAGCTGGTGTGGCAGAAGAAGAAGAAGAAGAGGAATATTCTGCTGCAGAAGAAGAAAAAGAAGAATCCGTCAACGGTTGCCGCCAGCGTTTGCGGGTACAGGCGAACACTTTGCGGCGTTTGCTGCTGCTGCTGCTGCTGCGCCGAACAGATGCAGAACAGTTCTTTACTGCCACTGCTGAGAACTCATCAACGGCAATGTTAGCATCACCGCCACCACAATTACCGCCGTTTTCAGTGGCTGCTGCCTCCCCCTCCCCCTCCCCCTCCCCCTCCTCCTCCTTTCTCTCATCATCACCGTCGTCGTCGTCTCTGTTCTTCTCCTTCTTTTCCTTCTCCTTCTCCTCTTTTTCGTCTAATATTAACGACGCCGATGAGTGATGATGATGGTGCGGCGGTGGTGGTGGTGGTGGTAGTGGTGGCGGCGAACAAGAATATTCTGCCAGTGCAGCTGAAGAAACACTGGGTACAGTGGCGGCGGTGGCGGCGGCGGTGGCGGTACAGTCACTGCCACCACCGCTAAGAATAGCCGACGCTTGCTGCTGCTGCTGCCTGTGCTCCCTTTGCTGCTGCTGTTGCCTTTCCCTTTTCTGCCCTTCCTCAGTCACTGCCAGCAGGCTTCTTTTCTGCTGCTGCTGCTGCTGCTGCTGCTGATCGTCGCCCCTCGTCTTCGTTGCCTCCGTTTTCTTTCCACCACCACCACCACCACCACCGCCACCCGACGCCCTGGTGGCGCCCGTCTTCAGCCCGTACAGCCGGTGCATCAGCGCAGTGGGCGCCGGTTTGGGCGACTTGGGCACTGGTGGCGGCGGCGGCTGTGCACTGACTGTTGCTGCTGTTGCTGACTGCTGCTGCTTCAAAGGGTAATTACTGCACAGATGAGACTGTACGGCTGAAGGGAAAGGCAAGGATGTGGCCTTAGGGGTGATGATGGTGGTGGTGGCAATGGGGGTGATCGTGGTGGGGGTGGTGGGGGTGATTGGCAACGGGGGGTGCTGCTGGTGATGAGTGCTGCTCTTAAGCTGCTGCTGCTGCTGCTGCTGCTGCTCAGAATCGGCTTTATTATTCTTAAGCCCATAACCATTATCATTAGCGGTGGTGATGGTGGTGGTGGTGGTGGTAGCTGTACTAGCACCATCATCATCAGCAGCACTGCTATCGTCGCTTTTGTTTACAGTTCTACTCTTCCAACTGCTGCTGCTGCTGCGGCTGCTATTATTATTAGTTTGGCTGTTCACTTGTTCAGCAGCAGCAGCAGCAGCATCTACTGCTGCATCTTCAGGTTCCTCGCTTTCATTTGAGCCATTTAAAAACGTCGGTTTTTTGCCCCTAAATCGCCGCAGGCGAACAGTCACAGCGGCCACCATGGCGGTCGCCTTTTCTCGCAAAAAGATGGACGACAGGCGATTCCGGATTCTGGATTCTGAGTTTTTCACCACTGCTGCTGCCTGAGTAGTAGTAGTAGTAGTCTGAAAGTGGCTACCGCTCTTCAGGCGTTTGAATCGCTTCTTTGACCTTTTCAGAGAGTTAATAGTGCAGTTGCTGCCACCACCACCACCACCACTACTACCAGTTTTTAATGAAAGTTTTCGGTTAATTGCCCCTAGCATGGTGCACTCGTGTTCGGTTTTCAATGGAATAGGCAATAGTGATGAGGAGTACTTTGCTGAAGGGGGTGATGCACTGCTGCTGGTGGTAGTGCTAGTGATGGACCACTGATGAACTGCTTGATTCTGTTTATTCTCTCCGCTGCAGTTCTGAGGATGAGAATGATTATGATGATTAAAAACAGAGCCCTCTTTTTTGACAGTGGTAATTTCAGCTGCTGCTGCTGCTGATGATGATGATGATGATGAGGATACTACAGGCTGAAACTGGTGATTGTGATTGTAATCAACGGCGTTGGTCGACTCGGCATTGTAGCACTTTGAAGCACTCAAGCAAGACGATGTACTTTTCTCGGTGATGGTAGTAAAAATGGGAGTGATTTTTGGTGGTGGTGATGGTGGTGGTGGTGGTGGTGGTGGTGATCTGGTAAAGCTCTTGGTGCATTGGGGGTCATCATCATCATCATCATCATCATCATTTTCCAGCAGCAACAGCATTTTCGCACCCGAGTGGTGCTCAACAACCATTTTTGCCGTATCGCCCCCTTTCTGCACCACTACCTCTTTCAAACATTCAATTTGATGCGGCTGCTGCTGCTGCTGTTCTTCAGCATTCTCATTTGCGGCCGTTGCTCCGGAATGCCGTATCTGTTGCGCCCATTGACTTTGCCTGCAGGAGTGAGCTCTATTACTGCCACTGTGGTTCCCTGCACTGATTGGCACTGAGCTTGAAGAGCTGGCAGAACTTCGAAATGATGAGGAAGGTGAGGTGAAAGCGGAAGAGCTAGCGCTAGAGCTAGCACTGAACTTATGAGAAGAGGAGGAGGAGGAAGAAAAGGTGGAAAATGGACTGAAAAGCACTGAACAGAAGCTATCCGAATTTGCGTTTGCCAAATGGCTGCTGTTTGCAGATGCAGTTGAAAACTGAGATGAATCTTGCGATGACAGGGATGATGTCTTCAAGTGGCAAATGACATCCCAAGGGTCAGGACATCGTTTGGGAAAGGCTTTATCAACTTCAACTGATAAGCTCTGTTGCAGCTGATTGACCAGAAGCTCGTTAGCTGCCAGTGTTTGACCTATCTCCTGCCACTCGGCGTCTAAAGACGAGGATGATAAAAAAGAGGAACCTAAAGAGGAAGGATATGCTGCTGTGGTCGTTTCTAAATAGCGTGCTGGTGTTGGATAACTGCACTGTTGGCCCCAGGATTCATATCCTTCCTCCTCCTCCTCTTCCTCGTCGGCCATTTTTCTACTTTTAACTCCTTTAAGCGGTTTTTTAGGTTTTCCATTTTGATTTTCTAAAGATTCTCCAAACGCCTCCAAATCGTTGTGCTCACCAATGGGGGCTTTCATTTTGACCTTTTGGCAAACTTTTACAACCGTTTGGATTCAGCGATTAGATTGCAATTTTTTTCTGCAAAGATATTTCACTCTTTTTAGCAGTTTAACAGCTGTGAACTTTGCGAGGAACGACACACTCCGAGGAGAAATCTGCCAATTAGTCTGCCAATGAAATGCTGAAAGCCGATTACCAAAAAAAAGAGGGAATTATGATTAGTATTTGGGCAGATGATTAGTGCAAAGTTATAAGCGAGCCATCTGATGATGGCGGATTTTTATTCGGGTAATAATCTGGTAATCGGGTGTAATTGTCAAGCAAATATTTGCATATTAAAAGCGGCCATCTTTTTATTGCCACCGAAAGAAAACCAGTGAACTCTAGATCTCCGCTTTTTCCTTCTCGGTTCTGAATCCATTGCTTTCAAACATTGCTCTTGACACTGCACAAGCACACACACACACACACACAGTTTACCAAAAGTTCAAGCCAGCTGTTGCTTGCTGTTTCACACTGGCAGATTCACCCGAAAAAAGGACCGAAACCGCTTAACAGCATACTAAACATACTAAACACCAAATGCTAAGCTGTGTGTGTGTGTGTGTAAAGCAAACACAGCCGTGTAATGAACTATGAAAGAAATGTACTAGAGAAAGAAAGAGTGAGAGAGAGTAAGAGAGTGCACTGAACAAAGCTGTCTGTCTGAGCTGATCATCTGACCTTTAATTGGCTATTTTTTACTGTGATCACTCTTTTCTTCGCCTTCTACGGTTTCAATACACGCCTCTCTCTCTCTCTCTCTCTCTCTCTCTCTCTCTCTCTCTCTCTCTCTCTC